>Ga0209702_10009726_pt1 | contig 10586 bp, 14 predicted proteins | sample FRY01_FD_187210 | JGI IMG/M metagenome (GOLD analysis project Ga0209702, IMG submission 187210) | Freshwater microbial communities from Lake Fryxell liftoff mats and glacier meltwater in Antarctica - FRY-01 (SPAdes) (version 2) | ecosystem: Environmental > Aquatic > Freshwater > Ice > Glacier...
CACTCCGAAGACACCATTCCAGCGTGTCCTCGACGATTCGGGAACGGTCCACAAACCTGCGAAAACCAGACTCATCCGCGAGAACGAGCCGTTAAATCCCGCCGCGACCCAGCGACAGATCCAAGCGCTCACCGCGCAGCTCCTGACGTTGACGACCAGCAAGAAAGGACCGGCAGCCAAACCATCCTCGCGCGCACTTTCACATGATTCTACGAATCAATCCTCGCGCGCATCTTGACATGATTCCTCGGGCCCTTAATCGCTGCGGTGATGGCGAGCATCTCGCGCATTCCAGGCCCGCATTTAGGGCCCTCATACCGAATGACGACGACATCGCCGGCCTGAATTTCACCGTTAGTCAAGGCATCCATGACTCCTTCCTCGTTTCCCAAGGATGAAATCTCCAAAAAACCCAGGGCGGTTCAGAGACTCAGAGTGGGCCAAAGTCCTGTGAAGTAGCGCACACGCAGCTCTTTGCGGTAGCGCCGATTTCGTGAACCAATCTCTTTGAGGAGGGCCTTTAAGCTCTGCACACAAGATCCCTTGACGCGGCAACGACCAACGATGGGGAAGAACCGGATTGTCCCGCGACAATCATTGGGAACGAGAGTCGGAGAATATCTGACTGTCGAGGACCATGCCAAACTCCGGGCAGAATGCCCGCCAAAATTACGCCATGCATTTTTCTACCTGCTCACAAATGTGATGATAAATCGGTATGTGGAGCTCTTGCACCCGGGCAGCAGAAGTCGCCGGCACGTTGATCAGGACATCCGAAAGTCTAGCCAACTGGCCTCCCGTCTGGCCAGTTTGTGCGACCGTGGTGATTCCCAATCCTCGTGCAGCAATAAAAGCCCTCACGACATTCTCAGACGAACCCGAGGTCGACAGACCCCAAAGCACTGCGCCGGATGAGCCGTGGGCTTCTACCTGCCTCGAGAATACCGAGGCGTAGTCGATATCGTTTGCCCAAGCTGTGAGGACAGTCACGTTGGAGTTGAGACAAATCACATTGAGCCCAGGTCGCGTCAAATTAAAGCGCCCAACCAGCTCCCCAGAAATGTGCAACGCGTCTGACGCGGACCCCCCGTTGCCACATACAAGCAACGGTTTCCCTCGACTCAGCGATTCAGTGATGACTGTGATAGCAGACTCTACCGAAGATATGAGTTGCTCGTTCCCAATCATGGCGCGGTAATTCTCCACACCCTCTTCAAGATACTGCTTCACTTTTTCCCGCTCTTACCCGTGAGAGTAGTATACGATAGATGATCCTGTGTTTTCGAACCTGAAGGGCACAAACATTCTTTCCCCTAGGCTCGCCATAATCTTTTTATGAGTGTTCGGGGGGGCAAGAAAGAGCATGAATCCGCCGCCGCCAGCACCCAACAGCTTCCCACCCAGCGCTCCAGCAGATAGCGCCCGCGAATAAATTTCGTCGATGGCGCTGTTGGATACTTGATCACTCAAAGAGCGCTTTGCTTGCCATTGGCGGTCCAACAGTTCCCCCAACTCCAGCAGGTTCTTGGAACTATCGCGAAGAACATCCAATCCTTCGTCAGCAATCGTCGCAATTTCTCGCAAAGTAGCTGTGTTCGCAAACGTGTTGGCAATCTGAGATTCTGCGATTTCGGATGCGGTCCTCGAGAAGCCAGTAAAGCACAGGAGCAAATTCGACAGTAATTCCTCTGTCCGGGCCGCAGAAATCGTGATCGGTTCTACCTCAAACCCCCCAGTCTTGGAAAAGGTAATACAGTTCAGGCCGCCAAACGCTGCCGCTACTTGGTCTTGGGATCCGACACTTTCCCCGATGAGGGTCTGTTCGACGTAAATCGCGTCTCTCGCTAATTCCCGCTTTGTCGGCATGTACCCTTCTAGCGCCCTCAAGGCATGGAGAATCCCAACCGTGAAGGTTGAACTGGACCCCAGGCCAGACCTGGCGGGCAGGTCGGCATTGTGAACCACCTCAAGGCCACGGGCGTAACCAACGTACTTAGCAGCCTCCCTGACGGACGGGTGCCGAATTTCCTCAAGCTCGTTCACTTGTTCCTGCTCGAAGTAGCGAATCCTGTGTTTGTATTCAAAAAACGGCGGGAGCTCGCGGGCCGTGATGTAGCTGTACTTGTTAATAGTGGTGCTAACGACCATGCCACCGTGCTCTTGTGACCAAGACGGGTAGTCGGTTCCCCCTCCAAAGAAGGATATTCTGAAAGGGGTTCGACAAATTATCACCCTTCACTCTACCTAGTTCGAGATGCCTTCTTGGGATTGAAACCACTGGATGGTAGTCGCCAGGCCCTCGGCAAGAGACACAGTCGGCGCCCAGTTGAGAAGGGAACTCATGAGCCGAACATCGATAAGTCTCTTCGGGATCATCGCGGGTTTCGAGATATCAAATTCCACCGTGGCACCCTCGTTCCCGGTTAGTCTCAATATTTCTTCGATGATGACGAGCAGATTCACCGAAGAGCCTGAGGCAATATTAACCGTGGCGTACGGGAGGTCCTTTTGCATGGCCAGAAAGAATGCCTCTACAAAATCGGAGATAAAGAGGAAATCTTTGATGTCCGAACCGTCCCCCCACACAACGAAGGGATCCTCTCTTGCCACAGCCCGCCGAATGAGAGCTGGGATGACCTTAGACTCTTTTAGAGAAAATTTGTCGTAAGGTCCATAAAGATTTCCGGGACGAACGATGAGCGTCTCCATCGGCTTGGAAACTCTGGTCGCATAAAAATTGACCATCTTTTCCGAGAACCACTTCATTTCCCCGACAACTTCATACTTGTCGAAGAAGCTTCCCGTGACATCACACTCCGCCATCGGCTCGTCCGATGGAGGATAGACCGTGTTGCTACTGATGAAGCAATATTTTTGCACGCCGTTCTGGTGCGCAGCATCCAGAGTCAATGCATTCATAACCACGTTGGGGGTGAGGTGAATCAGTGGGCGATGTTCCATCACCGCCGCCCCCGAAGAATTCGCCGCAGCCATCACAAACACATCTGTGTCGCGCAGAGCGCGGAGAGCATCTGCTTCCCGCGTCAAGTCAGCTGAGAAGTAGTCAACACCCGCTAACTCAACTTGCGGGGATTTTTTATGAACTAGCCCTCTGACAACCGCACCGCTCTCGACCAGCTTGTTGACCAGATGAGTCCCGATGAAACCGGCAGCTCCACCAACAGTGACTCTCTTTCCCTCAAGATCCACCCTGGTCACGCTCCTTGATCACGTTGAGAAACAATTGGCACAGTAACTGGCCACCAGAACCCATATTGGGGGTCATTCCAGCTAATCGTAAATTGAGATTCGCGGTCGTAGGTGGTTGTCTGCTTGTAGTGAAAAACCGCTGACTCGGTCATGACCACGTGGCCATTTCCAAATTTGGGCGGAATGAGGACTTGCTCCGCATTTCTTCCAGACAACGTAAAACCCTCCCATTGCCGATACTGGACAGACTCAGAATCGTTGTTGACCACCAAGAGATAAAATGAGCCGACAAGGCATGAAACTAACTTCCACGTCTTTTGGTCGCCGTGAATCCCGCGGAGAACATGCTTTCTCGAAGTGGATATATCGTCTTGAGCAAAATCACACGATATTCCAGCGTCTTGGTAGAGTTCGCGATTGTAAAGTTCCACATAGGTCCCTCGGAAGTCTTCAAAGTCGGTGGGGGGAGTAATAATAAGAACCCCGTCGAGCGTGGTGGGCTTTACTTGTAATTTCTGAGGCACTGGCACTCAACTTTCATTCAGGCGGATAGCAGGTCCGCAGCATCAACTACCGGATATTCCGCCTTCAAACACATCCATGTGCTGCGCCCTCGCGTAGTCCTCTGGAACCCCAATATCAATAAAAGTATCAGACCCACGCAATCCGAAAAATGACCCCGTCTGTATTTCTTGGAATCTCTCGAGATATGTTTCTAAGGAAAACGGTGGGGACATCGCCGAAATACGAAGGCCGCTGCGGCTGGGATCTGCCAGCCACACGCCTCCATTTACCCAAAAGTCTCCCGGGATTGCGCGTTCTCCCGAAAACAACTGGGGACTCCTGACGACCGCTCCTGTGCCGTCCAGGATAACTTGCCCGTAGCGTTCCGTCTTCGGCGACGAGAAGAGCGAGGTTACCCACGTCGCTGAGCACTCCCTCATTTTTTGTTCCAGCCGGACGAGCGGAACGTTGAAAAAAGTGTCCCCGTTCAAAACCAGAAATGGACCTTCCTCCTGAAATCTTCTTAGACCTAGGGCCAGCGCCCCACCCGTCCCCAGCGACGCGGTCTCAGCGGAATAGCGGATTGCGGCACCCATAAACCTGTTTCCGAAATGTTCGGTCACGCGCTCCGACATGTGCCCAACGCACAACACAAAACGAGAGACGCCTTCCCCTATCCAATAGGCCATCAGGTGCTCGAGGAACGGGCGCCCTCGGACGTCCGCCATCGGCTTTGGCCGGTCAGAAACCGCTGGCCTGAGCCTCGTTCCCAGCCCTCCGGCGAGCACAAAAGCAGTCTTCGTTTTCAACCAGTTGCCTTTGCCGCTAGGCGGGTGAGATGATTGCGAAGGGCTTTCACCACTACCGCATCCGAGGCTTGCAACATGTCGATTCCCAACACGCCACCGAGGAGCTGTAAAATTCCCAGCCCTGCCAGCTGCAGGTATCGCCCCTCGAGGGCCGCCTTTAGGAGGTTTTTCCTCGAGATCCACTCGACCTGAATCCCTGCTTCCCGGACCGCCACTGTGCGTGAAGGGTCGATAAGGCCGGCAAAGAGGTAGTCCTTGATGTTTGTGCGGTCCATCATCAGGTAAAAATGCGAGCCAACGCCGAAGAGGGAAGTTGCGTAGCCGCTTTCCTCTAATATTTCTCTTCGAGCGGCTTGAACCGGGTCTTCACCGGCGTCGATGGCCCCGGCCGGGAACTCAAGGGTGTGTATCCCCAGGCTAGGCCGAAATTGATTCACCAGCAAAACGTTTGCCTGGTGGTCAAAAACACACATGATTGCCGAGTTTGGTCCTGTAATTCTGTAGTAGGGATCCGCTGCTTGGTCGGAATCATCGTCGCTCGCTTCCAACTCAAAGAACGGAGTGGAGAGAACAGATTTAAAATCTATGTAGGCCATAGCGTCCTAGCGGTTGAGAAAAGTGTCACCCGATGAACTGACTCTGTGCCGCCAGTAATCTAGCAGGTCTTGCATCGTCTTTTCGAAAGGAATCTCCGGTTTCCAGCCTGTGTGCTGGAAGAATTTTCCGGTGTTTGGTACTTGAAGATCCGCGTCGATAGGCCTCAACCGGACGGGATCCACCTCTATTGAAATGTTACCTTTCTCGGGAGACAGCCCAATCAGGTGGTCAAGCACCTCGCCAATTTCCGCGGTGTGGGTTCCCCCAATGTTGTAATACTCGCCCGCAATGGGTGACTGGGTCACCAATAAGAAATATGCACGCACAGCGTCTCTTACGTCAGCAATGGTTCTCAAGCTCTTCAAATTTCCGACCTTGATGACTGGATCTTGAAAGCCGTTCTCTACAAGGGCAATTTGCTTGGCAAAAGAGGACTCCGCGAACACGTCCCCTCTTCTGGGCCCTGTGTGGGTGAACATTCGGGTGGTCATTACTGTCATTCCGTAGGCCTCTGCGTAAAATCGGCCTACCAGGTCTGTTCCAACTTTCGAGATTGCGTAAGGCGACGCGGGGTGAAAAGTGCACTCCTCGTCGATCGGCAGTTTGTGGGTGGGGACCCGCCCGAAAACCTCGGATGAAGCGCACACGTGAACCACTGCATCTGGAGCGTAGGTCTTCAGAGCCTCGAGAAGCCGCGTTGTTCCTTCAATATTTGTGTCCATGGTGTCAAGTGGACTTGTGAAGCTCGTTTGGGGGAAACTCTGAGCCCCTAAATGAAAGACAAAGTCTGGCCTTGTGTCACGGACCGCATTGTTGATGGAAGCGGAATCCCGCAAATCTCCGTACACCAGTGAGACTCGGTCCTTCGAGTTAATAAGGGGAACAAGGTGAGCAATATTGTCGAGGGGGCTTCTCCACCGCGTCATCCCCACCAAATTCCACGTTGTGTTGGCCAACAAGAAATCCGCTAGGTGTGACCCGACCATTCCGGTGAAACCTGTAATCAGAGCTGTGGTCACCGAGCCTCACTCGCATTCGAGGCCGAATCAGAAGATGAAAAATAATTTTGCTTCTTAAGGTACTCATCTTTGTTTTTAATGAACCAATTCCACGTTTGCTCGAGGCCGTTTCTGAGACTTGTTTTCGGCTCATACCCGAGCCATTCTTTGGCCCGAGAAATATCCATTACCCGGCGAGGAAACCCGGATGGTTTAGTGTGATCAAACTCGGCTTCGAAATTGAGAAACTCCTGGAGCGTCTGCACAAGCTCCCGAACGCTATGGCCCTGTCCGCTCGCTAAATTAACAAACGAACCCCTCGTCCCCAGAACAGCAGCCGCGACAATTCCCTCTGCGACATCCGCACTGTATGCGAAGTCCCTGATCGCCGAACCATCACCCCACACCGAAACGGGCTTGTCACCGCGGTGTATCTTCATCATCAAGCTGGGGATCACCATTGCGTTCGCAGGGTCGAAGTTGTCGCCCGGCCCATATACGTTACAGGGTCGAACGATGCCCCAATTTGTGCCGAACTCTTTCTGATAGGCCTGGATTTGGAGCTCGGCCATCCTTTTTGCCCAACCCGGGAAGGTGTCCATCGGTTCACCATCGAACCCTTCACCCTCCACAAAAACCTCCGCGCTCGAATAAGCCCCAATCGAGCTCGTGTAGACGAGGCGCTGCACATCGTTTAGACGTGCGGCTTCCAGAACGTTCGTATTGAATCGGAGCATCGGCACCAGGAAACTTGCGGGCCGGGTCTGGGTAACTTCCATCGACCCTTTTACCCCCGCAAGGTGGAAAACGAAATCAGCACCCCGGGTAGCTTCCATACAGAAATCAAAATCTGTTAAGTCTCCAACGACCTGCTCAATCGCATCTGGGATCGGAATTTTGTCGAGAGAAACAGTGGTCACGGAGGCGCCACTGCTTGCAAGAAGGCTCACTACTTGACGTCCGATTAGCCCGGTTCCACCTGTAACGAGGGCCGATGCGCCCTCTAAAAAGTTGCGTTCTAACATTCGTTATCACCCGTCATTCAAAATGCACTGTTTCTCCACCGTCAACAACTATAGAGCTCCCGTTTACATAGCTTGCCCTATCCGAACTCAAGAACGCCACAAGATTTCCCACTTCGGCAGGTGTTCCCATTCGACCCAGCGGGAGATTCTCCATCAGGCGATTGAACTCTGACGGGTCCCTTTTCTCCAAGTCCTCCCACCCAGTACCGGGAATGTAAACTGCACCCGGGGCAACAGAATTAAACGTAATTCCTGCTCGCACAAGCTCTGGGCGACGGGCGAGATTTTTCATGAGCACGGTTTGGGCAACCTTCGCAATGTTGAACCACGGCCTGCCGCCAATTCCGGCCCCGTAAATCGAAGTCACGGTTACGACTCTTCCCCACTTCTTATTCAACATCGCGGGCAATGCGAGCTTTGTAAGCTGAATCGCGACCCCTGCGTTTTTTTGGTAAACCTCGGACCAAACTTCGGGACCGGTCTCCAAAATATCGTCCTGGCCCCATCTCCCACCGCCACCGACATTGTTGACCAAAATGTCGATGCCCCCCCATTTCTCGCGGATTTTGGTCCAGGCATCATCAATCTCATCTTGGATAAGAGCGTCCGCTCTGAGAGTCAATACCTCTCCTCCTTGTCCTACCAAAGACTTACGAGCCGCCTCAAGTCGGTTTTTATCTCGCCCCAAGATCGCCACGGCTGCCCCCTCCCTGACCAACGCTTCCGAAATCCCGAGCCCAATTCCATGGGACCCACCGGTTACGAGCGCCCTTTTACCTTGAAGATTGAAATCCATCAGCTAAAGCTCCAAACCACTAGGTCAATACAGCACACTATAATGGTCCCAGACCCGAGCCCTTCGATTTCACTCACCGAGACATCACTCTTTTCCTGTCGTGCGCGAAGCAAGACAGCGCGTCCAGAACAATGACCCGCTCTGACTGAAACCAGTGAGCCAGATAGTCCGTAATTGAATCCTGGCAAGACGTCTCGGTTGCAGGTTCAATATGCCCCAACAGCAGCGGCCTTCGAGCGATGGGCAACTTGAGTAACGCGTCCAGGTTTTGTCAGTCAGTCGAACGCGCCATGTGTTAAACCGCTTGCATGTGAGTCAGCCCCAACAATCTGGAAGTTCTCGCGAATTCCCCTAATGCACTCTGCAAGAAAGCAGTTTTTCTACGAGGATGTGTGTACCTGTAGCCAAAAATTAAACTCCTCTGCAAAGGTCTTGGCTTGAGGCGCGAGGATTACGGCCTGGTGAGCGCGAGAATCGCGACAGCGCGGTGGCGTCAGACTCCCGATTCAATCATTTAATCTCCACCTGACATCAGCAAATTTGCGACGTCTCGCGACTGTCGATGAGCATCTAGGCAATGCTCAAACCGACGCCGTGGGAGGCGCCAGCAATCGAAGCCCTCCTACCTAACAGGCCAAGGTTCATCGGGCTGGACTCCAGATGAACAGGTTGAAACCCTCCATCATCATCGACCCAAACCCAAGCCGCTTGATTTTTTCTACGTTGACTTTGCCCGCTGCCTCTCGTTCCCGTAGCAGGTCAATTAATCCAGAAGAATAACCCCTCTTAGATTGGAACCAATGGCCCAAGTAGTCCACTAGCGAATCCAAATTGTAGGTCTCACTCGCTGGCTCTACATTCACGACGAGTGAAGGCTTCCGTGCAATTATGAAGTCGATCATTGGCTCTAAGTCTCCAGCGAGCTGCTCGAGAGCTCCTGAGGTGAAAACCACCGACTTGGAGGGCTCTCGGAACTCGTAGCTAAGATCTGGATTTAGCATATCGAATAGCCTAGATTCGATCGGGATTCCGAGCGTCGAGGAGACCGACCTCATCAGCTCTACCGAGGACGGAACAAAATCGGACCCCACAAGCCTGACGGTGGGACCAAAACGCTTACCAGCGTGAACCAGGTTCCAACCGGTTCCTGCACCAAATTCGTGAATTTCTTGAATGCCCTTCTCTGCGAAAACCGAGAAAATGTATTCCCGCAATACATCAAAATATTGGACCTCAAAATTGGGCGCATCAGGGGTGTAGAACTCTCCCTCCCAGCGAATTGGCTGCCCAGCCCTCAAGAATTTGGGCACGAGACTCCCCTCACTCCCAGAGTTAGAGAAAGAATCAAGATTCTCGCGCCAGCCTTTCTCCCACACCGCAGTTCTGGAGGAGTCCCCTACAACCTGTTTGTCATCTCGAATCCTCTTGAGACATGCGAGAAGCACTTGATCGCGTGCCATTTGGTCAAGCTCGCCAAGCCCAAGATTACTACTTTCAATCACATTCCGCACTTCTGCCGAAACCCCTTCAGGGCCAACCCCAAAGTGCGACGCAAAGTCCAGCGCTCCTAGATGCTTACTCAATTTTCCGCGCCCCTGTCTCTCGAATTATTCCCCGCTTCGGCCCACGCGGTCCGAGGTATGCCCGTTTCGACTGCTTCAGACTCACTATATTCGTCATCTTTTGTTCACCCCTCAAGAATACGGGCTTCCAGGACGCTGTCGGGCCCCTGAAGGGTCTGCCAACAAAACAATCCCAGTGATCAAAGCATCCACCCTCTTGAGCCGCATGCAATCTTTCGGGGCCCGAGCATGCCGGACCCTAAACTCTGGGCTATGGAGGCGCCACTGTCCGCAAGGAAGCCCTTTACTTTGCGTCCAATCAACCGTGCTCCACCTGTGACAAGGGCCGATGCGCACGTCAAAAAGTTTCGTTCAAACATTCGTTCTCCCCCATCATCAAAATGCACTGTTTCTTTACCGTCGACAACGATAGAGCTCCCATTCCCGCAGCTTGCCTTTGCCGAACTTAAGAACGCCACAAGATTTCCTGTATCTTCCGGTGTTCCGATTCGGCCCAGCGGGAGATTCTCCATGAGGCGAGAGAATTCTGTTTCGCCAAAGTCCTGTCAATCGAAGGATCAAATTCTTCTGGGTCAAATTCGCGGTATGAGGTCGTCCAGAAACTGGTCAAATTTTTGTCGAGGGTCCTCTTCATGGTGTCGGTGGTTGCAGTCATGCTCAAGTCCCTATTTTTCATCCTTTAGGCTGTAATAATGACTTCTATTCTCTCGCAAGTGAAGATTGGCCTGGGCGTCGGTGGGATTGGGGAAGGCAAGGAAGCAGGTGTCTTTAGCAATGAAGATTATGTTCGCACCATTCACGAGGCATACGATATCGGATACAGATTTTTTGATACCGCCGAGGCATACGCAGACGGACGGTCTGAGAGCCTTCTGGGAGCGGCTCTGTCGGGAAGCAGAAGTGACGCAATTGTTGCAACGAAGGTCTCGCCACATAACTGAACCGCCCTGGGTTTAATGGAGACTCTGTTTATGTGATTTCGGCCAACTCTTTTGACCGGTTGGCCCCAGCATAGAACGCTTCTTCGAACTCTGCCGGTGGAACATCCCCAAGGTATCCGTGGA
>Ga0209702_10009729_pt1 | contig 10584 bp, 12 predicted proteins | sample FRY01_FD_187210 | JGI IMG/M metagenome (GOLD analysis project Ga0209702, IMG submission 187210) | Freshwater microbial communities from Lake Fryxell liftoff mats and glacier meltwater in Antarctica - FRY-01 (SPAdes) (version 2) | ecosystem: Environmental > Aquatic > Freshwater > Ice > Glacier...
AGTTCATAATTCTGTTCCAGATTTTTTGCAAAACCAAAACCCGGATCAATAATGAGATCATTAACTCCCATACTATTTAAGGTATGTATTCTGGAGGCAAAGTATTGCAAAACTTCAGTTGTGATGTCGTCATAAACATTTTGTGAAGCCATAGTTTGAGGAGTTCCTTTCATGTGCATCATGATATAAGGCACACCAAGAGCAGCGATAGTTTGAAACATCTCAGGATCTAGGGAGCCGGCTGAAATATCATTGATAATCCCTGCACCCTCATTGACGGCTGTTCTGGCAATTTCAGACCTGAAAGTATCAATTGAAAGTATAGCATCAGGATATTCCTTTACAATAGCTTGTAAAACCGGGATCAAACGGTCTGATTCTGTTTTTTCAGATATATGTTCAGCACCCGGCCTAGATGAATAGGCTCCGATGTCTATTAGTTCGGCACCTTCGGATAAAAGTTGTTCGGTTTTTTGCAGGGCATTATTTATGTTGTTATTTCTACCTCCGTCATAAAAGGAATCAGGTGTGAGATTCAAAACACCCATAATTTTGGGCTTCGATAGATCGAGAAGCTTATCCCGAACATTTAACGTTGATTTTTGCTGAAAAACTGTATTTTTACCCACCATATGTTGGCAAAATACCGATTAATTCATGGTTCTAACAAATAAAATTTAACAGTTTTGATTAATAAAACTTCAGTAGAATACGACAATGTCATCAAAGTTTGTAGGGAACTTTTTCTAAAGAAAGGCAGTGATTATGGCACTGCATGGCGTATTTTAAGGATATCTTCCATAACTGATCAAATCTTTATAAAGGCGCAGCGAATCCGAACTCTTGAAGAAAAGAAGGTTTCAAAGGTCGGAGAGGATATCACGTCAGAATATATTGGTATCGTTAATTATTGTATCATCGCTATGATGCAGCTGGATCTTGAAAACGATGAAAGAACAGAGCTCCCACTTGATGAGGTGGAGGTGTATTTTGATAAAAAGGTAAATGAAACTAAAGAGCTTATGTTTGCCAAGAATCATGATTATGGTGAGGCATGGCGAGATATGAGAATAAGCTCGTTAACTGATCTTATCTTGATGAAAATCCTACGGGTAAAGCAGATAGAAGATAATGCCGGACAAACATTGGCTTCTGAAGGTGTTAGAGCAAATTATCAGGATATGCTTAATTATTCTGTCTTTGCATTGATCAAACTCGGTCTTTAGAAGTCGTTTTAAACAGGATGAATTACTTGTTTCGGTTCCTTCTGATTTATAAACCTTGAAATCTTAAAAATGAAAAATATCTTATTAAATTTACTTAGAGCGATTGTCGGGTTACTATTTATCTTTTCAGGACTAATCAAGGCGAATGATCCGCTTGGATTTGGCTATAAACTGCAAGAGTATTTTGAAGTTTTTCACATTGCTTTTCTGAATGATTATGCCACGGTTTTTGCAATTTTGCTTTGTACAATTGAAATTGTTCTTGGGGCACTGTTACTACTTGGTATCCGTTCGCGGAATGTCGCTTTAGGTTTATTGTTAATTATTATTTTCTTTACCTTTCTGACATTCTACTCAGCCTTTTTTAAGGTTGTGACTTCCTGCGGCTGTTTTGGAGATGCTATTCCACTGAGCCCTTGGCAATCTTTCTCAAAGGATATTGTTTTACTGGTAATGATCCTGTATATCTTTAAAAATCGTAATGAGATTATACCTTTGATTTGCAGTGAAAAGCTTCAAAATTGGGTCATAAGTTTTGTTGTTCTGATTTCTCTAGGATTTGGCTTATATACCTACAATTTTCTACCCATTCTTGATTTTCTACCATACAAGCTTGGAAATAATATCCCGGAATTAATGATTATGCCTCCTAGTGCACCACAAGATGTGTATCAGATCACCTATACTTTAAAGAATAAGGTTACTGGTGAGACAAAATCATTGACTGATAAGGAATATTTGAGTTCCGGAATTTGGAAGGATAAAAGTTGGCTAATTACCGGAGAACCTGAAAGTAAACTGATAAAGAAGGGTTTTGAAGTTAAGATTAAGGACCTGAAAATAACTGACAGCCAGGCGACTGATTATAATACTGAAATTCTTGAGAATCCTTATTATAATTTGCTGATCGTAGCTTATGATCTATCGAAAACCGATTTGAATGGGATAGGTAATCTGAATGCAATTGCGATCAATGCGGCAGAAAATTTCAATATTCGGACCGTGTTTCTAACCTCTAATTCCGCGCAGGATGCAGAGGCCTTTACCAAGAAAAATAAACTGGTGATGGAGATATTCTATGCAGATGCCATACCTCTCAAAAGCATGGTCAGGGCAAACCCGGGTGTATTATTATTGAAAAATGGTACAGTTGTAAATAAATGGCATTTTCATAATCTGCCAAGCTATGATGAATTATCGGCAAAATACTTTAGTGTGAATTAAAAATCAGTTGATTAAAACTGATCAATTTTATGGATTGTAAATTGCTCAATGCAATAACAGATGTTATTCGCAGAGTGATTTAATATTTAGGGAGAAAGAATTTTATGAAGGTATTTCTGATTGGGTTTATGGGTAGTGGGAAGACAACTATTGGAAAAAAACTGGCTAATTATTTAAAATATGAATTCATCGACCTTGATAAGTTGATTGAATCCAGATCGGGAATGAGTATCGTTAGTTATTTTGAACTTCATGGTGAGGTAGCATTCCGTGAATTAGAGCGGGATATTTTGCAAAAAACCGAATTTCCTGAAAATGTTATTATTGCTACCGGTGGTGGAGCGCCCTGTTTTAGTGATAATATGAAATGGATGAACAAAAACGGATTGGTAGCTTATCTTTCCTTGTCGCCAAAAGCTTTAGCAAGTCGCTTGGAGCATTCAAAAACTGATCGACCGCTGATCCGTCATCTGAAAGGAGATGAGCTAATCGATTTTATCAGCGCAAAGCTTAAGGATCGCGAAGAATTTTATAATCAGGCAAAATATGTAGTTAGTGCAAGTGACCTGACTGCCGAGCGATTATCTTTTTATTTGAATCTAGGATAAGGCTATGTCAACGTGAACTTGTTTTAGGGATCGTGTCTTGTCCTGAAATAGGTTTAGACTATAAAGTGTTTGAATGAACTAAATAATTAAAAAAGGCGTGGTAAATATTATATATAAGAAGAAAATCATGCTATCAAATAATAAGATGTGTTATCCTCCAATGTTAGTATAAAACTCTACCCGAAACGATTTTGTACATTTCTGGTATGTTTCAAGTCCGCTGAAGCCGCATTGTTGTTGTTCGTTTAATGTAAGTTCTTTTGATTTGTCCGAAAAAACTTAATATTTTGTTGATAAAGTATATTACTTTTGTAATTATAAAACTACTTATTTAGACTTAAGACAACCCAAAATTTAATGTTAAAAAAATTCAAAATATCCGAATTAATAATTCTTGCAAGCATAATAGCTTTAATCTTTTTATCGGAGTATTATTATATTGTAGTAGATAACCCCATGAGGGCAATATTTATTGGATTATGGCCGCCAACCATGATTGGACTATTAATTTACATAAACATAAAAAAGAATCAATAAGTGTTATGGATAATCTTGACCTAATTATATTTTCAGTTATTATTTCAGTAGCATTTATTATATTTATCGTAATGACGATTAGGGAATTTAGTAAGATGAGTAAAAACCCATACCAATCAGGAAAAAATACAGAAAATCCCCCAAATTAGAGTGTTCAATAGCTCTAGAAATTTATTCCTTGATTATATTTTTATTTATGAAAGCAATAGTTATAAACCTAAGGACCAAAGCGAATTTGAGATCCTGTCTGATTTATTGAAGAAGCTGGATATTTTTCCGTTCCAATGGAGGAAGAAAATTTAGAAGATCTTGGTTTGTCTAAAATGCCTAAAACAGTTAACAAAACTAAAAAGTTTAGTCAAGAGCCTTACCTTCCAACTCGACAATAATTTCATTTTTACGATTTATAACATCAAAAGGAGGATTATAGCCTAAAAAGTAAAATCGGTTTGTATATGTTATTTTCTCAGCATCTAAAGCTAATTTTAATTTCTGTTTATACTTTTCTATTTTTTCATCATCAGCCCAACCGCTAAAGGTGATGGCAGCAACAGTTTTTGCCGGTTCTTCCCTAAATTTGATCTGCGATTGGTTGGGTAGAGGTAGTGTTTCTTTTTTATATTTCTTTGGCACTAAAAACATCATGGTCATAGAGTCATCCAAAGACATGGCCACCGGGGAGGTCATCGCAATCTTTTCATTCTTTTCATTTCCGCCAAAAATGTATCCTCCTAAAATGGAGAATCCTTTACTCGATGCATCTTTATACTTATTACCGGGGAGTTGTACTGAAGTAAACAAACTTGCTTCGTAGGTACGTATTTCAAATATATCATATTTTTTATTGACTACATAAGGATAGCTTTCAATATTTCTTTGTCCACTCATAGCAAAAAGTTGAATAATAATAAAGGCTAATAGGATTACCCCGAGTAAGATTAATAGTATTTTCATTATTGAAATTTGATTAAAATGCCGTTTACGTTTTAAATGTGCAGGGGTGGTTTTCGGCTTAGCTATGTGTCGATTTTTTAGAACTAAGGTTAATAGAAGTCCTAATTTATACCCTTGCAAAAATGTTTCATAGAAGTAATAAGCAAATATATTGCCAAGCAGACATTAATAACAGTTTTTTATTTTTTAGGTCGATTTAGTAAGTTTTTAATTATAATAATAATTAATCGGCTTTTTTTGTCAAAAAATTGCCCAATTGCCCAAGTGCAACATGCAATTCCTACATAGCCTTCTGTTTCTACCGATATAATATCATTCAGAATGTCTTAACATTCCGTATTCGTCCAATCATAATTTCGTTGATATACAGGAATTACAAATTGCACATTAGGTGCTTGTAAAAAGTTATTTATCTGTAATTCGTTTGCCTTCATATTATTTAATTATTATTTACTTCAATTTCTTTTTCCCCTTAGCAGGTGGCAAAAAGTTCTCTCCTGTTATCACACTTTTACCTGTTTTTCCTTCTAATTCTTTTCTTGCATTTTTTGCCACAGATCCTCCTTTTTTTCCTGCCTTGGCATTTTCAATTACCCTTTGGATTGCTCTGCTTCCGCTATTTGTCTTGTTGAAAGTTCCGCCAATGCTGTAAAAATCAATTCCGCTTCACTCATGTGATCTCAGGTTTTGAGTTTTCAATCCCTTTAAATCTTTATGGCTTTTTACAGTTATTCCTGTCCATTCTTGATGAATAATATTGGTAAGAAAAGCAAATTCATCACCTTTTTGAACTCCACTTTCCTTCCAATAATCCGTAAGCTTATTGCGTGTATCCTGCCCAGTCATTCGCTGCTGAATCCACTTTTCGCTTCTACCAAGTTTTTGCCAGTTCTCACGTGCTCTATTCAATCCCATTTCGGGATCTTGAATTTCTTGTATCCGTTCATAACCTACTTTGGCAAGCCATTGCTTGAAGGGTTCTGCTTTGGGTGAGGGGATGGATTGAATAATACGAAACAAATTAGGGGTATCCAAACAATCGGTTGCATATTTTTTACCATCGACTGCCTCAAATTTCAGTTGTACGATATTTTCGTACAACTGACTTCCTTCCTTTGTCAATTTTTTCTTTAAATCACTCCAGTACCGCTTAGAAATACTACTACCAGTTAATATTTCTATTACATCAATAACAGAAAAAAACCATTTTTCTAGTTCTGCATCCCAGTGGGTACGAACATTTTTACTTTCAAATAATTTAATGGCGGTTTCTTTGGTCATAATATATCAAATTGTCTGAACTATGATTTTTTGATTCCTGTGATTGAGTTGATTTGAATTTCTTATTGCTGAGCCGTTTGAAGTTTAAACTTGTTTCTCCAAAGTTAATTAGCAAGCCTATTTCCAAATTTTAAGCTTCTAAATAATTGATAGCCTGGGCAAAATGAACATCCTCTAATTTGATAATGGCCTTTAACTCAACTGAAATAATTCCTTCAACCCAAAAATCAACCCTCCAAGTTCCTATTTGTTCTTCTCGATAAAAGATAGGCATTTCAAATTCCCGGCTAAATACAATACCAGCCAGGGTCATTTCAATACCCAAAGCCCTTTAGTAAATCACCTCCTGTGCCAAGGGCATCCCTTTGGGAAAATCCATTACCCAAACTGCTATGAAAAGTCATTGCACATTTAATTATTTTACCTGTTAGTTCCGAATATTTATATTGTTCGTTTATCATATTGCAATCATATTAATCATTCAATCACAAAAATCATAGTTCAGACACCCTCTACAATTTTTATTTCTTCCTCGGTAAGGTCGTAAAGGTCATATATCATTTTGTCCAAATCGCTTTCAAGTTTCGTTGTGTTTGTTTCAGGACTATTTGATTTTACTTTTATAATTTTCTCGATTACTTCCTTTACACTATTACTGTCTTTGAAAGGTTTGCAGGGAAACAGTTTACAGTTTTCAATAAGAATTTTTTGAAACAACTCCTTCTCAATATCTAAGAATAAATACTTGTGATAAAAATTAATCAGTTTGCTATTTAGCAATGCAGTCAATTCAAAAACGGTAATGTCAGACTTTGGAATTATTGAAAAACCGATTTGAGTAAAATATAATTCTTTGTCTGTGTAACCTGCGTAAATCTTTGGTGGTTTTCCTGATACAATTTGACGGACAATTACTCTTGGTTCTGTGAAAAATCTTTCTTCTCTTGGTGCACCAAGCCAAGAACCATATTTTATAAAGCCGTTTTCTTTGTCACCAACAAAATATGGAACAATATTCTCTCCTTTAATTAGTGGTTTGTATTCATCAGACAGTTTCACATCTGAATGAAACTCTTTGTTATCAATAAGTTCTTTTGAATGACCTTTGTATTTATCGTATGGAGTAATTCCAAGTGTAAAGTCGGCAATATCTTCTAATCGCTTTCCTTTTCCGTGAATTTTATTTAATGTCTTTAAAATGCCATCGGATATGTAAATATTGAACTTTGGATCATCATAAATTTCCCAAGATGTTTTTGGAACAGTAAATTTTAGTGTTACATCTAATTCACTTACTTCATCATCTTTCTTATATGATAATATTTGACAAGAATTAAACTTACCATTCTTTTTAAACTCTATAATTACTGTTTCTACCGAAGCATCTTCAAATACTTTCTCTGGAAGTTTAACAATACCATAAATTTCATTTTTTATAAGGTTTCTCAAACTTTGATAAGAAGAACCCATCAAAATTGAGTTTGGAATAATGAATGAAAAATATCCTTGCGTCTTTAATAGCGAAAATGCTTTTTCTACAAATGTTGAATATAAGTTTACTCGGTTTGAAGATGTTGGATAGTTTGAGAAAATGAACTTTATAAGATTATTGTCCAACTCTTTTAAATCCACATAAGGCGGATTTCCAATAACCACATCAAAACCCACAAAATCGCCATCATCATTCAGCACTTCTGGAAATTCAAAACGCCATTCAAAAGCACTTTCAAAAATTTTATTGCTTTTTATTTCTTCAATTTCGGTTTCTAACTTTTTAGTTTCGGCAGTTAATTTTTCAACTTTTGAATTCCAATCTGCTTTTTCCTTTTTACTCATTTCAAAAAGCTGAGTCTGTTGCGTCATTTGAAACAATTCGCCTGATAGTTTTCTTTGCTTTTTTACTATTGGGTCATTCAAAGAAATTTCGCTTCTGAAATCCGATTTAATGTCGGCAATCAGTTTCTCCATTTCCCGTTTCTGTTCCTTGCTTTCAGCGTTGCGGTATGTGGCAACAGCAATTCGATACATATCTATGCTCCACTTACTTTTTTTAAGTGCTTGGCTCAAATCAGAATCAATTGCAAAACGGCTAACTAATGAGTTTCCGCATTTTATATTGATGTCAATGTTTGGAAGTGTCTCTAATTCTGTGGCATTTTTGTAATAAGCGTTTTTCAACAACTCAATCCACAAACGCAAACGACAAATTTTCACAGAGTTTGGATTAATGTCAACACCAAAAAGGCAATTTTCAATAATCGTTTGCTTTTCGTGAAAAAGTGTTTCCTGTATTCGCTGACTTTCGGAGCGGAGTAGTGAGCCTGTCGAACTATTGGTAGGGTTATAATCGAATAGTTCACCTTCTTCGTCTGTTACAATTAGTTCGTCATTTACAACTTCAACATGATATTCCTTTAATCGTTTACCTGTGCGGTCTTGCAATATTTTTAAGTCATTTTTTACCGCAATCATTTCATTGAGTGCCGAAACTAAAAAGTGTCCAGAGCCTACCGCTGGGTCACAAATTTTAATACTGTTTACAATGTCATTCGCTTCTTTTCGGTCTTCAATTTTGTCGTATAGTTCTTCAACAGATGTGCAATGCCATTTTTTTGTTTCATTGAATTTCTGCACTACCGCTTTACGAATAGTTTCCTTGCACATATACATGGTGATGAAACCCGGTGTAAAGAATGAACCGTCTTTGTAGCCATTTATTTTCTCGAAGATTAAACCAAGAACAGAAGCGTTTATAAGTGATTTATTATCTTCTTGAATTTCTTCTGAACCTTCGCTTGTAAAGTCGTATGCATTTAAGAAATCAAATAAATATGCTAAGGTTGTTAAATTCCCTGTTCGTTTTTTGCCTTGGTCGTTTTTAAGAACTGTTGATGAAATAACCGGAATCGTTTTGTCATCTTTTAAATTGCTGATGAATAAAGTTACTTGCTCAATTTCCGTTGGTTCAAATAGTGAACTATTTAAGTAAGGAACTTTTTCAAATACTTTTTTTACATCTTGGTTTCTATCGTCATATTTACGAGCCAACACTTGAAAAAACAAGCTGTTTAGGTCGTCATAGTTTTTGATTTTGTCTAAACTTAAAAACGAAAACGATTTGTCGCCTTTGTGATAAGTGATTAGTTGGGCTTCTAATAATTTGAGAAACAAAATTCTGTTAACCCAAGTAATAGAAAGTTCAAGTCCTACATTGAATAATCGTTCTTGTTGAGTGCTTCCAAATTGGCTAGGTCTGTCTAAGCGGTTTATTTTATCTAAACTGTCCAATTGAATGATTGCATCTTCAAGAATACTTCCTGAATTTCTTTCGCCTTCTTTGTTTCGTTCAATTAATTTTTTGCCTCCTTCTTTGGTTTCAGTTAAACCAATAATATGTAACAACTCACTGTAAAATCTTTTGTCAAGACTGTTACTGTCGTTAGTGAAAGGTAGTTTTAAAAGATGCTCTGCAGAAAGAAGTTTGAATAATGCTATGAGTTTGTTATCGTCCGCCTTATCTGCGTTACGAAGTGGCTTTTGATAATCTTGTAAATCGAAATAAGTAAATTCAATTTCTGTTTTTATGTCGGCAATGAAAGGTTCTGCAATTTTTTTGTAAAAAAAATCGGTTTTGGTGTCCGCCAAACGTCCGCCTTCAAAGTCGTTGAATTGTTTTACTATGTTTTTGTTTTGAGCAAAAAGTCTGTCGAAAAGAGTTGCGTCAAAAATGAACCATTCGTTTATGTTGGTCGCAATGAGATATTTTACTTCAAGATTTTTATGTGTTATTCTTTCTCGTAAATAATAAAGCACTAATTCCTGAAACGCTTTAGCGTTTAGTTTTTTAGTGGTTATCATTTCTGTTTTGTTGGTTGGCTTTTTTGCTTCAATGATTACTCCAACTGAACTGCTTGCATTATTTCCGTTGTGAATAACAAGGTCGTTTCGTCCTTTGGTATTTATAAAATGGTTTGGGTCGTAATAGGTTTTCTTTAAAAAGTCAATGACAAGGTTTTTATGAAACTCTTCCGATTCTGTGTCGTTAGTCCTGTCGAGTAACTGGATAAGATTTGTCTTGAAACCTTCAATTTCAGTCCTGTTCGGCTTTACTTTTAAAAAGGCTTTGTTTAATGCCTTTTTTGGTTTCAATTCTTTTAATTCCATTTATTTTTTCAGTTCTTCTTTCAGTCGGTTAAGATAAGTTTTTCATTCGCAACGATGTCACTGCGATGGCAAAAAAAATGGCTCTTTTGGTTTCGCGAAGGGTCGGCTTCCTTCGACACACTTCGACAAGCTCAGTGGAGTCAGCTCAGGACAAGTGTGTGTCGGGCAAAGCCAAATGTGCCATTTTGTGCGGTTGGCATTTCGGGTCGTTTTTCTGTCGGTTTATTGTTTCTCTTTCGGTCGTCATAGGCTTGCCCATAACTATGATATTTAGACATGTCTCACCTTTACTCAATTACAAACGAATATACCCGATTATTTTAACCTGAAATGAATACTATTTACTACAAAATACAGCAAGAAATTCTCCAAAACGCTTAGGATTTATAAAAGTGCTGATCATACCTAATGTGTAGCGACAATTATTGATTTTATAAAGAAAATACGGGAGGCAATGGAATTTAAGCACTTAATTGAAAGAGGGAAATTGTCCTTCAAAGGTGTTCTGACTTATTGAAATAGTACTTGGGATGTTAAAAATGAATTCTAACTCAAATAAACAGCATCATCCTTAGATTTCTCATCCAGAA
>Ga0209702_10009734_pt1 | contig 10581 bp, 14 predicted proteins | sample FRY01_FD_187210 | JGI IMG/M metagenome (GOLD analysis project Ga0209702, IMG submission 187210) | Freshwater microbial communities from Lake Fryxell liftoff mats and glacier meltwater in Antarctica - FRY-01 (SPAdes) (version 2) | ecosystem: Environmental > Aquatic > Freshwater > Ice > Glacier...
GCAAATTGGCCACGCCTTGTCCAAAAGCACCCCTCGGAAAACGCAAAAAAGGCACATCAGAAATGTGCCTTTTGGTCAAGTTTCATTGGCTTTTCGGGCGTTCAGTGGCCAAACGGGCCGCTATCACAACTCAAGCAGCTGGCGTCGCCAAGCCGTTTACGCGGGACGCCAAGCGCGACAATTTGCGCGACACGGTGTTCTTGTGCAGAACGCCTTTGGTGACGCCGCGGGCCAGTTCGGGCTGCGCCACACGCAGCGCTTCAATCGCAACCGCTTGATCGCCCGAAGCAATCGCCTCTTCCACTTTGCGCAGATAGGTGCGGATGCGCGAGCGGCGGGCTTTGTTCACGTCATAGCGGGCGGCAGCCTGACGGGCGCGTTTCTGGGATTGGGTTGTATTGGCCATGGGACGGAATTCCTATTCGTCTGAATCGTTTGTGTTTGACTATGCACAAAAGACCCAAGACTTCCGCCCATATCAGCGAAATTGATTCTTGCCTTAAGCGGGCCCACGCGCATTTCAATCGCGGCGTATAAGGCAAGGACGCCGGATTGGGAAGGGCTATTTATCAGCGGTCGCGAAACTAACGGTCACGGAATTGGGGGGTGCGCTTTTCCAAAAACGCGGCCATGCCTTCCTTTTGGTCCTCGGTCGCAAACAGCGAGTGGAACAAACGGCGTTCGAACAACAAGCCCTCGCGCAAGGTCGTCTCATAGCTGCGGTTCACGGCTTCTTTGGCCGCCATGGCGGTGATCATGGATTTTTCGGTGATCTTGGTGGCGGCTTTCTTGGCCTCCTCGATCAGGTTTTTTACAGGCACGACGCGCGACACAAGGCCCGAGCGTTCTGCCTCGGCTGCGTCCATATTGCGGCCTGTCAGATGCATATCCATAGATTTTGACTTGCCGATAAACCGCGTCAACCGCTGGCTGCCGCCAAAACCGGCGATCACACCCAGATTGATCTCGGGCTGGCCGAACTTGGCAGTATCGGCAGCGATGATGAAATCGCAGGCCATGGCCAATTCACACCCGCCGCCCAAGGCATAGCCAGACACAGCGGCGATGATCGGTTTGCGAATCTCCTCCATCGCATCGGAAATGCCGCCAAACAGATTGGCGCCGAAAGCCTCGACGAAGGACAATTCCGCCATTTCCTTGACATCAGCACCCGCCGCAAACGCCTTTTCCGACCCGGTGATGATGATGCAGCGCACCTTGTCATTGCCATCCGCCGCTTGCAGCACAGTCGCAAGTTCGGTCAGCATCCGGGCGTTCAGCGCATTCAGCGCCTCGGGCCGGTTCAACCGGATCAGGGCAATATAATCCTCGATCTCGACGATCAGCGTTTCATAGGCCATGGCGGTTCCTTTGACTTGTCCCAAGGCGCGACTCTGTAACAGGCCCGTGGGCAGGATCAAGTCATCTCTGGCAGGTGGGGCAGAAGAAGGAAGACCGTCCCGACTGAACGATCCGCGCAATCGTGGCATGGCACCCGGGGGTGACGCAGGGCTCCCCCTCCCGGCCATAGGTGCGGAAACGGTGCTGGAAATAGCCCAATTCACCGTCCGCCTGCCGGTAATCGCGCAACGACGACCCCCCCGCCTCGATCGCCTCGGCCAAAACTTCGCGGATCAGGGGCACCAGCCCCGCCACGATCTTGCCGGGCAGTTCGCCGGCGGGCCGGGCCGGGTGAAGGCCTGCGCGGTAAAGCACTTCACAAACATAAATATTTCCCAGACCCGCCACGACGCGCTGGTCCAGAAGGGCGGATTTGATCGGGGTTGCCCGGCCTTTAAGGCGCTGGGCCAAATAAGTCTCATCGAACCCATTGCCAAAGGGTTCCGGTCCGATATTTGCCAGCAACGGATGGGCATCGCCAAGCGCTGTTTCCAGCAAATCCATCGCACCAAAGCGGCGAGCATCATTGAAGGTGATCCGCGCCCCGTTTTCCATCGTCAAAACCACATGGTCATGTTTGGCGGGGGCCGGATGGTCATGGTGAAAATCGCCCTGCATCACGCCTGAAATCAAAATCCGTCCCGACATGCCCAGATGGATCAGCAGTGATTCCCCCGTGGACAGGTCCGCAAGGATGTATTTTGACCGCCGCCGCAAGGCGGTAACCCGCGCGCCCGTCAACCTCGCCGCCATGTTCGGCGGAAACGGCCAGCGCAGATCGGGGCGGTTTACAAGCGCTTGGGTGATAGTTTGGCCTGTCATGGCCGGTTCAAGGCCGCGGCGGACAGTTTCAACTTCAGGCAGTTCGGGCATTCCGGGCGTGGTGTCCTGCAAGGGCAATCGCCTTGAACCTACGCAAACCCACAGTGCCGACAAGGCAATTCGCAATCGCCCCGGCGGCGCAGGGCAACACGGGCCTTTGGCCGCAGCCCTGACCGGCACTATATGGTTTTCCTGATCGTGACATCTGCTATACCCCGAGGGCGACTAGGATAAGGCGAAGCCATGACCGAAACTGATGATAAAACCACCCATTTCGGCTTTCAAACCGTGGAGGAGGGTGCCAAGGCCGGTATGGTGCACGGCGTTTTCACCCGTGTCGCCAGCAGATACGATGTAATGAATGATGCCATGTCCTTTGGTATTCACCGTATCTGGAAGGATGCGATGATGGATTGGCTGGCCCCGCGACCGGGGCAAAAGCTGCTGGATGTGGCGGGGGGGACGGGCGATGTCGCGTTTCGCTTTCTCAAACGTGCGCCGGGGGCGCAGGCCGTTGTTTGCGATATGACCGAAAGCATGCTGGTCGAAGGCCGGCGGCGGGCGGAAGCTGACAGCATGGCGAATGCGCTGGATTGGGTTGTGGGCGACGCGATGGCGCTGCCATTTGCCGATAACAGCTTTGACGTTTACACCATTTCCTTCGGCATTCGAAATGTCACCCGGATTGGCGATGCGCTGGCCGAGGCGTACCGTGTCTTGCGCCCCGGGGGGCGGTTGATGGTGCTGGAATTCAGCCAATTGCCCAACGCGGCGATGCAAAAAGCCTATGATCTGTATTCCTTTAACGTGATCCCGGTGATGGGGCAACTGATCGCCAATGACCGCGACAGCTATCAATACCTTGTTGAAAGCATTCGTAAGTTCCCCGATCAAGACAGTTTTGCCGCGATGATCCGCGCGGCGGGGTTCGGCCAGGTGAAATACCGCAACCTGACGATGGGTGTCGCGGCGCTGCATTCGGGGTGGAAGCTGTAAATGCGCGGCCCGCACAACATCATCCGCCTTGTGCGCACGCTTGCCACGTTTGAACGCACGGGCGCCATCGGCGTGGTGTTGGAGGCGCTTCAAGCGCCGCCGCGGCTGCGCTTCGTGGCGCGGGTGTTGGGCTGGCCTTTCAAATGGCTGGGCCTGCGCGGTGATCCCGCTCTGCCCCCCGCCACCCGAGCGCTGACAGCCCTCGGCCCGGCCTATATCAAATTCGGCCAAATCCTCAGCACCCGCCCCGATGTTGTGGGGGATGAATTGGCTTTGCAACTGAAATACCTGCAAGACAAACTGCCGCCCTTTCCCGTCGATGTGGCAAAGCAGATGATCGCGGCCGAACTGGCTGTGCCGGTCGATCAGGTCTTTTCCGCCTTTTCGGACCCGGTCGCCGCCGCTTCCATCGCCCAAGTTCACCGGGCCACCTTGGCCGAAACCGGGCAGGAGGTTGCCGTAAAGGTGCTGCGCCCCGGGATTGAACGGGCGTTTCGCAAGGATATCGACGCCTTTTACTTTGCCGCCGGTGTCATCGAATTTCTGTCGCCCGCCTCTCGTCGTTTGCGGCCCATGGATGTGGTCACGCATTTTGACGGGGTGGTGCAAGGCGAATTGGACTTGCGGCTGGAATCAGCCGCGGCAGGGGAGTTCGCGTCCAATATCGAGAAAGACGAAGGCTTTCGCGTGCCGACACCACTCTGGAACCTTTCGGGCCGTAGCGTTTTGACCATGGATTGGGCCGAAGGCATAAATATGGCCGACAACATCGCGATTGATGCGGCGGGGTTGGACCGGAAAGCTCTCGCCTCGCGCGTGTTGCAGCTATTCTTGCAACATGCGCTGCGCGATGGGTATTTCCACGCCGATATGCATCAGGGCAATCTGAAGGTTGCCGCGAATGGTGATATCATCGCCTATGATTTCGGAATCATGGGCCGGCTGGATGAATACACCCGCCGCGTCTATGCCGAGATTTTGTTCGGCTTCATCCGCCGCGATTATCGCCGGGTCGCCGAGGTGCATTTCGAGGCGGGCTATGTCCCCGCCGACCGCGACATCGACGAATTCGCCCGCGCCTTGCGGGTGGTGGGGGAACCGATTTTCGGGATGGATGCCACCCGGATTTCGATGGCGCGGCTTTTGGCCTATCTTTTCGAAGTGACCGAACGGTTCGGGATGGAAACGCGGACGGAGTTGATATTGCTGCAGCGCACCATGGTGGTTGTTGAAGGGGTTGCGCGCGGATTGGACCCTCAAATCAACATCTGGCGTGATGCACGACCTATCGTGGAAGGCTACATCAAGGACAATATAGGGCCCAAAGCGCTGCTGCGGGATTTGCAAAAGACCGCTTTGGTCCTTGCGCGGTTTGGCCCGAAACTGCCGCGGCTGGTGGAGGCGTATTTGGTGCGCCAGTCCTTGCCGCCACCCCTTCTCCTGCCTGTCAACAAGCTGCTGCCGCTGCTTTGGGCCTTGCTGGGGGCCGGGGTGGCACTTGGTGGGGTTTTGCTGGGACAAAGCCTTTAGCGCCTAAGTATCCTGTCGCCCGATATCAGAGATCAAAATATCCTGGGCCGTGTCCCCCAACACGTTCTGCGCCGCTTCTAGCAAAGCTTTTCGCAGCAAAATCAGGTTTGCCCCATCCGTGAAAACGCCTTTGAACCCGCCTGCATTGGCGTGGTCGAACATAACCTGCAGCAAAGCGTCCCGCAGCTTCGGCTCCCTTGCGTAAAGCGGTTCACTACCGCCCAGCGTCACCTCCACGCTCAACGCCATGATGACAAGGGACACAACCCGCCCGTCCTCGACAACAGGCACGACAAACTGATTGTTCAGTTTCACAAACTCTGTCACCGGCGGCGCTGCCTCAGCCGGTTGCGCGGCGGTTTCGACATGGTCTTTTGCCGGGCGCAGAGTCATTCCCGCACCGATCCCGGCACCGAGGCCGATCAAGGCAAGCAAGAGGGGAAAAAGTTTTTTCATCATGCGGATCAGAACGGCAAAATAGTGTCGGTGATCTGCTGGCCATAGCGTGGCTGCTGCACATCGGTGATCTGGCCCCGGCCGCCATAAGCGATGCGTGCGCCCGCAATACGGTCATATGTAATCTCATTTTGCCGCGAGATATCGGCCGGGCGGACATAGCCTGTCACAATCAACTCCCGCAGCTCGAAATTCACCCGCACTTCCTGTTGTCCCTCAATCCGCAAAACACCATTCGGCAACTCCTCCACCACGGTGGCCGCGACACGAAGCGTCAGCTTTTCGTTGCGCTGTACAGAGCCTTGCCCCGAAAAGGTCGAATCGGAGGAGGTGGACACCGCCTCCGCCAGCGATGCGCCGGCAGGCAGGCTTTCATTCAGCCGTTCGGGAAGCCCGAAAAGGGAAGGCACGCTCATATTTTGTGATCCATTTCTGCTGCGGTCCGAGGAGTTCGATATCTCCGCCTTGTCATCAATCTGGATCACAACCGTTAAGATATCCCCTCTTTGCCCTGCACGGCGGTCGCCAAACAAGGACCCGCTTTTGGCTGTCCAGAGTGAGGATGCTTCGGTTGGGCCATTGGGTTCGGCGAATTCCGGCAAGGCGGTGGAGTACATTGCATGGTGCTGATAGCTGCCTTCCAGTGGGGAAAAGGCGGGGGCTTTGCCCACCTCTCCCAGCTTGGCGCAGGCGGGAAACAAAAGAAATGTCAGGAGCAAAAACCGCATCGTCTTTCCTTCAAGGTTTTGGGCCAACATAAACCGCACCGTCCTGGGCAATTTCGCCGCTTAAAACCGTGCGAGATGAAAGGTTCATGACGCGAATCACATCGCCCAGCCCGCCACGCGCCAAGGCCCGGCCTTCGGTCGAAATTCCCAAGCCGCCGACCCGGTAAATCAAGGTGACGATCTGGTTGCGATCCACCATCGCCGGCGGGCCAAGATCTTGCGCGCGGACAGCGCGGCCAGGGTAAAGCGTCACCCGTGCCTCCAGCCCCAGAACATCTTGCACCCGTGTCAGTGCCCCGGGAATTTCGGCGGCAACCAAGGTGACATCGGTTTCGGATAACAGCGTCTGGGCACGAATGACCCGCGTGGCGATCAGACTCTCGGCCATCGCGGGCAGGGCGAAGACACAAAGGGTTATGGCAAGTTTCAGCATCAGCGGAGTTGCGTGGTGGCGGACAGCATCTGATCCGCGGCGGTGATGACCTTTGCGTTCAACTCGTACCCACGCTGGGCCTTGATCAACTCGGTCACTTCGCGCACCGCATCGACGGAGCTTTCCTCCAGATAGCCCTGGCGCAGGGTGCCCAAACCATCTTGCCCCGCCGTGCCTTGCAAAGGCGGCCCCGAAGCGGGCGTTTCCACAAATAGGTTGGAGCCTATCGCCTCCAGCCCCTTTTCATTGGTGAAACCCGTCATGCTGAGTTGCCCCAAAAGCTGCGGCTGCACCTGATTGGCGAAGTAGGCGTACACCTCCCCCTCGGCATTGATCGAAAGGCTGCGTGCATCGGCAGGAATGGTGATGCCGGGATTGACCTGATAGCCTTCCGAGGTCACGATCAACCCATCGCCGGTACGCTTGAGGCCACCATCGCGGGTATAGCCGGTCTCCCCCGAAGGCAGCGTCACCTCCAGATAGCCTTTCCCTTCAATCGCCACGTCCAAATCCCCGCCTGTCGCAGACAGAGAGCCTTGTGACAAGATCACAGAAACCGCCGCCGCCCGCACGCCAAGGCCAATTTGCACGCCCGTGGGCAGCATGGAGCCGTCTTGTGCCGAAATCGTACCGGGGCGAGCAAGCTGTTGATAATGCAGGTCCGCAAAATCAGCACGTCGCGCGTTATACCCGATCGTCGACATGTTCGCGAGGTTGTTGGACACCACATCCACGCGCATCTGTTGGGCGGCCATACCGCTTGCTGCAATCTGTAGGGCTTTCATCTTTTCCTCCTATCGACCAAGGGTCTGGATGACGCCGCGCATCCGTTCATCTTCTTTTTCCATGAAACCTTGCCCCATCTCATAGGCACGCTGAACGGCGATCATCCGGGCAATTTCTGAAATCGGGTTGACGTTGCTATCCTCCAAGAAGCCTTGCAAGATTGTCCCTCCCTCCATCGGCTCCACCTCATCACTGACAAAAACCGTGCCGCCTTGATGGGTCATTTTCAGCGGGTCTGTCGGCTGCCACAGCCCGATCTGCGCAAGAGGTTGGCCGTTGGCGGAAAGCGTGCCATCTGCCGAAAGGGCCACCGCCCCCGCATCGGGGGGCACAAAGACCGGCGCGCCGCCAAGATCGAGCAGGCGGTGGCCATCCATATTTACCAATTCGCCTTCCGCGTTGGGGGTAAAGCTGCCCGCCCGCGTCATGGCCTGGCCCTGCGGGGTTTCAACCAGGAAAAACCCTTCGCCCTGAATGGCAAAATCGAAGGCGGCCCCGGTTTGGGACAGGCCCGCCTGCCGCAAATCGATATGGCGCGTATCGCCATTGGCCATGGACAGTGAAGGCCCTCCTTCCATCCGTTTGACATATTCCGAAAAGATCACGCCTTCACGCCGAAAGCCGGTGGTGGAGATGTTGGCGATGTTATGCGCCACCACCTGCATTTCCCGCATCAGGCCGGATTGTCGCGTCAGGGTCGTGTAAATGCCTGCGTCCATGGTCAGCCTCCTGCAATCAAGGGAATGATGCGATCCGTGAAAAAGCTGAGGAGCGTGGAGGTCATGAAACTCATCGAGACCCAGAACACCACCAGCATCGCCCCCACTTTCGGAACGAAGGTCAGCGTCATCTCCTGCACCGAGGTCAGTGCTTGAAACAGGCCAACCGTCACCCCGGCAATCAAGGCCACCGCCAGAAGCGGGGCCGAGATCAGCACCGAAACCCAAAGGCCCTGGCGCAAGACATCAAAGATTTCACCTTCGGTCATACCGGCATCCGCAGGATTTCTTGGTAAGCCTCCACCACCTTGTCGCGGACGGTGACAACCGTTTCAATCGCCGATTCTGTTGCAGCCAGTGCCTGCACCAAAGCATGCGGGTCAGCATCGCCAATCATTGCGGCTTTTGCCGTTGCCTCCCCCGTCATCAAGGTGTTGGCAAAACTTTCCGCCAGTTTTGTAAAGCCGGAGGTGGCACCGTCAGACATAGGCTCGGGAGCTGCGGCCTGACGGGCCTGAGCATAGGTTTGGGCTGCAATCGAGGTTTTGATATCCATTCTGGAACTCCTTTATCTGCGTTATCTGCGTAGGATTTCGAACAGGCTTTGCGTCATCTGCCGCGCCTGATCGAACAGTCTGAGGTTCGCCTCATAGCTGCGCTGCGCTTCGCGCGCGTCAGCGATTTCGATCACCAGATCGACATTCGAGCCGTCATAGTGACCAGCATCATCCGCCAGTGGATGGCCGGGATCATAGATTTGGGTCAATTCGCTGCGGTCCAGCCGCACCGGGCCGGGGGTGACGCCAAGACCATCAATCGCATCCCGAAAGCTGATGGTTTTGCGGTGATATCCGGGCGTATCGGCATTGGCGATATTTTCCGAAACATGGCGCAAGCGTTGCGCCTGCGCCTCCATCCCCGAGGCCGCAATCGACAGACTCTTGATAAGGTCGGACATGGTTTACCGCCCCCGCCCAAGTGCCAGTTTCAAGATGTCGGAGGTGGCGCGGTAGATGGACAGGGCCATGTCATGCTCTTGCCTGACCTCCGCCGCTTTCACCATTTCCGCCTCCAACGAGACGGAATTGCCATTGGGCGTATCGGCGGTGCGCAGGGTGATGGGTTGAAAGGTTGTAGCCCCATCCGCACCCAGATGCCCCGGGCGCGAAGTTCGCAGCCCCTGACCATGCGCATCGGCGTAAGCCTTGACAAAATCGGGCAAATTCTGCGCCTTGTACCCCGGGGTGTCGGCATGTGCGACATTTTGGGCGATTACCCCCATCCGCTTCCCTGCATGGGTCGCCAAGGTTTGCGCCATTCTGGTAATCTCAAGCTTTTCAAGCATTGGGGCTTCTCCCTCGATTTCGGTTCACTAAGGCTTAAGGGTGATTCCTTTAGAAAGGGTAAGCGTGAACAGAAAGGGAAACCCAATGTCGGATATTTTTGAAACCCTGCGTGCCAGACTTGGCCAGATCCCCCTGACAAAGCGGGTTGGGCGGGTGGCGGAACTGGCAGGCGGCACCCTGCGCGTAACCGGCCTGTCGCAAGGCACCAGCCTTGGCGACCGGGTGGTGATTCGTGGCGCGGGCCCGGCCATCGGGGGGGAAGTGTTGCGCCTGTCAAAGGACGGGCTGTGCGTTTTGCCCGATGGGGTTGGCGAAGGCCTTACAATGAATGATACGGTTGAAATTGTGGGGCGCGCCGAAATTGCACCCGATAACAGCTGGATCGGGCGGGTGATTGACCCGTTTGGCAAACCGCTGGATGGCCGCCCGTTGATGCCTGGGGCACAGTCCCGGCCCTTGCGCGCACCCCCCCCGCCCCCAGCCGCACGGCGCGCTTTGGGCGAGCGGCTGGAAACCGGCACCTCGGTTTTCAACACGCTTTTGCCCTTGGTGCGCGGCCAGCGTATCGGGCTTTTCGCAGGCTCCGGCGTTGGGAAATCCTCCCTTCTGGGGAAATTCGCGCGCGGTGTCAGCGCCGATGTGGTCGTGATTGCCCTTGTGGGGGAACGGGGCCGGGAGCTGCGGGAATTTACCGAACGCGTGTTGGGGCCGCTGGGGATGGCGCGTGCGGTTGTGGTCACGGCAACATCGGACCAATCGCCTTTGGTGCGCCGCCGCTGCATGTGGACGGCGATGGCCGTGGCTGAGCATTTTCGGGAGCAAGGCTTGCATGTGCTTCTGCTTGCCGACAGCATCACGCGCTTTGCCGAGGCGCATCGAGAAGTGGCGCTTGCTGCAGGTGAGCAAGGCAATCTGCGGGGGTTTCCCCCCTCCACCTCGCACACGATCATGTCGTTGGCAGAGCGTGCGGGCCCGGGCGCAGACGGGGCGGGGGATATTACGGCTGTTTTCACCGTGTTGGTCGCAGGTTCGGATATGGAGGAGCCGGTTGCGGATATTTTGCGCGGGGTCTTGGATGGTCATGTCGTCATGGACCGCGCGATTGCGGAACGGGGGCGATTCCCCGCGATTGATCTGTTGCGTTCCGTTTCCCGCAGCTTGCCAGACGCCGCAACTGCGGGGGAGAATGCCCTTATCGTTGAGGCGCGGCGGCTTTTGGGGGCTTATGAGCGTGCGGAGATGATGATTCAGGCCGGGCTGTACAGCAGTGGTTCGGACCCTGTGGTGGATGCCGCGATAAAGGTCTGGCCTGGATTGGACGCGTTTCTGGCGGCCGATGCCCCCGATGGGATTGACAGCAACTT
>Ga0209702_10009738_pt1 | contig 10578 bp, 12 predicted proteins | sample FRY01_FD_187210 | JGI IMG/M metagenome (GOLD analysis project Ga0209702, IMG submission 187210) | Freshwater microbial communities from Lake Fryxell liftoff mats and glacier meltwater in Antarctica - FRY-01 (SPAdes) (version 2) | ecosystem: Environmental > Aquatic > Freshwater > Ice > Glacier...
CCGCCACTATCCCCGCCACCACCGTTGACAGGCTTTAACAACTTCGCGCGCGACGCTCTGCGCTCGCTTATAGTGTCGCTATACGACGGCCCTCCTCCAGCACCAGGAATTTGATCTCCTGGTTGCTGAGGCGCAGGTGTAGGTACTACTCCTGTTGAGGCTGTAGGCGCGGTTACACGCATCGCCGCTCTGATCGCTGCTGCTCGTTCTGCAGATGGCAGACTAGCTGCGTTGCGTATCGCCGTCGCACGCGCGCTCTCACGCCCGGCCTGACTCACAGCGCCTCCGAACACTGCCTGCGCCCGTGGGCTCAATGAGTTGAATTGTTTGGTTGGATCTGTGATGGCGTTTCCAATACCTGATGGGCTGGAAGTCCAGTCATTATTCGGCGGATTCCAACCGCCGCTACTCGCGGTAAATGTCTCACCTGTTTTTGTATTCGTCCACGGCTCTAACGCCATAGAGGACGGGCCTATCGGCGGTAAAAAACCGTATTGGTTTTGACTCACAGCGCCTCCGAACTTTTGACTCATGTCTGCTCCCCAAAATAATTTTCAAACCCCATCACAGCGCCCAAGACCCTAGAATCTCCCAAGGTGTTCGCATTGGCCTCATCGAGGTCGATGGCTGGCCGACGTAAGTTAGGTGCGTCTGCAGTCCGAATAGGCCTCTCAGCAGGGTGTGCCGTGTCGTAACATGTGTCGCAAACGAGTATGTGGCGGTAGCCATCCTCTCGCAGCTCCTTGAGTTTGTAGACAAACCCGCACCTCTGGCACAAACCAATAGCGCGTTTACCTACAGCATAGTGGCTCATCTGCGCCTTGCAGAGACCGAATAACGGGCTCGTATAGTTGTGGGTGTGCGTTCGCGATCCTCGGTAAGAGCGGCTTTCAACGCCGCAGATGCCTTGCCTCGCATGATGCCCTCACGATCAGGGGCGTACTTCTCAGCCAACTTGGCCGCCAGGCCAGACACAATCGCTTCTTGCCAGCGGTACGGCGCGTCGACGGTCTCTGTCGCCAAATTCACGTCCTGGAGCTGGCGCAGCCGGTAGTAGATGATGTCGTCCGTCGCGTTCTCCGGCACATTCCACAGCGTGAAGTTGGGCGTCGTGATCTTGCGGTCGAAATAGAACCGGTTCGGCAACCCTTGCGCGGTCTTGTTGGGGATGTTCAAGTACTCGTCGCGCGACATCGGATTCACCGGCGTGTCTATACTGCTACGACGGACCACCATCTCCAGGATTGCTATCGTCCCAGCCGGGGTGTTGTACGCCGCCGTCCCCGTAACCGTGTCCACTGTCTGTTGGTCTACCGCCCACAAATGCGTGCCATTCGCCGACCACGCGGAAAACATGTACGAAAAACTGCGTCGCGCGGAGCGAACGTGACGCGCAGTCAGGGTCGCCGGGTCGATGCCGACGCGTTCAAACGCCTCGTCTGTAATCTCGTCTACGGGCGGATTCCAATCATAGGTCCCAGAGGTTGCCATGGGTCGCCCCTATCAGTACTTAACCATCTCAAGGACAATCGTGTACGAGTCGCCCGCGGTATGCCCTGTGGTAGTGAGCAAAATGTCCCCGGTTATCCCGGTGCCTGAGTTGTTCCACACCCCACCGAACGCCTCAAAGTCCATCGTTCCTGAGTCACCGCCAAGATCGACAATCTTCACGTCCGTAGTAGCGTCCCACAGCAGGGATACGACCATGCCGGTCACGTTGTAGATGATGCGTTTGATGGCTACCTTAGCCGGTGCGTCGTTCAGCGCCGACACGTCAACCTTTACTACCGCAGCCTCGCCCGTGCCGTCCGACAAGTTTGTGAACTTCATCACAACATTGCGTCCGCCATCGACGATGGTCTGACTTGATACTGCGTCTGCCATGCAATTCTCCTAGAGTTGGGTTAAGGGGCCGAAGCCCCAGGAGAATTACGCTGACACCGCCTTGATGACCGCAAAGTTCATAACCATTGCAGTCGTGTCAGCTACCGTGGCGTGCTGATTGATGACGCTGATCTGAAATGAGCCTGCAGCAACCGCATTCACGTAGCAAGCCGCATCGGCGTCGCCAGAGACCTTTGACAACACGATTGTGTCAGTGATTGCCACCGTAGTATTCGTAACTGTGAAAGTGGCAATCGTGAGCGCTGCAAGTGAGTCGGCGCGTCCTGTGATGGTGCCGGAGAGCTTGCTGAGTGTGACACCTGTAGATCGGCTTGTGAGTTGAGTTACAACGCCTCCAGCACCTGTGGAGTAGCCGATACCGGTGCCTGTAGGTGCCGAAGAAATGAAGCCGTCTTTTGATGCGACTGGGCCGGAGAAGGTAGTTCTCGACATGATGATTTCCTTAATTGCAAGTTGAGCACACCTGTCTGCAATTCGTTAGCCGGAGCTATCAGATGTGCCGGAAGTTCCGGATTACTAGGATACTACTTTAGTTTTGGTTTGGTGTCAAGGGTTTGTTTTGTCCATAACTCAAACTGTTTGTGCGCCCGACATAGAGCTGCGACCGTGTAAGGTGGGAAGTGCTTGCGCGAAGCCTCTAAATTATCTGGCCATGTACTCAGACCCGTAGGGCTGACTAAACACCCCAACGCCAACTCCAGCGTTTGCGGTAGATAGTAGCTGTCTGCCTCAAACAAAAACAAATTTCCCTGCTTACCTTTGAAGTTCAACCTGTGAGGGTACTCGCTTCGGTCTGACGCTGGCGCGGCTGTAGACACCAAAATTGTATTCGCTAGATACTGCGGGCTGTGGCTATATCCTACCTCGACACGCTCAATCTCAGGAAGCGGCTCAGTCTTTCCGGCGTGTAACTTTTGTGTCGCCGAAACCATTTTTGTAGGTATGCACCGAGATTTGGATACCGTACCTTGAAAAAAATCCCCCGAGAGCTCGACAAAAACACCTGCGCCCTCAGCCACATAAGCTAAAAAGATGTCTGCTGTTTGAGCTTTTACTGTAGCTTTGTGTGCCCCGCTTGCAACAGCAATACACCACGACGTACTCCGCGCCTTATCTTTAAGTCCAGCGCGCTTTACATTAACCCGCTTAAAAACACCATCTTTCTCAATACAAAAATCGTATCCTGATGTGTCCACCAGAGGCACTAAAATGCGCCACCCACGCTCGCAGTAGTAAGCGTAACCCATCATCTCGATAACTTTCCAATCCATACTGTTCTCCTTAAAGCAACCAGTATAGCATAAAAAAGGGGGCGGCTGCCCCCTTTTTTGCTTTAAGAACCGAAGCTCCCTTTTTTATAGCGCCAAACCCTTGCTAGGCTTACGCTGCGCCTTCCGATCCATAAACACCGCGGAAATTTGACCATCCGAACGCATAGCGCTCACGGCACTTGTAGCGGCTGTTGCCTGACTCGAAGTCGCCCTCAAGTCCCTTGGACATTGCCTTGCGCTCAATGTGCTTCAGGCCGTCTGGGCAGTCGTTGGTCAGGAACCATGCATCCGGGTCGGTCAAATATACGTTTGCCGCCCATCCGCCACCCACCAAACTCATGCTCTTGATCGCGTTGATGTCGTTGTCTGCCGTAGCCACTCGTCCAGAGGACTTGAGCAAACGCTCAGCCGTGAACTGCAGTTCGGTGGGGACAATCAACTTCTTAGCAGCCAAGTGAATTGGCAGAGACCGATCGTCAACCGAATCACCCATGAGGATGATCATGTCTTCGAGGGAAGTCTCGGACAAGTCCGCAGCAGTGGCCAGAGTGTTGGACGACGTACCGCCACCTTGCAGTGGATGGGTCGTAGAGAACAGCACCTTGCCGTCACCACCAGTGAAACCGGACGTGAATCCGTTGTTCAGGATGTTGGCACCCTTCACGTTCTTGGTGTACTGCATCGAGCGAGCAATGGACTTCGACATCTGGGCGCCGAGATCGGCGTACAGGTCGTCTTCCATTGCCTCTTCGGTCAGAGCAAACGCCAACGCAACAGTCTCGAAGACGTAGCGGCTGACATAGCCCTCTGCTCCCGTGTCATAAGTGACACCGGCACCCTCTTGCTTCACCGGCGCAGCGCCAAATCCGCTCATCAGAACGTCTTCAACATAGGCCTTTTTCGACTCTTTCGAGCTGGTGAAAATGTCTTTCCAGAGCTCAGGGTACTGGGAGTACTCTAAACCAAAGACAGCGTTCAGCCCCTCTTGGAGCTGCTTTTTGATACTTGCACGATTCATAGCCATGATTCATTCTCCTTAGTTAGCGATGGTTGAGTCGTTGATGGCAACCAAAACTTTGGCATGCGCACCAGCGGCGTTACCGACGCGGTCAATGAGTTTAAGAACCACGAACTGTGCGTCGCCAGTCGTGCCAACAGTGATTTCCTGGCCAGATTGGCCAGTCACCGTAGAGCCTGCATGGGTTGCGATCAGGTCACATGCAGTGCCAATGTGCGTGGCATCGACATAATCGACACTGGTCTCGCACTGCACTTCAAACAAGATGCCTTTGTCGGTGTAGACGTAAGCCGTCACAACTGCAGCGGTGTCAGTCAGAGCGACGCCCGGCCAGTAGCTCGTGAAAATCTGGTCTCCAGAATCGTTCACATAAGAGCAACCATCGAAAATACCCAGGATGGTGGCAGAGTTTGCCGCACCGATCGCGACCTTGCCGCTGGTTAGGACGACTGCGTCGCCGTGGTAGATTTTTGTCGCATAGTCATAAGCGATGTTGAAGGTGTCCGTTCGCACAGATCCACCTCCTCGATGACCAGCAACTTTGAAGCCCGAGGGCGTATCAGAGTTAGCCATGGAAATACCTCATAGAAAGTAATGAAGTTCCGTCATTCCCATGGAAGGATTGATCCGCTACCATGCAACGCCAAGGCCCCCGGAATAATGAGGCCTCGTGATTAAGTACGTTTGTACATCATAAGTTCTAATGTGTCAAGCACTTTAATCATCTTCCGCTATTCGGACGTTGCGCGCGACCTTGCTGGTACGCTCCTGGGTGATTGGCATACCTGGCCGACTGTGCTGCTGCAGCTCGCCTTCAATGGCCACCGTGATGTTGGCTGTCTTGGCATGGTAATGCGCGTTGCGCTTGTCGCGCATCTTCTCCGGCATCTCACAGAGCAGCATACCCTCAACACCAATACACCCCGCCCATTTGCCGTTGGACAGCGTGGGGGCGTGGTAACTGGCCGGAACTGACGTCGCGGGCCGTGGCTTCCAGCCCTCGCGGAACTTGCGTGATGTATTTGTCGGGTCGTCGGTCCCAGCCAGCCCCACGCGTATCCAGCGCTGAACGAACCCTGGCCGAGCTTTTGGGGCCTCCAGGCTTGACGGGCGGGTCCAAGGCTTGTCCTCCTCGGTGTGGATGTCCACGTCGTCCCACGTCTCATAGGCCCGCGCAACATGTACCGGGGGACTGTTGCGCTCTTGCGACAAAGTCTGCTGAGAGTTCATTTTCGATCCTTTAGAGGGTACTGCGACATTACTGTCTAGTGTGATAGCTGACATGGTTATGCTCCTTTACTTAGCGCGTACTGGCGCAGATGTGCTTTATTGCTTGGGTCGAGCCCAAACCGCTGCATGTTTGCAATATCAGACCGGCCGAGCCGGATGACGTGCTTCGATGAACTACGTGGCGGGGCGCCGCCACTTGCCGCTGGGGCCACAGGGGACCCTACCGGAGCTGCGGGCTTTTTACGCAGTGTTGGGAACGCGCCGTCGACACGCTTGTCCAGCTCTTTGTAGTACTCGGCGCCGCCTGGGTCGTAGCCCTCACGTACCAGCTTCGAGTCTTCGGCCAGCACAAACGCGCGATGGCTGCTGAACTTCGGGCTGTTGAACCACAGCTTATTGCCGTCCAACCACTTGACCGCCAGAGGCGACGGGGGCTTGCCTTGTGCCAGAGCGACACGTACATTGGCCGGGTCTGCCTGTGCCTGTGCCTGCGCCGGGGCCGCTGGAGCTACCTGCGCCTTTGGTATCGCGATGGTGTTCGGGTCCGGGAGCTTGCGTTTTGCCTCTTTGACCTGGTTTTGCTGGAAACGTAGACCATCCAACTCTCCTTGCAGCTTCAGCTCGGCGTCGTAGTCGCCCTCATCTCGCGCTTTGCGCAGCCCACCGGCCTTGATCTGTATCGACTGGTCGTAGGCAAAGTCCAGTGCATCCGCATACTGCTTCTGGATGGTGGCGTTGGACCGCTTGAACTGGGCAATCTCGACATCTTTGGCCTTGCCATAGTCCTCGCGCTGCTGCGCAATGGCCGCAATCTGCTGAGCTACTCCTTTGGCCTGCTCGAAGTTGGCCTCTGCCGCCTTACGTATACGAATCTCGCGCTTGATGCGCCGTTTGATCGGCTCAGGATAGGCTCGGTCTGCCTCCTCCAGCTCTTCATCAGCCAAAGGCGCTTGGTCTGCTGCGCCTTCATCTGCGGCCGCTTCGACCGTTTCAGTGACTTCGGCTGCCTCAGCCGCTTCATCCTCTACGTCTGGAACTTCGTCAGGCTCCGGGGTGTCATCGACCTCGACCTCGATGTCCGCATCATCTGGTAACGGCAGGTCACTGATGTCTTGCTCAATGTCGTCGTCTTGCAGGTCATCCTGCGGTGTGCCGGTGGTTGCCATGCTTTCTCCTTAAATGCTGGTTGTTAAAGATTCGGGTTTGGATACCGTGCCAAGTATTTCGTCGTCGTTCAGAACACGGAGCGTGACGCCTTTGTACTGAAGGACCTGGCCAGCGTAGCGACCGTAAATCACGTAATCCTTCACCTTCGGGAACAGCGGACCTCGCGAAACGCCGTCGCCGCCCAACTTCTCGTGAATACCTGCCTGGAGGCCGAGAGCCACGATCTGACCCATAAAATTGAGGATGTTTTGGGCCTCCTGGTTCGACTGGGCTAGGAGGATGCCTCCTTTGGATACCGCGCGCGCCTTAACCGGAGCGATCAGAATTCTCCAATATGAGGGCTGAGGCAAATCCTCCCAAAATCCTTCGGGGAAGTCGGCACCCAACTCGTACTCGTCATTATTCGTGTCGCTCATTTTTAAGCCTCCTCGTCTGTAAGCAATTTGTGAAATACTGCATCAACCGCAGCAATACCGTCTCGGTGGCCTGCTAGCCTGCCGACGAGCTGTTTGTACCCGGCAAAGTCACCTGCGGTCCCCGCCGTGAGGCGGTCCGCGGTCATCTTCATTTGATGGGCCAGCTCTTTGTGGAGCGCATCCCTAATTTCAAATATTTTCATTTTTTCTCTCCTTTTAGTTGACTTACATAAATCTCGTATCTCGATTCACGAACTCCGCCGTCCGTACAGTCTGCCCTCCGCCCTGCCCCTGCATGCTCATGCGCGACACGGCCGCCACAACCTCGCTGAAGTCCCTCCCCAACGTCTTAGACAGCACTGCCAGCTCGCGCGGACTCATGTTGAGACCTGCGGCACTGATAAACTGCCCTGCCTGCTTGACCAACGCGGGTGACAGCCCCGCCAGTGCGTCGTCCCGGTCGGTGTCGATCGCCAAAGCCTGGTTCTTGCGCCCCTCGGATGCTTGGAACTTAGCGTCCTCGCGCCGGATCGTCGCCTGCAGCGCCATATCCTTGCGGTTCTCCTCCATTTGAGGGTCTGGTGGAGGAGCTTTGGGGGCTGGCTGCTTGGCCGCTTCGGCTGCCTGCTCGGCTTGCTGCTTGGCCTGCGTGTCCTTCTGCACGAGGGCGGCTACCTGCAACGCGATCTGGTTCTCTTCCTCTAGTGGAATCTCCTTGAACACGTCCTCGGTATTGTCCGCGCCCCAATTCGCCGCAGGTATGGCTGCAGGCGCCTGGACCGGCTGTGGCTGAGGTGGTAACGGAAGACCCTGGGCCTGCGCTATCTGTGCCTGTTGCGACCACTGCTGCATCGCTTGAGCGTTGGCCTGCCCTGCCTGCTGCGCCGCCTGCTGCTGCGCCAACTGCATCTGCTGGTACATGTGCATCGCTTCGTGCTCCATTATGTGGGCCTGCATAAGTGGCTGGAACTGCTCAGGCAGCGCTTGCAAGTGCCCTTGATGCACCGTGTTATGTGCCTTGTGGTTCTGCTCAAAGAACGCTTTGACGGGGCGCCCGAGCAATATGGACGCGACCTCGCTAACCGGGTCGATCCTTCTCGCCTCCCGTTTCTTAGGGAAAACCTGTTCCGGGTTTGGGAACCGCATCGCAGTCAACAGACCTACGGCCGCCTCACGCCGGTCGGCAATATCGGGCATCGACTGAGCCAGCTGCAGCGCCGTCTGGGCCATCGCTATACGCTGAGCACTGCTGAAGATGTTGGGGTCAGACACAGGCATGATGTCCACGCGCCCGTCAAAGTCCGCCCTAAGCACGTTCTGCTCGCCGTCAGGCATCAGGTACGGATACATCTCAGGCAGGTTCTCGCCGTTCAACTCGGCGATGTGCGCAAACTCTTCTCCAAACGCGCGGTGCAGGCGGCGGTGGATGCCGCTGAATACTTTCGAGCCCTGCTCGATCTGGGCCACCATGGTGCCCACCGGCCCGGTCGTCGCTGCGTCGCCAACCATGGTCTCGGTCGTTGCTGCGAAGCGCTGACCCAACTCGACGATCGTACCTAGCAGCGCATTCAGAACCTGCGACGGCTCCTTGAACGGAGGTGTGTAAAACGCCTTGGCCAGCTCTTCTGCCGACATCTCGGTGTCGATCCAAGTGCCGGGCTCCAGCGTGATGTCCCCCGGCAATTTCGCGTCCTTGGACTTGAACCCACCCTGTAGTGTTGCAAACGCGCCACTGTCCAGCAAAATATTCAAAATCTCCGTCGCCGCCTCACCGAGGTTGCCGATGCAGTGCAGCAGCCCGAAGCCGTAGAACCCGAACCCTGGCAGGAACTTTTTGTGGGTGAACCACACGCGCTTGATCTTGTTCTCGTCAGCCTCTCGCCAATTGCGGTATATGCCAATGACCTCTTCGGTCTCCGAGTCCACGGTAATGATGAACGGGAACGCGAACGCCTCATCGGTCCCGGGCAGGTCGTAGTCAATGTGGCACTCGTAGAGCACATGTTCGCCGTCCTCGTCCGCCCGCCCGCCGGGCTTCTCCTGGCCGTCCAAGTCGGTAAGTATCTCCGTCAGCTCGGCCTCCTTGCCGTCACCGCGTTTTACCCTCTCAGCGCCTTTTTTGGTATCGTCGTCGTCCAGTGTCTCAGAGACGTAGAACCCGCTCGCCACGACCCTGCGGAACGCGTTGTGCGCCATGTGAATCTCGTGCGTATAACGACTCGCCGTCTCCAGGCTCTCGGTATTGTACGGAGCGATGAAGTGGTCCGACCGCACCCATCGCGACGTCACACGTCTAGTTGTTGGGTCGTGGTACTGCTTATCGAACTCGCTGCCTGTGAACGGCAGGAGGAACAGCATCTGGTCCCGTGCCTCGTAGTAGCTCCGGTCCTCGATCGTCAGCTGATAGTTCATGTAAGCCGCCACGCGGTCTGCCTGCGCCAGCGCCTCGGGCGTTTTCCTCCCCAGAATCTGCGCCTTCACCGGGCCCCCAGGGGGGAGTGTCTCCGCCGCGGCCCGGGCCTGGAACTGCGTCGCCGCTTCAACCAGCATGGGGTGAGACACTCGCGCCACTCCAGTGTCGGTGTCGTCAGGAGAGTAAATCCCCAGCGACGCCAGGCCTTTTTTCAGCGTGCCGTACCACTCCTTGCGGGACTCCTTGTCCGCGTTGACCTTGTCGCAGATGTCGCCACCAATATCCTTCAGCTCATCCTCGGTGAACAGCGAGACCAAGTTGCTGCCGAACGGAGCGGATTCAAGGTCAAGTTTAGGCTCGTCATCCCCGTCCTCGATGATCTCACCGGTCTCGGCGTCGATAAGTATCTCGTCCATGTCCTCGGCGGGTGTGTCTAGCTGCGCCAGCACTTCGTCCAGCGCGTCGGCGTTATTTTCTTTGGTCTGGTTGGTCATCAGCATAATGGTCTTTCAGTTAGGCTGCCTGCGGCATCCGGGTGCGTCGTACTGCATATGTGCGCTTGGGCGCGTCGTCAAACTTATCGTCATCATCCTCATCCTCGACGTCGTCTGGGGTCTCCAGGAGGAATGTGCGCCTGAACCACACCAAGCTGTGTGCCACCACGTCGGGGACATCGTCATGCTGACCGTTTGGAAACGCCGCACACTCTTCAATGACGTCCTCCGCCCAGCGCATACCCTCGGGATAATACACAACACCCTGCTCCAGCACAACACTGGCCGCGTTAGCTCGCGCAATTTTACTACCCACGGGTCTAATCGGGCTCACCGGTATGCCCCGTTTGCGCATCTCCTGTATCAGCGGCGCGCCGGACGCGGCCTTCTCGATAATGACCCGATCGGGCTGGTACTCGTTGTAGGCCTGCAGAGCGTTCTCCAACAGTTTAGAAAACGTCAGGCGCTCCTTCATGCGCTCCAACATCAGCACACACAGCTTGTTGTCCGATGCGCGCTTGAACACCCCCCAAGTTATCCTCGCGCTGAAGTCGTTCTGCTCCCCTTCCTCGAACGCCGTGTCATACGCCTGCAAGATGTACTCCAAGCCCGGCAACTCTTTGTTGCGCCCCCACGGCTTCCAGTCATCCCTACGCAGTATGCC
>Ga0209702_10009739_pt1 | contig 10576 bp, 12 predicted proteins | sample FRY01_FD_187210 | JGI IMG/M metagenome (GOLD analysis project Ga0209702, IMG submission 187210) | Freshwater microbial communities from Lake Fryxell liftoff mats and glacier meltwater in Antarctica - FRY-01 (SPAdes) (version 2) | ecosystem: Environmental > Aquatic > Freshwater > Ice > Glacier...
ATGAAAGACCAAAGAAATCACTGGGTGGCATGACGCCATCAGCCTATGCCAGACAACTGGCTGTGAAATCCGCTACATTAACCCCCGGACTCTAAAGCCGAATGCTACTGAAAGCGGGGAGACGTCGGATAAACCGGTAATGCTCCCCTTCATTTCGCCATGCCGCGCTATAGAAACTGTCTGACAACAAACGCATCAGGTGGGCATAACTCTTCTGTTTTTCTGGAAAAGTGATCTCGAATGTTTTCAGGGCAATCTGCGATCGCGCGGTCCAGTCATTGAGGACGTATCCGCTGATGACGCCCAAGAGTGCAATAGCCGCAGAAATAAGCGGCACACCGATCTCCTTGAATACAGACCTATGATTGTCATTCATCTTTAATTTATAAAAAAGTGCCAGAAACTGCGACAAACTAGGGTCGCGAGGTAACGAGACCTACTGTTGCACCAGTTCAAGAAATATTCGCCGCCTTCTTGATCGCCGTAACCTTCACCATCTCCGCCGACTTCTTGTAATGCCCATCCAGCGGATAACAGCCTGACACCAGCCCGTGCCGCGGTGCAGTGGTGCAATCACTGAATGTGCGGCACAGGCGCTTGCGCTGCATGCCCTTCCCGCCCAGCACATCGGCCGGTAGTTCGGGGTAGGCCAGCACCATGCGGCCAAGGCCAACAAAATCCGTCCAGCCCGCGCGCACCACTGCCTGCGCGACATGCGGCAGAAATTCCTGCAAATAGGTGTAGCCGCTGCCGACCAGCGCGACGTCGGGGAATGCCTGCTTCAGTTCGCGCACCACACTGAGATGGCGCATCACGCCGATCAGCGGATCTTCCGGCGGGTGGTAGCCGTCGGAGGGCGGATACAGCGCGGGCCGCGTCAGGTGCGGGTTGTAGTACGGGCTGCCCAGCGTGATGTTGAATAGATGAATGCCGAGGTCGCGCGCTATTGCGATCACCGCTTTGGTTTCGGTGAGGTCGATCTGCAACGGATTGTTTTCATCCAGCCCGAAACCGTAACAGTACGGCGCAGTAAATTCCTCCGGCGTGCCGGGCCCCAGCCCTTCGGGGCCGGACAGTGCCGGATCGGGCCGGAACGGCACGCTGTCGATGGCCGACATGCGCAGACCGAGTTTCAGGCGCGGTGCTTCAGCGCGCACTTCCGTGACGATCTCGCGCAGGAACCGCGTGCGATTTTCCAGCGAGCCGCCAAAGTCACCCTCGCGGGTTTTCGCCGACAGGAATTCGTGACCGAGGTAGCCGTGGCAGGCTTTCAAATCAACGAAATCGAAGCCCAAGGCTTCCGCGCGTTTCGCCGTCGCCACGTAATCACCGATCAGTTGGCGGATGTCGCCGTCGCTCATCAGCGGATGATCCGGCTTCAGCTTGAACTTGCGGTCGAGGATGGGATGCCGGTAGAGGATCATCGGCTCCTGCTGGTGGTGGTCGTTCGGTTTACAGAAGCGCCCTGAGTGCGTCAGTTGCAGGCCGATCACCAGCCCATCGTCATTGCCCATGGCTTCACGGTGCGCGGCGATCAGTGACTCGCGCATGGCACCGATCTCACGCTCAGTGCTTGCGTTCAGCATCAGCTGGTTGGGATTGGCACGGCCATCGGGTCGCACCGCCACTGCCTCGCCGCCCCAGATCAGCTTGGCGCCAGATGTGCCGAAACGCTGCCAGCGCCGTTTGGTATTTTCCGAGGGGCGGCCGTCAGTCTCTGCGTCCCAGCCCTCCATCGGCTGGATCGCAAAGCGGTTGCCGATGTTGAGGCCGTCTATGCTGAGGGGTTGCGCCAGCGGCGATGACGGCGCGGCTTCCACCGTGTCGTCGCAGGGCATGTTGAGGCCGAGTTGCTGCAGGTTGTCGCGAAAGCCCTGCGGCGTCTGCAGGGATTTGATTTTGGCGAAGTCACCGAACTTCATGGCTGCCCCTCGATAATTTCAAAACAAGAAACACCGTTCGGGCTGAGCCCTTCGACACACTCAGGACAGGCTCTGTCGAAGCCCGGTCGCCCTTCGACAAGCTCAGGGCGAACGGATCTGGCTTGCCGCTGACTGCATTAAAATCACCCGCAACAACTATTTTTTCAGCAAGGCCTTCAATCCGGCCAGCGCGTGGCGGTAACTCTCGATGCCGAGACCATAAACCGAGGCCTTGCACACCGGCTGGAACACCGACACCGTGCCGCGCGCGGTCGGGTTGCTCAAGTGCACTTCGATCACCGGGAATTTCATCTGCGCCACGGCCGCGCGCAGCGGTCCCGTGACCATGGTGTAGCCACCGGGATTGATCACACAGCCGGCGATGTCGCTGTCGAATGCCGCATACAGCGCGTTGACGACCTCGCCCTCAATGTTGGAATGGAAGAACGATACCTCGATGCCCAGCTCCTTTGCATAACCGCGGATATGCTCTTCATATTGCGGCAGCGTCAACGGGCCAAATACTTCGAGTTGCACCTTGCCACGCATGTTGAGGCCTGCGCCGTGGATGACCAATACTTTCATGTGTTTCCCCTTGTTGTAATCAGGCGCTCAGCGCCGCAATGATGCGGTCACGGGTGAACGGCATGTCGCGCAGCCGCGCACCCAGCGCGTTGTATATGGCATTGCCGATGGCCGCCGAAGTCGGGCCCTGCGTGCCTTCGCCCGCGCCCACCGGCGGCGCTTCCGGCCGGTTGATCAGCGCCACTTCGACTTCCGGCACTTCGACGAAAGTCATGATCGGGTATTCCTCCCAGTTGCGAGTGATGACGCCCGTGCCGTCGAAATCAATGCGCTCCTTCAGCGTCCAGCTCGCACTCTGGATCATGCCGCCTTCGATCTGATTGATCACGCCGTCCGGATTGATGGCCTGGCCGACATCGACCGCGCCCCATAGCCGCGTCACCCGCACTTCTTCAGTGACATGTACCTCAGCAATCACCGCCATGTAAGCGGCGAGGTTCTTGTAGCGCGCAAACGCGATGCCACGGCCGCGTTCGCCGTCGCCTTTTTCGCCGGGTTGCCACTGGGCCATTTTCGCGACTTTTTCGAGCACCGCCTTTGCCCGCGCATCCTGCAGATGGCGCAACCGGAATTCCAGCGGATCCGCACCTGCCGCTGCTGCCAGTTCGTCCATGAAACATTCGATGGCAAAGGCATTGGCATGGCTGCCGAGGCCGCGCATCGCGGAAGTCCGCAGCGGCGACTGGCGGATCAGGTGATTGGTGACTTTCTGGTTCGGGAATTCGTAGAGCGGAATCGCATTGCGATGGCTGCCGCCACCGGGCAGCGGCGGATTGCCGGGTTTGGCTGCAGGCAGCGGTTTTTCCAGATGCCAGGCTGCCGTCAGATTGACGCCGCCGCGGCTGCCAGGCCGTGTGCTGTGGGCATGGCTCCACAGTTCGTGACCCCAGTTGATGATGTTGCCTTTAGCATCCAGCGACGCGTTCATGCGCACCACCATCGGCGAGCTGAACGGCTCCCACGCAAATTCGTCTTCACGCATCCACTGCACGCGCACCGGTTTGCCGGGCACCGCGCGCGCCAGCAGTGCAGCGTCCAGCGTTACGTCGTCGGCGGCATTGTGGCCGTAACAGCCCGCGCCTTCAGAGTGGGTGATGACGATGTCAGCCTCGGGCAGGCCCAGCACCTGCGCCATGTCACCACGCAGCGGATATATGCCCTGACTGTGGGTCCAGATGCGAACTTTGCCATCACTCTTGCCGCCCTCCCAGTGCGCCACTGCGCACGACGGCGCCAGTGAGGCGTGGGCCAGGTACGGTTTGGTGTATTCAGCAGTGAACTGCTGCGCACCGGCCGTAGCCGGGTCGCCCTTGTCGCTGATGACTTCGGTTTCGGCGTCCAGCGTCAGCAGGTGGCGTGGATCGCTCGTGGGCAGGGCTGCCCCGGTATCCCATTCCGCGATGCGTGCCAGCCGGCGTTCGGCGCGAATGGCCTGTTCTTCGCGCGCTGCCACCACGCCGAGGAAACTGCCGTCGCGCACGACGGCAACCACGCCCGGCATCTGCTCCACTTCCTTGAGGTTGATCGCTTTCAGGCGCGCCCGCGGCCCCGGTGGCCGCGCGATGCGCCCGTGCAGCATGCCCGGCAGCACCATGTCCTGCACATAAGACGGCTGGCCCGTGACCTTGCCGGGGATGTCCACACGTGCCAGCGATTTGCCCACCACCCTATGTTCGGCCGGCATCTTGGCGACCACATCGATATTCGATTCCCGCGTCAGCAGGTCGGCCGTGGCCAGCTCCCAATAGGTTGCTGAACCGCCGCTGCGCGCGGTAACGACACCATCTTCCACCGTCAGTTGTTCCAGCGTCACACCCAGCTTGTGTGCGGCGCGCTCCAGCAGCAGATCGCGCGCTTCGGCTGCGGCATGGCGCAGCGCGAGGCCGCTTTCCTGGATCGAGCGGCTACCCGAAGTAATGCCCTCATCGGGACTCTGCGCCGTGGATGCCGGAATCAGGCGGATGCGTTCGACATTGATGTCGAGTTCCTCGGCCACCATCTGCACCAGCGCGGTCAATATGCCCTGGCCAATTTCGACCTTGCCCGGAGTCACGGTTACCGTGCCATCAGCGTTGATGCGCAACCAGCGGTCGAGCCGGCGGTTGGTTTCGAGGCTGCCCGGCAGCTTGCGTGCGGCGACTTCTTTTTGTTGTGCCATGCTTATGCTCTCCGCATTTCTTTGGCTGCGCGCTTGATCGCACGCAGGATGCGCCCGTGCGTGCCGCAGCGGCACAGATTGCCTTCCAGCGCGCTGCGGATGGCGCTGTCATCCGGATCAGGATTGCTGTCGAGCAGCGCCTTGGCCGCCATCAGAATGCCGCTGGCGCAATACCCGCATTGCGCGGCCTGCTCTTCGATAAATGCACGCTGCAAGGGATGCAGGTCAGCATCACCGGCCAGCGCTTCGACTGTGGTGATCTGCTTGCCGACAGCGGACGACACCGGCACATCACAGGACTGCACGGCCTTGCCGTCGATGATCACTGTGCAGGTACCGCACTGGCCAATGCCGCAACCGTAACGCGTGCCGACCAGTCCGAGATCATTGCGCAACGCGTAGAGCAGCGGCGTTTCGGCATCGGCTTCCACCGCGCGCGCCTTGCCATTTACATTCAGAGTCAGGGCCATATTAATTAATCCAATAAAATCAACAATTTACAATCAATCCGCCTTGCCGCCTCCAGCACGCCGGCCTATACTGCACAGCCATCCCTCATTAACCCTGCACGGCATGTCAGAACGCACCCAATTCAACGCCATCGAAGCACGCATCGCCGAGCTCAAGCTCGAACATCGCGATCTCGACGATGTGATCCAGCGGCTGACTGAAGCACCCATACTCGATCAGTTGCAATTGCAGCGCCTGAAAAAACGCAAACTGCTGGTCAAGGATCAGATCAGCATGCTCGAACGGCAACTCACGCCTGACATCCTGGCCTGATTGCAGCCTTAGTCTTCACCCCCAGCGCGCCGCCTGCCGCGCACGGCTCCACGCCAGCCAGATCACAAAAAGTCCGAGCAGCACAAACCACAGCAACGACCAACCGGCAATGGTCAGGCCAAGAAACCGCCAACCGGCTTCGGCACATTCACCTGAACCCGTCAGCACTTTTTCGAGCATGCGCGTCAGCGGAAACTGTTCGAGCATGTACGACAGCCCCGGTCCGCAGGACGGCACCTGATCAGCGGGCAGGTTTTGCAGCCAGACATGGCGCGCTGCCAGCCCGGCTCCGGTGGCGGCAAACAGGCTGCCCAGCACGGCATAAATGATGGCGCCAGCCTTGCCCGGCCCATGCAGTGCACCGAGCAGGAACACCGCGCCCAGCCCCATGAAGGCAACGCGCTGGAATATGCACAAGGGACAGGGATCCTGCCCGTCGACATACTGCAGGTACAGGCCGAAGCCGAGCAGCGCAGCGCAAATCGCCGCGCCCGCGACATATCCAATACGGGTATTCATCATTGAAAGGTAATCCTCAACGCTTAAACGTACGCCAACAGGCGGCCACAGGCAAGCACACCGATCCAGATCAGCAAAGACAGGGCCGCATGCAGACGCGCGGCCGGCGGCGCCACAGTATCCGTATTCCACGTTGCCACAGTACGGAACACGCCAGCGTGAAACACCGCGGCATTGAGGCCGGCACAGAACAGCAGCGACATTTTAGTAATGAACGCAGGGTTACTGATGAAGTCCCCGGCGTGGGTGATGAACATCAGCAACCCCGTCGGCACGATCAGCAGCAGCGCACCCGCGCTCCACGGCAACACATGATGGGCCAACTGGCGCACCGGCAGCGCTCGCGACAATCCGAGCAGCCGCAGGTCCAACACGATGACGGAACCGACCAGCGTGACAAAGCCGGTGATATGAATGATCTCGACGATTGGATACAGCCACAGGTCGTGGCGCATCGCCAGCGCTAGCGGCAGGCGCTCGATTGCCGCCAGCGGGGCGCCGGGATCGGTCATCGCAGTTCGATGGTCCTGCTGCCGACGATGATGCGCTCGGCGCGCATTTCCTCCGGCTTGCTGCGATTGCCGTAACCGACGACGGTCACTGTGCTGCCGGTCTTCAGATCGGCTGTAGACAGACCGCGGGCGTTCATCCGTGATGGCGGTGCCAGCACCGCGGTCCAGGTCTTGTCCGGCATGGTCAACCGGATATGACCGTGTGGATGCTCATAACCGGAGGCGGCGATGGTGCCGGTCAGTTTGAGTTCTTTGCTGCTGTCATATTCGCTCCAGCCGTGATGGGCAAATACCGGCAGGCTCAGCGCGGCAATCAATGCAAACAGTATTGCGGGTGTTCGAGACATGGCAACCTCCTGTCAGGAAATGCGAATGATTCTACGGATGATTCCGGCGCGCTACTTTATACTCATTGCAACATGCGAGTCACGCGCAACATCGTCATCGACGAATCCGAACTGACCGAGCGATTCATCCACGCCTCCGGCCCCGGCGGCCAGAACGTGAACAAGGTCGCCACCGCAGTCGAACTGCGCTTTGACGTGCGCCACTCACGCGCATTTTCTGACAGCGTGCGGGCGCGCCTGGTTGCATTGGCCGGCAAAAGAATTTCCGGCGATGGCGTCCTGGTTATTGCCGCACAGCGTTTCCGCAGCCAGGCGCGCAATCGCGAGGATGCTCGCACCCGACTGGCCACACTGATCGCAGCAGCAGCCGTGCCACCGAAACTGCGGCGCGCGTCACGACCGTCGCGCGCCGCCAAGCAGCGTCGGCTCGACGAGAAAAAACATCAAAGCACGCGCAAGCGCGACCGCGGCAGCTCCGGTTGGGATTGATCGCAGGCGAAACACAATATCTATTTATTATCAATCAGTTATATCGAAACACCGGAACTTGTACGGCACGATCTGCAATGCCCATGAACTGCTAAACTGCGCACCGCTGGAATAAACAGTATTGCCCACGCGTTAACGAACGACTGCCAAGTAACAACAAGCTATTTCGCTCAACCACCGGGAGATCTTCAATGAAAAAAGCACTGTTCGCCGCTGTCGTCGGCATTTTCACCCTGACCGTCAGCGGCACCGTCCTCGCGCAGGCCAAACCTGAAACACTGGTCAAACAGCGTCAGGCCGCGATGACACTGCAAAGCAAATATTTCGGCCCCATGGGCGGCATGGCACAAGGCAAAATCCCTTATAACGCCGATGTCGTCAAACGCAACACCGCATACCTCGATGTCCTCAGCAAATTACCGTGGGACGGCTTCACGGCCTCAACCAAAGACGTCAAGAGCAAGGCGCGACCGGCCGTTTACAGCGAAGCAGCAAAATTCAAGGAAGCTCAGGATCACTTTGATGGTGAAGTGGCAAAACTGGTTACTGCCGTCAGCGGTGGCAATGAAGCCGCCATCAAAACGCAGATCGGTGCAGTCGCCAAGTCCTGCGGCGGCTGCCACGATGATTTCAAAGATAAATAATCGTTGTCCTGATCCGCAACAAAAAGCCGCCAGCGGGCGGCTTTTTTTATTGCCGGATGAAGCAGCTCAGCTGTTAAGCAGCGCCCAAACGCCGGCAGCACACACGGCCAGCAATATCGCAGCCAGACCCACTCCGCGCACTCTGGCATGCGCCGGCTCCATACCGGACGCAAGTTGCTTGCGACCGGTGATCATGGGTTTGATCAGGTTTTCTGATTTGTAGAACAGGTAGTACAACACGGCCGCGATATGCAAGCCGGCCAGCGTGAGCAGGGCATTAAAATTGTATTTATGGATGGTCGTCAGCCAGTCGCTTAATTCCTTGCTGACATGGTTGAACAGCGGCCCTTCGGTCAGCACATCATCGTTGGCAAACAGCCCGGTCCCTGCCTGCACCAGCAGGCACAGCATGATCAGCACCACGCTGATGCCACCCAGTGGATTGTGTCCGGCAAATTTTGCGGCGGTGCGCGACGGCAAGGTCTTGATATAGGCAATCACCGCACGCGGGCCATAAATAAAATCGGCAAACCGCGCATGGGTGCTGCCGACGACGCCCCAGATGATCCGGAACAGCACCAGCGCCAGCACCGCATATCCCGAATACAGATGCCAGACCATCCATTCCATTTCACCGGACAGCCATGAAAATGCGATCAACAGCACCAGCGCCCAGTGAAACACCCGCACCGGAATATCCCATACCAGCACCGCGCTGGCCCCGCCTTGCTGCACTTGCGCCATGACGAATCTCCCTAAACCGTAATCATTGCGTCACTATTATCACGTCACCATTTGTTTGAGCGTCACGTAATCAACCTTACCGGAACCGAGCAGCGGCAATGCATCAACCTTGACGATGCGACGGGCCACTGCCAGTTCCTGGGCGTTGATCGCGCGCGCTGCCTGCTGCAGCGTTACCCGGTCCAGCGCCGGATTGGTGGTCAGCAGCACCGTGCTCTCGCCGGAACGGGTCATTTCAACCACGGCGGCATGCTTGAAGTCGGGCGACGCATGATAAGCGATGAATTCCACGCGTTCCAGCGACACCATTTCACCGGCGATCTTGGCAAAACGTTTGACCCTGCCCTGCACGGTAATAAAGCCGTCATCGTCCAGGCTGACCACATCCCCGGTGTTGTACCAGCCCGCCCCCATTTCAGAACGCGGCGGCTGCAGCACACCCGGCGCGTCATACAGAAAATAACCCTGCATCAGATTGGGGCCCCGCACGTGCAACACGCCACCGTGTTCGATGCCCGGTACCTGCATGACGCGGTGTTCGATGCCTGGCAGCAAACGGCCTACCGTTCCGGCGCGGAAGGCCAGCCGGGTATTGAGCGACATCGCCGGACCGCATTCGGTGGCACCATAACCTTCGTGTACGCGCTGGCCAAATCGGGTCAGCCATGCCCGCGCAACTTCCGGGTGCAGTTTTTCGCCGCCGGCTATGACAAACCGCATGCGATGGAAATCAAATGGGTGGGCCTGGCGCGCATAGTTGCCGAGGAAAGTGCTGGTGCCGAAGATATAGGTGCAGTCCCGCGTATAGGCATATTCGGGGATGATCTTGTAATGCAACGGATTGGTGTACAGGAACAGCCGGGTGCCGGTCAGCAGCGGCATCAGCGTACACGAAACCAGACCGAAAATATGGTACATGGGCAGCGCGTTCAAAAACTTGTCGTCAGGGCCGAAGTCGATCACGGCGCGCAACTGGGCCATTGCGGCCAGCATGCCGTCGTGGGTCAGCGCTACACCCTTGGGTCGCGCCTCCGAGCCCGAAGTGAACAGCACCACCGCAGTGGCAAACGGATCCTGTGGCGGCAGCGCACGGCGCGGCAGCAGCAATGCCCGGAGGATCCACAGCTTGTCGGCCAGACGCAGCGTCTCGCGCAAGTCTTCCAGATACACAATGCGGCAATCCTTAATGCCGGGCAGCAGTGACTCCAGTCGTGCTGCTTCGATGAAACTGCGCGAAGTGATGACGGTGCGGACCGTTGCTGCGACGCAGGCGCCGCGCAGGGCTTCAACCCCGCTCGAATAATTGAGCATGGCCGCCACGCGGCCGCGGGATGTCAGACCGAACACCAGGCACACTGTGGCGCCGAGGTTGGGCAGCAACACGCCGACCCGCTCACCCGGTTCCGTAAATCTTGCTGTCAGCCGCCCCAGCGCAAATGTGCCTTTCAGCAAGTCGCCATAGGTATTCACCTGCTGCCGCACATCCTCGATGATCCGCGTGCGCCGGCCGTGCAATGCCGCAGCATCCAGCAACGCCCCGAACAGCGTACGCCGGGGTTCGGCATCGGCCATGGCCCGCTGCATGATGCGCAGCAGATCATCCGCCAGTTGGCGGCGGCGCGTTCCCGGTGCGGCCGCGGGTTTGGCAAAACTGACCGAGGGTTGCACATCCAGGGTCACTCGCGGCAACCAGCGCCGTGGCCAGCGACCACTGGTGGCTGCCCAGCGCGAGTACAGCGTGCCCTCGATACGCAGCGGTATCACGTCAGCTGCAGCGTGCGCGGCAATGATACCGGCCGCGTCATAAATTTTCATGGTGCAGCCGTTGGTGGACACCCGCTCCTGCGGAAACACCACCACCGCCCGCCCGTCA
>Ga0209702_10009742_pt1 | contig 10574 bp, 7 predicted proteins | sample FRY01_FD_187210 | JGI IMG/M metagenome (GOLD analysis project Ga0209702, IMG submission 187210) | Freshwater microbial communities from Lake Fryxell liftoff mats and glacier meltwater in Antarctica - FRY-01 (SPAdes) (version 2) | ecosystem: Environmental > Aquatic > Freshwater > Ice > Glacier...
TCGACGCCGGGACTTTGGGAACGAGAAGACCTCGATGGCCCGTTCGACGCCGGGACTTTGGGAACGAGAAGACCTCGATGGCCCGTTCGACGCCGGGACTTTGGGAACGAGAAGACCTCGATGGCCCGTTCGACGCCGGGACTTTGGGAACGAGAAGACCTCGTAGTGGCCGCGCCTTGTGCCGGCCACAGTGGTGGATGGGATAACCTATCGGGGCGAGAGATGCCCAAGGCGGGCACAAGGCACCGCCGCTACGTAGGCACTTCCTTGGCGGGTCTGGCGCCCGTGGGACGCTCAGGGGCGCGTCATCGCCTTGGGGATGACCCACGCGTCAAACTGCTCGGCGGTGAGGTAGCCGAGCGCCACAGCCGCGGCCTTAAGCGTGGTGCCCTGCGAATGCGCCATCTTGGCGATGTGCGCGGACTTGTCGTAGCCGATGTGCGGGTTCAGCGCCGTCACCAGCATGAGTGAGTCGTTCAGCAGCTGGCCGATTCGGCCGTGGTTCGGCTCGATGCCGGCGGCGCAGTGGACGCGGAAGGAATCGCATGCGTCGGCCAGCAGCCGCGTTGATTGTAGCACGTTGTGGATCATGACGGGCTTAAAGACGTTGAGTTCAAAGTTTCCCTGAGACGCGGCGAAGGCGACCGCGGCGTCATTGCCGTAGACCTGGCAGACGACCATCGTCAGGGCCTCGGCCTGGGTCGGGTTGACCTTGCCAGGCATGATGGAGCTGCCCGGCTCGTTCTCCGGGATGCGCAGCTCGCCGATGCCGCAGCGCGGGCCGCTGGCCAGCCAGCGGATGTCGTTGGCGATCTTCATCAGCGAGCCGGCCAGCGCGCGCAAGGCGCCCGAGGCGAAGGCCAGCGCGTCGTGCGCCGCGAGGGCCTCGAATTTGTTGGGTGCCGTCAGGAACGGTAGGCCGGTGATGGACGCGATCTCGGCCGCGACCCGTGGGCCGAACTCTGGGTGCGAGTTGAGGCCAGTGCCGACCGCCGTGCCGCCCAGCGCGAGCTCGTAGAGGTGATCGAGCGACAGCTGGATGCGCGCGAGGCCGTGGTCGAGCTGCGCCACCCAGCCCGAGACCTCTTGGCCGAGGGTGAGAGGCGTCGCGTCCTGCAGATGGGTGCGGCCGATCTTGACGATATCTTTGAAGTCATTTGATTTTTTGGCGAGGACATCCCGCAGCTTCTTCACGGCGGGCGTCAAGACGTGCACCAGCTGCTCGACCGCGGCGATGTGCATGGCCGTCGGGAAGGTGTCGTTGGACGACTGGGACTTATTGACGTCGTCGTTAGGGTGGACCGGCTTTTTCGAGCCCATCTGCCCGCCCAGGAGCTCGATGGCGCGATTCGAGATCACCTCGTTGACGTTCATGTTGGTCTGCGTCCCCGAGCCGGTCTGGAACACGACCAGCGGGAAGTGCGCGTCCAGCGCGCCTGCGATGACCTCGTCGGCGACCTTCACGATGATGTCGCGGGTCGGGGCCGGCAGCAGCCCGAGGTCGGCGTTGACCATCGCGGCGGCGCGCTTGACGACGCCAAAAGCGCGGATCATCGGGCACGTGAAGTGCAGGTCGCCGATGGCGAAGTTCTCTAGGGACCGCTGTGTTTGCGCGCCCCAGTACTTGTCGGTCGCCACCGCGACCTCGCCCATGGTGTCTGTCTCGATACGCGTGTCTGTCATGTCCGCCTCCGGGTTTGCGCCAGCCGGCATTGTACGAACACCGGCGGCGCTCCGGAAGGGTACACCATTGCGACTGAAGTCCGGGTCGAAGTGGATTCACATACCTGCGAAGAGATGTCGGTGACGATGGCCGAGGGCGGCTTCTTCGCGCATCATTCGGCCGCGAGCCGCCGCCACCTGTGGTAAAGGTGAGCCGTGGTTCTCGATTTCAGGAAGGGGCACGATGTTACAAGGCGACGACCGCAGTGGTGGGGTTCAAACACCCCCGCAAGACATGGGGCCGCAGGGTTCTATCCGCAAGTCCAAGGGCCCTCGCGACCTGATTCGGGCGGCAGCCGGGCCTCGCGCGCTATGGCCAGCCAAGCTCAAGAAGGTCGGTGGGACGCTCAAGTCTTGGGCCCGCATCATGGGTGCTCCAAGCGGTCTAGAATCACGGCTTGCGCCCCTCGTCGCCCATGGTCTCATCACCTCCACGCCAACCCGGCTGCAGCTGGTGGTCGGCAGCATCGATATGGTCCGTTTTTGGATCACGCCCGCGGCCGCTGACTACTACGCCAAGCAGGGGATCTCCTTTACGTTTCACCAGCTGCTGCGGATCCTTGACGACCCGGCGGCGATGCTAGATCCCGTTGGTTTCTTTGTGGATTCCGACGCGGTCATCGGGCACCTGCTGCAGGTCGTCCATGCCAACCCCGTCTATGACGTGCAGCTGCTGTCGACCCATCCAGATGGCCTCGACGCGCTGGAGTCCCAGACCCGCGCCGTCATCGACGGCACCCACCCTCGCGCCGCGTCCATCGGCGCCATCGTCGAGGAGGCCGACTACCACCAGCGCCTCTTGGACTACGTGGTCCAATATCGTCATGACCCCAAGGCGTTACCGCCAGTCCGCTCGAATATCGCGGGCAAGTTCGTCGCGCTAGAGCAGACCTTTGGCACCCTGCCCTCCGCCATGGGCTATTTCTCGCGCCTGCCGACAAGCCTCGTCGGTGCCGTCCGCCACCTTGTGACCGTGACGGAGTTCCCGGGGGCTTTGGCGTATGGGAGGCCGACAAGCGGGTGACGGCGCCGGCGACACGGCGCAAATGCCTGTGATGGTTTTGCCGGCAAAACCAAGGCCCTGCCTGCCTTCGCGTTTGCATAAAATCTTTTCCATCGTAAGGTTTGTTGCACGACGTCACAGAACATCGAGGGCACCATGCCGAGAGCTGACGAGCAAACACAGACCGACCAGCGACAAGCGCAACGAGGTAAAGCCTCGGGTAACGCGGGAGATCAAACGCAGGCTGCTGCGGGCGACGCGACAGGGATCGGAAATGCCGGAATGCAGGGGCGTTCGGCCCGTGGAAACGCCCAGCAGGCCGCCCCCGACGCGGGTCAACAAGCCGATACGGATTCAACCGACACGTCGCTCACGACGCTGATCGCGGCCATGCCTCTTGGTGGGCCGGCCCTCGTCGCGGCGATCGCCGCGTTGCTTCGCCAAGATGCCGGGGCTGCGAAGGTGATCGTCAAGGACAATTGTCTCAACTCCCTCGCGACGAAGCTCACCGGCAACGAGCTTGCAGAGGTCCTACTCCTCACGGGGCTACCCGCGTCCGGCAGCGGGCGGGTCGCGCACTGGTTGCGCTTTATCCATCAAGCCCACGTCGCAAAAGGACCAGCCTCAAGCGTTGTCTATCAAGGCATCTTGGCCGGCGCCGCCGAGGTGGACCTTGAGGAACTCCTTCTGCCCCGCCATGACGCCGTCCTGGGCGGCGTCCTGCAGCTCGTCGCGGTTGACCCGCTGACCCTCTTTCCCCATCGACAACAGATACTATCGACAAGGTTCCTCGCGTCCAGTCGCTTCATGACGGCCATGATCACGGGGTGCGGCGACCGACAGATCTGGCATGCGCTGCGAGAGACCCAGCCCGGTAGCGTTGTCGCCTTGGCTGCGGCGCTGAACGGGATCCCAAGCGGGTGGGATTGGATCGGCCGCCTTGATGGTGCGGGCTTCTCAGCGACCGAGAGGTTGCTTCTGAGAGCGCTTCACCCCGTCGCGAGCATCGAAGGCCAGGCGATTATCACGGCCGCGGCCGCGGTCTTCGGCGCCGAGCCTCCGAAAGCGTCCTTCATGTCTGCATTCGAGGCGTTGAAGAAGCCGCCGACCCCGCCCTCCCCCGAGGCGCTGCGAACTCTGTTCCAGACGGACTACTCGGGCAAGCGCGAGCTGGTAATGTCCGACCCAGCGAAGGCCGCGTGGGTCTTCGGCATCCTGCCTGGACACCCCTTCCTTGAGCTGGCTGTTCGCAGCAGCGAACGTGGCGCGTTTCTCGCTTTGCCGGCTGTCTTTCAGCGCTTCCTCGAGACGCCGATGTCTTGGCGGCTGCGGCTCCAGCACATCTCGGACCATTCCTATATTTCGACGCTCGCGGGTAGCTTCCTAGCGAATCGAGATGGCTTGGTGGCGTGGATCGGCGGCTCCGTACCGCCGGCCAACGGCCTAGACGTGACCAGCGAGATCGAGCTGCGGCGTGTTGGCCTTGTCGCGTCGGACCCAGCCATCGGCGTCGCGATCGCCGACCGGATAGGCGTCATCGACGCAAGCGATGGCGGTGTGCACGCCCCGACGCCAACGCCGGCCGAGGTCCACGACGGACCACTCGTCAGGCTCGATGTGCTGCTGGCGCAGCCGGCGCCGTCGGCGGCTGAGATCTTGAACATGGTGGGGGCCTTAGGCGGAAGTCCCGAGCGTACGACGTTGATTGAAGATGCCACTCGCATGTCGCGTATTCGCGATCGCCTCGATGGCGAGCGTTTCTATCAAGCGCTTGTGGTCCTGCGCCCCGCGCTGAATGCCACGCTCACCCAGCTCAGGCAGAAGGGACAGAGCGCGGCGCGGGTTCAGAGTCTCATCTCTAGGTCCAGCGCCCAAGAGCGACTGGAGGTCGTGAGGAAGGACGCGAATGTCGCCATGGTTCGGGCCATTGTCCCCGAGGCGCCGTTGCAGCTGTTCTCGAATGGAGAGTTGGATCTTGCGACCCTGGCGCATGCCGCCTGGCGGGCTTGGGTGCTCGAGGTGACGCCCATCGTGGCTCTTCTGCCCCTACTCGGGGATAGCGCGGCGCGGGCGACCACGACAGCGCGACACCTCGACGCGGCGGGCGCGTGGGGATTCCTAGCACGCGCCCCGTCGGGTTCGTCCCTCGGCGAGTCGGAGACGAAGGCGCTAGCCAACCTGTTGGCCGCGACAGGTCTACCTGCCGCCAAGCTGGAGATGGAGGCCAAGCTGAATGTTGGGACAGCATCATCTGCCCCAACCCCGTCGGGTGGTATGTTCGATGCCGCTCGGATGTTCAAGGACGTCAGCTCGAGCGCCCCTGAAGCGGCGCCTTCAAAGAGCCAGCTTTTTGAAGATGAGGTGCTCTCTGCCAAGGCGAACGGGGTGCGGATATGCCAGCTCGCCGGCGACCTCTCACAACAAGAGCGAACGACCCTCGCAGAGAAGCACCGAGCGCGTCTCGTGTCACGCCTTGGTGGCGTTGAGCTCGCCCGGTTTGTTGGTGCGCTAGGTGTTGACCTTGGCCGAAAACTTGAATGGCTTCGTGCGAGTCGCAAAGGGGTCTCTGGCAGCGAACTCATCCACATCGTGGCCAGCGCAAAGGTGAAAGAGCAGGTCGCTCTTTTTGATAGTGCCGAGCACGTCTCGTTGATACGTGATTCGCACGGGATGGGGCCACTGCAGGCGTTGTCCGGCCTCTCCTCGGTGCTGCCACTGCTCGCGCGCAAGCTACATTTTTGGCGCTGGGCCGCCCTTCGTTGTACCTCGCTCGATTTACTCAAATATGTCGCCTCCAGCCGCAACATCCCGATGAGTCTAGCTCACTTGGCGGCAGCCGGTCACCCGGCTCCATTCGGCTCACTGCCACGTGGAACGGGCCTCTCCCAAGAGGCGCGGACCGACCTCGACCTGATTATGCAGGCCCTCACGGTAGAGCTCGCCTCGGCTCGCGAGATCTTCTCGATTCGATTTGACGTAAACCTCACCGGGGGTTGGGCATCCTCGCGAATCGACGACATCAAACGTCTCTACGAGGAGTGTCAAACGGTCCCAATCGCGCACGTGTCCAACAACGCCGAGTTGGCCTCGTTCAAGCGAGGACGTGGGGGCGGCGGGGCGTATTTCGTCAACGACAACATGATAAGCATCGACGACCAGGACGTGGACGCCACCGAGACGACCAAAGTGAGAAACGGGCGCCCCCCAGTGACCGAGCGCCAGTTCGACCACACCGTCCGCCATGAGATTGGGCACAGCGTTGACGCACTGCTAGGCGGGCGAACCTCGCTAGTCTATGGGCAGGCCGGCTGGCAGAGCTTTGGGGCCGGCGAGCTTGACCAGTGGATTCAAAGCTTTGATGGCTGGAACCCGAACGGCGGGGTCGCGCCCTCGGACGCCCAGAAGCAGGAGGTCCGCGACCTCATTGTGTTGCAACTGCAATCCGGTGGGGGGACGATCGACGGACCGTCGACTGGGGCTAGCGCCTTCGCACCTGAAAAGCACGCGTGGCATGTTCTCAAGCAGATGACCGTCGTCGACGGAATCAACAGCCAAAAAGGAACGATGAACTTCGCCAATCGATTCGAGGTCGGTGGAAGAATTCTCTCGATCAATTATTATTATCGATCATTTATGTCCTGCGGCGTCAAAGCCAAAGAGGGGGTCGCACGCGACTACACCCTGTTTGCGCCTGAAGAGTGGTTCGCGGATATGTACGCCGAATATTATCGGAACTTCGACGGCACCAACGACGGCACGCTCGGAGGCAATTGTCCCGGCTGGGTGCAGAGTTGGTTCTTCGCGAATGTGCATAATGTAGGCGGTCGCACGCCCCAGAAACTCCACGGTCGCGCCTTGCCACCGGGTAAACGCGCTCACATCTAAGGTCAATCATGCTCGCACTAAGCGCACTACTCTTCGTGACCGTGAACTCACTGGCACAGGAGCCAGGGCCCCCTCGCTATATTCCGCCCAGGCAGCCGGCGCCTCTCTCCGATAAGACGCTCAAGGCCGCACACGCGTTCGTCGAGAGAGAGCTCTACCCGGGCCATACTTGTAGTATATCTGTAAAGGAGCAGACCGTCGGGCCCTATCGGCTGGTGAGGATCTACGTCGACGATGACAAACTAGGAAATCGGGCCGACACCTGGACCGAATCTATCTACGTCGGCCCAGACCCTCAGCCGCGGTCCGGCCTCGACATCATCGTCATCGGCCGGCCCATGCAGCGTCGGCAGCTGCGGGCGATTATCGACGCGACGCGCTTTCCCACGGACTTCTCCGCCATCACGAGAGTCGTCGTCGACACCGACGGCGTGGGTATCCAGCTGGGCGACGCCTATTCGTCTCGCGACCCCAGCGTGCGAGGCCAGATGTACTACTATCGAGTCGATGGCCCGCGCGTCGTGGGGCGACGAGGCTCGCGACGCCTCGTCTTCGAGACGCGTGACGGGCGGGGGCGGACGGAAGCCTCCAGGGTGACCGTCATGATCGATGGAAGAGGCGGTCTCGATCTCACGGTCGAGAACCTTCGGGATATTCAGCGGCGTATTGACAAAGAGGCCTATGAGGCCGAGCTGAGAGAACGGGCTGCGCTAGTGCCCGCGGGCGATCCGAACGCGTTTGTGCCGCCATTCTTTCGAGCGAGAGCCCGTCCGTAGGCGATGCGGAGCTGTTGCAGCGATCCCCACGCAGATTGAGCCAGCGCTTTGGGGCCAATCCGTCCGAGCTCTGCGTCGTCTTCCTCGCCGTGCTACCAGCACGGCTGCGTCATCCTCCTTGATCTCGACTCGGCTCGAACACCACGATCTCTCGCGCATCTTGTGCGGGGACCGCTGTAGCTGGTGCTGATCGATGGCGACCCCAAGCTCGAGGCAAACATCCGGCGTGAGGCTCGCGAGCGAGGCGTTGAACTTACTATAATTCTCGACGCCATCCACGGGCTGCAGTGTCTTTGGGCTGCTGGTATAAGCTGTGCGCGGAAGGCTCTGCCGAGCTCGAAAAGTGGGTTCTGGAGCGATTTAAACGGCTCATTGAGGGCCATGCCAGCGATGTCGCGGCCGGAATGAGGCATAGCGCGACCAGACGAGGTCTGTCGGTCACGCAGCGCAAAGCCATCGACAAATCCCTGAATTACTTCCTGGAACGGAAGGGTCGAATGCCGTGCGGTGTGTGTTTGGAGGTAGGCACGCCCATCGCGATACGCGTCATCGCAAGCAAATATCGCACGCTCATCGGCGACCGTCTCGACATCACGAAAGCTCGCTGAGGCTTGGACGGGGCCGAGGCGGCCCTCAAGCTCCGGGCTCTGGTCCGGCGACGCGACTTCGACAATCACTGGGCCTTCCACACTGAGCGCGAGCACCATCGTCATCACGCGTCCAACTATGCGCAGGATAAGGCTCGCAAGCTTGTCCTGCGAGGCTCCAAAACTCGCCTTCGGCTCATCGAATGACCGTCGTTCCAAAGGAGCCGCAACCAAATCATTGCCCGATGCCGGTGGTGGACGACTACAGGCATTTGGGCTGCGGCATGTGGTCCATGCACCGCCCATATGCCCTCAATTCAGACTATTTCCGCAACTCACGCATGTATTCAAAGCCGAACAGGACCTTCTTGGCGGTTTTGTTGAAATATTGGCAGATGTACTTCGCGTCCTGATATTCTTTCGGGTCGGTGTTTGACGCGCGGTGGGCGCAAACGCTGAGCATCGTCTCGCCCTTTTCTTTGAGAAGCTTCTGGAACTCGTCGCCGCGCATCGAGTGGCTGCCGTCGAGGCACCCGACCTTGTCGCCTTGGTCGTGTCCGCACTTGAGGATCATGTCCTTGTTGTCGACCGTTGATACGGTGTAGGGGGCAAAGTCATTGGGGATCATGCCCTTGTCGTGCGCATCGGCGAGCACGCACTGGACCTGCCAGTCGTTGCTGTTGCCGAGCTTGTCGAGGGCCGCCTTCGGGTAGAAGAGGACGACGCATTGCGCAGGCTCTAGCTCGGGGACCATGCAACCAGAAAGCGCCGAGTCTTGGCGATTGAGCAGGCCACCCATGGTCTTGACGCTCATGCCCTCGGTGACCTTGTAGTCTCCCTTTACCCCCAACTCGACCTTGGTAGGCTTCACGTCCAAGCATACCATGCCCTTTTTGATGGCCTCGCCATCAGCATTGGCGGTCGAGCCCGCGAGGGAAACTGCGAGGAACAACGCGATGCTAATTTTTGTCTTCATGTAGCTATTCTCTTTTGGTTATAAGATGGGCGTTGGGCCGGGTATGTAAGCCCGCTAGGGCGCTTTGTTTATGGCCGTGCTCGACCAATAAAGTCAGCTCGGCGAGTATGTCAGGCGCGGTTTCCGACCCGAAACATACGGGCTCGACCAATGCCGGATCCCAGAGTTCGCTATGGCGATCGGTTTCGGTGGGCACAGGAGGCGACAACATGCCTTGCGGATTTCACACATGATTTCATTATTTTAGATGGGTGGCATTCATGGCTCGAGTACGACGCGAGCGCCCGTCAGAACCCCAGCGGGAGGCGTTTTCGGGTCGTCCAGTCCTAGTCGAATCTGCCCAATCACGCCAAGCGCGCGTTAGATCGACGAGGGGTATTTCGCGTGCCCGCCGAAGGTCCACGTCGCTAGGGTCTCCGACCTGGCGACTTCCTAGGATCTGGCTGGGCATGCGCGAAGTTGTCCGCATTCGTGCATGCTTCTAGACCGGGCGGCGTCCGTGCCGATAGGGTGAGGGCTGGAGCGCGCCGAAAAGCTCCCTGATCGTCCATCCAAAAGAAACAGAGGCTTTCCCATGGTTTTCCGCTGGCTCCGCAACCTCCGTCGCGACAAGATCCTGGAGACGCCCTTTCCCGAGGATTGGCGCGACATCGTCGAGACGAACGTGGCCCATTGGGCCTTGCTCGACGACGCCGAGCGCGAGCAGCTGTGCGAGCTTGTCCAGGTCTTCGTCGCCGAAAAGGACTGGGAGGGCTGCAATGGCCTCGAGCTGACCGACGAGATCCGCGTCACCATCGCAGCCGAGGCGTGTTTGCTGGTGCTGGGCCTGTCGCACGACCTCTACCGCAAGGTCGATTCCATCCTCGTCTACCCATCGACCGTGGTCATCCCCGAGCGCCAGCCGGGCTTCTTCGAGGTGCCGGGGCAGCTCGCGCGCGGCCCTACGCCAATCCTCGGCGAGGCCCGCCGCGGCGGCCCCATCATCTTGACCTGGGACGCGGTGCGACGCGGCGCGAGGCACCCCGAGCGAGGGCACAACGTCGTCTATCACGAGTTCGCCCACGCCCTCGACATGCTCGACGACAGCTACGCCGACGGCACCCCCACCCTCGACGGCCGTGAGGAGTACGCGCGCTGGGGCGAGGTGTGCGACGACGCCTATGCGCGCCTACACAGACGCACGAAAAGAGGCAAGCAGACTGTCCTCGACGAATACGGCACGACCAACGAGGCTGAGTTCTTCGCGGTCGCCACCGAGGCCTTCTTCGCCACCCCGGCGGCGCTCAAGCGCGAGGAGCCCGCGCTCTACAGCTTGCTCTCCGACTTCTATTGCCAGGACCCCGCCAGCCGCGAAGAGCGCACCGACGCTGAGCCCCCCGTATGAGATAACTTATCGGGACGCGAGAAGCCCAATGCGGGCACAAGGCACCGCCCGTACGACGGCCCGTTCGGCGGCGGGATGCTCGTAGCGAGAGAACCTCGTAGTGGCCGTGCCTTGTGCCGGCCACAGTGGCGACTGAGAGGACTTATCGGGACGAGAGAAGCCCAGGGCGGGCACAAGGCACCGCCCGTACGACGGTCTGTTCCGGAGCAGAACATTCGTAGCGAGAGAAGCCCAGGGCGGG
>Ga0209702_10009744_pt1 | contig 10572 bp, 9 predicted proteins | sample FRY01_FD_187210 | JGI IMG/M metagenome (GOLD analysis project Ga0209702, IMG submission 187210) | Freshwater microbial communities from Lake Fryxell liftoff mats and glacier meltwater in Antarctica - FRY-01 (SPAdes) (version 2) | ecosystem: Environmental > Aquatic > Freshwater > Ice > Glacier...
GCTATTTCTCGCTAAAGGACGACAGCGGCCAGGTACGCTGTGCGATGTTTCGCCGCTCGGCTGGCCAGCTGAGCTTCTCACCGCGCGACGGCCAGCTGGTAGAAGCCCAGGGCAAACTCGATGTGTACGGTCCGCGGGGCGAGCTGCAGCTGATCGTGGAGCGGCTCAAACCAGCTGGGCAGGGCGCCTTGTTCGAACAGTTCTTGCGCCTGAAGGCCCAACTGGAGGCCGAAGGTCTTTTCGATATCGACCACAAACGTGCCTTGCCAGCGCAGCCGCGCGGCATTGCGGTGGTCACCTCGTTGGGTGCGGCCGCGTTGCGCGACGTGGCCACCACGCTGCGCCGGCGTGTGCCCCATTTGCCAGTGCGCATCTATCCGGCCTCGGTGCAGGGCGCGCAGGCGCCAGCCGAGATTGGCGCCGCGTTGCAGCGCGCCTACGCCGATTTCAACGCTGGCGGGCCGTTCGACGTGCTGCTGCTGGTGCGAGGCGGTGGTTCGCTAGAAGATTTGTGGTCGTTCAACGACGAGACGGTGGTCCGCCTGGTGGCGCTGTCGCCGCTGCCCTTGGTGTGCGGGGTGGGCCACGAGACCGATTTCACCCTGTCCGACTTTGCCGCTGACCTGCGCGCGCCCACCCCTACCGCTGCGGCCGAACTCTGCGCGCCCACCCGCGAGCAGCGGCAGGGCGAGCTCAACTACCTGCATGAGCGCCTGGGTGGTGCTGTGCACACCGCTCTGGACCAGGGCGCGCAGCGGCTGGACCGCATCGCGCAGCGCCTGGGCCGCCCATCGACCCGCTTGCATGAGGACCGCCGCGACCTGGCGCGCCTGCAACACCGGCTGCAAAGCGGCTCGCTGTTGACCGCGCAGCAACAGCGCAACCGCGTGCAGGCCCTGGCGCTGGCGCTGCCCCTGGCACTTCAGCGGGCTTTGCGCCAACAACAGGAGCGCTGGCAGCGCCAGGCCAGCGCGCTGGCCTGGCTCAACCCGCAACTTGTGCTGGAGCGCGGCTATGCCTACCTGAGCGACGAGGCCGACAACACCGTCACCCACACCGCCCAGACCCGGCCTGGACAGGCGCTGCGCGCCACTTTGAGCGATGGTCAGATTGGTCTTACGGTGATCAGATAACGACCGACAGACAAAACCCCTGATGCGCAAGCGCCCATGGCGCCACTGCCTACGATCGGCCACAGCGCCAACTGTCAGGACGGTGCTTTCGTCCAACCCATTCACGGAACGCCAGAGAAAACACCCTGGAACACACCCTGTAAGCCTTGCCTTGTGCGGTTGACGCGTTGGCACCGAACTTACGCCCAGGAGACCCTGGAGTTCCACTACGGCAAGCACCACAACGCCTATGTGGTGAACCTCGACAACCTGCAAAAAGGCACCGAGTTCGAGAACATAGACCTGGAGTCCGTCATCAAGAAGGCCAGCGGTGGCGTGTACAACAATGCAGCCCAGGTCTGGAACCACACCTTCTTCTGGAACTGCATGAAGCCCAATGGCGGCGGCAAGCCACTTGGCGCGCTGGCCGATGCCATCACTGCCAAGTTCGGCAGCTACGCCGCCTTTAAAGAAGCATCTGCGAAAAGCGATGTGGGCAACTTCGGCGCTGGCTGGACCTGGCTGGTGAAGAAGGCCGACGGCTCGGTGGACATCGTCAACATGGGTGCAGCCGGTACCCCGCTGACCTCCCCCCAGGGCGACACACCGTTGCCTAACGTTGATGTGTGGAGGCACGCCTACTACATCGACCACCGCAACGCACGACCCAAGCATGTCGAAACCTATCCCGACAAGTTGGTGAACTGATCGTTTGCCAAGACCAATTTCGCGGATCTCCCGATCGCGCTTCTCCACCAGGCCCGAAGATCTGCCCTCGGGCCTTTTTTATGGGCGCGCACCAGCCAACAGCCCACCCGTTCGGCTGTACCAATGGCGCGTTTCGCATCGTAAAATGTCGATTCACAAAACGAAGGCTCAGGTCAGTGCCTTGCAAGCAACTCAGGCGAACACTTGTACGTCCGAGGCGCGAGCGCCCACCGGTTTGGTATCAGTCCCCACAACACCCCTGCCGTTTCACCGCCAACACACACGAGAGACAGCGAGAGAACCCATGAGCCAACAGCAACCCACCATCATCTACACGCTGACCGACGAGGCGCCGCTGCTGGCGACCCGCGCTTTTCTGCCCGTGATCCAGGCGTTCACTGCGCCGGTGGGCATCCGCGTGGAAACCAGCGACATTTCGGTCGCCGCTCGGGTGTTGAGCGCGTTTCCCGAGGCACTCAGCGAGACGCAACGGGTACCCGATAACCTGGCAGCGCTGGGGCAGCTTGCTCTGAGTCCCGATGCCAACATCATCAAACTGCCCAACATCAGCGCCTCGGTGGGTCAGCTGATCGCGGCGATCAAGGAATTGCAGGCCAAGGGCTACGCGCTGCCCGATTTCCCGGAAGCACCCAAAACGGAAGAAGAGAAGGCCATTCGCGCCCGCTATGCGAAGTGCATCGGTAGCGCAGTCAATCCGGTACTGCGCGAAGGCAACTCGGACCGCCGCGCGCCGCGCGCGGTGAAGGAATATGCCCGCAAGTACCCCCACAGCATGGCCGATTGGAGCCAGGCCTCGCGCAGCCACGTCTCTCACATGCACCAAGGCGATTTCTATCATGGCGAAAAGTCGATGACGCTGGACAAAGCTTGTGATGTGCGCATGGAGCTGGTGGGCGCCAGCGGCAAGACGCTGGTGCTCAAGTCCAAGGTGTCGTTGCAGGCTGGCGAGGTGGTCGACAGCATGTTCATGAGCAAGAAAGCCCTTGAGACTTTCTATGAAAGAGAAATTCAAGACGCCTTCAAGACCGGCATGATGTTTTCGCTGCACGTCAAGGCCACGATGATGAAGGTATCGCATCCAATCGTGTTTGGCCACTGCGTGCGCATTTTCTACAAGAACGCTTTCGAGAAGCACGCCAAGCTGTTCGATGGGCTCGGCGTGAACGTCAACAACGGCATGGTTAACCTCTATGACAAGTTGGCTACGCTGCCGCAGTCGCAGCGTGAAGAGGTGATTGCCGATCTGCATGCCTGTCACGAGGGCCGTCCCGAGCTGGCCATGGTCGATTCCGCAAAAGGCATCACCAACTTCCACTCGCCCAACGACGTCATTGTTGACGCCTCCATGCCGGCCATGATCCGCAACGGCGGCAAGATGTGGGGCGCCGATGGCCGCCTGAAAGACGTCAAGGCGGTAATGCCCGAGAGCACCTTTGCCCGCATCTACCAGGAGATGATCAACTTCTGCAAGTGGCACGGCAATTTCGATCCCAAGACCATGGGCACCGTGCCCAACGTGGGGCTGATGGCGCAGCAGGCCGAGGAATACGGCTCGCACGACAAAACCTTCGAGGCGCCCGAAGCGGGTGCGGCCAACATCGTCGACCTCGCCACCGGCGAGGTGCTACTGACCCAGAGCGTGGAGGCCGGTGACATCTGGCGCATGTGTCTGGTGAAGGACGCGCCGATCCGCGACTGGGTAAAGCTGGCGGTGAGCCGCGCCCGCAACTCCGGCATGCCGGCGGTGTTCTGGCTCGACCCGTACCGCCCGCACGAAAACGAGCTGATCAAAAAGGTCAAGCAGTACCTGAAAGAGCACGACACCACCGGGCTGGACATTCAGATCATGAGCCAGGTGCGCGCCATGCGCTTCACGCTGGAGCGCGTGGGGCGCGGGCTTGACACCATCAGCGTGACCGGAAATATCCTGCGCGACTACTTGACCGACCTGTTCCCCATCATGGAGCTGGGCACCAGCGCCAAGATGCTGTCAATCGTGCCGCTGATGGCAGGCGGCGGCATGTACGAGACGGGGGCCGGTGGTTCGGCACCCAAGCACGTGCAGCAACTGGTGGAGGAAAACCACCTGCGCTGGGACTCGCTGGGCGAGTTCCTGGCGCTGGCGGTGTCGTTGGAAGACCTGGGTTTGAAGACCGGCAATGTCAAAGCCAAGATCCTGGCGCAAACGCTGGATATGGCCACTGGCCAGCTGCTGGATACCAACAAAAACCCGTCACCCAAGACAGGCCAGCTCGACAACCGCGGCAGCCAGTTCTACCTGGCAATGTACTGGGCTCAGGCGCTGGCAGTCCAGACGGGAGACGCCCAGCTTGCGGCCCAGTTCGCGCCCCTGGCCCAACGCTTGGCCGACAACGAGAAGACCATTCTGGCCGAGCTGCTGGCGGTACAGGGCAAGCCGGTTGACATCGGCGGCTACTACCTGCCCGATCTGGTCAAACTCGATGCGGTGATGCGTCCCAGCCCCACGCTCAACGCGGTGCTGGCTGCCGCGCACTGACGTGCGGTACAGCCGAGGCTGCGGTACTCAACGCGTGAAAGCGGACCCGCTCAGGCGGCTGCCCGCTGTTACGCCGCGCTTGGCAAACCAGCCCTGGTTCATTTCCAGCACAAAGCGCACCGGCTCGGTCGAGCAGTGCGAATCCGTGGTCTGCGGCTGCATGTCCACCAGGTTCACCACCCGGCCGTCGTCGGCCACAAACGCCGCTGTCAGCGCCAGCAGGGTGTTCTTCATCCAGAAACATTGGGTGGCGGGCTGTTCAAAGACAAACAGCATGCCTTCGATAGCGGGCATTTCGCGGCGGTGCATCAGCCCCATGGCGCGCTGCTCTGGCGTCTGCGCCACCTGGGCGTCGATCAAATGCAAGCCAGCAGAAATCGGGATACGTGGCAGGTTCAGCTGAGGCTGTCCCAGGGATGGCGCCTGCGCAGCGGCCAGTCCGGTGAAGATTAGGAACAGCGTGGCGAGGCACTGGGCTGCATGGTGTCTGGTGCATGGCAGAAGGCCAAAGATTGAGGAAAAGTGTGGCATTGGCAAGCAGCAGAAAGCAAGGGCTAGAATAATTTTTTCCGGGTAGCGAGCGAAAAGGGCCGCCGGAAAATACAGCATCCATCCTATCGAAATTGGAGACAGGCTTTTATGTATCAACACATTCGGGTGCCCGAACAAGGCCAGAAAATCACCGTCAATGCCGACATGTCGCTCGCTGTGCCGGACGAGCCCATCGTGCCGTTCATCGAGGGCGATGGCACCGGCATCGACATCACGCCAGTGATGCTAAAAGTGGTGGATGCCGCTGTGGCCAAGGCCTACGGGGGCATGAAAAAAATCCACTGGATGGAGGTCTACGCTGGTGAAAAGTCAACCCAGGTTTATGGCCCCGATGTCTGGTTGCCCGAGGAAACGCTGGCGGCGCTGCGCGAATACGTCGTGTCGATCAAAGGCCCGCTGACCACGCCAGTGGGTGGCGGCATTCGCTCGCTCAACGTGGCGCTGCGCCAGGAACTGGATCTGTATGTTTGCCTGCGCCCGGTGCAGTACTTCAAGGGCGTTCCATCGCCGGTGAAAGAGCCGCAAAAGGTGAACATGGTGATTTTCCGGGAGAACTCGGAAGACATCTACGCGGGCATCGAGTACGAGGCCGAGTCGGACAAGGCCAAGAAGCTCATCAAGTTCCTCCAGGACGAGCTGGGGGTCACCAAGATTCGCTTCCCCAACACCTCGGGCATCGGCATCAAGCCGGTCAGCCGTGAAGGCACCGAGCGTCTGGTGCGCAAGGCGATTCAGTACACGATCGACAACGACAAGCCCAGCATGACCATCGTGCACAAGGGCAACATCATGAAATACACCGAGGGTGGCTTTCGCGACTGGGCCTACGCGCTGGCGCAAAAAGAATTTGGCGCTGAGCTGGTGGATGGCGGCCCGTGGTGCAAATTCAAGAATCCCAAGACCGGCAACGAGATCACCGTCAAAGACAGCATCGCCGACGCCTTCTTGCAGCAGATCCTGCTGCGCCCAGCCGAGTACTCGGTGATCGCCACGCTCAACCTGAATGGCGACTACATCTCCGACGCGCTGGCCGCGCAGGTGGGCGGCATCGGCATTGCACCAGGCGCCAATCTGTCCGACTCGGTTGCTTGCTTCGAAGCCACCCATGGCACCGCGCCCAAGTACGCGGGCAAAGACTACGTGAACCCAGGCTCTGAAATCCTTTCAGCCGAGATGATGCTGCGCCACATGGGTTGGACAGAGGCCGCCGACCTGATCATCAACTCGATGGAAAAAGCGATTGCCAGCAAGCAGGTCACCTACGACTTCGCCCGCTTGATGGACGGTGCCACCCAGGTCAGCTGTTCGGGGTTTGGTCAGGTGATGATCGACCACATGTGACGCGTTCTGTCTGAAGCGGCGCTAAACCGCATGGACTGACCTCCCAAAGCCCCGCAAGGTCTGACACCTGCGGGGGTTTTTGCTTCAGCTCGCGACCGCGAGGATGATGTCTGAGGCTTTCACCAGTACCGTTACCGAAGAACCTGGCGTCAGACCAAGATCGGCGACAGTGCTCTGAGCCACGGTGGCCACCACCGCAAGACCTGCTGCTGTGTCCATCACCACCTCGGCATTCACTGCCCCCGGCGTGACCGAGCGCACCTGGCATTCCAGGCGGTTGCGCGCCGACAGCCTGGCATCACCCAGCTCGGTGGCCAGCATCACCGACGACGACTTCACCAGCGCAATCACCGTTTGTCGCGGTTGCAGCGCCAGCGCCTCAGTGCTTTCGCGGGTGACGATCGCCAACAGCCGAGCGCCGCCCGCCAGAGTCAGCTCCACCTCATCGTTCACCGCCCCGGCGCGAATCGCGCTGACCAAGCCCACCCACTGGTTTCGCGCACTCGTTTTCATGTTCAGCACCTTTAGAAGTGAAAACTCTTGCGTCAGGTCCATGGCTCCCTGGTCCAGCAGCTCCAAGAACCGCTGGTGCACCGCGTCGATATGCCCATAACGCTCGACCAGGCGGCGGCCTTGCTCGGTGAGCTGGGTCGAGCCGCCGCCGCGTCCGCCGACCACGCGCTCTACCAGCGGCGTGCCAGAGAGCTCGTTCATGGTGTTGATGGCGGTCCAGGCCGCCTTGTAGCCCATGCCAAAGGCCTTGGCGGCCTGGGTGATAGAGCCGTGCTCGGCCACCGAGCGCAACAGGGCGATGCGCCCGTGGCCGCCCATGCTCTCGCTGCCTGAGGCGAGCCATAGCGAGCCCTTGATCGTCAAGGGCAGCGGCTTTTTGCGGCGGCTGGGGGTCATTGGGCAGGTACATCCTGGCTTGTAACGGCGGGCGAACAGCAGCCGGCTCGGCGGGTGCGGCAGATGTCGCGTGACATTAGTCGGTCGTGGCCAGCGGGCTGTCCAGCGCCTGGACTTGGTGCAACGGCAACCCGGTCACGTGACCCGCCTCCAGATACACCACCTCCTCGGCCAGGCACGCAATGTCGTCCTCGTCGTGGGTGATCAGCAGCAGCGGCAGCTGCAGCTCGGCTTGCAGTTCCTTGAGTTCATGGCGCAGGGACTGGCGCAGGGGTTTGTCCAGCGCAGCAAAGGGCTCGTCGAGCAGCAGGGCGGCAGGCTGGGTGACCAGCGCACGGGCCAGGGCAGTGCGCTGGCGCTGACCACCCGAGATCTGGTGCGGGTAGTGGCTGGCATGGGCTTGGAGCCGAAAGCTGCGCAGCCAGTGGTCGACCCGAGGGTCTTGTGCCGTGCGCGACGGGTTGCGCCAACCAGTGCTCAGGGCAAACGCAATGTTCTGCCGCACCGTGAGGTGTGGGAAGAGGGCATAGTCTTGGAACATATAGGCGAGGCGGCGCTGTTGTGGCGACAGCGCCAGAGCGGTGCTGGTGTCGCACAACACGCGGCCGGCCACGGCCACGCGGCCCGCGTCGGGCGCGGTGATGCCAGCGATCATGCGCAGCGTCTGGGTTTTGCCGGCGCCGGAGGGCCCGTGCAGCACCACGCGCTGCGCCGCGCTGGTGAAGCGCACGTCGAGCGCAAAGCGGGTGTCGCTGTGGCGCAGCAGTTTGCACAGCGCGATATCCCAAGCGGCGGAAGGCGTCATGGCGTCTTGCTCAGCCACGGGTCAGCACCCGACCCGGCACCAGCCGGCCAGCGCTCAGCAGCACCGCGATGCAGGTGATGGAGGTAATCGCCACCAGGAAGTTGGCGGTGTCGTCTTGCCCTGCCTGCACCGCCTCGTAGACCGCGATCGAGAGTGTTTGGGTTTTGCCCGCAATGCTACCGGCCACCATCAGCGTGGCGCCGAATTCGCCCAGGGCACGCGCGAAGGCCAGCAGCAGGCCAGCGAGAATGCCGCGCCAGGCCAGCGGCATCGAGACGCGGAAAAACACCGCCAGCTCGCGGATGCCCAGCGTGCGCGCAGCCTCTTCCAGCTGCGGATCCACTGTTTCAAACGCCGCGCGTGCAGCCTTGAAAACCAGCGGAAAGGAGACGATGGTGGCCGCGATCACAGCCGCCTGCCAGGTGAAGATAAGCCGGATGCCGAAATGCTCCAGCAACCAGGCGCCCACCACGCCCTGGCTGCCGATGACCACCAGCAGGTAGTAGCCGAGCACCGTGGGCGGCATCACCATGGGCAGCGTGAGCACGGCATCGACCAGGTCGCGGCCGGGAAAGCGCCAGCGCGCCAGCGCGTAGCCCACACCCACACCCAGCAGCAGGTTGATTGCGGTGGCCCAGCCTGCCACCTTGAGCGAGAGCGTGAGCGCAATCCAGGCGGCGTCCATGGCGAGCGGTTTCCGGGTGGCCTGGCTTTAGGGCTTGCCGAAGCCGTACTTTGCCAACACGGACTGGGCTGGCGGCGTGAACAGGAAATCAACGAATTTGGTGGCGGCGTCAGCGTTGGGCGCGCCGGTCAGCGGTGCCACCGGGTACCGGATGGACTGCGCGGTAGGCACGCTGAAGGCCACCTTAACCTTGCTGGCCATCAGCGCGGCGTCGGTCGCGTAGACAAAGCCGGCGTCGACCTCGGCGCGGGCCACGTAGTCCAGCGCCTGGCGCACGCTGTTGGCGCCAATCGTCTTAGGTTCGATTGCGCCCCACAGCTTGGCCGCTTCGAGCACGTCCCTGGTGTAACGCCCCACCGGCACGCTTGCCGGCAAGCCGATGGCAATGCGCGCGAAGGCCGGCTTGATGAGGTCGCTCAGCGCCCCCGGCGCCACGCTGGCCCTGTTGGGGACGATGACCACAAGCGCGTTGGACACGAAGTTGCGCCGCTGTCCGGTCTTGATCAGCCCCTTGGCCTGCGCCTGGTTCATGGTCTCCTGGTCGGCGCTGGCGAAAACGTCGGCTGGCGCGCCTTTGGCGATTTGCTGCAACAGAGCGCCCGAGGCACCGAAGTTCAACTGCAGCTGGGTGCCGGGGTGGGCGGCTTCGAAGAGTGGCGCAATGTCGCGCAGGGCGTTGGTCAGGCTGGACGCAGCCGAGACGGTGAGGTTGGCGGCCTGGGCTGACAGGCCGATAAAAGCAGCGGCAAGGGAGGTTAAGAACCGGGCTGTGTGTGATGTCATGTCAGACCTGTATTGCGCATCGCAGTGTTTGATCATACATAGCGAAAAACACGGTGTTTTGAATAAGTTTTTATTTTTCGTCACGAATTCGCTCCTGTTTTCAACATCTCGCAACACCCGATGTGTTTTACAGGTTGTTGCGGTAAATCCCATGTTGGGCGCGGCCACAGCAAGCGCAAAGTTCAGAGCGCCAGGGACACGGCTTCACGCGCTGTGGCGAGATCAAACGCGCAAGCCACGGCCGGTGTTCTTGCGGTTCGAAAGCCCGAGCTGGGCTGTCCGGCAATCAGGCCACCCGCGCCACCGGTGGAGCAGGCACCAACGCACAGCCTTGTGATGCAAGCGAAAGGGCAAGCACCACGACCGAGGCCTTTGCCCTGCGCGCCGCTTTGAGAGTGGACGAAGGCAGCTGCGATGTAGATGCGCTGCTTGCCGAGGTGGTGCGCCCAGCACAGCACGCTAGGCGACGCCGTGGCGCAGGTCGATCTGCACCTGCAGCAGAGATGCTGGGTTCTGCAGCCGCTGGGACGTGATTCCAGCGCCTGCCGGGCCGACCCGAGGGGGGTCGTGCCGGCCAGCCAGGGGCGCGGCCCAAGACTTGCCCTATCTGGGGGCGAGCAAACGGTTTGGTGGGCTGCAAGCCGCCGCTGGCGGCTTTTTCGCCGAGCTGCCCGACATGCTGGCTCAGGACTTGATGCTGCTGACTCGGCAGCGACTCGGCACGTGGCCGACTGGCGGTGCATTGCCGGTGTGGCCCTCGCGCGGCGTGCAGAGGCGGCGTTTGGTAGCCAGACCCTTTGCCGGACACCAGCCCCGAACCCGGCATTGCCGCCATTTGCAATTCACCCCGAGCGTTCGCGTTGGTGTGCAAGCGTATTTAGATTTCACCCGGCAACCGAATGGTTGAAGAACCGGAGGGAAAAGAGCCTGCTTCTGGCTTGCCGATGGGGCGACAGCTGCACAATGATGTTTGTGTGTTGGGGTCACGAAAAACAACGGTTTGCGGTGCTCTGAGCGCTGTTGACTGCGGGCCCAGCCAGGGTTTGTTGGTGAGTCAGGCGAAGGCCCACCTGGACCGCTAAAATGATTTTTATGTCTACCAAGAACCCGAAAAAGCCCGACCTCCCTGCCGCACTAC
>Ga0209702_10009747_pt1 | contig 10570 bp, 10 predicted proteins | sample FRY01_FD_187210 | JGI IMG/M metagenome (GOLD analysis project Ga0209702, IMG submission 187210) | Freshwater microbial communities from Lake Fryxell liftoff mats and glacier meltwater in Antarctica - FRY-01 (SPAdes) (version 2) | ecosystem: Environmental > Aquatic > Freshwater > Ice > Glacier...
AAATGCTGATCGACATCCACAGTCAGCATGAGCATCAATCACTACTGAACCGGGCCACCCATCTGCGCCTGCTCGACGATTTCGCCGGTCAGCAGCCGCAGGCGCAAAAGCTGCGCCAGCTGCACCGCCTGTGGAAGGACAAACAGCAGCAGCTGGAACAATTGAACACCCAGGCTGATGCGCTGCATGCCCAGCACCAGCTGGTACGCTATCAACTGGAAGAACTGCAGGAACTGGGTTTGCAAGCCGGCGAACTGGACAGCCTGCAGCAGGAATACCTGCAACTCAATAATGCTGATACCACTCTGGCCACTGCACAGCAGCTGCTCGACCTGTGCAGTGAAAACGAGGAGCAGAACATCCTTGGCGCCATCAATCAGGCACTTGCCCTGGTACAGGGGCTATCCGCAGTCCCCGCCAGCCTGCAGATAACGACCGAGCTTTTGAATAATGCTGCCATTCAGATTGAAGAGGCAGTCAGCGAACTCAGCAGGAATATTGACGGTTTTGAAGCCAATCCACAGCGCCTGGAAGAGATCAACCAGCGCCTTGCCGATATTCAGACTCTGGCCCGCAAACACCGCATTAAACCTGAAGAGCTGGATAATCTGCAGAGAGCTCTGCAGGAACAGCTGCAAGGCGCGTTGAATAATGAAGAAGCGGTAGCGAATCTGCATAAAGCTGAAGCTGCATTGCGCCTGGAATATCTGCAGCTGGCCGGAACGTTGAGCACGCTGCGTAAGGCGGCAGCTGTGCGTCTGGCCAGCGGCATTAATCAGCAGCTAACCGAATTGGGCATGGCAAATGCAAAGCTGGAAGTGGAGATAAGCGCACTGGACCCACAGTCACCAACTCCTCATGGCTTGGAAAGCATTGAGTTTCTGGTCAGCACCAACCCAGGGCAGGCACCAAAACCGTTGATTAAAATAGCTTCTGGTGGCGAATTATCCCGCATCAGCCTGGCCATTCAGGTGATTACGGCACAGACCTCAGTGATACCAACGTTGGTGTTTGACGAGGTGGATGTCGGTATCGGCGGAGGCGTGGCAAAAGCAGTGGGTCGGTTGCTGCGTGAACTGGGCGAGCATGGCCAGGTGCTCAGCGTCACCCATCAAGCGCTGGTGGCGGCGCAGGCGCATCAACACTTGTTCGTCAGCAAAGTGCCCGGCAAAGACAGCAAAGGTGTGGCGGTGGTGACTACGCAGATCAGAGAGTTAAATGAGCAGGAGCGGATACAGGAGATTGCCCGCATGCTCGGAGGCGAGGCTGATATCGGGTTTTCAAAGGAATCGCTGGCACATGCCCAGGAGCTGGTGCGCTGCTGAACACTCAGCGCCGAGCTTTCCTTCAGGACTGTCGTGCCGAACTGTCGCCAGACCGCAGTCACCGCCCAGCAAGACAGTCAATCGACTCACGACTTCCGACAGTTCTTACATATTCCATACAGATAAAGACTGTGATCAGTGATTTCGAAACCGAATTTAGCTGCAATTTTATCCTGCTGCTCCTCAATGACGCGATCATAGAACTCTTCCACCTGACCGCATTTACTGCAGACCAGATGATCATGATGATCAGCGGTCATCAATTCGAAAACTGAATTGCCACCCTCGAAACGGTGTCTTTGAACCAGACCAGCCGATTCAAACTGAGTCAGCACCCGATAAACTGTTGCCAGTCCAACATCCTCGTCGGCTTCAATCAAACCTTTATAGATATCCTCCGCACTCAGGTGGCGCGTATCCGAGTTTTCCATCAGCTGCAATATTTTTACGCGCGGGAGGGTCACCTTCAGTCCGGCCTTGCGAAGTTCCTGATTCTCTGATGACATAAGCAAATCCTGCAACATGGGGCGAAAATTGAACAGTTTTCCCGCTGCTCGTTGTGCGCTATTATGCCCCCTTACGTATTCGGATGAAAGTTGATAAAAATGCTCAGAATTAATTTGTCGCCAATGATTAACCCCTTGCTTCGCAATATCCTGATATTGAGTGTGTTATTTCTGGGAGCCTGCAGCATACCCACCATCCAGTTTCCGGGAGTTTATAAAGTCCCGGTTCAGCAGGGCAATATCATCACTCAGGATATGATCGATCAGCTACGGCCGGGCATGACCCGTCGTCAGGTCATTTTCGTCATGGGAACACCGATGGTTCGTGATCCTTTTCATCAGGATCGCTGGGACTATGTCTATAACTACCAGCCAGGTGGTGGGGCGCGAGGCCAGGAAATGGTTACCATCTATTTCGAAGACGATGCGCTGACGCAAATTACCGGCGACTTCAAACCTGGTCAGGATGCCGTTCCAGAAGCAAGTGGGGCGAGTCCAAATAATTCCTGAACCTGGTATTGAATAAGTAACTCCTGAAGCAGTCAATCCCTGCTTCAGGAGTTTTTTCTTTTAAAACTGCAAACGCAACCCCAGCTCATAACCACGCCCCGACTGCGGCGCCAGATCCTTCAACCGCGAGGTATGGTTGCGAATTTTTTCATTGAGCAGATTATTGCCCTTCGCAAATAACAACAACTCCTGTCCAAACACCTGAGCATGGTAATCGACCACAACATTCAGCAAGGTATAGCCATCCGTCGAGCTTTCATTGCTGCGTGCTGTATTATCCTGTTCACCAACACGTGTAGCACGCAGCTTATAAACCCAGTCCGCATGTGAGTGACTTATTTCCGCACCAAAACGAGCAGCAGGAATACGTGGCACATTGCCACCCTGATCAAAGCGCGCCCGCACATAGTCACCAAACAACGTCAGCTCCGTCTGCCCCTGATCACCACTCCACACAGGCAGAGTCGCCTGTGCTTCAACCCCCGTGAACAGAGCGTCCTGTTGCGTTATTCTCGCAATCTCAATGTCATCTTCGAAATCGCCAGTATCCTCAAGCAACAGATAATCACGGATATTGTTATAGAACACATTCAGTTCACCGGTCACTGCTCCGCGGTGCTGCCGCCAGCCAAATTCGATATTGGAAGATCTTTCCTTGCTGGCATTCGGATCACCAATTTCCAAACGATTGGTCGCGAAATGCGCAACCAGGTCGTGCTCATCGGCAGGTTCTGCACAGCTCAGAATATCTATATTAGAGTACAGCTCTTCAACCGTCGGGGTGCGCTGCGAATGTGCAATGGAGAATAGAAGATTGGTATTCTCGCGGAATCGCCAAACGCTGGAAGCGCTGCCACTGACACTGTTTTCCGACTGGTCACAACGCCCACCGGATTGATCAAAACGCTGCTGCTCGGTGCGTAAACCAAACTCATAAATCATCTGGTCGCGCTCTATCGTCTGCACCGTAAATAAGGCTATTGAGCTTATATCAGTCGGCGCTATATAGGCCTCTTCCCCTTCAGCGCTGAACTCCATATTGTTAAACTGAAGACCCAGTACGCCCTGCATCGGGCCGATCGGCTGATGAGCGAAACTGAAACGTCCCTCATGTCCTTTATTTTTATATCGCGTGCCGGTCGAACCATCACCTTCAACTTCAACGTGCTGATAGTCGACAAAACTAAGCCGCCCCTGAGCACTCTCAAAAAAACCAGCAAGCGACATCATGCCATCAATATCAATCCGATCCTGTTCCATGTCTATGCGCAGGCCACCCTCCTCAACTTCATCAGCATGCTCCTCATCAGCGTGCTCTTCGTCCTCGTGATGCTCTTCGTGAGCGCCCTCCGGCACTCCGTAATTATTGCGCAATCTGTTGACCGAAGCGCCCAGGTAGCCGCCGTCAAAAACCCAGGACCCGCCCACTGCGCCGGCATGTGAACGGGTATTCGAATTTTGAATACGCCCCTTGCTTTCAAGCAGTTCCGCCAACTCTTCAGGATCAGATAGATCGATGGTTTCAGGGTTTATCGCAAAACCTGGAATACGTGTGTTGTTGCTCTCGCGAAAGACACCATCCACATGCCACGCAAACTGACCGACGCCCGAATCCAGTTTAAATACGCTCATCTGTTGATCGGAAACGGTATTATGACGGGTCTCAAGAAAACCAGTTACAGCCTCGGGAACTGTGCGTGGAATACGATTATCAATAACATTCACAACGCCACCGATAGCACCATTACCGTACAGCAGAGTCGCTGGTCCGCGCAGCACTTCTATACGCTCTGCCAGCGCTGCTTCAACACTGTTGGCATGATCAGGACTCACAGCCGAGGCATCGATATTACTGACGCCGCTCTGTAGAACCTGCACCCGGTTACCACTCTGACCCCGAATCACCGGCAATCCTACACCGGGACCAAATGAGGAACTGTGAATACCAATCAGTTCGTTGAGCGTTTCACCCAGAGTGGCTGCAACACGTTCGCGCAACAGTTCACCGGAAAGGACATTCACTGGCAGAGCAGTTTCAGCGGCGGTCCGCTGCATCGTTGTGGTGACAATTATTTCATCAACTATTTCGTTGGCATGCAATTCCTCTGCCTGGTCTTGATCTGCAGTCTGGGCGTGTATCTGGGTAAATCCCGTTGCCATAATGGCTGATATTGCGGCTCGTAATACGGCTGATTTTGAACGGTATTTCATTGTGTAAGGCCTCGTGAATCAAGAAAGTATTCTGATGTTCTACTGTTATCACGATGAGAACTGCGGCCAGAAGTCGGGCCATACAGACTAACGAAGATGTAGAACGGCTATCAGAAAAAAGGGATTAATCCCGTGAATTCATACTGATCAAGATTGGAGGATGTACGGGGGTGCTCTGGCATTTGCAGAACGAACTATCAGAAGGGGGTTGTCTGAACCAGGCAGCGAAATGTAATCATTTTCAAAGTTTACTACCGGCAGAACAAACTGGCTGGGCAGAGCACCAGCAGATGAGCCGATCTTTAAACACTGTTCACAGTCATATTTAAGATTGATGTCGCCTTCATGGTCATGCAGCAAAGCCGCACTTTGAGAAAACGCAAACAGCAATACCAGCAGGCAGGGCATCGCTGCTCTTTTCCATTTTGCCAACTTTAATTGCAGAGTCTGCATTGCCTGAAGAATTCCGTTTGCCATGATATTTTTAAGACCTGCGATTATTAAAACATCTTGCAGACAAGTCAATTGTTAAATTTTCTCTGCCAATTGAACAGAAAACCGCTCCAGTTCAGTCAGTCCCACGACATCGTGGGAGCTGAGTAAAATATCCTGACGCGGCAGCTCGGGCAGCGCCTGGCTAAGGGTTGCCAGATGCACTTCTTCCTGCACCCTGCGCTCAGCAAAGAACAGATCTGCTGCTGCAGGCAGACGCTTGTTAACCACCAGACCTCCCACTTTCACTCCGGCACGTTTTAATTGTGCATGCAACTCTATGGTTTCCAGCACCGGCAATCGCTCTGCGGCCAGCACGATGATGAAAGCGGTTTGGGTTGCATCCTTCAAGGTGTCGCGCAGCCCCGCGAAGCGCTGTCGTCGTCGGTTCAATAGCTGCCGGATCCGGTTTTCGCGATCGCCCACTGAATCTCCGGATGCCAGCGTTGCTCCGAAAAATTTATTCCGCTCCTCTTTATCGCTGCTCATACCGCGCAACACCGCCGTAAAACTATCCGCCTTATCGCGCCGCTTTATCAGCCCTTCCGTCCACGCAGACATCATCTCCGGCAATGCCATCAGGCGAGCCGTGTGTCCCGAAGGTGCGGTGTCAAAGACCACCAGGTCATAGTTTTCTCTGCCCTGCTCCGCCACTTCGGCAATTCGCTCCAGCATCGCAGCTTCCTGCATGCCAGGCGCGTCACGGGAAAGCTCCATGTGCTTATCGACTTCACCCAGCAGGTTTTTGGGCATCAGACGCCGCAGCGCAGAGGTCACCTCCTGCAGATGCTCCTCAACAGTCTGCTCCGGATCCAACTCCATACCATCGAGTAGCGGTGCCAGCCTGACCGGTTTGGGGCCAATTTTCCGATCAAACAGATGCCCCAGATTGTGTGCCGGGTCGGTCGACACCAGCAGCACCTTTTTGCCTTCATTGGCCATAGCCAGCGCAGTGGCTGCTGACACCGTGGTTTTACCCACGCCACCTTTGCCACCGAAAAACAGAATATGTCTGTTGCGTGCAACTTCTAACAGCATGAGACATGATCCAGAGGCGAGCGCTCCATACCCATCCGCCGATGCCAGTCGTGGAAGCGGTCATAAACTACCGGCAGCAGTTCCAGCGTATAGTAGGAAGCCGGGTTAGGAATACCGAGGCTTTCGGAAAAAACCATCAGCATGAACAAATCATCTTCATCGCGCTGGGCCCGCATAAACGCCTGCCGATAAGGCGCCACATAATATTCTTTCAGGCCAGCTTCAATTCTGGTGAGCATGCCGGTGGTTTTGCCGAACACGCCTGGTTTTTTGTCACTCATAGTTCAATCTCCTGCCGCGTATGCCGATATTCCTGATAACGTGCTGATCAACGCTTGCCGGCTTTAGCCGCACGCGCCAGTCGAGCCTGCTTTGGATCTATCTGCAAAGGACGATAAATTTCTACGCGATCCCTGCTGCGTAACACATAGTCTGCCGGTGAAGGGTTTACAGAGCCATCCAGCAGTCGCGAAAAAATGCCCATCAGCGCAGTTTCCAGATCAATCATTGGAAATTCATTGACTATGCCCGACTGCTTAACCGCCTGCAAAGCCGTGGTGCCTGGTGGCACATACAACTGAATTATTCGTTGCTTCTCCGGCAGTGCATAAGCAACCTCAACCAGAATATCTTCACGCTCAGGCGACATCAGCTCTGTGACCATTATGCGGCTGGTTCTTTGTACACATAATGAGCCCGGTCTATCAACTCATCCACCAGAGTGTTTGCTGAATGCTCAAACAGCATCTCCAGCATCCGCCCTACAAATCCTTTGGAATATTCAAACTCCATCTCCAGAGAAACCTTGCAGGCAGCCTCGGTCAACGCCTTAAAGTGCCACGAGGCACTGAAATGCCGAAATGGCCCTTCAACCAGATGCATCTCAATATCGGTATGCGGCGTAAGGGTATTGCGGGTGGTAAAACTCTGCTTCAAGCCTGCCTTGCCCAGCGTCAACTTCGCGGTGATCTGCTGATCAGTCCGCTCAATCACATGCGCCGCCAGCGCACCGTACATAAAATGCGGATAGCTCTCGATATCGTTCACCAGATCGTACATCTGCTGCGTCGAAAACGTCACGATGGCGCTGCGATCAATGCGGATCATTCAGTGGGAACCTCAACCGTGTGGATTTTCAACTCTGGAATTTTCAACCCTGGAATTATTAAACCCTGGAACGTTAAATCATGGAGCGTCAAAAAAGACCAACCAGGTCGAACGCAAAGTATTTCACTGATACTGAGTTGATGAAAACAAACAAGAGCACAACGGGGATAAACGTTCGCAATGCAAAATTAAGGTATTTGTCCAGTGCGGAGCCGATGAACCCGGAATCGCCTACAGCCAGTTCAGCAGAAAGCCCGCCGTTTTTCCAGCGATATGCGCAGAATATACACACCAGGAAACCAACGAAGGGCAGAATCACCTCAGAGAAGGTATCCGCCAACAGATCAAAGAAAGATTTCTGCCCGCCGCCATAAGTGATGAATTCGGTGAGAAAACCAGACATACCAAAGGACATTGCCGCCAGCACGGCGAAGCTGCTTACCAGGCCAGCTTGAATTAATACTGCTTTTCGCCTTGAGAAGCTCCACTCATCGACCATATAAGCGATAGGGATTTCCAGAATCGATACCAGCGAGGTAAGGGCCGCAAAGAATACCAGGGCAAAGAAAATAGTTGCCACCACACTGGCACCAAAATAGCCCACCACCGTTTGCATCGAGAGGAATATCTGTGGCAGATAGGTGAAGATCAACCCAATACTGCTGGAGGAAAGATCTTCTGGATTAGTCGCCGGATTAAAACTGAAAATCGCTGGCAGAATCATCAGGCCCGCAAGAAACGCAACGCTGGTATCTGCAAAAGCAACCATCCGCGTAGAGGCAACTATCCGATCCTTGCGTCCAAAATACGAGCCGTAGGTGATCAAAATGCCCATACCCAGTGATAAGGAAAAGAAAGCCTGGTTCAAGGCCGCATTCACCACTGAACCGCTCAGCTGACTGAAATCCGGTATCAGGTAATAACGCAGGCCAGCGCTGGCATTATCCAGCGTCAGCACAAAAGCGATAAGCCCCAGCAGCATCACCATCAACGAGGGCATCAATACCCGCGCCAGGCGTTCGATACCGCCTTTGACGCCACCTAACAGAATACCGAACACCATAATCTGCAAAACAACGAAATAGATAAATACCGTTGGCGAACCGATCATCGTGCTGAAACTGGCCTCTTCGGCCAACTCGGTAAGGCCACCGCTCACGGCTCGTAGCAGAAAGATCGCGATCCACACGGTTACTACCGTATAAAAAACGGCGATCATAAAGGGGGTAACAATGGCGAGTTTGCCAGCCAGCCGCCAGCCACTGTGTCCATCGGAGAGTTTGGAAAATGCGCCAACCGGGCTGCGCTGGGTATGCCGTCCGAGAGCAATTTCCGAGAGCATCACCGGGAAGCAGATGAACGCAACAAACAGGATATACACAAGCAGAAAAACCGCGCCGCCATTCTTAGACGCCATTACGGGAAAGGCTACCAGGTTACCCAGACCCACTGCGGAACCAGCCGCCGCCAGTATGAAGCCCAATCTTGAACTGAACTGACCGCGGTCAATTGCCATATATCCCCTGCAAACTCAGTAAATCAGGCTATCCAGCCCCGAACGAACTCCGTGCGGATTCTAACAGTGCGTAATTCTCCGGGTCAATTTTGTTGGAATGCAGGTATAATCCGCGGCCATGGCTAAATCAAAGAAATCCGCAGCTTCCGATTCCTCGATCATTCGCAACAAAAGAGCTCTTCATGAATATTTCATTGAGGATAATTTTGAGGCCGGCATGGTGCTGGAAGGCTGGGAAGTCAAAAGTCTGCGCGCAAAAAAAGCGCAACTCACCGACAGCTATGTATTGGTAAAGGAAGGCGAGGCCTGGCTGCTGGGCTGCAACATCACACCATTGAATGCCGCCAGCACCCACGTAATAGCTGACCCCACCCGCAGCCGCAAACTGCTGCTGCACAGCAAAGAGCTGGCCCGGCTGTTCTCCAGCACCCAGGCAAAAGGCTATACCTGTATCGCCACCGCCCTGTACTGGAAGGGTCACCTGATTAAGTGCAAAGTGGCGCTGGCCAAAGGCAAGCAGGAACACGACAAGCGCGCGGTTGCCAAAGATCGCGAGTGGAATATCGAAAAGCAGCGGATTGTACGCCATACCAACCGCTAGGGTCTGGCGCTGCTACCCCTTGAAAAACTTCTTTACATCCATATATAGGCAGCTGTGCTAGACTGCACAAACTGAATGGGGGGCGCTTTGGATTCGACGCCGGTTACAAACCCTGAGGTGCATGTCGAGAGGGTAGTAACTCTCGTAAATCAATTACTGCAACTTAATAGTTGCCAACGACGATAGCTACGCTCTAGCCGCTTAATATAGCAGGCTAGCGGTCACCCCGGGATGCCTGTAAACCGGTGTTTTTGTGACTGTCATATAGAACAGGATCGCCAGCCTAGCGCGCCCAGCGCGAAGCAGCTAAAAGTACTGGGCTCGCCCGAACCTCCCTGCCCGTCGGGCCGGCAAGGGTTAACTTAATAGACGACGCTAAACATGTAGATCCAAAGGCAGCGGACTGGCGGACGGGGGTTCAAATCCCCCCGCCTCCACCAGATCAACGATTCACACCATCCAGCAACGCATTAAAACACTATTAAAACATGAAGTTACAAAGAATTAGCACTTAAAGACGTCCAGTAGTGTGTTGTAACATAGCAACACTTTAGATACACTCCTAGCTACACAGATAAGAACACCACCAGGAGAGTGTATCTAATGGCAAGAATCACACGGCCACTGAGTGACTCGGAACTCAGGCAAGCGAAGCCCAGGGAAAAAGAGTTCACCCTATGGGATGGCGGGGGGTTGTGTCTGAGGGTCAAACCCAGCGGAAGCAAAACATGGATATTCAACTACTACCGCCCGACCACTGGTAAGAGAGCAAATATCAGCTTTGGCCCTTATCCTGAGGTTACACTGGCGCAAGCACGTCAGGCACGTCAGGAGGCTCGCGGACTGCTAACCCTTGCTGCCGACCCTCAGACGCACAAAGCCCAACAGCAGCACCTTCAGCGGCTGGCGCAAACCAACACCGTCCGGCATGTTTCCGGGTTGTGGCTCCGTTTGAAACGAACAAAGGTGACCGCCGATTATGGCGATGATCTGGAGCGATCACTTGAGCGGCATGTGTATCCCCGCCTTGGTTGTATCCCTGTGAATCAACTGACCGCCCGCGACGTTATTGCCGAACTCCAGCCGATCTCTGCCAAAGGCAGTCTCGAAACCGTAAAACGGCTTTGCCAGCGCCTTAATGAAATTATGGTTTACGCGTTGGTGACCGGGCTTTTGGACTCCAATCCCCTGTCTGGTATCGGCAAGGCGTTCGAGGCTCCACGCAAACAGAACATGCCCACCCTTCAGCCCGATGAACTGCCTG
>Ga0209702_10009749_pt1 | contig 10566 bp, 11 predicted proteins | sample FRY01_FD_187210 | JGI IMG/M metagenome (GOLD analysis project Ga0209702, IMG submission 187210) | Freshwater microbial communities from Lake Fryxell liftoff mats and glacier meltwater in Antarctica - FRY-01 (SPAdes) (version 2) | ecosystem: Environmental > Aquatic > Freshwater > Ice > Glacier...
GGTGTCAGTCCACATCGTTCGTCCTTCGAGTTCTTCGCAAAACCCGCAGAATCAGACATGTGTCAGCGCGTCAAGCGCAACCGGCTGATATCACCCAACTTAGTTTTGGGTCAGACACTGAGTTTCAGCATCCGGCGAAACAACAACTTTACTCCAAAATGACCACGACTATCGATACAGTAAGAAATGTATATTTACTTTTTATACACTTTTTTACGCCCCCAGTATCGCGAAAAATTGTAAATTCGGTGTTAAAATTGTCAAATCTAACGATATTTAACTACGAATATGCCCCATCCAGACCGCCAGAGCCGCCAAAGCCGCGGTATCAGCCCGCAAAATTCGAGGACCGAGACTCACAGACCGCACAAAATTACAATTGCGAATCGCCTCCGATTCAGACTCCATAAAGCCCCCTTCTGGCCCAATCAGCATCGCCGCCGGTCCTGAAGGGGCCATCTGCGCCAATGTGGGCGCCGCCTCGCAGCCCGCCAGCCCCTCATCGGCAAAATACAAAGTCCGCCCCTCAGGCCATCCCGCCAGCAACGCCGGCAGCGTCACCATCTCCGCCAGTTCCGGCACAAATGTCCGCCCACACTGCTCAGCCGCCTCCACGAGATGCGCCCGCAGCCGCTCACCATTCAGCCGGTCCACAATCGTCCGCCGCGTCACCACCGGCAATAACCGCGCCGCCCCCAATTCACACGCTTTTTCCACCAGCCAATCCACCCGCCCCCGCTTCAAGGGCGCAAAACATAGCCACACATCCGGCACCACTTCCTGCGGCGCGGTCTGCACCTCCACCCCCAACACCACCGCCTTCTTTCCCACCGAAATCACCCGCGCCGCCCATTCGCCCGCCCTGCCATCAAACACCCGCACAAAATCCCCCACCTGCCGCCGCATCACCTGCCCCAGATAATGCGCTTGCCCCCCGTCCAGCCGCAGTTCCTCGCCAGCCCCCAAGGGGCCCGCCACATAAAGCCTCGGCGTGGTTGACAGATCGGGCAGAGATTCGCTCATAGACGCGTGGCTAGCACAGCACCCCCTTCCCCGAAACCAAGCGGGCAACAGGACGCCCCTCTCGATGCTGTCCCCAGCGGCTGGGTGGAGCGCCTGCCGCCCCGCCCCCGCGCCTATGCCCGCCTCGCCCGGCTTGATCGCCCCGCCGGTGCCTGGCTCCTCTTCTGGCCCACCCCCGCCGGCCTCGCGCTGGCCGGCGGCCTGCCTGCCGGGTGGTCGCTCGTCCTCTGGGTCCTCGTGGGTGCCTTTATCATGCGCGCCGCCGGCTGCGTCTGGAACGACATCATAGACCGAGACCTGGACGCGCAGGTCGCCCGCACCCGCGCCCGCCCCGTCGCCAGCGGGGCCATCTCCGTCCGCGCTGCCCTCGCCGCCGCCATCGCGCTCTCGCTGCTAGGCCTTATCGTCCTCCTCCAGCTACGCCCGCTCGCCCAAGCCGTCGGCATCGCCAGCCTCGGCCTTGTCGCCGCCTATCCGTTTATGAAGCGCCTCACCTGGTGGCCCCAAGCCTGGCTTGGCCTCACCTTTAACTGGGGCGTCCTCGTCGGCTACACCGCTATCGCCGACCCTGCCCTGCCGATGCTGCTCCTCTACGCCGCCGGCATCGCCTGGACGTTAGGCTATGACACCATCTACGCGCTGCAAGACCTGGAAGACGACACCATGGCTGGCATCCGCTCTTCGGCCCGCCGCCTCGGCCGCCACGCCAAAGCCGGCATCGCCGCCTTTTACGCGCTCTCCGCAGCCTTCCTCTGCACAGCGCTCTACGCGGCCCGGCCAGACCCGCTGGGGCTCCTCGCCGCCCTGCCCTTCGCCCTGCATCTGGCATGGCAAGTCCTCACGCTGCGCACGGGCGACGACCAGAGCGCGCTGCATCTGTTTCGCGCCAACCGCACTGCCGGCCTGCTGCTTTTCGCCGCTTGTGCCGCCGTCGGCAGCGCCTGACTGGACCAACCCTGCCGCAACCCCTAAGCCAACCCCATGCTGACCATTGATCAGGCGCTAGACCGCCTCCAAACCACCCTCGCCGCCGCCCGCACCGCCGGAGCCGACACTGCCGACGCGCTCTACGCCGCAGACGCCAGCAGCTCGATCTCCGTGCGCCTCGGCAAGCTCGAAGACGCCGGCCGCTCGGAAGGCGAAGAACTGGGCCTGCGCGTCTTCATCGGCAACCGCTCCGCCAGCGTCACCAGTTCAGACCTCACGCCGGGTGCCCTGCGTGAAGCCGCCATCCGCGCCGTCGCCATGGCCCGCCTTGCCCCTGAAGATAAGTACGCCGGCCTCGCCGCCGCCGCGCTGCTTCTCAAAGGCCCGCCGCCCGAGCTAGACATTAATGACCCCACCGAACGCAGCGCCGAGCAGCTAAAAGCCATGGCGCTGGAAGCCGAAGACGCCGCCCGCGCCGTGCAAGGCGTCACCAATTCCGAAGGCGGCGGCGCTGCCCAAGGCCGCACGCTCACCGCGCTTGCCACCAGCACCGGTTTCGCCGCCGGCCGCGCCTCATCCTCCTACAGCCTGTCCGCCAGTGTCATCGCCGGCGAAGGCAGCACCATGCAGCGCGATTACGCGTGGCACAGCGCCCGGCATTATGCTGATCTCGAAGGCCCAGCCGAAATCGGCACCCGCGCCGGCACCCGTGCTACCAGCCGCCTAAATCCTATGAAACTCCAAACCGGCCAGCTTCCCATCGTCTTCGATCCGCGCGTCTCCGCCAGCCTCATCGGCCATTTCATCGGCGCGATCACCGGCAGCAGCATCACCCGCGGCACCAGCTTCCTCAAAGACAAATTGGGCCAACAGCTCTTCGCCGCCGGTATCCAGATCATCGATGATCCGATGCGCCCGCGCGGGCTTCGGTCTCGCAGTTTCGATGGCGAAGGCCTGCCCACCAGCCGCGTTTCGTTCATCGAGAACGGTATCCTTACGGGCTGGATGCTCGATGCCGCCAGCGCCCGCCAGCTAGACCTCCAGCCCACCGGCCACGCCAGCCGCGGCACCAGCGGCCCGCCGGGTGCCTCCGCCAGCAATCTCTACATGGCGCCGGGCACCCTCACCCCGCCCCAGCTCATTGCCGACATCAAACGCGGTTTCCTCGTCACAGAACTTATCGGCATGGGCGTCAACGGCCTCACCGGCGACTATTCGCGCGGCGCTGCCGGCTTCCTCATCGAAGACGGCCAGATCACGGCCCCCGTCGCCGAAGTCACCATCGCCGGCAATCTGCTCGATATGTTCAAAGCCCTAACCCCTGCAAACGACCTTCGCTTCCGCCACGCCAGCAATGCCCCCAGCCTCCGCGTCGAAGGCATGACCATCGCCGGCGCATGACAGAAACCGATCTCGCTCTGGCCGTCCGCCTCGCAAATGCCACCGCCCCGCTCGCCCTGGCGCATTTCCAAGGCCCGGAAGATTGGTGGAAAAAATCTATAGGCAATCCCGTCAGCCGCGCCGATCTCGATGTCGATGAGTATCTCCGCAAAGCCCTCGCCATAGCCCGCCCCGAAGACGGCTGGCTGTCAGAGGAAACCGCAGACACCCCCGCCCGCCTCACCCGCCCGCGCGTCTGGATCGTCGATCCCATCGATGGCACCCGCGATTTCGTAAAAGGCCGCACCGGCTGGGCCATCAGCATCGCGCTCATCGAAAACGGCGAACCGATCGTGGCCGCCCTCGCTGCCCCGGCCCGGGGTCAACTCTTCACCGCCGCCAAAGGCCAAGGCGCCCAGCTAAACGGCCAGCCCCTGCACATCCCCACCTCATCCCTCACGCTGCGTCTCCCCATGGACGAAACCAACCTGAACGCCAGTTTCTGGCCCGCCCCCTGGCCAAACGGCACCATCGTAGAAAAGCCCAACAGCCTGGCGCTGCGCATGGCAAAACTCGCCGCAAACGAAGCCGACGCCTGGATAGAAGGCCGCACCATCAACGAATGGGACGTCGCCGCCAGCGCCCTCATCGTCACCGAAGCCGGCGGCAGCGTAACCGATCGTCACGGCCAACCGCTGATATTCAACAAACCAGACCCCATCATCCAAGGCCTCGCCGCCGCCACGCCCGAAGGTCACGCCCTCACACTGTCCTATCTGCAACACGCCCTAAAAACCCTAGCCGCCCGCCGCCACGCCGCCATCTAAAGCCGGCCCCTAAAGCCCTAACCGCCGCACCTCAATCGCCGGACACCGGTCCATAACCACATCCAGCCCCGCCGCCACCGCCCGCGCTGCTGCCTCCTCATGCACCACGCCCAGCTGCAACCACAACGCCCCCGCGCCCATAGCAATAGCCTCCTCAACAATCCCCGGCACGGCATCTGATTGGCGAAACACATCCACCATATCCACCCGCCCCTCAATCTCCCCCAGCGACGCCGCCACCCGATGGCCCAGCAGATCCTGCCCCGCCAAGCCCGGATTAACCGGCACCACCTCATGCCCGCGCGCCAGCAAGAACTTCATCACGCCATGAGACGCCCGCGCCGGATTGGCCGAAGCCCCCACCAGCGCAATCCGCCGCACACGGCCCAGAAGCGCCGCAATGCCCGCATCATCGGCAATCATGCTCATAGCCCCAAAACCTCCGCCACCTTTGCTGCAATCGGCCCAAACACCTCTCGCGCCCGCCCCTCGCCCGGCCGCCCCGCATCCGAATCAGTCCGTATGCCAATATCCAGCGGCACCCGCCCCAAAAACGGCGCTTCAAGACTCGCCGCCTCCGCCTCAGCCCCGCCGTGCCCAAAGGGATCGCTGACCTCGCCGCAGGCCGGGCAAGTATAGCCACTCATATTCTCGATCACGCCTAAAACCTTCACGCCCACCTCGCCAAACATGGCCACGGCTCGCCGCGCATCAATCAACGCCAAATCCTGAGGCGTCGACACAATCACCGCTCCATCCGGCTTTAATTTCTGCGCCAAAGTAAGCTGCACATCCCCCGTGCCCGGCGGCAGATCGATCACCAGCACATCCAGCACCCCCCAATCACATTGCTCCACCATCTGCACCAAGGCCGAACTCGCCATCGGCCCGCGCCAGATGATCGCCTTTTTCGGGTCAGTCATCATCCCCATGGAAAGCGCCTTGATGCCATGCGCCTCAGCAGGCTGCAGCCGATTCCCCTCCAGCCGCGCCCGGCCTTCCACGCCCAAAAGCGTCGGCACCGAAGGCCCATAGATATCTGCGTCCAATAGTCCCACCGCATAGCCGGCCTTGGCCAGCGCTACGGCCAAATTAACCGCCACCGTGCTCTTGCCCACCCCGCCCTTGCCGCTCGCCACGGCGAGCAGTTTGCGGATGCCGGGCACTGTAGAGGCCTCAGGCCGCGCATCCGCCGCCACGCCGCTACGGTCAGCCGTCAAGATAATCCGCGCCGCTTTTGGCCCCGCCACCTTGTTAACCGCCACCTCAATCTCCGCCTGCAAGCGCTCGGCCTGCGCGCGCAAAAGCCCATCCACGGACAGCACCAGCCCCACAGCACCATCATCCTTCACCACAATGCCAGCTACCCGCCCGCTCGAAACCACATCACTGCCCGCCGCAGCAGCGCCGGGATCAACCACCTCCCGCAAAGCCTCAGCCACCCTGTCTTTCAGCGCCATCGCCCATCTCCCGCTGCTAATTCACCGCCAAACATGACGGTCTTGTTGTCGCGCCCTCGCAATCAGCGCACGAGAGCGTATATAGAGAAGAACATCCTATTGGCGAGAGACGGAACCCACAGCTGATGCCTTGGCAGAACAACAATGATGATGGCTCCAATGACGGGTCTAACGATGGTTCCAATAATGGGCCCTATGGCGATAACCCAAAAGGTGACGGCAAGAAGGGCGGCGGCAAAAGCAACCCTTGGGGCGAAACCCCGCCTCGCCGGCCTACGCAACAACGCCCCAGCGGCAATTCAGACTTTGATGATATCATCCGGCGCGGACAGGAAAAGCTGCGCTCCTCCTTTCCCGGCGGCGCGGGCGGCGGCGGCGGCCCCTTTGGCGGCGGCAGCGGCGGCGGCGGCCTTGAAGCCCTTGGCGGCAAAGGCGCGCTCTGGGCCGGCATGGCCATCGTCATCGCCTGGCTCGCGTTCAGCAGCTTTTACCGGGTAAACCCACAAGAACGCGGCGTCGTCACCCGCTTCGGCAGCTATGTCGCCACCACCGAGCCGGGCCTGCACTTCAAGCTGCCCTTCCCCATTGATAGCGTCACGCTGCGCAAGGTCGAGCAGATCAACTCCATCGATATCGGCGCCGGAGACGGCAATGCTGAAAATCTGATGATCACCGGCGATCAGAACATCATCACGCTGGCCTATGCCGTGCGCTGGAAAATCCGCAACCCGGAGCAATTCCTTTTCACGCTGGCCAATCCAGAACAAACCGTCCGCGAAGTCGGTGAAAGCGCAATGCGCGCTGAAATCTCCAAAGCCGCCCTCACCGATGCTATCGGGCCGCAGCGCGCCCAGATCGCCGAACAAGTGCGTGAACGCATGCAAGCCACGCTGGATAGCTATGGCAGCGGCGTCGATGTGCGCGGCGTAGACATCAAGCAGGCCGATCCGCCCGCCGCCGTAGATGACGCCTTCAAAGACGTGTCCGCCGCTCAGCAGGACGCCCAGCAATATCTCAACCAGTCCCGCGCCTATGCCCAGCAGCTGCTCGCAGCCGCCCAAGGTGCGTCCGCTGCGTTTGATGCGGTATATGTCCAATATAAGCTCTCGCCGGAAGTCACCCGCAAGCGCATGTATCTGGAAACCATGGAAAACGTCCTCTCCAAGGTAGACAAGACAGTGATCGAGCCCTCAGGCGTCACCACCTATCTACCGCTCCCGGAAATCAAGAAGCGCGCCGCAGCCGCCGCGCCTGCTCAATAGGTCCCGCTATGACACTCTCCAGAAACCCGCTCCTATGGGCCGCCTTCGCCTTCGCCATCGTCGTGGTGTTGATGAACACGCTCTACACCGTGCCGGAATCCCAGCAGGCCGTGGTCTTGCGCCTCGGCAAGCCCGAGCGCATCTTGAACACCTACAAGGAAAATGACCGCTTCGGCGCCGGCGGCTCCGGCCTCGTCGCCAAGGTGCCGTTCATCGAGAATGTCGTATTCGTAGACAAGCGCATCATGGATCTCGACATGGAAGCACAGACCGTGCTCAGCACCGATCAGCTGCGCCTCGTCGTCGATGCCTTCGCCCGCTTCCGCGTCACCGATCCGCTGCGCATGCTGCAAACCGTCGGCTCAGAAGCCAATGTCGCTGATGCCCTGAAGCGAATCCTCACCTCACGGCTCCGCAACGAACTCGGCAAACAGCCCTTCTCCTCGCTGCTCAGCCCGGAACGCGGCCAGATGATGGATGATATCCAAGCCTCGGTGAACCGCCAAGCCTCACAATATGGTGCCGAAATCGTCGATGTGCGCATCAAGCGCGCCGATCTGCCCACCGGCACCCCGCTAGAATCCGCTTTCCAGCGCATGCGCTCAGCCCGCCAGCAAGAAGCCCTCACCATCCGCGCCCAGGGCCAGAAACAAGCCCAACTGGTCCGCGCTGAAGCCGATGCCAAAGCCGCGAAAATTTATGCTGACAGCTTCGGCAAAGACCCTGAGTTCTACGCTTTCTATCGAGCCATGCAGGCCTATCGGACCACCTTCACGGATAGTAGCTCCACTATCGTGATGTCGACCGGCAACGAATTCCTGCGGGAATTTGAAGGCCGCCGCTCGAATCGGTAAATATGTCGCAACACCCTGTTCATCGTCCGTTACACCGTCGCACCTGATAAAGCGGCCATCCAGTTCCGAAAGGTAATAGCTCCGTGCGCACAGCTCGTAATCTCCTGAAAAACACCCTGCTCTCCGCCGCCCTCGCGCTCGGCAGCGCCGCCGCCCTCACCGCCCCCGCGCACGCCCAATCGCTCACCACGTCGGCCGAGATGACCGGCCCGCGCGGCGCGCCCCGCAGCTTCGCAGATCTCACTGCCACACTGTCGCCCGCCGTGGTCAACGTCAGCACCACCCAGAAAGTCCCCGTCGCAAAGTTCCGCGGCGTCCCCCCCGGCTCCCCACTGGAAGAGCTTTTCCGCCGCTTCCAGGAGCAGCAAGGCGGCGACGGTGAACCCGTCACCCGCGAAGCCAATTCGCTAGGCTCCGGCTTCATCATTTCCGCCGATGGCTATGTCGTCACCAACAATCATGTGATCAGCGCCGGCGAAGCCAAAAACGCGCCCGCCGTTGATTCAATCACCGTCACCCTCTCCGATCGCCGCGAGTATAAAGCCAAAGTCGTCGGCCGCGATCCGCTCACCGACATGGCGCTCCTTAAAATCGACGCCAAAGACCTGCCGTTTGTAAAATTCGCCCAAAAGGATGATGTCCGCGTCGGCGATTGGGCCATCGCCATCGGCAATCCCTTCGGCCTCGGCGGTACCGTCACCGCCGGCATCGTCTCCGCACTTCACCGCAATATCGGCTCCGGCCAATATGATCGCTATATCCAAACCGATGCCAGCATCAACCAAGGCAATAGCGGCGGCCCGCTGTTTGATCTCGATGGTAATGTCATCGGCATCAACACCGCCATCTTCTCGCCCACCGGCGGCAACGTAGGCCTCGGTTTCGCCGTGCCGGCAGAACTCGCCCGCCCGGTTATCGCCCAGCTTCGCGCTTCGGGCAGCGTCAGCCGCGGCTATCTGGGCGTCGGCATCCAGCCGCTCACCGCAGATATCGCCGATGGCCTCGGCCTGCCCAAGGACAAAGGCGAAATCGTCTCTTCGGTGGAGCCCTCAGGCCCCGCCGCCAAGGCCGGCGTCAAGCAAGGCGATGTCATCGTCCGCATCAACAATCAGGACGTAACCTTCGATAACACCCTGTCCTATGTTGTCGCCAACACCGCCATCGGCTCCACAGTGCCGATCGAAGTGATTCGCGGCGGCAAACGCCAGACGCTGCGTGCCGTCATAGCCCAGCGCCCGTCTGAAGCCGTGGTCATGGCCCGCGCCGGCATCACCGATGATGAAAGCACCCCGGAAGATAAGGCCCAGCAGTCCGAAGCCACCAAGCAATCGCTCGGCATCACCCTACAGCCTCTCACCGAAGCCCTACGCGGCCAGTTGAAGCTGGATGAAGACGTTAAAGGCGTGGTCATCGCCGGCATCAGCCCCGGCTCCGATGCCGCCGCACAAGGCCTGCAACGCGGCGACGTTATCCTGCAAATCAACCAGACCCCCACCCCCGGCCCCGCAGAAGCCGCCAGCGCCGTAGAGGTCGCCCGCAAGGCTGGCAAAGACACCGTGCTGATGCTTGTCCAACGCGGCGGCGGCATGCCCCGCTATGTCGGCGTAAAACTCGTCGCGGAGAAAAAGTAAGCCCCTTCTAAAACCGCCGCCAGCCCGCTATCCCGAGCAAGTAACATCGGGAGAGCGGGCATGGCAGCAGATCTTTACATCGGCTTGGGCGAACAAAGCCCGCAAGCTCTGGTCATGCGCCGCGCCAACCGTCACGGCCTCATTGCAGGCGCCACCGGCACCGGCAAAACCGTCACCCTGCAAACCATCGCGTAAGGCTTCTTCCGCGCCGGCGTCCCCGTTTTCCTAGCTGATGTAAAAGGTGATCTCGGCGGCATGGCCATGGCCGGCAGCGCCGATGCAGCCTGGACCCTGAAACGCGCCACAGATATAGGCGTGCCAGACTATGGCTACAGCGCCTGCCCCACCATCTTATGGGATCTCTTCGGCGAGCAAGGCCACCCCATCCGCACCACCATCTCGGATATGGGCCCCCTGCTCCTAAGCCGCCTCATGGACCTCAACGAAACTCAGGAAGGCGTGCTCACCATCGCCTTCCGCTACGCCGACGAGCAAAACCTGCTGCTGCTCGATCTCAAAGACCTGCAGTCCATGCTCGCCTTCACCGCCGAAAATGCCAAAGACCTTTCAGCGCGTTACGGCAACGTCACCACAGCGTCGGTAGGCGCCATCCAGCGCAGCCTGCTCACCTTGGAAGACCAAGGCGGCGCGCATTTCTTCGGTGAACCCGCCTTCGACATCCACGACTTCATGCGCACCGATCCACAAGGCCATGGTCAGGTCAACATCCTCGCTGCCCACAAACTCATGCGCAGCCCCCGCCTCTATGCCACCTTCCTGCTCTGGCTGCTCTCCGATCTCTTCGAAACCCTCCCCGAAGTCGGTGACCCGGACAAACCCAAACTCGTGTTCTTCTTCGATGAAGCCCATCTGCTCTTCAACGAAGCCCCCAAAGCCCTTCTCGAAAAGGTCGAGCAAGTCGTCCGCCTCATCCGCTCCAAAGGCGTCGGCGTCTATTTCATCACCCAAAACCCCATAGACATCCCCGAAACCGTCGCCGGCCAGCTCGGCAACCGCGTCCAACACGCGCTCCGCGCCTTCACCCCAAAAGACGCCCGCGCCATAAAACAAGCCGCCGAAACCTTCCGCGCCAACCCCGGCCTAGCCCGTCTTATTCACCGGACCGGGTTTATCGGGGTGGCGAACGTAGCTTAACTCTCTGATCTGATGTAGAGAATGGGTGTCGACGCCATTCTATTCAT
>Ga0209702_10009753_pt1 | contig 10564 bp, 8 predicted proteins | sample FRY01_FD_187210 | JGI IMG/M metagenome (GOLD analysis project Ga0209702, IMG submission 187210) | Freshwater microbial communities from Lake Fryxell liftoff mats and glacier meltwater in Antarctica - FRY-01 (SPAdes) (version 2) | ecosystem: Environmental > Aquatic > Freshwater > Ice > Glacier...
TTAAAGCGATGATAATCAATATTTAAAAATTAAAAGGAAGCTAAAAAGTGTTTCGTAGATTTCAAGTTTTATTGATTCAGCCAACTCCCGATAGAAATCGGGATTGTTTCTTTTTGGTCAAGCCAAAAGATATGTGAAAAATATTTTAGCAATTTATAGTGATTGAACTTTATTCCCAGAAAATGGATGTGATCAAGAATCTATCAGAGTTAATCCCCAATTTCAAACTGAACCTTACTTTCTTCTTCAGCCTGTTCCTTCCATTTTTTCAAGGTATTACCAATTTTGGTTTCTTTCTTCGGTTCTGGCGTATTGGTTTGGTTAACCTCATTTGGCTGTACGACTCTAATCGTTTCTTTTGGCTTTTTAACTTCTTGGTAAACTTGAACGGTAGAGTCGCTTTTGAAAAGTCCGAATTCTGATTTTAAGATAGATTTAGCGTCTTTTTTTGCTTGTTCTCTGTTTTCTTTTGCTTCGGCTTTCTTAGCATCTTGATCCCACATAAAAGTTGGGTCGTCTAAATTACCATACATTCTTAAAAAGATTTTAACACCACTTTTGTCATCTTCCAATATTCCAAATTCTTCATCTTTTTGAACGTCTTTAATCTCTCTGAATCTAAATGAAAAATGATAATCAATGATATCGTCAAAACCGTGCGTCCCGAATAACTTTAAATCCAAAGCGTTTGATTTGATCACCATTTCTGGAATTTCTAAAACTCCATTTTCAATAATTAAAGTGTTTTCAAGTGTTTCAAATTGAAGATTCAAAAGTTTTTGCTCGAGGGCTAACATCGAATTTTTACTGATTAATAACTTCGCCGAAGATGAACGTAAACTGTTTGTGATCTCCTTGAATGTTTGCACGTCTTTCAGTTTTCCATTTTCAATTTTGATATCTATTTTTGATTTTATAGCTTTTTTAATAACCCCTGTTTCTAATGAGAATGGGGCAGAAAATAAAAGATTTACTTGTACATTACCAGAAATATTATCAGCGTAAATCACTTCCTGTTCAAAATTATTCCACTCCTTAAATAGCTTTTTAAGGTCTATATTATTAGAGGCAATAGCGGTTGTAATAGTAAAAACTTCAGGAGACTTTTCTTCTATTTTTAAATTACCTTTAATTGCAGCGTCGGCATTGTCTAATTGTAATTGATTAAATACTAACATTCGTTCTCCGATTGTTAATTGGGCTGATAAATTTTTAAAACGGTGCTGCTCATATTTAATTTCTTTCGCATTCAGTGAGACCGATCCAGTTATAACATTTGGTAAAATCCAATCTTTCCCATTCGATATTTGATCTGCTTTTGTTTCAGTACTTAAATTTTGAACATCAATGAATGAACTTCGAATTTCTACATTAGCAATCAATTTTCCAGTGTGATTTAAATAGTTGTATATGTTTTCGAAAATACCCGCAATTTTTAAATCGGTTTGACCAACTGCTAATGAAAGTGCGTCAACTCCTATTTGGTCACCTCGTAAATAAATACCACCGTTTATTGAGTGAAACAAACGCTTATCGTTCAGCATTTGAACTGAAACGGCATTTAATTTAACATCTCCTTCTATTGTCTTAGCATCAAAACGATAAGAAAGATCAATTAGTGGAATAGCTTGAATTTCATAAGTTGCGTTCACATCAATATCTCCTTTAATTTCTTGAATTGATGGGAAAGTAAAAAGTTGATGTAGAATAGCTAAATCGAGGTGTCCTTTAGCTTTTCCTTTCATAATAGGAGCATCAAAGTTTGTGATTAAAAGTTGACCCGAAAATGGTCCACCAACGGTATTAAACTGAACATTTGAAAGTTGTAAAAGCTCTTTACTTTTCCCTCCAACATTAGTATACCTACCATTTAGATTAATGTTCGAGAGTTTCAAATTCATACTTGGCTCTATCAATTGACCTTTATGAATAGAAAAGTCACAATTTATTTCAGGTGGAATATCAGATGCTATTTTACCTTTAATCAGTGCATCGAATTGAACCTTTCCTGTACCTGAAAACTTCTTTAAATCATCAATTGTAGAAAGCGTAAAATTATTTGCTACATCTTCTAATTCTAATTGATTTGCTGTAATATGAAAATACAAGTCTTCATCGGTTACTTTTCCATCTAAATAAAAAGGTAAATTTGCAATGAAGATTTCAGCCTTTGGAATTTGAAAAAATCCTTGTTCCTGATTCACTTCTATGTTTAAATCGAAATATGCTTTTTTATTAGAAATTAGTGAAACATTACCACTTTTAATATGATTCACAAATAAATCACTTTTACTATGCAGCGTGTATTCTTTATCAGAAAAAGCGCCTTCTAAATCCAAATCATTAATTAATGTTGAGTAGAATTGACTTGAAGCGTGGTTGTTAAATTGAAAACGGACTCCCGATAAGTTCACTTTTTCTAAAGTTAAATTGAAATTTGAACTCGAAGTATCAGCGGTTTCTTTTAAAATATCATAGTTAACATTTCCGCTTGAATCTACTTTAATTTGAAGCGTTCCAGGATACAATTCTATTTCTTTTACATCGTAAATTTCATTCCAAATATCAGAAGCATTAAACTTTAAACGAATCCGGTCAGTAAACAATAACGTATCAAATTCATTTGCGTTTTCATAAGAATCTTGAATAAAAACCTTGTTAAAATCGACCGAAACATTAGGAAAAGAACCCCAAAAAGAAAGATCAACCTCTTCAACCTTTACTTTCGCTTTTAAATGCTGGTTCACTTCCTGAATTACAAACGCACAAATTTCATCTTTGAAAAAATATAACGCACTGGTAATTAAAAGAGAGACTCCTAATAGTACACCTGCAATCCAAATTGAAATTTTTAGTAATTTACGCTTCATAATAAGAAAACAAAATTAACAAGTCAAAGTCCTTTATTTAAACGGATTCATGAAACTTATGAACGTGATTTCGTGAACTTCTTTTCTTGCAAATTATATTGGTAATAATATGTTTCGATGTTAATTTTAATACGGTAATCCATCTTTATATTGAACGCAAATGTGAATATTTGTTACAACTTCCTAACTCTCTTGGGTTTCTTTCATCAAATTGCTTAAATTTGTGTAAAAATTGAAAAACATGAGTTTATTAACAGTTGGAAGTGTGGCATTTGATGCAATTGAAACACCTTTTGGAAAAACAGATAAAATAATAGGTGGTGCAGGAACATACATCGCTTTATCAGCAGCATTTTATGAGTCAAATCAAAAAATTGTTTCTGTGGTTGGAGAAGATTTCCCAAAAGAAATGCTTACTAAACTGAAATCTGTAGGTGTTGATTTAGAAGGACTTCAAGTAAAAAAAGGAGAAAAAACTTTCTTTTGGTCTGGAAGATACCACAACGACATGAACTCAAGAGATACATTGGTTACTGAATTAAATGTGTTAGAGCATTTTGACCCAATTATTCCTGCTGCCTACCAGGGAGTTGATTATTTAATCTTAGGTAATTTAAGTCCACAAGTTCAAAAATTAGTTATTGAGCGTTTAGATAAACGACCAAAATTAATTGCAATGGACACGATGAATTTCTGGATGGATATTGCTTTAGAGCCTCTGAAAGAAACAATTGCATTAGTTGATGTTTTGATTATCAACGATGAAGAAGCACGTCAATTATCAGGTGAATATTCGTTAATGAAAGCATCTAAAGTGATTCGTGCAATGGGGCCTAAATATTTAATTATCAAAAAAGGAGAACACGGAGCATTGCTTTTCAATGAAGAAAAAGTGTTTTTTGCACCTGCACTTCCTTTAGAAGATGTTTTTGATCCAACTGGAGCTGGAGATACATTTGCTGGTGGATTTATGGGATACATTGCAAGCACAGATGATATTTCTTTTGAAAACATGAAACGTGCAATTATTAATGGATCTGCAATGGCTTCATTTTGTGTAGAAAAATTCGGAACTGAAAAATTAGTAAACATTACCAAAGAAGATGTAGAAAAGCGAATAGAACAATTTGTTGCGCTTGCAAATTTTGAAATGGTACAAACAACAACTGTAGGATAAAACCTAAAATTACTGCGTTATGGAAAATATGACATTCTTAGAAGAATTGAAAGCATTCAATGAAATTGAAAACCCGCTTTCGGTGAGTAGAAATGTAAATGAGTTGAGAACTCGTTTTGAAGACTATGTCCTGGAGGAAGAAAGAAAACAACAAGTAGCTGTTTTGGAAGCAAAAGAAAGAGGTGAAAATGTTGATTTTGAAAAAATTCCAAATCCGATTAAGGATGAATTTTATACGATTTTTAACGAATTCAAAGAAAAGAAAGCAAACGCAATTGCTGTAAAAAACAATGCACAAGCAGAATGTCTTTGTCAAAAAAGAGGACTGATTACACGCTTAAAAACCCTTGTTGAAAACGAAGAGCACATTGGAGCAGCTTTTGGAGAATATAAAATTATTCATGAAGAGTGGAAAAAAGTAGGCGATATTCCTCGTGAAAAAAGGGACGAAATTCAAGCTGAATACTCTCGTTTATTAGAAGATTTCTTTTACAACATGAAAATTTATCGTGAATTGAAAGAGCACGATTTACATAGAAATCAACAAGTGAAAGAAGAATTAGTTGAAAAAGTGAAAGCTTTATTGGAAACTGAATCTATTAAAGAAGTTGAAAAAAATATAAAAATTTATCAAAATGAATGGGAAGGAACAGGTCCTGTAGATAAAGATAAATGGGAAGAATTAAAGAAAGGTTATTTAGATAATGTACGTTTAATCTATGAGCGTATTAATAAACATTACGACCAAAAAAGAGCCATTCAACAAGAAAATATTGAGAAAAAAGAGATTCTTTTATCAAAAATTAAATCACTAAACGAACTTTTAGAAAACAATTCTTCTGCTCGTGAATGGGAAGTTTCAACAAAAGAAATTCTTGAAGTTCAAAATGCTTGGAAAGAAATTGGATTTGGTCCTAAAAAAGAAAATGAAGCAGTTTGGAAATTATTTAGAACCGAATGCGACTTCTTCTTTGAAAAAAAGAAAGCTTTTTACGAAGTTTTAAAATCTGAATTTGATGTTTTAGCAGAAAAAAAGCAAGCATTAATTGACCAAGCAGAAAGTGTAAAAAACTCAACGGACTGGAAATTAGCAACTGAAAAAATTATTCAACTGCAAAAAAGATGGAAAAGCATCGGAAATGCAGGACAAAAGCATGAACAGAAATTGTGGAAAGATTTTAGATCTGCTTGCGACTTCTTTTTTAATGCTAAGTCAGAATTTTACGCTCAAAAAGATAAAGATAACGAGGTAAACCTTACTTCAAAGCTAGAGCTTATCAAAGAAATTGAAAGTCTTACGCTTCCTACTGATAAAAAAGAAGCACTAGAACAATTGAAGGCGTTTGCAAATAAGTTCAATGAAATTGGTCATGTTCCTGTAGCCAATAAAGATGAAATTTTTAAATCATATAAAACAGCAATCGATCAACTTTACAGCCAGTTAAACATTGAAGGTGAAGAAAAAGAAAAAATACTTTTTGAAGCTAGAATTGATACAATGAAAGCTAGTCCAAATGCTGAAAAGTTATTGGATAAAGAAAAAGGGGATCTTAGAAAGCAAATTGAAGAACTTAGAAGCACAATAATTCAATACGAAAACAATTTAGGGTTCTTTGCAAATTCTAAAGGAGCTAACGCTTTAAAAGCAGAAGTTGAAACGAAAATTGATCATTCAAAAAATAAAATTGAAGAGTTCAAACGCAAATTAAAACTAATTCCAAGCGAACTAGTTTAGAAGTTTACTTTATTGGTGACATTACATTTAAGAATTAAAATTACATTTTAAAAATATGAACAAATTCATCAATATCTTATTGTTTTTAATTTCAATGCCAACAATGGTTTTAGCAATCTTTGTTGGCTATAATTTACCTATCGAATTTTTAAAAACGTCAGGCGCACAATTGCCTTATCTAAACATCATCTTTTTAGTAATTGGGATTATCTATTTTATCATTATTGTTCGAAGAAGTTCAAGAAGATGGATGGGAGCTAAAATGACATCTCAAGTTGCTAAATTTAAGTGGAATGTAGCAATGGGTGATGGAAGAAAAAAACAAGTTTACCTATACCAATGGTTAGAGGCATTTATTATGGCATTTGGTGGACTTGCACTCTATTATATTTCAGATTTAGCAATCATTCCTGCATTGGCATTTTGGTTTGGAGCATTCGATAATATTTTATTTTTAATTCTTGGTAAAGCGAAGAACATCTACCGTATCGGTTTAACTTCTAAAGCTTTAGTTGTAGCCGATAGAGATGTGAAAGTTCTTTATTTATCAGGATTAAGAAAAGTGAGTATCCACCAGCAAACGGTATTTTTCGATTACATTAAAGACCTGCAAATGGCGTTTCCCCTTAATTGTATTCCGAAAGAAGATCAAGCAGATTTTAAAAACCAATTGGTAGCAATTGTTGATAGAGATAAAGTATTTTTTGATGAAAAAATGAAGGGGTTGTAGTAGTGACGCATTGCAATGCGTCACAACAAACAAATCAATTCATCCACCGAAGCAGTATCAAGACATTTATCAACATCAAACCCCTTTAAAACAAGATATTTTTCCGTCGTTTTCCCCCAAGCAATAACCTTTGTCCCTATTGGAATTGTATTTTCAAGTAAAAATCCATCTACATTAGACGGACTCGTAAATACATACGTATCACATTTAGGAATTGAAAGCGGTTTTACAACTGTTTTATAAATGGAGACCTCTTGGAGTTGGTTTTCTGGAAAAAGACTTGCAATAGAACGATTTGAGCTTAATGATTGCGGAAAAAGAACCTTTTTGTCTTCAACTAATAACTTGAATTGCTGACCAACTTCAGATGGATTTCCAGCATTCGAACCAACAAAAGAAGGCGTAATTCCATATTCCTTTAAAGACGCTGCTGTAATGTCGCCAACGCAACCAACTAAGGTGTTTTCTGGTAGTTTTTCTTGTTGAAAATAGAAATAAACAGCTCTTGGACTTCCAAAAAAGATGGCTTCGTAGCCTTTGGCAATTTTAAAATCTAAAGCTTCAAATTGCAGGAAAGAATGTGCGATTAATTCAATCTTATTGACAAGACAAAAATCTATTAAAAGCTTAATTTCTGTTATATTTTTAGAAATAAAGAGTTGTTTACTCTTCTTCATCATGCACTTCAGTCGTAATATCTTCTACAATAAATTCTGCTAATCCATCTAAATCTTCTGCCTCATATTCGTACCAAGCAGAACCAGTAGTCCAATCTTCAGAATATGACACATAAACAACATCATTTTCATCGCAATAAACCCCTAAAGGCAATTGGCATCCACCATCCATAAGATTTAACACCTTACGTTCAACTTCAATTCTACGTTGAACTTCTGTATGATTTATTTTTTGAAGTATATTAAATAAAGCAGTATCTTCTTCTCTAATTTGCAATCCTAGAACCCCTTGAGCAGGTGCTGGAACAAACGCCTTTGGATTCATTACTACAACTTCAAATTCGCTTAAATCTATTTTTAAACGATCAACGCCAGCCTTTGCAAGTAAAATTGCATCGTAGCCGCCATCTCTTAATTTTTGAATTCGAGTAGGAACATTCCCTCTTAAATCTTTGATAGAAGTATCAGGTCTAAAACGCATCACTTGCGATTTTCTTCGAGAAGAAGAAGTACCAACAACTGCATTTTCCTTTAGATTCCATTCTTTAGAAGTGTCAACAGAGCCTTTAAGAACCAATAATAAATCAGCAGGATCTTCTCTTTCAGATACACAAGCAATCATTAATCCAGCAGGAGGATTGGTCTCTAAATCTTTGTGAGAATGAACAGCCAAATCAATATTACCTTCTAATAATTCTTTTTCGATTTCTTTTGTGAAAAAACCTTTACCTTCCAGTTTATCGAAACTTAAATGCTGAATAGCATCACCTTGTGTAATAATTATTTTAATTTCAACCGTACAACCGATGTTTTCTAATTGAGCTTTTACATGATTTGCTTGCCATAAAGCAAGGTCACTTCCTCTTGATCCGATAACAACGTGTTGCATGATTTATTTTTTTAATAAGATTTCTTTAGCCATTAACATCGGTCCGCTCATGTATTTTTTTTCCATGTAGCCAATGATTTTATTAAGTACTTCTTTTGAATTGTCATCTAATCCGTCCAATTCATTCTTAAATACTTCGTTAATAGCCGTGTTTTTGATTTGTTTAATTTTTTCAGGTACAGCTCTCATTGCCAATTCAACTATTCTCACTTTATGAATGTGCTTAAAGTTGAAAATTGCTTCTGCAATAATCTCCTCTACATGTTGAATTTCTTTTGAGCGTTCTTTTAAATTTTGATTCGATATTTTTTGTAAAAAATCTACCGATATATGCGTTACATTTTCAGTTTCTTGTACTTTAGGATCTAAATCTTGAGGAAGAGCAATATCAATCACTACTTTTCTATCTGTTTCTCCTTTTAATAAGTTCGCATAAACTTCAGGAGTAATGATATGATTATCTGAGCCAGTACAAGTAATAATTACATCAAATCCGTTCGTGTAATTTGTTAATTCTTCAAGTCCAAATCCTTCTCCTTTCAAGTCATTCGCTAATGCTATTGCTTTTGAAGCTGTTCTATTGAAAACTACGAAATTTTTGAAACCGTGTTTGCGCAAAAAACGACTCATATTAGTATTCGTCGTTCCTGCTCCAATAATTAGAATTCGAGCATCTAACGAAATATTCATATCACGTAATTTGTGATAAGCAAGAGAGACAACAGATACAGGCTTAGTAGCAATACTCGTGTCTGTATAAACTTTCTTAGCTGTTTCAATTGTTTGACGAATTACTAAGCGAATAAAATCGCCAACTAAATTCATTTTTTTAGATGATTCAAAAGCATTTCTTACTTGCGTAATAATTTCACGTTCACCTACAACCATTGAATCAATTGAAGATGCTACACAAAAAAGGTGTTCTACTGCATCAATTTGATGAAAAGTGTCAGCGTTTTGAGCAAAATAATTAACTTGTTCAGTAGAAAAATGCGGATATAATGTTCTGAAAAAATCTTGTAAAAAGTGAAAGTCTGGTGTCTTTTCTGTGCAAAAAATAAATTCAACTCTGTTACAAGTCGATAAAAACATCAATTCTTGAATATCCAACGTTGTTTTAAGCTGCGTTAGCGCAAGTTCTTGCTTCACCTCTTCTATGTGGAGTTTCCCTATTTCGCTAACACCTAAATTTCGATGAGTAAAAGCAATGATATGAAAGTTATTCAGCACGTTTCTATTTATTTTAACACAAATTTAATACTGAATGACTTTACTAATGTCATACAATTGTCATAAAGTTTATTTAGAATGGATTTATATTAGTTTAACCTTGATAAACAGATAGATATATGAATCAATATGATATCAATCATCTTTAAATAAAGGTTAAAACAAATTGAATTTAAGATTTTCTGAACTTTCTAGCTTTCGTATTGAAATTAACCCCAAAAATAATATCTGCTTCAATATAAGAAAAAGCTTGTTTTGCTTTATCTGATTCAAATTTCGTTGTTCGGATATCGGGCATATTGATGTATCCGACTTTTGCCTCTGTTTGAATGTAAAAACGATTAAAAAACTCAACATTTAATCCGACCATTAAGCCTGTTCCAAATCCAGCTAAATGGAAAGCATCATTTCTCTCATTGTTCAATAAAGTTGCATTTGTTTTAGGTAATAAAGCACCAGATCCTGCACCAATAATTGAGTTCAGATTCAATTTTTTATAAGTGTATAAAAGGTCTTGTCGTCTCAATTCAAAATTCAAATAATTTAAGCCATCAGTATGTTCAAATAATAAGAAATCTGGTTTAATTTGAAAGGGAGTGTGGTCATAAACACCATCATAAGCAGTTCCGGAATTTTCAATTGTCCCAGAAATTGTTACCCATTGTGCTAAGTTTGGATTTCGGCTAGACCGCATTACATATTTCATGTGATCTACCCCAAAAGAAATGTTGTACTTATCGTTAAAGAAATAACCAATTCTCATGTTGTATTGAGGAATGGTAATATTTGCAGGATTCAAATATATGTTAGCACTGAAAGGACTTTGTCTATCATCGGCAACAACATCATATAATGTAAAATTGTAATTATCACCTGTGAAGGTAATGTCGGATTTGGTATAAGCACTTTTGTTCCATCCCCAATAAAAATAAAAAGATCCTTTTTTAGATGTTTTTGAAGTTTCTAGAACCTCTTGGCTATGTCCGAAAGTAGATAGAAATAAACTGAAAATTAGTAACAACCTCATTCTTTAAATTTTTAGCAAATATAGGGATTAATATAAATTAGGAAAAGCTGATTTTTGGGTAAATGTTATTTTATATATACCATCTAAAGATAATGTATGATCCAATTGTCTGAACCCAATGTTAGCTGAAACAAGAAAAGAACTTCAATATTTCACGACCAATACTATACTAAGAGAATGTAAACAAATGAGTCATATCCCATTTTCTTCTCAAGTCATGATGAAAAGC
>Ga0209702_10009754_pt1 | contig 10564 bp, 11 predicted proteins | sample FRY01_FD_187210 | JGI IMG/M metagenome (GOLD analysis project Ga0209702, IMG submission 187210) | Freshwater microbial communities from Lake Fryxell liftoff mats and glacier meltwater in Antarctica - FRY-01 (SPAdes) (version 2) | ecosystem: Environmental > Aquatic > Freshwater > Ice > Glacier...
AACTAAAGGAATTTGTTCGGTATTACAACTACGAAAGATGCCATGAGTCAATCAAAAACCTTACCCCATCTGAAGTGTATTACGGAACGGGGAATCGAAAATTAAAACTACGAGAAATGACAAAAAATAGAACCTTAAATGCTAGAAAAAAACAATATCAAAAAATTAAACTAAATTAGCTAAACACTCTTTTATTTTTTGACCTGAAAAGTTCAAATTCATTTGACGACATACAGGAGAATATGCACTAAATGCGGGTCATGGAGGCATGGATTTCTTTGTGTTAAATTCCTTCGTGAAATCTGCCATGGCCAATATTGCTCCGCCTTTAGATGCTTATGATGCAGCTGCATGGAGTGCAGTGACTCCACTTTCTGAGGTATCTATAGCAAATAACGGAGAACCTCAGGATTTTCCAGATTTCACAAGAGGCTTGTGGATGAAAAGAACACCCTATAATTGGATGAAAGATACTTATTAGGCCATAGCCGTTTCATTTGGGCATGAACTCAAGAGATTGGAGATGATGGAATTATAAATTTTAAATAGAAATTTATAATTCCATTTTATATTGTTATATATGATAATGGTTTCTTTTATATTTTATTCGTTAATAAAGCGTTATAGTCTCTTTTAAAGCTTCGTCAATGGTATATTGATTTTGAAAACCTAATTGATTAAATTTTGAAGGATTGGCCTTTGAATGTTTAATATTTCCAGGATGTTCTTCTGAAAATTGTATTTCTGATTTTGAAATTGTGATTTCAAAATTATTTTTGGCTAATTCTAAGACTGAAGTATTATACCCTAAAGCCACAACATAAGTTTTGTGTCCCTGTTTTTGATGCTAGTATATTAGCTTGAACGATATCTTTCACATAAATAAAATTACCTGTCTGTAAGGCCATCCCCATAAATGGTTATCAGTTAATTTTGAAGAGCTTTATTAATAAAAATCGGCACTACAGCAACATATGCTGATTTAGGGTTTTGACGTAAACCAAAAAAATTAAAATATAGCAATGATGTTTTGGTACTTTATATTGATATAAATACATTTTTAAATAAACATATAATTTATAAGATGGCCTTGTAAGTAACTGTCTATATTGGAAACTATAGATTATTAATAAAGTTAGTCATATATACGGATCTGTTCTCTAACCAGGATTTTAATGTGCTTTTTCCGCTTCCAGATCTATTCCAAACTGCAAAATCTCTCGCTTTTGCACCTTCTATAATAAAAGCATATTCATCAATATAAGTCATTAATTCCGGAAGCTTACTAGATTGAAAAGCTGCCCAGTTTTCTTTAACCAATAATTTAATTTTTGGATCTGTTAATAATTTTGAAAAAAATCGAGTTCCGCGTGATTGGGGCGACCAAAATAAAGGTCTATCATAACTACTAAAGTGTTGAGATGAACCTTCATATGCAAAACCCCAGTCAAAATCCCATATTGGTCCAATTTTAAATTTACCAGTACCCGTTTTGTAGAGATAAGTACTTTTTGGGTGATTGATTTCTTCATTATCTGATAACATATATACAATTAAGTATTTAGCCAAAGAGGCGCCATCTATATAATCAAGATATTGATTATTTGGAAAATCATTACTAGAGACTAAAGCCTCAAATTCATTAAATTGATTACTAATTGAAGTTAATTTCGCAGCATCCATTGATTTAGGATGCTTTATTGTAACGGGTAAATCGTAAGAATCAGATTTGAATTGCCATTCTTCATCAAAATTGGTATCTAAGCTTAGTAATAAGCCATCATCACCTACATCTACTCTATTTGATTTAACTTCTATTTGCTCTGTGAGCATATATAAGCCACGATATGCATTGTTTATGTATAGCTCCACAGGTATGATTGTATTAGTAAAGGGCATGTCTAACAATTGTCCAATTTTCATTCCAACGGCATTTAAAAGATGTGTGCCATCTAGATAATTAGCTAATAAAACCCAATCTTTTTCAGCTGCTAATCCAAAAATAGACTCCTTATTCGCTAATTTAATTTTATAAGGTTTTTTAGGGTAATGCCAAGTAGAGTTTCCTCGGCCTCTTATTTTTGCACTGCTAGTAAAATCAGCGTAGTTAGATTGGCCATCAATTGTTAAAACACCAGTTAAATAATCTTCCTTAGAGATAATAGGTGCATTTCCATCTGTTTTGAAATTAATTTGCGCTAATATATTATCCCAAGTAATTTTGACTTTATATTCTTTAACCTTACCTGAAGCAGACTTTAAAGTGTATATAATTGTTTCTCTAAAATCAACAGAGTTACTTCCACTAAGCTGTATTTCACCATTTAATTCTATTTCTTTAGCATTCGATGTAAATGTCGGTATAGAATTATAAAAACCGTTTTTAAGTTTTCCAGTTATAACACCGTCTGAGATATTAAAGACTATATCTTCAATCAATTTAGGATTGTTTTTTTTTTCAAAAACAAAACTATCAAGAACTAAAGAATTTCCCTTCTCATCAATTTCGTTAAGAAATTCATCATTATTACAGCCTACAAAAATTATTAATAAAATTATAAAGTAAAGGGAAAGTTTTCTTGAAGTCATTGAATGAAGCATTGTTTTTCTTTTTTTAATATATTATTTCAAATCTAGTAGGCTTCTAACTGGAGCTAAGGTAGGAATATACTTGCCGGTACGTATATTTCCACTTTGTTGACGCTACTAATCTAAAGAACTTTTTGTTATTTTCATACTACTTTCACCACTGAATTCCCCTCCATACTGGCCATCGAAATGATTTTATTTTAACATGTCAATCGTAAGATTAAATGGGTTATATTTAATCTTATAGATAGGACTCCTAAAAGAAAACTGATTCTATTTTACCCATGGGTAATTTCAAAATAAAAATTATGACTAAAAAAGATTTTATTTCTATAGAAGGATCAGACCGAAGAAATTTTATAAAAAAAGCAGGTGGCGCTACTCTTTTTAGTGCAGCAATATTAAACACTGGTTTTGCAAATTCATTTCTCTCAAAGAATAAAGTATTGAAAGTCGGCTTAGTTGGATGTGGTGGTCGAGGTACCGGTGCGGCTGTACAGGCCTTGAGAGCCGATCCCGACACCGTATTACACGCTATGGCTGATGCTTTTGAAGACAGATTGGTCAGTTCCTTGGAAATATTGAAAAAAGCACATGGACCGAGAGCCGACGTTAAAAAAAGCTTGCAATTCGTAGGCTTTGACGCTTATCAGAAATTAATAGATTCTGGTGTAGATGTGGTGCTTTTGGCAACACCCCCGGGCTTCCGGCCAGCCCATCTTACCGCAGCCATAGACGCTGGCAAACATGTGTTCTATGAGAAGCCGGTTGCCGTTGATGCGCCAGGTATACGAAAAGTCTTGGAAGCTGCTAAAAAGGCCAAAGAGAAGAATCTATCTATAGTTTCTGGCATGTGCTTTAGATATGATTTGCAGAAACAAGCGCTCTTCGGAAAAGTATTGAATGGAGACATTGGGGAAGTGAAATCCATCTCTTCATCAAGATGCGGCGGAGAACTATGGTATAAAGAGCGACAACCAGATTGGAGCGATATGGAATATAAAATGCGCAACTGGTATTATTACAATTGGTTGGGCGGTGATTTTATTGTAGAAATGTTCGTTCATAGTATGGACATGATTTCATGGGTTATGGGAGAAAAAATGCCTTTGTCAGCTTCTGGTGTTGGGGGTAGGCAGTGGCGTACAGATAAAAAATACGGTAACATCTATGATCATTTCGCTGTAGAGCTGGATTATGGAGGTGGCTTAAAAGGAAATGTGTTTACACGACAATTAACTGGGGGATCATCTAGCAATTCGGTAGAGATTGCTGGCTCAGATGGGAATGCTTTTTATGAAGGCAATAGACATGAAATATGGGGTAAAAATGCATGGAAGTATGAAGGGGAGAAAAACGACATGTACCAATCGGAGCATGATGCGTTTTTTAATTCCATTCGAAAGGGTGATGCCACGAACGATGGCGAAATGGCCGCTAACAGTACGTTGATGGCCATAATGAGTAGAGATGCAGCCTATTCCGGACAAATTATTACCTGGGAGGAGGCAATGAACTCTAAGGCGTCCTTAGGCCCTGATAATAATCAATACAGCTGGGATTTAAAATTTGATGGACCTCCTACAGCAATTCCAGGTGCCATCAAGGTAGTATAATTCAATTGGAAATCTCGTGGTTTTGGCTTTGGTGCTCAGTAGGGTATATTAAACTTATATTTTTTTTGATTAACATAATGTAGCTATAAAAATATGAAAATTTCAATAAGGAGAAAAATCACCTATTTATCGGTATTATTAATTTTAATGACATCTTATCATATCAACGCCCAGAATGAAAATTTTGAATTTGAATTTGGTAAGTCGAATACCTGGGGAAATGTTATTTCGGGTAAGTCAGGGGACGAATCTACCATTAAATGGATCAATGTGAATACAGTAAAAAAAGGTTGGACAGTGGGTGCGGACGGCGTACTAGTGAACTTGGGCCACCCTATAGGTGTTGTAAGATCGGAGAAACAATATGAGAATTTCATTCTACACGTGGAATGGAAACATATGGAAGCAGGAGGCAATTCTGGAGTTTTTGCTTGGAGCGGTGCCGATCCTAAGGGAGATTCGGTTTTGCCGGATGGTGTTGAAATCCAAATGTTGGAACTGGATTGGGTGAATATTCATGAGAAAGACGGTGTTAAACCTCCGATTGCATATGTTCATGGTGAAGTCTGGGGAGTAGGCGGAGTTGTTACAATACCGGATAATCCAAGAGGGGAACGGAGCAAGTCCATTGAGAACCGATGCAAGGGTAGAGGTGAATGGAATACATATGACGTAGTATGTATAGATGGGGTTATCAAGCTTTCTGTTAATGGAAAATTTGTAAACGGTATTTCCAAATCCACACAAAAGAAGGGTTATTTATGTCTTGAGTCTGAAGGAGCAGAAATTCATTTCAGGAATTTTAAAGTGACAGAACTACCTCCAGGGGTGACTTCTGCTGAACAAATAGCTCCCGAGCTCTATAAATAGTTAGAAATCCCAAAAGACATTTGGTGTACATATAATTTGAATTTTGTAAATGTATACTTAAGCTTCGATGATAAAATTGTTTGGGTCACATGCAAATCAAGTTAAATATTTTTCATTTTAAAGTTGTCAGAATATATATGCGTTATTTTTCATGGCTTATTGGATTAGTGTTAGTCAATTATTTTCTACTTGGAAGCAAATCAAATAAGGAATCGGAAAGTTTCGAATTTGGGCCTTACTCCGAAAAAATTCCTGGATCGGATATAACTATAAACATGGTTCCAATAATTGGAGGAATTTTTTTAATGGGAAGCCCTTCAAATGAAGAGGGCCGAAACAGTGATGAGGGACCCCAAAAAGAGGTTAGGGTCAATTCTTTTTGGATGGGAACCTATGAAATAACATGGGAGCAATACAGTGAGTTCCTTGATGAAAAGTCTGCAAATATTAAGTCAAGGGAAGTCACCTTGAAAGATGGCTCCAGGGTTATGGTAGATGGGGTTTCCACAGCTACCCCGATGTACATAGATATGAGCTTTGGGATGGGAAGGCAAGGATTCCCGGCCATCAATATGACCCAGTATGCGGCCATGATGTATGCTAGATGGCTATTTACAAAAACGGGACATTTTTATCGCCTACCTACCGAAGCCGAGTGGGAATATGCCTGTCGATCTGGATCTAAAACCGCATATTATTTTGGTAATGTCTCAAAGGAGCTTGGCAATTTTGCGTGGTTTAAGGGTAACAGTGGGGATGGTTATAAAAAAGTGGGTACAAAGGCCCCCAATTCCTTCGGTCTCTACGATATGCACGGAAATGTCTCCGAATGGACTGTAGACCAATACAGCAAGGATTATTTTAAAAAGTTAAAAAATAACCCTGCAAAAAATCCTTATTTTAAACCGACTACTCTTTATCCTCGTGCCGTGCGTGGTGGCTCTTGGATGGATAATGGTATTGATCTTCGTTCCGCAAAACGCCAAGGCTCTTCCAATGCTTGGAAACAGCGCGATCCCCAAATGCCAAAAAGTATTTGGTGGTTAACGGATGCGCCTTTTGTTGGTTTTAGGCTTGTTAGACCAAAGGAATTGCCTTCCAAAGAGGAGATTGAGAAGTATTGGATTAAAGTTATGGATGATTTTTAAAGTAAAACATAAATCAAAATAAAAACGATCAATTATGAAATATTTATTTTTCTTTTCTTTTTTAGTTTGCACAGGATTTATTTTCTCACAGGAGAGTAAAAAATTATTTAATGGTAAAGACCTATCTGGATGGACTAAACACGGTACAGAATACTGGTATGTAGATGGGGGTGAGCTGGTTTGTGAGAGTGGTCCTGAAAAAAAATATGGATATCTTTCTACAAACAAGCCCTATAAGGATTTTATTCTTGATCTTGATTTTAAACTGGAAGCCAATGGCAATAGCGGAGTGTTTATACGCTCACATGTAGGAGGTAAAGATGGGACAACCATTAGAGGTTGGCAGGTAGAAGTAGCACCACCAGATCTTCATACTGGAGGAATTTATGAATCTACGGAAGGTGGTAGAGGATGGATTATTAAACCAGACCCAAAAGACGAAAAAAACCTTAATCCCGATGGTTGGAACCATGTGCGGATTAAGGCCAAAGGAGATAGAATTATCACATGGCTAAACGGGAAACAAATGGTAGAGCTAAACGATGATAAAATTGGGAAGGGAAGAGGATCTATTGCCCTTCAAATCCACAATGGAGGTGGAATAAAAGTGAGGTGGAAGAATATCAATATCCAAGAACTCAAATAATATCCAATTCCTTTTCTAAAACAGAGGCCATATGTTTAAAAAAACAATTGAAAAACTACCATGAATAACTCAATCAGACTACGTTTATCCGTCCTGATGCTACTTCAATATTTTATTTGGGGAGCTTGGTATGTTACTATGGGCACATATCTTTTGTCCTCATTAGAAGTAAATGCTTCACAAGTTGGTGCAGCTTACGCAAATCTTTCAATTGCCGCCATTTTTTCACCTTTTTTTGTGGGCCTTATTGCGGATAGGTTTTTCTCCGCTCAAAAGGTATTGGGTATTTTACATTTAATGGGTGCCATTACCTTATATTATATTAGTACCGTAGAGATTTTTCAAAATTTCTGGTGGTTGATTCTGCTTTATACGGTATTATACATGCCTACAATGTCATTGGCGAACTCCATTTCTTTTTCTCAAATGAAGGACCCCGGCAAGGAGTTTCCAAGGATTAGGGTTTTAGGCACTGTCGGTTGGATTGCTGCGGGCCTATTAATTGGGTTCATGGAATTGGAAACTTCTAATATGACCTTCCGTATTGCCGCATATTGCTCTGTTGTTTTAGGTATTATGAGTTTCTTTTTGCCAAGTACCCCGCCTTCTGGAAAAAATGCTAGTATCTCCTCCATCCTAGGGCTAGATGCCCTGGTATTATTTAAACAAAAGTCTTTTATTGTTTTTTTTATAAGCTCGATCATTATTTGTATTCCCCTAGCTTTTTACTACAACTTCGCCAATCCTTTTTTGAATGATATCGGCATGGAAAATGCAGCAGCTAAGATGACCATGGGACAAGTATCGGAATTCTTATTTATGTTATTGATGCCCCTTGCCTTCAGAAAACTCGGAATTAAGAAAATGATGTTAATAGGCATGTTTGCTTGGGTACTACGTTATCTCTTGTTTGCCTATGGAGATATGGGATCAGGAATTTGGATGTTATATTTTGGGATCATAATACATGGTGTATGCTATGATTTCTTTTTTGTTTCGGGGCAGATATATATAGACAATAAGTCTCAACCATCCTTTAGAAATTCTGCCCAGGGCCTTATAACCTTTGCTACCTATGGCATAGGAATGTTTATTGGTTCTTTTGTTTCAGGAGGGGTAACCGAAAATTTTCTTGTTAATACCTCCGGTATACTGAGCTACCAGTGGCAATCCATTTGGTTGGTTCCGGGAATAATAGCTTTGGTAGTTGCCTTAACGTTTATGTTTTTCTTTAGGGAGAAACTAGTGCAGCCTATTAAATATGATAATAAAGAGTAGAAAATATCACAATAAACGGATAATAGCGACCATAAGGAGTTGGTGACGAGACTGACTGAGAATGCTGAATTGAAAACAAGAAGTTAATCTCTATTTAAAAATTATAAACAATTTATATGGTTAATAAAGGAAGTCCGGTACGTGTTCTTGTTGTTGGTTGTGGAAATATGGGTGCATCGCATGCAACGGCTTATCACACTTTAGAAGAATTTAAAATTTGTGGACTGGTTTCTACCGGCAAGAGTAAAGAAGTTCTAAACAATAATTTAGGAGGTTCTTATCCGATGTTCAATGATTTCAAAGTGGCTTTGAAAACAACTAAACCTGATGCCGTTTGTATATCTACATATCCCGATACCCATGAAGAATTTGCAATAGAAGCCTTAAATCATGGTTGCCATGTGTTTATTGAGAAGCCTCTGGCCGATACTGTAGAGGGCGCCAAGCATGTGGCAGAGGTAGCCTTAAAGACTGGAAAAAAAGTAGTAGTAGGCTATATTCTTAGGCATCATCCTTCCTGGGTGCGTTTTATAGAATTGAGCCAAGGTTTAGGTAAGCCTCTGGTAATGCGTATGAATCTCAATCAGCAAAGTAAGGGTGCAATGTGGGATGTGCATCGTAATCTAATGAAAAGCTTAAGCCCTATCGTAGATTGTGGAGTTCATTATATAGATGTAATGTGCCAAATGACTGGTTCCAGACCCCTTCAAGTAAGTGCTATTGGCGCTAGATTGACAGAAGATATTCCCAAGGGTAACTACAATTATGGTCAGTTACAAATTAGGTTTGAAGATGGTTCTGTTGGTTGGTATGAAGCAGGATGGGGACCTATGATCAGTGAAACTGCATTTTTCATAAAGGATGTTTTTGGGCCTAAAGGATCGGTTTCCATTGTGGCCAAGAAGGCGTCGGGTGCGGGAAAATCGGACTCGGTAGAATCGCACACCCAAACGGAATCGATAATTTGTCATTATGCTGCTTTAGATGATGAGAATCGGTTTGTGAAAGAGGATACTTGGATAAATTTGGATGATGAACCAGATCATCAAGAACTATGTACTAGGGAACAACTCTATTTCTACAAAGCGATAGAGGAAGACATAGATTTGTCGGCACATATAGAAGATGCTGTAAATAGTTTACGAATAGCGTTTGCCTGCGATGAATCTGTTCTTACCGGAAAAATGATTGATTTATAAAAGAAGAAGAAAAAAGTATATAAATGGAAGGTATAGAAATTATGGGATTAGCAGCAGCCGCACTTCCTCAGGAGTTTTTGTATCACAAGTTTATAAGGCTAGAAAATTACAACAAACAATGATATTTCTTTAACTATGTATTTAATACTCTTAATATGTGTTTTGCTATGGGTAGTGTATGACATTTATCATAAAAGCGCCCCTATTGTTTCCCCGAATAGTATTAAATTGATTTTAATACTACTTATGATTGGATTAAAGTTAAAATTTTTAAAAAACTCTAAATACCACGATTTATGAAAATAATATGGAGTGCCTTGTTTTTACTATTTACAGTGTCTTGTATGGAGAATAATGAATATTATTCCTTGGACGACTTTTCTAAAGTTGATAAAATAGATGTTCATACCCATGTTATGACAGATCGAAACAGTTTTGTTGACCAAGCTAAGAAAGACAATTTTCGTATGCTCAATATTGTGGTCGACCTTTCCCAAGGTGAGGAATTCATCAAAACACAGTATGATTATTGTATTGAACAGAAAAAAGAGTACCCTGGAGAATTTGAAATCGCTACATCCTTTTCTATTGAAGATTGGGACAATCCTGATTTCACAAAGAATACCATTGCTTGGTTGGACAAGTGTTTTGCCGAAGGAGCCATAGCAGTGAAGGTCTGGAAGAACATAGGAATGGTGCTTCGAGATAAGGATAATCAATTGATTATGGTCGATAACCTAAAACTCGATACCATATTCAATCATTTGGCAAAAAGAAAAATACCATTGATTGGGCATTTAGGCGAACCTAAAAACTGTTGGCTTCCGCTAGATGAAATGACCACGAACAACGATCGGAGCTACTTTGCAGAACATCCACAGTACCACATGTACAAACATCCAGAACTACCCTCTTATGAAGAACAGATTGCTGCCCGAGACCGAATGCTAGAAAAACACCAAGATCTTATATTCATGGGAGTCCACATGGGCAGTTTGGAGTGGAGCGTGGACGAATTAGCAAAGCGCTTGGACAAGTTTCCTAATATGTGCATAGATCTCGCCGCCAGAATGGGGCAAGTGTTTTATCAAACTATCGAAAATAGGGAAAAGGTACGGGCATTTTTTATAAAGTATCAAAATAGGATGCTTTACGCAACCGATTTGGGCGATAATGGCGAAGAAAATGAAAATAAAATGAAGCGAGAGATACACGAAA
>Ga0209702_10009757_pt1 | contig 10561 bp, 14 predicted proteins | sample FRY01_FD_187210 | JGI IMG/M metagenome (GOLD analysis project Ga0209702, IMG submission 187210) | Freshwater microbial communities from Lake Fryxell liftoff mats and glacier meltwater in Antarctica - FRY-01 (SPAdes) (version 2) | ecosystem: Environmental > Aquatic > Freshwater > Ice > Glacier...
CCGCTTCCCGCCTTCGCGGGCGCATTGAAGCCGTGTTGTCATGGGCGACGGTGGCCGGGCATCGCGAAGGGCCGAACCCTGCCCGGTGGAAGGGCAATCTGTCGGAACTTCTGCCCAAGGCCGCGAAGGTGGCAAAGGCTGACAATCAACCCGCATTGGCGCTGGGCGATGTGTCGCGCTGGTGGGTGGCTTTGGGCAAGCGTGATGGCATGGCCGCGCGTGCGCTGGAATTCCTGACCCTGACCGCCGCGCGATCTGGCGAAGTGCGCGGGGCAACTTGGGATGAAATCACATTTGGAGCGCGGGACAAAACCGACTTAACCGACTTAACCCCCCTTGCGACAATCGCGACTTCTGCGACATGGACCATCCCCGCTTCGCGCATGAAGGCTGGCCGGGAACACCGCGTGGCCCTGACTGCCGAAGCCGTGGCAATCCTGCAAAGCCTGCCCCGAATGGAAGGAAGCCCGTTTGTTTTCTTCGCGCCCCGTGGTGGCGAACTTTCAGATATGACCCTTTCCGCTGTCATGCGCCGGATGCAGGACACAGAAGAAAAGGCGGGCGGCTTGGGCTATATCGACCCAAGGAACAAACGCCCCGCCGTGCCACATGGGCTGCGCTCGACTTTTCGGCAATGGGCGGCGGAACGGGGCTATCCGCGCGACATGGCAGAAATCGCCTTGGCGCATTTTATCGGCTCGGAAGTGGAACGGGCCTATCAGCGCTCGGATATGCTGGAACGGCGGCGGGCGATGATGGCCGATTGGGCGGGCTTCCTTCGCGGTGAAGTGATGGCTGACAATGTGGTGACGTTAAGAGCATGACGTTTTCTACGATTCCCGGGATGGTGCCTTTCGGCGACTTGTTTCGCGAAGTAGCAATGCACCGTCCTTATGATGGTCCGCCGATGACAGCCGAGATACCGACGGATGGCAAGATCCATAGATCGGTCTTTGGCGTGGCGCATTCAGATGGTTCATTTTGGATAAATGATCAAAGTCCTCTGGCGATTTACGCTGTTGCCTATGAAAGATGGCAGCGCAAACTATGCGCCTTAATTTTTTGCATTCTGGAAGAAAAAGGGGCGCACGCGACGCTAGTTATTGACCGTGTTGATTTGCCGCCGAAAGATATTGTTATCCGCTCTCTGCGATACGTCCCCTCTAGTTGCCTTCAATACAGTATTTTTGACACCCTCGATTATCGGTTGGACGCACTACGCGATTATGATGGCGCGACGGTTTTGATACTACACGATGCTGCGACGGCTGTATCGAATGCAATTCGCTTAGAGTCACGACCGCAGGGCGGTCGGCCTGAACATCCCGCTAAAGCATGGTATGCTGCGCAAGGGTTTGACCGCCGTGACCGATCAATGAAGCAACTCCTGCGCGAAATGGAGGCGGCAACGGGCCGTGCGCCGTCCGCATCGGCCGTCTTCGCATGGGAGAAAGCGGTTAAATCCTGAAAAGAATTCAACGGAAACCCCCTACAGAAACCTGCTGACATGTTTCTGATGTTTTCGGAGGCTTCAAGCCTCTAGCCTTATCTGCCCAACCTTTCGGACGCCTCAATGCAACCCGAAAGGAAACGCTGATGACCGTTGAAATCCTGCGAAAGCCCCGCGTGCTGGCCTGTATTGGCATGGGCAACACTTGGCTGCATGAAGCCATAAAGCGCGGCGACTTCCCCGCCCCTGTGAAGCTGGGCGCGCGTGCTGTCGGCTGGCGTCGCGCTGATGTGGAAGCGTGGCTGGCATCCCGCGAAACGAAGGCCGCTTGATATGAGCGGCGGGCAAATGGAAACCCCGGCGCGCTTGCAGGCGCAACCGGGGCAGGAAGGCCGCTTTGCGACTGCGGCGGGCACCTGCAATCTAACACAAAATCAGAACCTTCGCCAAGCCTTGCACCTTCGCTTGGCCTACGGTTTGACCGAAGCGCACTCCTTGGCCTTGGCATCTTTGGTTTGGGGGGCAGCATGACTGACGCGCGCACCCTGACCTTTGATCTTCGCGGCAAATGGTATGGCCGGTTTGGTTCTGCCCCGTGCCCCGTATGCCAGTCCGAAGGCCGCAAAGGGCAAGACGCCCTGACCCTGGCCGATGGGGGCAAAGGCTTGCTTTTGAATTGCAAGCGTTTGGGCTGCACCTTCCGCGACATTTTGACGGCGGCGGGCATCGCACCCGGAACCTTCACGGCACCTGACCCGGCCCGGCTTGCCCATCGCGAAGCGGAGCGACGGGCCGACGCTGCAAGGCGGGCGGCGCAGGCGCGGGCGATCTGGCAGGAAGCCCAGCCCATCGCGGGCACTGTGGCAGAAGCCTATCTGCGCGGGCGTGGCATCACTTGCCCATTGCCTGCAACGCTGCGCTTTCACCCGCAAACGTGGCACGGGGCGACCGCACGGCGCATTCCGGCTCTGGTGGCGCTTGTGGAAGGCGGCGACAGCTTCGCGGTGCATCGCACCTACCTGCGCGCGGACGGCTCGGGCAAGGCCGGGCTGGACGACGGCGACAAGCTGATGCTGGGGGCCGTCGCTGGTGGCGCTGTAAGGCTGACTGATGGGCCGGGGCCGCTGGTGGTAGCAGAAGGCATTGAAACCGCCCTAAGCCTTGCCTGTGGCCTTCTGCGCGCGCCTGCAAAGGTTTGGGCGGCGCTTTCAACATCGGGCATCCGGGGCCTTCACCTGCCCCCGCAACCGGGGCGGCTGACCATTGCCCCCGATGGGGATGATCCGGGCCGGGCAGCCGCGCACGCCTTGGCGGAACGCGCGCACGCGCTGGGCTGGGCTGTATCCCTGCTTCCCGCGCCGGAAGGGCGCGACTGGAACGACATTTTGCAAACGCGAAAGGCGGTGATGATATGACACCTGCAAACGATATGGCCGATGATTTTGAAGGCCGCTTCCCGCCAATGGACGCTTACGCCGATGATGCGGCGCAACCATCGGAAGCCGATCTGCGACCAACACCTTTCACGCCGGAAGGGCCGCAACCGCTCTTGCGGGAAATCCCGCCGGGGCAACCGTTCCCGATTGAAGCGCTCGGGCCGCTGCGCGACGTGGTGGAAGCCGTCCAAGGCATGACGCAAGCGCCAGTGGCTATCCCCGCCGCATCCGCTCTGGCCGTGGCATCGCTGGCCGTCCAAGGTTTCGCGGATGTGCAAACGCTGGGCGGGATTCGCCCGGTGTCGCTTTATGTGCTGACCATTGCGCGAAGTGGTGAACGGAAATCGGCATGCGACGCCCCGCTGATGGCAGCGCTTCGGGACCATGAAAAGGAAGCGGCAAAAGCCCAGCGCGACGCTATCAAGACATGGGAACACGAATATGCGCTCTGGAAGGGCGAACGCGACCGCATCCTTGCCGAAGCCAGGAAAGGGAAAGGGGAAAAGCGTGTGGCGTCACAAGCCGACTTAAAAGCGCTTAAAGAACCATCAGCGCCCCCTTCCGCTGACAGGACAGTGACCGAACCGACATTCGAAGGGCTGACAAAGCTGTTCGCGATCGGCCAGCCCAGCCTTGGCTTATTTTCGGATGAAGGCGGGCAATTCCTTGGCGGGCACGCCATGAACAGCGACAACCGGCAAAAGACGCTGGCCGCGTTCAATGACCTTTGGCAAGGAAACCCCATACGGCGGACCCGCGCGGGCGAAGGGCATATGACGCTTTACGGGCGGCGGCTGGCCGTGCATCTGATGGCGCAACCCGGTGTGGTGCGCAGCTTCATGGCCGACCCTATGGCCGCCGATACGGGCTTTTCTGCGCGCTTCCTGATGTGCGAACCGCCCAGCACAATCGGCACCCGGATGCAGGCCAATGCCCGGCGCAACGATATGGCGATGGCAGGCTTTGCGGCACGGCTGCACGCAATCCTTGAAACCGCCATGCCCATGGACCCGGAAACCCGCGAATTGCAACCGCGTATCCTTGGCATGGCCCCCGACGCGCAAACGCTTCTGGCGGACTTCTCGGATGCAATCGAAGTGGCACAGGCCAAGGGTGGCACCTTGGCGCAAATCACGGGAACGGCGTCAAAGGCGGCGGAACAGGCCGCGCGCATCGCAGGCGTCTTGACCCTGTGGCGCGATCTGCACGCCCTACAAGTGGAACCGGGCGATATGGCCGACGCCATCACGCTGGCCCAATTCTATCTGTCCGAAGCGTCAAGGCTGGCCGATGCGGCGGCGGTGTCGGTTGAAATCGACCGGGCCGAAGCCGTGCGCGTGTGGCTTCAGGATGGATGGCCCCATTCTGAAATCATGGCGCGCGATGTGGTGCGCTTTGGGCCGAACGCGCTGCGCGAAAGCCCAAAAGCCAAAGCCGCGCTGGGCATCCTTCAAAGCCACGGCTGGCTTGTGCCGCTCAAAGCCGGAACCGTGGTGCGTGGGGCTGCACGCAGGGAAGTGTGGCGCATCGTGAAGGCGGCGGGCAATGTGGTTTGATGCACGCGCAAAGCTGGTGAAAATCGCAGGGCACGCCCCTGCGACTTCCGCGACAACTGCGACACAAGCCCCCTTGGCAAGCTCCATGTCGCAGAAGTCGCGATTGTCGCAACCCCCCATTCCCCCAAACATGCCCCCCCGTGTCGCGGAAGTCGCGATTGTCGCAGCGCCCCCCGGGCGAACACCAGAACCTAAGCCCAGCGCCGAAACCTTCCCGCATGGCCTATCTGTCACGGGGCAGCCGAAAACATGGACGGGACGCATAGTGACGTTTGCGGACTGGCCGACGCTATCCGACTGGGAAAAGCACGGGCCGAACGGGCGGCTGTGGAACGGCATAACGCGGCGGTGGGAATGAGTAAGCACATCTTGTCAGGCAAAGGATAATACTTGAACGGGCTGGCCGAGTCGCCTACGTTTAGAGAGTGTATTGGAGGGATGATTATGGGTAGGGTTCTAGCGTTGATAGGCTCGATAGCACTTTTTGCCGGATGTGGAACGCCACAGGACCTAGCCGAAGCAAAAGCCTACGGTGCGTATTTCAACACGCCGCTTAGCAAGATGGAAAAACCACAAACTGACGCGCTTGCATCAATGCCGCTTCATACAACCCAATTTAGAATGCGTGATCTTTGCGGGATAGCACGCATTAACAAAAATGATGCGGCATCAATGAAGATCATCGCACCACACTTGCGCCGCGCGGGCTTTACAGCCCGAGAAGTTGAAATCGCATCCGATCCAAGAGTGACCTTCGGCACGGGCATTTCATTCACCGCCCTAACCTGCATGGAAGATGTGCAAGTCGTGAACGAGGCTTTTTACCCCGGCTTAGGCCACCAATGGCAGGTCAAAGTTGGTGGAAGCTACGTTTACTTTGAAGGTGACGGGACCCCAGCTGGGATGCGCGTAAGGGCTTGGAATTAACCTCCAGCAAAGCGCTGACACGATTAAAAGGAAACCGACCTGTTTCGCGACCGGACCCCATTCCCGTAGCGCCGCGCACCCTGAATGGTTATAGTGTAACAAAGGGGGCGCGAGATGCTTGGAAAACGTGTGGCAAGACTGGAACGCAACCGCCCATCGCTTGACGCTGATGTGCCGTTAGACCTGAAACGGCTTCCGCGTGACGTGGCCGCGCGTATCATGGCGGCAAAGGCACAAGGCACCTTTCCGCGCTCACTGTGCGATGCTGATCTGCACGCGCTGGTGGCTTTGGCGGATGAACAGGGGGCGATATGACCCGTAAAAGCGGACGAAATACGGATGGCACCTTTGGCCCCGGCAACCCCGGCAAGCCCTAAGCTTACCCGTCTTTATTCCCTGAGCCTGTTGATTCCGTAGGGAACGGGTATCTAAAAATCGAAGATTAAAAGCCTTACCTTCAGTTTAGCGGCAAATATCTGAAGCGGTGGATTCGCAATCAACAAACTCAAAATTTCCGTTCCGGTATCGCATATACACGAACCTCCATGAACTGAGATTTGGGTTCGCCAAATTCTCGTTCACTTCGAAAACAGAATTCGCAAGTGTCACGCCGTCAGCGGGTATCACTGCTTCGTTTTCGTATATATAGACTGCGGTCATCTGGCCTGCGGTATGCGGCCGATTTTCGCCAAATACCCGCGCATCTTCCTCGCTTGCATCACTGGAAAGGCGTGCCGTGAAAATTCTATCATTAACTGATGATTTGAAGTAACCCACCTGCGTAACCATTGGCTCAGTTTCATCACAACCAACAAGCAAAAGCGCAGCAAATACTAAACTCAGTCTCATATTGCTCTTTTCCTATTGTGTTGATGTTTTTTCGTCGTTGCATGATGTGGTATATTTTTCAAGTGTTTTTCATGGCATCTTACAAAGTGCGGCTGATGTAGCAAGGAACATGACGTGACCGAAAATAACGGCGAAACAACGGCGGGCCGCGACGCATCGGGCCGCTTCATGGGGGGCAACCCCGGCAAGCCCAAGGGCACGCGCCACAAGGCGACACAAGCGGCGCTGGCCCTGCTGGACGGCGAAGCCGAAGCGCTGACCCGGCAAGCCGTGACAATGGCCTTGGGCGGCGACACGACCGCCCTGCGCCTATGCCTCGAACGCATCGCCCCGCCCCGGCGCGACGCCCCGGTGACGTTTGACCTGCCCCTGATGGAAACCGCCCGCGACGCTGCAAAGGCCGCTGGTGCGGTGCTGGGCGCGGTGGCCGAAGGGGAATTGACGCCCGGCGAAGGCGCATCGCTGATGGCGCTGGTGGAAGGCTTCCGCCGCACGCTGGAAACAAGTGAATTGGAAGCCCGCGTGGCGGCGCTAGAAGGGGCCAGCGATGGCGCTTGAACGGCGACTGGCACGGCTGGAAGGGGCAAGAGGCGCTCAACCTGACCCAGACAAGGCTGCGCGCTTCACGGCTCTGGTGACGGCGCTCGACCGGCTGGCGGCGCGCAAGGCTTCGGGGAATGAAACCGCGCAAGCAGAAATCGACATGCTGGCCGGGGCCGCGCGATGAAGGCAACACTTCGCACCTGGCTTGACCGGCTTGAAGCCAAGCGGGGCGGCGCTGGTGATGGCCCTGCGATGATTTTCCTTTGCGACGCCACAACGGGCGAACCGGACGGGGCGCTGTTGATGGGTGGCGGAGGGCTTGTGCGGGAACCGGGCAAAGCTGCGGACGCCTTCATGGCTCGGGCGGGGGCTGCTAAACTTATCCGGCTTCATTCGCGAAAATTCAGGGGCAGCCGCGACGCGCTGGGGGAAGTTTAGGGGGAAGCGATTTTTCGTTTCCCTTATATTTCAATAGCTTAGGTATGATAAATGGCGGACAGAGAGGCCGCCATAATGGAATTCGTATTCCCCGCCTACACACTTTCCAGGCGTGCGCCTTCGACCACTCGGCCACCTGTCCGTGGATCGGTGTTTACAGGGGGGAGTGGGGCGGGTGCAAGCAGGAAGTGTGGGGTCAGAACGGGACGTCGTCCACCTGATGGGCGGGCACGATCCAGCGGGCGACGATTTTCTTGATGCCGGCGTGGTCGAAGTCGATGTTCAGCTTGTCGCCCTCGACCGCCACCACATCGCCATAGCCGAACTTCTGATGAAACACCCGGTCGCCGCGACCATAGGGCGATACTGCGTTAAGGTCGATCACGGTGTGGCGCGCTTCGCGCGGCTGGGCAACCGGGCGAGTGGCGGCACGGTCTTGCAGCCGGCGCCAGCCGGGGGAGTTGTAGGCGTCGGCCTTGGTCGCGCGCTCTTCGATGGTGCTGCCGAAGCCGACACTGGCCGCAGCCCCGAAGCCGCCACCGTAAAGTCCGGGCGGCGTTAGCACTTCGACATGAGCGCTGGGCAATTCGTCGATGAACCGGCTTGGCAACTGGCTTTGCCACTGGCCATACACCCGGCGATTCGATGCGAATGAAACCGTGCACAGCACTTCGGCACGAGTGATGCCGACGTAGGCCAGGCGGCGTTCCTCTTCCAACCCCTTGAGCCCGCTTTCATCCATGCTGCGCTGACTAGGGAACAAGCCGTCCTCCCAACCGGGCAGAAACACCGCCGGAAACTCCAGCCCCTTGGCCGCGTGCAGGGTCATCACCGTTACCTTTTCCACTGCCTCTTCAGTGTCATTTTCCATGATCAGGCTGACGTGTTCGAGAAAGCCTTGAAGATTGTCGAATTGTTCCAGCGCTTTGACCAGTTCCTTGAGGTTTTCCAGACGCCCCGGTGCCTCGGGCGTCTTGTCGTTTTGCCACATCGCGGTGTAGCCGGATTCCTCCAAAACGATCTCGGCAAGCGCAACATGGTTACGAAGCAGCAATAGTTTGAACCCTATGACGGCTAAATCCGCATCTCTTTTTTTCTCTAATAAAACACGATCAGCCTCCGAAAACTCTGTAAAATCTAAATCCTTTAAGGTTTCTACTTCGTCATCCAATTGCTGAAGCAATTCAACATTGGTAGCGTTGACGACAAACCAATGCCAACGGTCCAGCCCAGCGACAAAAGCGCGCAATTCGGCCCCGCCCTTGCCGCCGATGGCCTTCTTTGACAGCACCTCACGCGCGCCGTCCAGCAAGGAAACTCCCGCCGCCCGCGCGGTGCGCTGTATCTCGGCCGTTGCCTTGTCGCCCAAGCCGCGTTTGGGGGTGTTCACCACACGTTCAAAGGCCAGATCGTCGGCGGGCGACACCGCCAGCCGGAAATAGGCCATCGCGTCGCGCACCTCCAGCCGTTCATAAAACCGCGGCCCGCCGATCACACGGTAAGGCAGGCCGATGGTCAGAAACCGATCCTCGAAGGCGCGCATCTGGTGGCTGGCGCGCACCAGAATCGCCATGTGGTTCAGCGACATCGGGCCGGGCGCGCGGCCACGCTGCAGCGCTTCGATCTCTTCGCCGATCCAGCGGGCCTCTTCCTCACCATCCCAATGGCCGATCAGGCGGACTTTTTCGCCAATCGTTTCCTCCGTCCACAGCGTTTTGCCCAGACGGCCTGCATTGGCCGAAATCACCGCAGAAGCGGCGGCGAGGATATGCGGGGTGGAGCGATAATTTTGCTCCAGCCGCACGACAACAGCACCGGGAAAATCCTTTTCAAACCGCAGGATGTTGCCGACCTCGGCCCCGCGCCAGCCGTAGATCGACTGGTCGTCGTCGCCCACACAGCAGATGTTGCGATGCGCTTGGGCCAACAGCCGCAGCCACAGGTATTGCGCCACGTTGGTGTCTTGATACTCGTCGACCAGAATATAGCGGAACCACCGCTGATACTGCGCCAACACGTCGGGGTGTTTCTGGAAGATCACCACGCAATGCAGCAGCAGGTCGCCGAAATCGGTGGCGTTCAATGTGCGCAGACGCTCCTGGTACTGCTCATAAAGCTCCGTCCCGCGGTTGTTGTAGGCGGCAGCTTCGGACGAGGGCACACGATCGGGCGTCAGCGCCTTGTTCTTCCAGCCATCAATAATCCCGGCAAGCATCCGTGCGGGCCAGCGTTTCTCGTCGATGTTGGCCGCTACGATCAGTTGTTTCAGCAGGCGCTGCTGATCGTCGGTGTCAAGAATGGTGAAATTGCTTTTCAACCCGACCAGTTCGGCATGGCGGCGCAGCAGCTTGACCGAAACCGAGTGAAAAGTCCCCATCCACGGCATGCCCTCGGCGACCTCGCCCAGCATCCGCCCCACGCGCAACTTCATCTCGCGCGAGGCCTTGTTGGTAAAAGTGACGGCGAGAATTTCGTTGGGACGTGCGCGCGATCGACGCAAGAGGTGGACGATGCGCGCCGTCAGCGCCTTGGTCTTGCCCGTTCCCGCCCCCGCCAGCATCAGAACCGGACCGTCCAGCGCCTCGACCGCCGCGCGTTGTGCGGGGTTCAGATCATCAAGATAGGGCTGCGAGTGTGCAGCCACCGCCCGCTGGCTCAGCGGCACCGCCGCTTCGAACGCATCATGGTCGTCAAACTCGTTCATGAGTTCATCTTAGCGGGGATGGACTGCAAGATAAAGCCGTGTTCTTTGAATGTTCATGGAGTTTGTGCAGAAGTTTGGCGCAAGTTTGTCGGAACCAGTCCCGGAAGTTCGATTTTGCGATCCCGGAACGCTGCGGTCATCTGCCAGCGAATAAGATAGTCCCGGGTGTAGGTCTGGTATTCAATCCCGACGGCACGGGAGGCCAGTTCGATCTGCCATTCCTCGCCGTCCTCGACCCCCTTGGTGTTGATCAGAATGACTTTTGGCACCTTTCCGGTCAGTTCGGCGGCAACCACCGCCTGATGCAGGCTGTCGAACGAACTGCGCTTGTCCAGACCGACTTCGATGACATGGGTTTCCGTTTCGCAATCCACTCTGATCGACCGGACGCCGGTGGCCACGCTGTAATGATGCGGCACTTCGGCGTCCCCACCCAACATCAGACACAAGACTGCGGCCAGCTCGACTTCTCCCAACGGACTTGCCTCATCAAAAAGGTTAACGGACGCGATCTTCCATTAACCTTTCATTGTAACTCCCAAGCACCCCAGCCGATAACGGGTTTTTGTCAGTTTGATTTGGGTCTCCTTGGCCATTGGGCGCCTTAATTTTTGTGTGTGGTCGGAATTTCATGGCGCTGTGATGATTTCTCTGAATC
>Ga0209702_10009762_pt1 | contig 10559 bp, 15 predicted proteins | sample FRY01_FD_187210 | JGI IMG/M metagenome (GOLD analysis project Ga0209702, IMG submission 187210) | Freshwater microbial communities from Lake Fryxell liftoff mats and glacier meltwater in Antarctica - FRY-01 (SPAdes) (version 2) | ecosystem: Environmental > Aquatic > Freshwater > Ice > Glacier...
ACCGCCTGTTCAAGGGCATCGGGGATCGAGCCAGTGTTCGCTATTGGTTCAAAAGCAATGGCGAGGGTCGGTTTTGGGGGATCGTGATACTGGTTGCCCAGCAGGGCATTGCATACCAATGGCCCGAGAGGGGGCCACCCCACGATCCGATTGGCGAATGTGTCGATAATGAAGGAAACACAGGCAAAGCCTTTGCCGCGTCAAGACGTAGGTGAAACCACTGAACTGTTACCCGGGAAACCTACAAGACCATCGGCGCGCGGGTGAACGAAATGAACACCCGTATCGTCGAATTGTCGACCCAGCACGTCGAGCAGCGCATCGCACGCGCCCTGTTGCGCCTGATCAACCAATCGGGTCAGCGCACCGGTGAGGGCATCGAGATCAGCTTTCCGATCACCCGTCAGGACGTGTCGGAAATGACCGGCACCACCTTGCACACCGTAAGCCGCCTGCTAAGCGCGTGGGAGCGTGACGGGCTGGTCAGCAGCAAGCGCAAGAAGATCGTGGTCAGCGATCCGCACCGACTGGTCCTGTTGGCCGACGCCTGATCATGCCCGGCTGTTGATCAGGCCCTGCTGGCCGCAAGCAACTCTGCGCGAAAGGCGTCTTCGTCCAGACCGTAATCACGGCAGGCATCCCTGACTGTGCAAAAGCAGCCCGCCGGGCAGCCAACGCATAGCATGTTGTGGCGCAAGAACACGCGGATCGTGCCGGGCCAAAGCGTCATCAAGCTACGCAACGACACATCCGGGCCGTCAAGATCGTGGTTGTCCATCACTTGTTTCCTCCCAGTGTTCTGACACGCTTTCGCACTCAATCGCTGCAAACGTTGCGCAAGCGCAAACTTCGCCCGCGCCAGGGCTGCTAAGCGAGAACGGATGAAAAATAGCTGGAGGGCTTAAGGGTGGCAGAAATCCTGACCAAGTCACGGGCGCGCAATATATTCTACGCAGGATCGCTGTTCTTCGTGGTTATCTTTGTCGTGCTGACCGTGCATTCGCATTATTATGTGGTGACAAAATCCACCGCAGGCATGCCCTTGACGGATGAGGTGGTGCTGGGCAAGCATGTGTGGGAACGCCATTCCTGCATCAATTGCCACACGCTGCACGGCGAAGGCGCCTATTTCGCGCCCGAGCTTGGCAATGTGATGACCCGTTGGGGCGTGCAGGAAGACCCAGAGAGTGCTGCCGAAGTTCTTGGTATCTGGATGGAAAGCCAACCCAGCGGGGTCGACGGACGCCGCCAGATGCCGCGTTTCGTACTGACCCCGGAAGAGGTTCGAGGCCTGTCGGAATTTCTGCGTTGGGCCGATCAGACCGACACCCAGGGCTGGCCCCCGAATGATGCAGGCTAGGAAGGAAACATTATGAAATATCAAACTCAAAAAGTCGCTTATGCTTATTTCCTGTGTGCCATGGGCCTGTTCGGCATTCAGGTGCTGGGCGGGCTGATTGCCGGCTGGATATATGTCTCGCCCAATTTCCTTTCGGAAATCCTGCCCTTTAACATCATCCGCATGATTCACACCAACGCGCTGATCGTCTGGTTGCTGCTGGGGTTTTTCGGGGCCGCCTATTTCCTTGTGCCCGAAGAATCCGAGCGTGAGATATATTCGGTCAAGCTGGCCTATCTGCAACTGATCATTCTGGTTGTTGGCACGCTTGGCGCGGTGGGCTCATACCTTGTCGGCATCCACGGCGGGCGCGAATTTCTGGAGCAACCGCTTTGGGTCAAGATTGGCATCCTGATCGCCGCGCTGATCTTCTTGTTCAACATCTCGATGACGGTGCTGGCGGGCAAGAAAACCGCAATCACCAATGTGTTGCTGATGGGGCTGTGGCTGTTGTCGCTTTTGTGGATCTTTGCCTTCATCAACCCCGACAACCTGAGCCTTGACAAGATGTACTGGTGGTTCGTGATCCATCTGTGGGTCGAGGCGACGTGGGAATTGGTCATGGCCGCGATCCTCGCCTTTTTGATCCTGAAACTGACCGGGGTTGACCGTGAGGTGGTGGAGAAATGGCTTTACGTCATCGTGGCCACGGCATTGTTCTCGGGCATCCTTGGCACCGGGCACCACTTTTACTGGATCGGTCTGCCCGGCTATTGGCAGTGGATCGGCAGCATCTTCTCGACGTTCGAGGTGATCCCGTTCTTTTTGATGATGAGCTTTGCCTTCATCATGGTCTGGAAGGGGCGGCGCAACCACCCCAACAAGGCCGCCCTTTTGTGGTCGCTTGGCACCGCAACCGTGGCCTTCTTTGGCGCGGGCGTCTGGGGTTTCTTGCACACGCTGCACGGGGTCAACTTCTACAGCCACGGCACCCAGATCACCGCCGCCCACGGGCACCTCGCGTTCTATGGCGCCTATGTTGCGCTGAACCTGGCGATCATCAGCTATGCCATGCCGATCCTGCGGGGACGTGAACCCTATAATCAGGTGCTGAACATGGTGTCATTCTGGCTGATGACCGGCGGCATGGCGTTCATGACCTTCGTTCTGACCTTTGCGGGCATTATTCAGACGCATATGCAGCGTGTGGTGGGCGACTACTATATGGATGTGCAAGACAGCCTGTCGATCTTCTACATGATGCGCTTTGGCTCGGGTGCGTTTGTGGTGCTGGGCGCGCTTTTGTTCATCTATTCCATGCTGGTCGTGCGCAAGCGTGAGGTTATTACGCCCGGTCCGGCAAACCCGGCCCCCGCGATCTCTGTTCCGGGGGAATAGGTGATGAATGACATGACACCCGCGGCGAAGGTACCGCAGTATCACCCCACCGGTCTGGAATGCGATCTGTTCCAAACCGCCTATGCCAACCGTTTGCCCCTTCTTTTGAAGGGGCCGACGGGCTGCGGCAAGACCCGCTTCGTCGAACACATGGCCGCGCGCACCGGGCGCAAGCTCTATACCGTTGCGTGTCATGACGATCTGTCAGCGGCCGATCTGATTGGCCGCTATCTGCTGAAGGGGGGCGAGACCGAGTGGGTCGACGGCCCCCTGACCCGCGCGGTGCGCGAAGGTGCGATCTGCTATCTTGATGAGGTGATCGAGGCGCGCAAGGACGTGACCGTGGTGCTGCACCCGCTGACCGACAACCGCCGCACCCTGATGATCGACCGCACCGGCGAGGAATTGCACGCCCCCCCCGGCTTCATGCTGATCGCGTCCTATAACCCAGGTTATCAGAACGTGCTGAAACGCCTGAAGCCATCCACCCGCCAGCGGTTCTTGTCGATCAGCTTCGACTTTCCACCTCCTGAGGTCGAGACCGCCGTGGTGGCCGAGGAAAGCGGCATCGACACCGCCCGCGCCGCAGGGCTTGTTCGGCTGGGAGGGGCGATCCGCCGCCTGTCGGGCATGGACCTTGAGGAAGGTGTGTCGACCCGCCTGCTGATCTATGCCGCCACGCTGATCAACGGCGGCATGGGTTTTGACCAGGCGATTGAGGCTGCGGTGGTCGAGCCGCTCAGCGATGACGCCGATATCAAGACCGCGCTGCGCGATCTTGTCACCGTCACGTTCGGATAAGACCATGGCCTTGAACCCGCTTGACCTGATGGAGCCCGAGGAAACCGTGGGCAAGCTGTGGCATGACATGGCCCATGGCATGGGGGCTGCGGTGTCATACCCCGACGCCGCCGTGGCGCTGTCACAGGTGCGCACCAGCCTCAGCGTGTTGTTTCGGGGCCTTGGCGGGGCTGCGGGGGTTGAATTGTCCGAAAGTGCGGCGCAGTTGGTGCAGCATCGCCGCAGTCTGACCCGCCGCGTGGCGACTGAGCGTGACAAGATGTTTGTGGCCAGCTTTGACGGCGGCGGCCTGCGCCTGCCGCCTGTCATCGACTGGTTTGACGACCCCGCACTGAACCGCGCCGCCTATTTCTGGCTGACTGCGCTGGCCGCCAGTTTCGACCCCGAAAACATGGCTTTGCCAGATGAGTGGCTTGATCCCCTCGCCTTTGACGCCGCGCAGATTGCCGCCAATACTGACGCCTGCACCCGCGCCCAGGCGCGCTGCCCGGGTCTGCGCTTGGCCTATGGCCGGATGGCGCAACTGGTGGCATCAGCGCGCCCACACCACAGCTTGCCCGCAGCCGAGGCCGCGATCGAGGCCGCAATCCGCAACCAGCTTGATGGCACCAAAATCGACACACCCGCGCCCGAACCCACCCCGCGCGGCTATATGCCCTTTGCCCCGGTGAGGGTCTGGCTGCGCTTTGCCGCCCCCGGCGCGGGGGATGCCGCCGCCGCCGAAGATGCGCCCGAAACCGCAGCCCCGCCCCCCACCGCTACGCTGACCAAGCGCAAACTGGGCCTGCGCCGCGACCGGGGCGAGGCGAACCGCACCGACAGTTTCATCCTGCATCGGTTCGAGTCGATCCTGTCCTGGGTCGAGTCGATGAACCTGAACCGCTCGGTGGATGATGATGACGACGAGAACGCCCAGAAAGCCGCCGATGATCAGGACAACATCACCCTGTCACGCGTCGACAAACGCGCCGCGACCCGGCTGCGCCTGCATCTGCATCTGTCGCCCGCCGACGCCGACCACGAGGCGCTGGCGGGTGAGTTTACCTATGACGAATGGAACCACCGCAGCCGCAGCTACATGAAAGACCACTGCCGCGTGCTGGAGGCCCCGCCGCAAGACACCGCCGAGCCTTTCGTGCCCAACCAAAGACGCATCCGCGAGGTGCGCCGCCAGTTTGAAGCCCTTCGCCCCCGCCGCATCTTGCGCCCGCGCCAGATCGACGGGCCGGAACTGGATCTTGACGCGCTGATCGCCAGCCGCGCCGAGATTGCGGCCACGGGGCAGGGCAGCGACCGCATCTGGCAGGCCACCCGCCAGATCGAGCGTGATCTGGCCGTGGCCTTCCTGATCGACACCTCGCGGTCAACCGAGGCGGCGGTGGGCGACACCTCGGTGATTGACGTGGCGCGCGATACGCTGGCGGCGCTTGCCGGTGGCATTGATGCTGCAGGCGATCGCTTTGGCATCTGGGGGTTTTCATCGCTCAAGCGTGACCGGGTGTTCGTGACCCGCTGCAAGGCCTTCGATCAGCCGATGTCAGCGGAGGTTACGCGCAACATCGGTGCTTTGCGGCCCAGCCATTACACTCGCCTTGGCGCTGCGATCCGCCATGTCAGCGCGCATCTGGCGCACGAGACGGCGGCGCGCAAGCTGCTGATCGTGCTGACCGACGGCAAGCCCAACGATCTGGACCACTATGAGGGGCAGCACGGCATTGAGGACAGCCACATGGCCGTGCGTGAGGCACGGCGCGCAGGCCAGACCCTGCACGGCGTGATCATCGACGAAGACGGGCAGGACTGGTTCGCCCGCATCTTTGGGCGCGGCGGGTTTTCGCTGCTGCCAAACCCCGCGCGGCTGACCCGCGCCCTGCCCGACATTTACCGACAACTGACCCAGGAGACATGACATGACCCGATTTTCAACCCTTTGCGCAGTCGCCCTTTGTACGGTGGCCCTGCCGTTTCCATCACTTGCCGAGGCGTTCAACCGCCCCATCCCACAGGCCCAATCCGCCACTGCCGAATTCTGGTTCGCCCTTGCCTCGCTTGCGCTGATCGGCGCATTGGTCGCAGTGGGAGTTCTGGTGTCCAAAAGGTGAGCCAGACCGGCTGGACCACCCGCACCATCGCCCTTGTGCTTTATCCCTTTGGGGCGGGCGCGATGGCGACGAATGTGTTCTTTGCCTCACTTTTGGGCAGTTGGGTTGGCCTGCCGGTGCTTTCGGCCTATCAATCCGTCGCGGTTGGCGCGCTGATCGGCGTGCCCGCCACCTGGGCCTTTGCCCGCCATATCCGGCACCTGATGGACAAGGCCGCACCATGAAGATCGACCTCACCCAGCACCCCCCCACCGTCGAGGCCACTGATCTGGCAACGGCGTTCGGTCTCGACCCGGCGCAGGTCATCTCCCTGATGCGCGATGGCGCGATCACCAGCCGGTTCGAAACAGGCGTCGATGACGATGCCGGCACCTTTCGGCTGACGTTCTGGCACATGACCAGACGTGTCCGTTTTACCTGCGACGCGGCGGGCACCGTCCTCAAGACATCAAACATCCCGGTAAGGCCAAAACCATGACGACTTCCGAGCAAATGCGCCAATGGACAGGGCCTGCGCTGTTCAGCTACGGGTTCCGGCCGTTCTTTTTGTTCGGCACGCTGTGGGCGGCGTTGGCGATGGTGCTGTGGATTGCCATGCTGGCAGGTGCGTTCACCCTGCCGACGCGGTTCGATCCGGTGTCATGGCACGCGCATGAGTTTTTGTTCGGCTATCTGGGTGCCGTCATCGCCGGGTTTTTGCTGACCGCGATCCCGAACTGGACCGGGCGGCTGCCGGTGGTGGGCTGGTATCTGGCGGGACTGTTCGGGCTGTGGGCTTTGGGGCGGATCGCGCTGGCGATCTCGGCGCTGTTGCCTTTGGGCGTGGCCGCGGCGGTCGACCTGCTATTCCCATTTGTTTTGGGCGCAGTGATCTTGCGCGAGATTGTGGCAGGCAAGAACTGGCGCAACCTTGTGGTGCTGGTCTTGGTAGGCGTGTTCACCGTGGCCAACCTCATGTTCCATCTGGACGCGGCGCGCGGCGACTATGCAGCCCAAGGGCCGGGGCTGCGGCTGGGCATCGCCGCCGTGCTGATGATGATCGGGCTGATCGGCGGGCGTGTCGTGCCATCGTTCACCCGCAACTGGCTGGTTAAGGTCGGGCAAACCGATCTGCCGACCCCACCGATGCAGCGGTTTGACGTGGCGACACTGCTGGCCACCGCTTTGGCGCTTGGGCTGTGGGTTGTCCTACCCGCACTTGCCCTGACAGGCGTGGCACTGGTTGCCATCGGCGTGCTTCACACGCTGCGTCTGGCGCGCTGGAAAGGCCACCTGACCACGCCCGAACCGCTGATATGGGCGCTGCATCTGGCTTATCTGTTCGTGCCCTTGGGCGCATTGGTCGAAGGCTTTGCCATTCTGCGCCCCGACCTGCTGGCCCCGGGCAGCGCGCAGCATCTGTGGATGGCCGGAGCCTTTGGCCTGATGACGCTGGTGGTGATGGCCCGTGCCACGCTGGGCCATACGGGGCGCGACGTGCAGGGAGGTGCCGCCAGCGTGGCCGTGTTTCTGTGCATCATCGGATCCGTCGGCGCACGGCTTGCAGCCGGAATCTGGCCGGGGTTGGCGATGCCTCTTTATACGGTTTCGGCGGTGATGTGGGTCGGGGCGTTTGCGGGCTTTGCGCTCCTGTACGGCGCGAGCCTGTTGCAACCAAAGGGTGTGCGGCCATGATTGGTTGGTCACTTTTTGCCGCTGCGTTTGTGGCGTTTTTCGTGACCCACACGATCCCGGTTCGTCCGGGGGTGAAGGCGCGGTTGCAGGCGGCTTTGGGTATGACGGGCTTTACCGCCGCCTATTCCGTCTTGTCGCTTTTGATGCTGTGGGTGCTGATCTTGGCAGCCGGACAGGCGCCATATGTGCAGCTGTGGTCGCAAATGGCGTGGCAAGCTTGGGTGGTTCTTGTCGGCATGGCTGCGGTCTGCGCGGTTGCGGCGCTGGCCATCGGGCGGCCCAACCCGTTCTCGTTTGGGGGCGCCCGGAACGCGCCGTTCGATCCGACCCACCCCGGCATCTTGCGCTATATGCGACACCCATTGCTGGTAGCGCTGGCACTTTGGGCGGGGCTGCATCTGTTGCCCAACGGTGATCTGGCGCATGTGCTGCTGTTCGGCGTGTTTCTAGGTTTCACTATTCTGGGGCGCCGGATCATCGACAGGCGCAACCAGCGCCTTATGGGACGCGACCAGTGGAACGATCTGTGGCACCAGACCCGGACTGCCCCGTGGGTCCAGACCCCGACCGACTGGCGCGGGTTGTTGCTGCGGCTTGGGGCGGCAGGCATTGCCATGACCGCCTTGCTTTTGCTGCACCCGGTGGTGCTGGGCGTCTCGCCTTTGCCCGTATGACCAGCCAGGACCCCCCCTTGTTTGAAGACCTGCCCGGCGACCTGCTGATGTGGGTTCTGATCATCAGTGAGTTGTTGATCTTTGGCGCCGGACTGGTGGCGTTCTTGTCGGTCAGGCTGACCGATCCGGCAGGCTTTGCCGAAGCGCAGGCCCACCTGCACCGCACCGGGGCCGCGATGAACACCATCGTGCTGATCTCAAGCGGATATCTGGCCGCGCGCGCCTTGGAATGGCGGATAGCCTTGCGCCGACGTGCCGCCCGGCTGGCGTTGGTCGCAGCGGCGGCTCTCGGTTGTGTTTTCCTGTTCATCAAGGGCATGGAATACGCCGACAAGGCCGCACAGGGCATCAACTGGGAAACCCACCCGTTTTTCTTGTTCTACTATATGCTTACCGGCTTTCACGCCGCCCATGTGATCGCGGGCATCCTGTTGTTGCTGCTGATCGCCTGGCGCGACTCTGTCGAGAATATCGAGCTTGGCGCCGCCTTCTGGCACATGGTCGATCTGGTCTGGGTTTTGCTGTTTCCCGTCGTCTATCTGCTGGCATGAGCATGTTGAATTCCGCCCCCCTGACCCGCGCATGGATCATCCTGATCGCCCTGAGCGCCCTGTCAGCTGTCGCCGCAGGTTTGGTGGACGCGGGCATTGATCGGCGGATCATGGGGGGGGTGGTGCTGATGCTGGCATTGCTGAAAGCACGGGTGATCCTGTCGCGGTATCTGGGCCTCTGGCGCGCACCATCCTGGCGGCGCGGGTTCAACCTGTCGCTGACGGCGTTTTGCCTGACGCTGCTGGGGCTTTATCTGGCGGCAGGAAATACCTGAGCCGGTCGCTGGTTCCGTCATCCATTTGCCATCCTGGGGATGCGCTGCCCGTTCCACTCCATTTGGCCGTCTATGCCACGCAACTATCGGGAAAAGCGACGGCCAAGATCAGGGCCACAGATGGACGCGCTGTTGCCCTAAGTGTTTAGTCCCGGCATTTGATGGATTGGAGCTATGGTGAACCCTTCCGGTGCGATTGTCCATTGTTTGCATATGAACTTGTAAGGCGTAAGAGTCTGATTCGAAACTAACGCAACAATTTCAGACACATGGCATTTGATGCGCTGCGCAGCGTTTGCTGGTCGCCCATCACCCAAACCCAACAAAATCAGATGTTTGGGCCGCCGATCTTGTCTGCCATGATGGCATTTCGATGCTTTGGTTAAACGCAAAACATTGATTTTGCGTGATTAGTTTTGGATCAGCCTCTAAGGCCTTGAGGGTCTTGAGCCTTCGCCCGAAGTTGTAGGCGCTGATGAAATCGAGCTATTGTCAAATCTGGTGTTTGAGTGGCGCTGGTCATGCTGCGATCTGGCTGGTTTTGGCTTCAATTCCGTCTTTGAATTTGACACCGTTGATGACTTTGGCGAGGTAGTCAAAGCCGCGTAGCTTTCTCCAGTTTTGCTCGGCGCATTGGCCGAGTTTGAATATCATGCGCAGCATGCCGTCACGGTTGAGGCATCCTTTGGCTCGCTTGGTTCTGTGTCGAATTGTGGCGAACGCGGATTCAATCGGATTGCTGGTGCGGATGTGATGCGTGGGTCGCTGTTGTCAGATGCGTCGCGCAGTTCCGTCAGCCAACCACGTTCATTCTCAGTTGTGGGCGTGCCGAAGATATCTGTGATCGCTTTCGCAGCCGTCGCACCTATTGATTGGTCAAGTGCTAAACGCATAAGATATGCGGGGTCCACTTCCAGCGCCTTTGCCAGTGATGGAACGCGGTCCAGTGGCACCTTGTTTTTGCCGTTCTTGAGGAAGGTCATCATGTTGGCATTACCGAACCCTGCCTCGGATGCGATTTCTGCTTGGGTCTTGCGGTGCGACAGGTCACGGATGCGGTCGGTGATCAATCGTGCGGTTGCAGTGTTTTGATATGGGTTTGTCATGTTGCTCTCATATGGTTGGTTACATGACTTACCTACCGTGTTGCATCAGCGCGGTCGGGTGGGACTATTTGCGGTTGATCGAGAAGTGCGAAGTCCTAGAAAAAATGCGATCTATTGACGGGGATGCAGCCTGTGTCGGCAGGTTCGGGGCGGCTGAACCCTCCGCCCCCCTCGGTTGGACGGCTGATGTGGGAGCGTTTCATAGGGTAAGGTGCGGCCACGAGCAGCGTGTTGGCGGCGATGGTAGTCTGCGGATGCATTCCGACTTGGTGCAACGGTGGTCGGAAAATGGCCGTGCAGCACCTGTCTAGTGGATTGATTCCAACAATTGGAAGCCCCGATTTCTGGCAGCAATGATTTCGTCCGGGTTTGCGCGCCATTTGAAGGGCTTAGCATCTGCTTTGTTGTGCAGTTCGATGAAGCGGTCGATTGCGGTCTTGAGATCATCGACGGATCGGAAGACGCCATGCTTCAACCGGCGGCGGGTGAGTTTGGCGAAGAAGCCCTCGACGGCGTTCAGCCGGGAGCTTGATGTCGGGATGAAGTGGAAGGTCCAGCGCGGATGGCGGGCCAGCCATTCACGGACATTGGCGTGTTTGTGGGTGCAATAGTTGTCCAGGATCGCATGGATGGCCTTGT
>Ga0209702_10009770_pt1 | contig 10550 bp, 10 predicted proteins | sample FRY01_FD_187210 | JGI IMG/M metagenome (GOLD analysis project Ga0209702, IMG submission 187210) | Freshwater microbial communities from Lake Fryxell liftoff mats and glacier meltwater in Antarctica - FRY-01 (SPAdes) (version 2) | ecosystem: Environmental > Aquatic > Freshwater > Ice > Glacier...
ATATATCTCAAGGAATACCGCAGATGACTTGCTATGATTTATGATACGATATTTTTTAAAAAAGAAGCTGTTTGGAGCAAAATACATGCTTCCAGTTCGCTTTTACCCCAGATCTGTAATTGGACCCCATCTTGTATAAAAACTAAGCCAAATCATCTTTTGTTTAGGATTTAAATATTCGCTAGAAGTAATGATCTTAAGTAAGTCATAATTAAATTTAATAAATAACTTTGTCCTGTCTAAATAAGATCTTTTACATTCACTTAGAGGATTATAAGGAAGATGATCCCCTGCCCTATCCTGGAACTTTTCGTTTAAATTATTAAATACAGAAATAGGAAGAGTTGGAGTGATAAGGTTTCTTTTGTTTCTACCGATTTCATCCCACTCTTTATTTATAATAAAATAACCTTTTTCCACTAAGCTTCGTTGCATAGTAAAGACTAAAGATCGAGAACAGCCAAGACGAGCAGCCCAATCTTCGCTTGGTAAAGCGTAAGATCTAGAATTACTCCTATTCTTACTGATTAAGGCAAGGCTGTCGGCTAGCAAGTAATAGAGTTTTTCGCAATGTGTAAGATTGGTAGTGGTAAGAATATGTTCAAGAACACAACCTGATATGGGCATGTAGGACTTGTTATGTGTTAAAGATGAGAATACAGAAAGGTTGAACCTATCAGTATAGTTTAAATTAAAAGATAAGCGATTATCTATATTAAGCGTCTGAGAATCACTCTCAAATAGTGATATATCTTGCATTTTCTACTCCTTTTATGGAGATAAAAAACAAAGAATACTTGACTCTCTATGTATTAGTGCTTATATTAAATGTATAAGTTTGAATCGGCCAAGATCGTCTTATGCTTTTAATTAAAACTAAAGTTTTATAGGGTGTTAAGTTCCTTTGTGTTCTTAGCACCTTTTTTTATTCAACCAAGATAAAACATAAAAAATTATTAGTCAATGCTAAAGTGTAGTCACTTCCTATGTTTTATTATTATAATATGAACCTATTTTATTTAATTTGGTGATGCCATCTGAAAAAGGGGTCGGAAAGGTACTTATAAGACGCCTTATATAGGTCTAAATGCCCAGGATGATATTTAATATTAACTTTTTAGTACTTATAACTATTTTATAATCGCCTCGCTAGGATTCATCTACTTTAGGTTAGTTTAGCGAGACAGAAGTTAAATTGAAACAAATTATAGCAAATCTCTTAAAATTTTAAATTAGCAAAATAATTTTGGATAAATACATGTCAAAACGGCCTATGCAAGACCTACTATAAAGGCCATTAACGGTTCTTATTACGTTAACTCTAATTCTAAATATTAATTTATAGTTCCTAATATGTTTAAAATCCCAGGCCTTAGTTGGTATAATTTAAATTATTATTTAAGCTTAACAAAATAATTAGTAGTGCATATTTCCCCTTAAACCAACCTCTTATATATCTAATATTACATATACAAGAAAAAATATTTATATAAAACGGGTCGAAATGACCCATACTAGACCCTTAAACTGGTTCTTTAATAGGTCAAATAGGCATAATTATTTAATATTGTGTTAACACAATATTTTTTATTTATTTTGTAAATATTAGTCAAGCCTTCAATCTTGTACTGTTATAGAGCTTAATAAAACACTCTTAACTTTTCAATAATACAATAAAGTATTGCATTTAAATATATTTTATCTATGGTAAGTATACCATATCGACCTATAATAGGGATATAAAAGGCGTATAAAAGGCATGTAATATGATAATAGTCACTGGTGGTATTAAAGGTGGATCAGGCAAAACAACGATTGCTACACACCTAGCTATACTTAGAGCTCAAAAAGGTTTAGATGTCTTACTGATAGATGCAGATGATCAAGAAACAAGTTTTGATTTTTCTTCTCTTCGAAGCTCAAGCGAAGAAAAATTGCCCGAATACACATGCATTAAATTATCAGGTAAAGCAATAAGATCTGAAATATTGAAAATGAAAAGTAAATATGATGATATTATAATTGACGCTGGAGGTAGAGACACTATTAATCAACGGGCTTCACTATCTATAGCAGATAAATTGATTGTACCGTTTGTCCCAAGAAGCTTTGATTTATGGACATTAGAAAAGGTATCATCAATAATAAATGAAATACAACAAATTAATCCATCCTTACATTCTTACACCTTTTTAAATAAAGCTGATGCTAGAGGTGATGATAATGAAGACGCTCAGGCTATGATGAAGGAAAATGATAACATCATTACCTTGCCAGTTATAATCTGTAACAGGAAAGCATTTGGCAATGCAGCTGCTGAAGGGAAGGCCGTTAATGAACTTAAAATACTAGACAAAAAAGCGGTAATAGAGATTGATAATTTATATAAATGTGTTTTTGAATAGGGGCTTGTAATGGCTATAGCAAAAAAACCTACTACTAATAAAATGAATATTGACTTAACAGACGCTATAATAAGTAAAGGTGGTAGTTCTCCATCTGAACAGATGCATGAAGAAAATATAAACCTTAAAGTAACAATTAGATTACCTTCTAAAATGTTAAATATGATTGATAATTATTTAGAAAAAAGTATAAGTAAAAAAACACGTACTTGCTGGGTAAGAGAAGCTGTCGAAGAAAAAATCAAAAAGGATATTGTATAAAATTTTCAGCTTATTGTAACCAATTTACACATTTTACGCATACGAAACAAACGGTTGCTGTTCACGAATATTATTTAATTTTAATGTTAGTTACCAAATGTTTCTTCGCTAAGTTAACAATGAGATTAGTAGGTGCAATCTCAAATGCACCTTGTTAATGAATTAAACTTTAAATATTATATTAATAATGTCATTAAAACATAAGCAGAAAGTATATTTAAGTCTAAGTAATGATCTATTAGAATTTGTAGATGAGCATTCTCATACATTAAACATGACAAAGTCAAAATACATTACGAGTTTATTGTTAAAAGAATATGAAAATTATAAACGAAAAAAGATAGATAAAATAATTGAAGGAGGGCAGGGCATAATCTAGACCTACCCTAGACTAACATAAGGCCTTTATTAGACCTACAATTTAGTCCTTCATCTGCTTTATTTTAAATTTATATTAAAAATGACAAAGTCAAAATACATTACGAGTTTTTTGTTAAAAGAATACGAAAGCTATAAAATAAATGCGCAGAGCTAAATTTGCCTATCCCTGAGGCAAGCCTACAGGGTATTACGGCAAATTTTCCTTTGGATCGCCCTACTTACCAAGCATAACCGTAGCAAGCTACGGGGAATGCGACCTAAAAGAGATTGAAAAAAGCAAAGGAGGAAGGTCCATTTTAGACCTCCATCTGACGTTTATTATAGGTCGTAAACTAGCGCTTATTTCCATTGTCTTTTCATTAATAGTTAAGGTTAAAAACAATTTATAAAACATTTCTCCATAAAATTAGCATAAGGCTACCAGACTACCTAGAACTGCGATTTTCAAAATCAAGCCGCAACAGGTAACGTAATATTCCCTGTTAGAAAATCTAGTGCTAATTCCATATCATCTTTTTCCATAATTTTATTAATGGTTTAATCTTTACAATAATTAAAAATAGACAGAATCTTGTTGTTTATTTCGGTAAGTAGATTAGAGTTGTACTCTATTTCCTGAACTCGTATTGCCTGAAGTTCCGTTAGTTTTTCCTGTTTCCAAATATTACATTGCTTGATGCCGAGTAACCCACTCTCATGCTGCATTCTTAGAGGACTCACTCTCAGCAATGGGAGTGGGCTACTCGGCTAGATAATAAATTCGTCAAGCATTGATTTGCTACTTCTTTTAATCTATGCTGATGATCAGCTATATCTTGGACTAATTTATGTTGTAATGATGTAAATTGCTCTTTAGTTCCATGAATCCCAGTTTTAGAATTTTTTCAACTTCAATAGCTATTTGCGGATGAAAGCGAACTAGTACGTTCTCGAAATTAAGCCGCTACACCTATAAAACAATTTTCTTTTTTATTGTAAGTATACTTCTAATTTTTAAATTAATTATTACCTATGACTATAATTTGGCGTTTAAGAGTTTTAATATTTTATACTCTGGTTAGTATAGCTACATTTATAACTTTTATTATATGTTACATACCTATGACATTTTTCAATATCAATTATGATATTAGGTATAAAATTGGCTTTGTTTATTCGCATGTTTTTATCTGGCTAGCTAAAGTAACTTGCGGGCTTAACTACCAAGTATCTGGTTTAGATAAATTACCTACTACTCCATCTATAGTTCTCTCCAATCATCAGTCATTCTGGGATAATATATTTATGCAAATAATTATTCCAGAACATTCTTGGGTTTTAAAGCGTGAGCTATTTAATATACCATTATTTGGCTGGGGTTTAAGAATGGTTAAACCAATTGCGGTGGACAGAAATGCTAATATTTCTGTTAAGCAAATTTTAACAGAGGGTCAGAAGAAAATTCTAGAAGGCTTATGGTTAATTATTTTTCCTGAATCTACTAGGCTTAAACCTGAAGAGACAAAGAAATTTAAACCTAGCGCTGTAAAATTAGCTTCAATTACCAAAGTACCTATAGTAATGATAGCCCATAACGCGGGGGTTTATTGGCCCAAAGGTTTTTGGATAAAACAACCTGGCATTATTAAAGTGACTATTATAGATGTTATTTCAGTTGAAGAAATAGAACAAACCGATGTGCGTATTCTTACTGAAAAAATTGAACATGTAATTAATTCCGAGAAACAGCGACTATTCGAAGAAACGATGGTTTAAACTCAAAAAAGCGAGGCTCTTCCGTATTACCGAGCTTGGGGAGCAATGGAACAGCTAACCCACTTAAGATCTTGCTATTCCATTGCTTTTCAAGCCTTCTCTACTACATTCAAAATTTTCTGAAATATAAATTGTAAATTTCTGCTTATCCATACATGTTATCAATGCAGAGCTATTTCTGCATAATCTCTATTTTTGGCTCTCCAAGGAGTCAGAAGAATTATGGTCTTGGGTATAGTTATGAGCTGCTTTAAATATCGATCCGAGAGTGTCTTCGCTAGAACTACGTTTATGAGTATTATTTTCCTGAGAGATTTGCAAATTCTGTAAATTTTCTACCATTCCTTCAGGGCTGCTTAACCTTGGGGCAGTGGATTTTCTTTTTCTGGCCCTGTTGCAAATTTTGTCATTTCCTAATATAGGGAACTATAAATATTTCTACGTAAATTTAGCATAAGGCTATAACCTAGTATATATATGGCTTTCAGAAGCTAGTTTTCTCAATTTCTTCTAAAATCTTTCCATAAAAAAATAAAATAAAATTTTAAAAAGCTACTCTGTAAGTCTGTTGTTATCTATATTGTAAATCCTTACTTTCAGTAAAAGAAATTTTTTACGGAAAGTAGCCACTTATATATGAAAAATATCAAATTTTATTATTTTTTATTTAGCCTATAGATATATTCTTATATGTTCTTTCTATTCTGCCCTCTAAACTTTCCGTAAAATAATTTTACCTTCTAATTAGACTTTTATTAATTATATATTCGCCATACAAAATTACATTATCCCATCCTATAGGACTGATATGTTTTAATAAGGATAAATCTAATCCTGTAACTTCCAGATTATATTCACTAAGAATACGAGAGATTTCCTTGGCTTGCCAATAAACGATACAAGCCATAATCAAGGTTAGACAATTACAGCAGTTTCTTTGTGCTATTAAATCTCTAGCTGTGATAGTGCCTCTGTTCCCATAACCGATATCTCTGGCCAACTGATGCATCTCTTCTCCTTTTAGCAAACCTCTATGCTTTCTTCTTCGCATTTCTGGGTCTATCATATGTTGTAGAGTGTTCTCTGTTTTTAAGATTCTACCTAATTGCATATTAGCATTATAAAACTCATTTTTAGGATTTAGTGCAAGTAATCTCTTTAATGCTACTGACGCCGTAATATGCCCTTCGGCAATAGAAGCATAAAAATGAGCCATTCTATCCCATTGTCCGGTAATTGCCGACATTCTTATATTGCTTTCATTGTGAGTTAATAACGGAGCCAAAATTCCATAGTCTTTTTCTTTATCAATTCTAAATATTCGATGATTTTGGAGGCCTTTGATTCTGGGATTAAACTTACGCCCTAAAAACTCAAAAGCTGTAAATATGATAAAAACTGCTGCTCTTGTGTCAGTATAATGTTCTTCTATATTTAGATCGCTCTCGTTATTTACTATCCCATCTAATGCATAAGGAGCTTCTCCTTCGTTACACTCAATAGGTTGGCTATGTATTGGTGCATAGTTGTCGGCAACAAATGTATAAAAGGCAAGAGCAAAATCTCCAAACCTTAAACTATACCCTTGTTGTAAAACTTTCTCATGAAACAAAACTAAGTGAGCATCACTACTTGAGGTTTTACCCTCTCCCCAATTTTTACTGATATCCAAACAAGATATTGCATTTACAATCCATGCTAAAACTACTCGTTGTGCATCATCAGTTAGTTGCCAATCTGTTATATTTTTAATTTGCTGATAAGAAATTCCATCTACTAATTGAGACATAGAATATGGTCCAATATTACAACCATGAGCCATAATAGTTATTATAATATTACATATATCTTCTGTAAGGCGTTGTTTTTTCTTATTAGGCAACATAAAGCTTTCTGTGAATTGTAGTTCATTATCAATCTCTACTAATAAATCCGTCAATTTTATCTTGCGCATATGTGAGGCAATCCAGTTCTTTAATAACTTTAAATCTACTTCTTGGTTTTCAGTTAACTTATTAGCTGGGTCTGTAGATAGTGACCATTTACCATCGATTACTTTAGCATATTTGTTCTGTTTGGCACTGTCTAGATACTGATCGTATGCAACGCCTAGTCTCTTAGTTAGATATAGAGCCGCTTCTTTAGAGCTTTGAGGTAGTATGGTTTTTGCAAAAAATGCTTCACTTGTGCCTATCCACCTATTTTCAGGAATAAAAAAGTCCTGGAATTGGCAAAAACGCTTGCTACCCTTAACTGAAATATTATTATTTTTGATTTCATCTCTTATATTAAAAAGCAAGGCACATTCCCAGGCATGTCTATCTATTTGATTACCAGTGATAATATGTTTCCTTAAGTTTTTTGGTATAAAATTAACAGGTGTATCTGTATCTAATTTGCGCTTATTATTAAGATTGAGTTCCTTTAAAACATTTACTGCCTCTATTATATCAGATGGATGCTTACTCTCAAATTGCAGATTTAAATTTGCTATAATTTGTGGCGAAAACTGTCTAAAGTAACTAAACTTGTTAGTTATGTTATAAAATATATGGCTGGATTTGCTCTTTAGCATGATATCTAGAGACGTATCATTCTCAAATTCTTTAGGAAAATTCTTAAAAATTACATTACGTAATTCAAGATCAGGGATAGTTATATCTTTTATTGTGACCTTTAGTTTTTCATAGTTTCTTAAAGATTGCCTTATATCCTCTTCCTTTTGCTGGATTTGCTTGTTTACTTTTGATTTCGCTCTATTGGCAGATTGATTTAAAAGTTTGATATATGTGTCAACAAGAAAGTCTGTAACATCTTGATTAACCTGATGCAAGAAACAAACTAAGGCTGCAGTGCGGTGAGATGGCTCTAAAGCTCTTATTCTATTTACCGAGTATATTCTTATTTCCCTGGTAAATATCTTTTGGTAATTGTTATTGATATCAGATAAATCTATGTTGAGTACGCTTGTATCCTGTATTATTTTTAGTCTCTTCGATAAATCTGCTATAGCATCAGCAGAAGCTTTCTGTGGCGGTCTTTTTAAAAATTCTAGTTTTGAATATCCACTCTGGGTTATTAATAAATCGTTCAATTTTTCAGGAGTATTATCAAAAAGTCTTGAATTTACAATCTCAAAAACATGTTTTCTAGCTTTTTTACGCTCTGAAGATATTAACCGATTTAAAGTATCGCTTGCCGGTAACAATATATTATTGGCTTTCAAAAAGTTAATAGCCTGAATTTTCAATAAACTATGAGCTTCTAAACGTAAAGCTTCTCCAAATATAAATTGTTCAAGCTCGATTTGTGCTATGTCATTAAATGAACTAAGCTTTAAGTATGCACTAATATCTTTTCTATGTGCTGAGATTTTTACTATATTATTTTGATAATCATCTATTTCTTTATAATTTATTGATAATTGTACAGAGGCATAAATAAGTATTTCCTCAACAAGCTCAAATGGTTTTAGCTTAGGAAAATAGTTTAGTAACTTCACGAAGATTAATTGATATGCGTAGCCTAATTTATTATGTTTGCCACGACATTGTTGTATTTTATTAATATCGTCTTGTTGCAGCGACCCTGACTCAATTAAACTATACTGTGAAAAACTCTTTTCCTTCATAATCAAGTTAATCTGGCCAAAAATTATTAAATTTAGCAGGTAATATTTCGGTATACCTTGTTGTATGTTTGATATTTCTATGACCTAAATATTGTTGAATAGTACGTGTATCACGACTGTCATTAGCAAGCTTAAAGCCTGTTGAATGCCTTAGCATATGAGGATGTACCGGCATATCAATCTCAGCAAAGCTTGCTGCGCGAGCAAATATTTTTGCAAAAGTTGATGGCGTCATAGGGCTTTTACGCTCTGAAACAAATACATATTGAGTATCAGGATAGTCACGCTCTATTTTTCTTAAACCTCTTAATTCAGGCCCAAACAGAGGATGTATACTGTCAATCCCATTTTTTAGCCTATGTACTTGCAATAGTCCTGTTTTTAAGTCTACTTGCTGCCAGCGTAAATAAATTAACTCACTAACACGAAAGCCATGCCTATATGCCATTAATATCATGGTTGCATCACGGTTGCCATGGCGCCCTAAATTGCGTGCTGCTTTAATTATATTTTCTATCTCAGCAGAAGTTAGATATTCACGTGACCGTCGGTCTTTATTCTTAGGTTTTCTTAATAAAGGTAATTCTGACATAATTATAAAAATGATGAAAATTCGTATCTTGCCGTAAAAAGAATATTAGGTTTTACTAAATGAGTAAACAACTTTCGTTATAATCTGTTGCTTTGATGTTATTAATATCTAGCAAACATTCCGTAAATAGCACCATTTACGGAATGTTTTTAAGGATAGAATTTATCCAAGGATGCATACTTACGGTAAAAAGTATCTTTTACAGAAAGTTAAAAATTATAGCTTGGGGTTCTAAGCGTAAACCTCAGATTTTTCCGACACACAGTCTTGCGTTGATTTAAGTATCTAAGATTAGCAGCTTGATTACCTCATCCAAATCAATAATATTTTCATTTGAAAATACAAGATGTCCATAAAAATGTATATGTTGCCATGCCACGGGAGATATTCTACGCAACAAGAGTAATGCTTTTTGGTTACCTTCGGCTTCATACTTATCACGTAATTTGGATAGAATTGCTGAATTATAATAAATAATTGAGTTAGCAACTAGCCTGCCACACTGATTACTGATTTCAAGAGCAAGATCGGTTTTTCCAATCAGTTGCTTTCTACCATAAGCTTGGGCAATGGCAGATCTAAGTTGGTGATAGGATTCAACGCGGTTTTGTGAGCGATGGGTATTACGTTGGATGTTTGGGTCGAGAAAATATTTAAGTGTGTGAATACTTCGGACTAATTTATCAAATTCAAATAGTACTCTACGAGTGCGATGCTCCTGCTTATACGTACAAAGTTTTCTGATCAAAGTGCTTTGAGTGATTTCTTTTAACCCCAAAGTGGCAATAATCCTTTGCTGGTTAAACCATTCTGTTTCAATTAATTGGCGATCAATTACCCCTACCGGTTGAATCAAATATTTTTGGTACTCTTGATGATTTGCACCGCTATACAAGTGCTTGCGTTGAAGTTCAACATCAGTAAATCGTGGATATAATTTACCGCCGAACCAATGCATAATGGCGAAGTTTGCCCGATTTATGCTGTGCATATCTCCGGTAATAATATCCGGAGATATTTCAGCTGTATTGTTATACCAAATATCAAACGCAAAGTAACTTTCATGTTCATTAGCACCAATAAGTTCGGTCTGAAGCGGTACATGATTCGATAAAAGTGTATATGCCACAACGCCTTTGCCCTTTCTAAAATACTTTTTGGAGTACCGGGTTTTTATAGTTGGAGTTTCAGCCTCAAATTTTTGTCCGTCAACTCCGCCATAAAGAACCTCAAGATCAAATGAATAGAATGGGAAGATAGACATCTTGGCAATATCATTGCTGATTAAATCATTGGCAGCCTTAAGGGTTGCTAGTCGAACACGGGATTGAAGAGTATCTTGTAAAGCTGCGTACGGAATTTTAGAAATTTCTGCCATATTTAAGTTGCCGTTATTCATGGCTTTGTTGCGTGAATCGAATTTTTCATAAGTTTCCCCTTTCCCTATAATTTTGGCTTATGCAACACGCGTAGAAATTGGTTTGCCAATCTCAAACATTTTATTTAAAAGTTGGCACTTAATTGT
>Ga0209702_10009772_pt1 | contig 10547 bp, 6 predicted proteins | sample FRY01_FD_187210 | JGI IMG/M metagenome (GOLD analysis project Ga0209702, IMG submission 187210) | Freshwater microbial communities from Lake Fryxell liftoff mats and glacier meltwater in Antarctica - FRY-01 (SPAdes) (version 2) | ecosystem: Environmental > Aquatic > Freshwater > Ice > Glacier...
ATAGTGATTGATACGCAAAGTGTTACAAGAAATTGGCCTAGGACTTCCCTGCCTGACTGCATGTGCAAATGTCTCGTCAATTACAGCACCTGATACAACTTGTCTTGGTACATGGGCACCCATGCTTATGATTTTGCGCGGATTTATAATCGATTTGCCGTCACGTGCCCAGCCCGTGACGTAGCCCACTCCACTATGAGCATCCCCGTGAGCGAACATTTCAGTTGCTGCATCAGACAAACCAAGACAGGAGGTGAACGTATCAATCACAAATCCATCTTGTCGATCAATACAGCCAGAAGATCCAAACAAAACCCAGAAAACAAAAACAGCTGGTGCGTTGGCATATCGGGTCAAGACCTCGCAAAGATTGCGCGTCTCCGGCGAAAACAGGAACTCGTCCAAGTCAATAAACGCAATCCAGCGCGCGTCACGTGAAAATCGCGCAATGCAATCGTTGTAGATCGCCATTTGATCCCGACCTTGGGCGCGCAGAAGTGTCACGCGCCCGATTGACATCCAAGGCGCAAGAATTGTTTCTGGATCATCGTCACTTTCATCGTCATAGAGGTAGAAGTGGGTCACGCCGACGCCCTCGTGGAAATAAAGCCATTCAGCAAGGTCACGCGCTTCGTTCTTGAACACAGCGCAAATGGCAAGTTCATGCAATGGTGTCCATCTCCCCGTCCGTCCCTCGTTCATAACGAGAGGCATTATGTTCGATAGTTTTCGGTTTCGGGTATGTCAAGCACGCCTAGCGCGGTGCCATCAAGTAGCTCAAGCGCCCGGCGCACGTCTGCCGGGGTCACAGGCCATCACTTTTTGCCACCCCGTGAACTTTCGCGCATAACTTTCGGCGAAATGACGATGGCACTATTCGTTTTGTGGTTTGTGCGACTTTAGATATTGCACCTTTGGATTGACGGTCCCAGGGCAATCGCGTTTGAGTCATGATACTGCTAACTGATTGAGAAGGCTGAGAAGGACCGCATCACTCCAACCAGCCCGCTTCAGTTTGATCGAGAGCGAGTCCTTCGATGTGTCCCTGCGGGCGAGGTCCGGGGCGCGGCGGCGAAGGATGGCAAGGTTGGCTGGTCCGTTGTCCTTTCGGTTGCGGGCGGCGTCTTTGCGGAAGGAGACGTCCAGCTGTCAATGGAAGGCGTTCTCGATCTGCCAATGGGCGCGCACGGTGGCCAGCAGGACCTCTGATTCCGGCATCCAGGACAGGGCGAAGTAGCGGGTCTCGGCCTGCACCTTGCCATCGGTCTCCCGGCGGGAGTCGATGCGGCCAAAGGCCTTCAGTCCAGGGAATTCATGGTGCTCCGCCAAACCCTTGGCCGAAACCACCGTTGCCGTCCGCGTCTCTTTCCGGCCGTGTCTCACCTCCACTTGGCGGGCCACGGGATAGTCTGCACCCACCTTGCCAAAGCACGATCGGGCATCCGACAGCAGCGAGTCTTGGTTGGCCTTCAGCACCAGGCAATAGTCGCCGCCGCCCTGCGAGATCGCGGCCACGGTGCGGCGGTTGCAGTGCAGCGCGTCCGCCGTCACGATCTTGCCCTTGAGCGCGATCAGGCTCAGCACCTCCAACGCCGCCTCCAGTTCACCGCCATTGTCGGCAGCCACCGTCGCCAGTGTCAGGCGCAGTCGAGCGGCATAGGCAGGACCATCATCCTGGTGCGCGCGCTCTGTCCCTGGTCGCGCGCGCCCCGTAAAGCCTTTCCGTCGATGGCGATCACATCGCCCGCGCCGAGCAGGGACGCTATCTGCGCCAGCACCCGTCCAAAGGCCGCATCCAGCGCCTTCGGATTGATCATCCGGAATACCGAAGAGAAGGTGTCATGGGACGGGATGGTGTGCCTGAGTTTCAGGAAGTCTCTGAAAACATGCTCCTTTGCCCGACCGAAGGTCGCCATCTCGGCACGACTGGTCGCCCCACAGAGGACCGCGACGAAGGCCACGACCAGCAATTCGCAAAGGTCATGGCGGGCATTACCCGCACGAGGATCGGGGATGTCGTTGAAAGCGGCGATGAAGATTTCCATGGGAGACCAAGGCTCCTGAGAAACGGTTCCCACCCAAGAATCCATCTCATGGAAAACCTCAAGACCACTCAGACCACGTCAGTTTCCAAACGCGATTCCCCTGTTGACGGTCCAAGTATATAAATCTATAAGGGATTAAATTCAGAATGCTGATTGAGGAGAATGCCCTTGCTGGGCGATGGAAAGAACTCACTGCCCTTTGTGTTTGTCATCGGTTTCAACAAGACGGGCACTACGGCGCTGCACGAGTTCTTTGAAAATAACGGTTGGCCGTCGATCCACTGGGACAAGGGAGACCTTGCCCGCCGCATGGTCACTAACTGCTTAGAGAACCGGCCAATTCTTGAAGGATATGATGGCCGCTTTCGCGTATTCTCCGACATGGCTGTTCAGACTGACCGAATAAGGATCGAGGCCAACCAGCTTTTCCCCGTCCTTGATCGGGACTATCCGGGTGCATATTTCATCTACAACACACGAAAGATCGATGATTGGATCGCCAGTCGCAGCGCCAATTTTGTGACACGTCACAAGGCAACCAATCTTGAGTTGGAAATGCGCCGTCTGAACACCGATAATCAAGACACAGTGTTGTTGTATTGGCGCGCCCAATGGCAGCGGTTCGATTCTGAGGTTTCGCAGTATTTCAAGACGCATCCACGGTTTTTGAAAGTCGACATTGATGCACGAGACCTGCCCGAACAGGTGGCCCTGCTGCTAGATCATCCGATGGATCCGTCCCATTGGAAGCGGGTGCGAACCAACGGCCCATCGTGACAATACATTCTTTCTGCTCGATTGTGTAACGGCGGGGCAGTCCACTTCACAGTGCACTGCAAAAGGATTGTGCGATGAACTGGTCAGAAAAATCTCCATACTTCAAGGCTTTGAATGCACGCATCCAAGGATTGGGCGGGTTCTTTAACGCGCATTTGCATCTTGATCGTGCAGGAACACTTGACGAAACGCTTGACCTGTTGACCGCACAGGCCGTGCGCGACGGCGCATCTTTGTCCATCGCCAGCAAACATGCTCTAATTCCCATGGTCCATGCGAGCAGATTGTATAGCCCGGACGTGCTTGAGGACCGCGTGTCAGGCTATCTTGAGCGTATGGTTGCCCTCGGAACACGGCGGGCCGATACGGTCGTCGATGTAACCGCTGATTGCGTGAGTCAGACTGCGTTTGAAAGGATGCTCTGCCTCAGGGCCCGATACAGTGATCGGCTTGACCTGCGTGTCGGCGCTTATACGCCACTTGGCTTTCGCGATGATCAGCCTGAACGGTGGACCCTCTTTGCACAGGCAGCAGAGCGTGCGGACTTCGTCGGTCTGCTTCCAGAGCGCGACGATCGGCTGCGCTATGCGGACCATATCGGGTTTGAAGACTGTTGTCGTCGCGGTCTGCTGCTTGCGGCCCGTTTGAGAAAACCAATCCATATCCACGTCGATCAGGCCAATTTCAGCTACGAGTGCGGCGGAGAAACGGTCGTTCGACTTGTCGCAGAACTTGGTCTTGGCCGTTTGCTAGAGCAAGAGCCGTTGGTCTGGCTAATTCACCTGATTTCTCCGTCGACCTATGACGAAGATCGCTTTGCACAACTGGCAGCTAGCATGGCAGACCTTGGCGTGGGGTTGATCTGCTGTCCATCCGCAGCCATCAGCATGCGCCAGTTTCGCCCGGTTGCGTCGCCGACATCGAACTCGATCGCGCGCGTGTTGGAGCTGTTGGCGCATGGCGTGTCTGTGCGTCTTGCATCGGACAATATCTGTGACGTAACCTCAACCATGGGCACGCCTGACATGGCCGATGAACTGCTAGTTCTTGGAAATGCGCTGCGTTTTTATGATATCGACATTCTTGCAAGGCTGGCCTGTGGCCTGCCGATGACCGGCGCAAACCTTGAGTGGATACGGGCGCATGTTGTCGAAGACAAAGCCGCAATCGCAGCTGAACTTCAGCACTTTGCGCACGCGACAGATGAGGGATAGCCGGATGTATGACCCGAATTTTGTCTTTTCCGACATTCTCACACTGCTTCGGAAGCGTGCCGCGCTTCATCCGGAGGCAATAGCACTGGAAGATGTGACGTCGCGGGACCTTGTGACGTATGCAGGCCTGCTAGGGCGCGTTGAACGCATGGGGCGATCACTTCGCTCAACAGGAGGGCGGCGCATCGGCCTAGTGCTGCCCAATGGGGCGCAATTGTCTGAAACATTGCTTGCGGCTGCCTGCGCGGGGACGGCTTTGCCCTTCAACCCTGCGCTGACGGCGCTAGAATTCGAAACCTACTTCCGTGATACTCGCATCGACCTAGTCATTGCACGACAGGATGTGTCGCCCATGGTCGTCCGGCTTGCTTCGCAGATGGGTTTGCGGGTCTTGAGTCCGGTTGCTCTATTGCATATGGCCGTGCCGGATGTGCCCTTCGATCCGCCCGCTGCGCAAGACATCGCTATGGTGCTGCTGACGTCAGGGTCGACGGGCCGGCCGAAGCGTGCGCCTCTGTCGCATCAAAATGTGTGCACCTCTGCACGTGATGTTGCGCGCTCGTTGAGGCTTGGTCGTGACGATCGCTGCCTGAGCATGTGGGAACTGTTCCACGTGGGCGGTCTGGTCGATCTCCTTTTGGCGCCGTTGCATTCAGGTGGGACCGTGATCGCGACGCCAGGCTTTGACAGCCACCGTTTTTTCGAACTGTTACCGGTCGTTCGGCCAACATGGTTTCAGGGCGTTCCAACCACTCTGGGGGATATACTGCGACAGCAGGCGCGTAACGGCGCAAACCTTCTCGGAACCCCGCTCAGGCTGGTGCGGTCCGTGGCAGCCCCCCTTTCGCCAAACCAGATGACTGCGCTGGAAACTGCCTTTGGGGTGCCGGTGCTTCAGACATTCGGGATGACTGAGGCAGGACCACTGATCACATCGCTCGGGCTAGAGGCTGAAACGCGCGTCTTAGGCTCTGTCGGGCAGTCCTGTGGCTGTGATATCAGAGTGGTTTTGCTAGACGGGCGTGATGCCCCGTCGGGTGCAGAGGGCGAACTGATGGTGCGTGGCCCCAATGTGTTTGGCGGATACGAAGACGATCAGGATGCAAATGCCGCAGTCTTTCATGGGGGGTGGTTCACGACCGGAGACCTTGGTCGATTTGATGCCTTGGGCAATTTGTTTCTGACCGGCCGGTCCAAGGATCTGGTGAACCGGGGCGGAGAGAAGGTTAATCTTCGAGAAGTCGACGATGCGCTTGCGGCACATCCTTGGGTTTCTGAGGCCGCTTCCTTTGCAGTGCCGCACCCGACCCTTGGCGAAGATATTGCCGCGGCCGTTGTGCTGAAGCCCGGGGTCGTCTGGAACGAAAGCGAGATAACGAACAGCTTGCGGACGTCACTCGCGCAATTCAAACTTCCGGCCAGCTTTTTTGTCGTCGACGCGCTTCCACGCAATGCTGTTGGAAAGCTTGATCGCAAGATCTTAGCCCAGCAATCAAGGCACGAAACTGACCCGGGCAGCCAGTGCACCAAATCCGAACTGGAGGCTCAGATCGCCGAGATTTGGGCGAAAGAGCTTGGCTTGGCGCAGGTGTCTCTCGACGCAAGCTTTTCTGCTTTGGGCGGTGACTCTCTGGCAGCGCTGCGGGTGCTGCTTGAACTGGAAAAGGTGTTTGGCCTGCTTCCACCAGAAATCGCCGGAAACCGGTTGGAGACGGTGCGCAACCTGGCGCAGCAGATATCAAGCATTCTGGCGTTGAAACCCGAACCGGGTCAGGACTGTGCCGCTCAGGATGGCACGGCCTTTACCGAGGCGCATCGCAAGGCCCTGCTCGCCGTCATCGCAGCCGCGCCCGTGCCGTCCCTGCGCCCGGGATCGGGCCTCAAACTTGCAAACGCAACTGGATCGCGCCCGCACATCATCTGGTTTTTCAATGCGCCCAATAGCGAGATGCCCCCCTTTGCGCAAGGCCTGTCTGCCCGGCAACCTGTTTATGGCGGCTTTTCTTGTGCGCACGCGTTTGATTGGTATGACCGCGCGATGGATGGTCTTGCGCACGCCTATACCGCGGAATTGCTGCGCGAATTTCCCGAAGGGCCGTTTCGTTTGGGGGGCAACTGTCAGGGTGGTCGTCTGGCATGGCTGATCACTCAGAAGCTTGAGGCAGCAGGCAGAACTGTGGAGGCTTTGGCTGTTCTCGAATATTCAGAGCCCGATCTGGTGAGATTTTCTGGGCGCCTTTTGATGATGTTTGGCATGCACAGTGCCAAGCAGCATTATCGCCAGATCCGGTGGGGCGAACACGACTGGCACAGGCAATTCATCCGGCCGCCTGAGACGGTTTGGATTCCCGGCATGCATGGTGGGTTCTTCGCGCCAAATACCGTGGGCATGCTGACGGACACAGTGCGATCGTTCTTTGAGAACATTAGCCTACCGGCATTCGGCGTCGAGACGCAAGAAGGCAGGGAGATTTGGTCGATCCATCAGGACCCCACCCTTTTTGACGCCTATGTCCGTCGATACTGCAATGCGAACGGCTTGGTGTGACCCGCACCCTTGTTATGGGCTCTGATGATGTGAACTCCCCATCTATTAACCTATTGAAATGACTTTCAGCTACAGAATTCGGATCAATGAATCTAGGCCTCACTCGACATGCTTGCAGAGTGAGGATATCGAATGGGCAAGGCAATTGCGGAACAGATCTCTGGAGAGAAGCTTAATGGAACTGGTCGTAATACTTGGTTTGCACAGGTCGGGAACGTCACTTCTTGCGATGGGTTTGGAGGCTCTGGGCTTCGATTTGCGGTTAGAGAATGATGAACGGGATGAGAATAATCCCACAGGCTACAAGGAGCAGGCCGAAATCAGGGCATTCAACGACCGCCTTCTCAGCCACCTTGAGACATCTTGGGATGATTGGAGTTTTCGGTCGGGCCTAATCGATTGGGATGCGCCCGATATGCATTATTGGATTCTAGAAGCTTTGGAAATTCTTGCCCGCGTCTTTCGGGGCAGTGAAAGAAGCGCACTCAAGGACCCCAGAATTACTATGCTGTTTCCATTTTGGCAGCGTGTCCTTTGTAAGACAACTTGGCAGGTGCGCTTTATTCTAGCGATGCGAAACCCCGAGGAAGTGGCTATAAGCCAAGTGACACGCGCCACACGCGATCCCGATCGCAATCTACTGATTCGCGAATCTGAGCCCATGCTGGCCTTATGGGCAGTGACAATGTACGAATTTCTGAAGCACCCCCCCGAGCAAGGTTTTCTTGCCATCGACTTCAACCTACTGCAAAATCAGCCAGATCGCGCGTTGGCAGCGGTTGTGGGTTATTTTGATTTGCGTGGGGCAGACGATGTTATCCGAGAGTTTCGAACATCTCGCGTCAAGTCGGAATTGTACCGGTCCCGTGTCGGAGTTCAGACCGCACAGAGTGGTTGGGGTTCCGCAGCATTAGAGCTCTGGAGAGCGATGGGTGATGACGGAACAAGGGTATTTGACGTCGCATTGTGCGAACAGGTGCTAGGGGGCGTGACGCAGATTAAAGGGCTTTTGCCCAGTCTTGAGGCTACTCGTACTTCCATTCAGTCCTCCTGCAAAACCGCCGCCGAAGTTCGTCAGATAAATACTGCATTGGAAAAAATTAAGGTTGGTCTCTTCTTAGAGGCGGAGCATGAACTTCTTAAACTGTACAGAAGTGATGAGCGGAACCTCGAGTGTCTGTATCTGCTTTCGGAAATTAATCTCCGCATGAACAGAATAGGGCAAGCGAAAAATTATTCCGATGCGGCGCTTGAGGTTGATCCGGACTTCTTCAAGGCACTTGCCGTCCAAATCGAACTGAGCGTTCGAGAAAATGACCTTGGAACCGCCGTCGCACTCCTAAACAAGTATCCATCGCATGGTGAAACACGCGATATGCACAGATTGTTGCAGTATCGCATCAGCCTCGCGCAGGCGGATTTCGAATACGCTCTTGTGGAACTTGCTGATATAATCGAACGAAACTCTGAAGTGGCAAACGTGCGAGAGCTTTTTGCCATTGGTGCTAAGTCAGTGCTAGATCGCGAGGGCGAAGTACGCGTCGATGACTTCATTGATGCCCTCGGTCTTAAATTGCCGCCACCATTGAAGATCGCGGACATGCTCTGGTCAGATCCAGAATATGGCTCCGTGGATATTATAATACCGGTCCACAATGCCTTGGACGACCTAAAGCAGTGCCTGAATTCTGTTGATCGCTGCGCAGAAAGATTACTCAATCGAATCATAATTGTGGATGACGCTTCGGATGAGGAAACTGCAGACTGGCTGCGCGTATATGCCCATAGTCGTTCAAACGTGTTGCTTATCCGAAATCAGAACAATGAGGGTTTCACGCACAGTTGCACTCGTGGCATTGATGCTAGTAAAGCACCAATCTTCGTTCTTTTGAATAGCGACACAGTCGTGTCTCCTGGTTGGATGAGCGGCCTCTGGCGCGGATTAGATGCAGATGAGAGGCATTCGATGACTGGCCCCTTGTCAAACAATGCCTATTTTCAGTCAGTCCAATTTCCCGTCGATTTTTCAAGGCTTGACGAAAGGGCACAGATATCTGCGGTTCATGCTGCCGCGTTAGTTATCGGCGCTTTCAGTCCGCTAGAATATTGTAAGGTTCCGTTCTTGTCCGGTTTCTGCGTGATGATCCGGCGATCCGCGTACGATGCCGTCAACGGTTTTGACACGGAAACTTATCCACAAGGATACTGGGAGATCCAAGATCTGGCATTCCGAATGATTGATCGTGGGACCTTCCCATGCTTGGTTGATAATGTCTTCGTGTACCATAGGCAGGGAGCAAGCACCGCAGGTGAATTAAGGAACCAGCTCCTAGTGCAGGGTTTTAAGCGGATTTGTAGCTCTTTCGGGGCGATACGCGTTTTGTTTGCCGAGGAAATCTGCAGAAACTTACCAATTACGACTGCCCAACGCGTGAACTTGTTTCGTAATTTCCCAATGCATACCTGTGCGCCGGAGGCACACATTGCAAGGCGGTCGGGCAATGCCTCAATCGCTGCGCCAAGCCAGTTGTTCGTCGAACATAAGTCATTCGTTGGCCCGGGCCCTAATTTTGAAAATCTGGCGCCGGTGGCAGGCGGAAGCCTGACAAGTCGAGCAAAGGTGTTAGCGTATTATCTGCCGCAATTTCATCAGGTCGCCGTCAATGATGCGGCGTGGGGCACAGGCTTTACAGAGTGGAGACAATTGGCGCGGGGAATTCCACGATTTGCAGGCCACATGCAACCGCGTATCCCTCGTGATCAAGGGTTTTACAATTTAGCCGACTCAGAGGTGATGCGAAAGCAGATTAAACTGGCACGCGATGCGGGGATCCACGGCTTCTGCTTTTACCACTATTCGTTCGATGGACAGCGTGTGCTTGAAACGCCAGTCGAGCGACTTTTGCAAGATCCAACGCTGGATTTTCCGTTCTGCCTGATTTGGGCGAACGAAAACTGGACACGCACTTGGGATGGGTCAAACCAAGATATAATCTTGCGCCAGACTTATAACGAGTTTTTCGATCAGACGATGATTGACGACTTCGCGAGGCATATGGTCGATCCGCGCTATATTCGGATCGATGGTCGACCTTTGCTGATCATATATCGGCCAGGTCATATTCCAAACATTCGAAGAAAGATGGATCGCTGGCGCGAAATGTTTCAGCAACAGTATGGATTGGAGCCGTTGCTGTTTATGAGCCAGATCTTCTTCGACTCTGACCCGCGCAAGTTCGGTCTTGACGGCGCGGTAGAATTCCCTCCTCACAAGCTTAACGAAAACCTGCGTCCTATCAATGGCCAGCTGCAACTATATGATGCGGATTTTCAAGGGCATGTCTTTGCCTACGATGACGTCGTCCAAGCGTCTCTGAGCGAAGGGCCTCAGCCGTTTCCGCTGGTTAAGTGCGCTATTCCCTCTTGGGACAATGAACCGAGACGGCCGGGGCGAGGGTTGGTTGTCCACGGATCCACACCCATGAAATTCCAAGCATGGATGGAGGCGCTCGTGCAGCATGCGCAGGACAACCCAGTTTATGGCGAATCCCTGGTTTGCGTGAACGCCTGGAATGAATGGGCTGAAGGTGCTTACCTTGAGCCGGACGTTCACCATGGTGCGGCTTACCTCAACGCCGTTAGCCGTGTCTTACACGGTGCGTCCAAGCGTGAACGATCAGCCCGCGATGGAGAGACTGCAGAGACTTCATAGGACCGGTCACGGTGATATTGTTGTTCGACCGATGCGTGGGCACATTGCAAGCAAACCATTGCCTGTAGTGAAATACTGTAACAGCCCAGGTAGGGGCTGTGCGCTCAATCGAGGCGCAGTTGTCCGATCAGTTTAGCTGGCTGTCCCATCAGTGTATCGAGCAGAATCCAGCCCTGTTTTCTGGCGGTAGAGATGACGGATCGGATGACGGCGAAGTCGTCGGCGCCGTCGGTTGATCGGAAGCCGCCAGA
>Ga0209702_10009773_pt1 | contig 10546 bp, 13 predicted proteins | sample FRY01_FD_187210 | JGI IMG/M metagenome (GOLD analysis project Ga0209702, IMG submission 187210) | Freshwater microbial communities from Lake Fryxell liftoff mats and glacier meltwater in Antarctica - FRY-01 (SPAdes) (version 2) | ecosystem: Environmental > Aquatic > Freshwater > Ice > Glacier...
TTCGTTTAAGGTAGACTCTAAATTTTGAGTGTGCAGTAGTTTTCCGTTAAGGGAATATACAAGAGCTGTAATTTCCCCTGCAATTTCTTTGTTCCCTATGAATAGGCTCTCTGTAACTGGATTGGGGAATATTTTTATCCCAAACAACAAATTAAAATCTGTTGTGTTTAAAAAGTTTTCATTACTGTGAAAAATAAGCCTATTTTGGGCAAGGTCTGTTAACATAAGTTTATAAGAGTCTGTTAGAATGATGTCACCAAAATTAAATTCCCACACTGCAAATTGATTTAGACTTTCATTTAAAAAATTAAATGTTTTTTGTTTAAAATTTTCTAAATAAGCCGCATCCACTCCTGCCACCACTTCACAGTTTTGAATTGTATTTGTTAACTCTTCACAACTGATAAACCAAGGGCCAATAAACTCTTTAACATCTTCTGTCCAACTAAAATTCATATAACCATCTATTGATCCACATAGTGCAATTTCAAAAGTGCCTTCATAAATGTTAAAGGTAGTTATGGCTGCTCCATAGGGCAATTCTAATAATTCCCCTTCATATTCCACATGTGTAAGACTCCAGTTATGATTTGGAGGATTATTTCCAGAAAATGGCGCATGAGATTGGTCAATATTCATTTCATTGGGAATATTGGAAATATCAATATAGCTATTATTGGTGGGGTGTGATAAAATAAAACTACTTAAAGCCATTCCAAATCCATTGTTATATTGCTGGATAGTATAAGATATTGTTTCGCCAATCATACCTTGAAACGCTCCTTTTATTCGTTGGTAGAATGTGGAGACATAATTATCATTGCAACTAATGCTTTCTATTTCTATTACATTCACAATTACAAGTTCATTATTGCCAATATAATTTGCATCCATCTCAAAAGAACCACCACAACAACCTTGAACTAAAATTTGATTATTCACAAAAGTTATTTCAAATCTTAATTCAGGATCTGTATTTAAAACATCATCCCAAATAGCATTTGACGCACTGCTATCTCTGGCAGCATGTATAAACCAACTTTCATCAAGTAGAATTTGGTTTTGGGAATGATTAATTGAGGTTATAAAGATTACCAATATCATAATTATATTTTTCATAAGAACTTAATTTATTATTAGTTGTTTTGCATGTACAGGTTGTCCGTCAACAATAAGCACAACTGCATAAATTCCAATTGGATAATTAGCTAAGTTGAGGTTTATTTCATTTTCATTGGTATCCAATGTAAAATTAGATGAAAAAGTATCATAAAGCTTTACTAGATGTAAATTTGCAGTTGTAGCGATATTGACCTGATAATTCACGAGTACATTTAGACTTGCCGGATTAGGTGACAAGCCATTGAGCGTTGCAAATGACCAAATTTGACTTAAAGTTTTACCGTCATGATAATCATCTGAATTAATAATATCCATTCCCAATAAATTAAAACAAATATTAAACTCACCTAAATGTTCATTTAAAAGGGTAACTGCATCTTGGGCTTTTTGAAGAGTCATTTGATGACCAGTCCATTCTCCATTTTCATCAGCTATTCCCCAAAAGAAAATATTAAAAGACACAGGCTCAAAATTATTTGAATAAGCTGGATCTATTGACTTTGAATAAACTCCCGGTGGATCCGGCACTTCTGAAGGGGGTGTTCCACAAAAATCATCAAATTGTTCTTGAGCAATTAAAAATTGCACATTAAAAAGTAAAAAACAAGCAATTATAAAATGTAAATATTTTATTGGGATATGGTGGGGGGGGGGGGGGGGGGGGTGTAACCTTTTGACAATCTGTGAGTTGTGTTGCTTTCATAATTGTGACGTTATTTAGCTTAATATAGATTGGTTAACTAAGATACGGTTTTTAGTTTAAATTTAACAAATTTGTAATTGGAATGTTTCCAGACCATCACAAAAAGCAATACCCCCATCTAATTTTATAATTTAACTAACATAGTAAGACAGTATAAATATCGTATATTTGCACCATTATTTAGACTTAATCTATTTAATACCGATTATTATTTGATTTACCCGATAAATTCATTTCATCCTTTATTGACTATCAAATATATATCGGCATCATACAATTTATTTTAAATAAGTTATAATAACAGAATTAGTATAAAATGATAAAAGTAAGCGATACCGCTAAAACAAAGATTGCCCAATTGATGGCAGAAGGGGGCTTTAGCCATGTTAGCGATTTTGTGCGTGTAGGGGTAAAAAGCGGGGGGTGTTCCGGTTTATCCTATGAACTCAAATTTGACAACACTTCCCTTGAAGAAGATAAGGTTTTTGAAGATAACGCCGTTAAAATCATAATTGATAAAAAGAGCTTTCTTTATCTTGTAGGGACCGTGCTGGAATACAGCGGTGGCCTTAACGGAAAAGGATTTGTTTTCAACAACCCAAATGCAAGCAGAACTTGTGGTTGTGGGGAGAGTTTTTCTCTGTAGATTCAAAAATTTAATATTCAAAATTCAATAGCAGAATATGGGTAATTTAAATCAATTTGAAGACAGTGAGATTTGGCAAAAGGCTCGTGAAGTTTGCAATGATGTTTTTATAATTAGGGAATCTACAAATTTAAAAAAGGATTTTAAACTTTATGAACAAATTAATGCGTCTTCGGTATCCACAATGGATAATATAGCAGAAGGATTTGAAAGAAATGGAAACAGAGAATTTTTACAATTTTTATCCATTGCTAAAGCCTCTTGTGGGGAAACAAGGTCGCAACTATATAGAATATTAGATCGCAATTATATTACACAGGAAGAATTTGAAGTCTATTTTTTAAAATTAATTACCCTGAGTAAGCAAATAGGATCTTTTATGAATTATTTACAAAAAAGTGAATACAAAGGAAGTAAGTATAAGGATAAGCCTTGAGCATTGAATCTTGAATAATTGAATATGAAGTTCACAGAAGACGATTTACAAAAAGAACTCGAAACCAAAGAGTATAAGTATGGTTTCTACACAGATATTAAATCTGACACCTTTCCTGTGGGTCTTAATGAAGAAGTAGTAATAGCAATTTCCAAAAAGAAAGAAGAGCCACAATGGATGACAGACTGGCGTTTAGAATCTTTCAGGTATTGGAAACAAATGATAGAGCCAGAGTGGGCAAATGTGCATTATCAAAAACCAGACTTTCAAGCGATTTCCTATTACTCGGCACCTAATTCAAAACCAAAGTACGACAGCCTTGATGAAGTAGACCCAGAATTACTGGATACTTTCAAAAGATTGGGCATTTCTTTAGACGAACAAAAAGTACTCGCAGGGGTTGCTGTGGATATTGTTATTGACTCGGTTTCCGTGGCGACGACTTTCAAGAAGACCCTTGGAGAAAAAGGCATTATTTTCTGTTCTATTTCTGAAGCCATAAGAGAGCATCCTGAACTGGTAAAAAAATATTTAGGAACGGTTGTTCCGCAACGCGATAATTTTTATGCGGCTCTAAATTCAGCAGTTTTTAGTGATGGATCTTTCTGTTATATCCCTAAGGGCGTGCGATGCCCAATGGAACTGTCGACCTATTTTCGTATAAACCAAGCAGGAACCGGGCAGTTTGAAAGGACCCTTGTAATTGCTGATGAAGGTAGCTATGTGAGCTATCTGGAAGGATGTACAGCGCCTTCACGTGACGAAAACCAGTTGCACGCAGCAGTGGTGGAATTAATAGCTTTAGATAACGCCGAAATAAAATATTCCACCGTCCAAAACTGGTATCCCGGGAATAAAGAAGGAAAAGGTGGGGTGTATAATTTTGTGACCAAAAGGGGACTGTGTGAGAAAAACGCAAAAATCTCTTGGACACAGGTGGAAACCGGTAGCGCAGTAACCTGGAAATACCCCAGTTGCATTTTAAAAGGGGATAATTCTATTGGCGAATTTTACTCCATCGCTGTAACTAACAATTTTCAGCAGGCAGATACAGGTACAAAAATGATCCATCTTGGGAAAAATACCAAAAGCACCATTATCTCTAAAGGAATTTCCGCAGGAAACTCACAAAACTCTTATCGTGGATTGGTGCAAATAAGTCCGCGTGCTGAAAACGCAAGAAATTTTTCACAATGTGACTCCCTTTTAATGGGGAATAAATGTGGAGCGCATACGTTCCCCTATATCGAGGTCAAGAATAAAACCGCAAAAGTAGAACACGAGGCAACCACGTCAAAAATTGGGGAAGACCAGATTTTTTACTGTAACCAGAGAGGAGTAAATACAGAAAAAGCAATTGCTTTGATTGTAAATGGCTTTAGTAAAGAAGTGTTGAATAAACTCCCTATGGAATTTGCCGTGGAAGCACAAAAATTACTGGAAATCAGCCTGGAAGGCTCCGTAGGATAATTGTATAACTAAATTTAACCAAAAACCAATGAACAAATTTCTTGTTTTAATTGTAAGTATCGTTGTTTTATCTTCTTGTAAAAACAAGGATAATGAGTCTACCGAAGTTGTTGAAATTCAAGCAGACTTTATCTATTTTGATGATGCCGCAGTTTTAAAAGGTAATGATTTTATCTATGGTGTAAAAATAGATGCCAAAGCAAAAGAACTTGCCGATAAAGTAGAACCGGTAAAAAATGACGAGTTTGATATGGTGGCGGTCACCATAAAAGGCACTATAAACCCAAAACTTGAAGGAGAAGAAGGATGGGAAGAAATTGTTACTATTAAAGAAATTATTACCGTTAGCGATACACCATCAGAAGCTGACGTTAAAATTCAATAAAAAAAATCCATGTTACACATTAAAGATTTACACGCCGGCGTTGAAAATGAAGATATTTTAAAAGGAATTAACCTTGAAGTAAAAGCAGGGGAAATTCACGCGATTATGGGACCAAACGGTTCCGGAAAAAGCACACTTGCATCTGTTATTGCAGGAAAAGAAGAGTTTGAAGTAACCCAAGGAAGCATTACGTTTGAAAATGAAGATATCGCAGAACTAGCTCCTGAAGAACGAGCTCATAAAGGCATATTTCTTTCGTTTCAATACCCTATTGAAATACCCGGGGTTTCAGTGACTAACTTTATTAAAACTGCAATCAATGAAGGCAGAAAAGCCAAAGGCCATGAAGATATGCCTGCCGGCGAAATGTTGAAAATGATTAGGGAAAAAGCAGAGCTTTTAGAAATGGACAGAAAATTCCTTTCCCGTTCTTTGAACGAAGGTTTTTCCGGCGGTGAAAAAAAGAGAAATGAGATATTTCAGCTTGCCATGCTCGAGCCAAAACTAGCAATTCTTGATGAAACCGACTCTGGTTTAGACATTGACGCCCTTCGCATCGTTGCTAATGGCGTGAATAAATTGAGAAATGAAAACAATGCTGTGGTGATCATCACACATTACCAAAGACTTCTGGATCATATTGTCCCTGATTTTGTACACGTCTTAATGGACGGCAAAATTGTAAAATCAGGCTCCAAAGAACTAGCACACGAGCTCGAAGAAAGAGGTTATGACTGGATTAAAGAAGAGTTAAACGCGGTGTAAAGTTCAAAGTTTCTGGTTTCAAGTTTCTGGTTTATTTTTATATCCCATTTAATAGATTTATTTATGGCTACTATAAAAAAATTTGAAGATTTGGAAGTTTGGCAAGAAGCCAGAAGATTGTATAATGAAATTTTAATTATTTCTGAATCAAAAGGGCTTAAAAATGATTTTAGATTAAAAGATCAAATCAAAGATTCCTCAGGTTCAGTAATGGATAATATCGCTGAAGGATTTGAAAGAGATGGAAATTTGGAATTTAGGCAATTTCTCTCCATAGCAAAAGGTTCGGCCGGTGAGACTAGATCACAATTATATAGGGTATTTGACAATGGGTATATTACCTAACTTCATTTAGATAATTTGACTAATGAATATGAAGTGTTAAGTAAAAAAATTGCCTCGTTTATGAATTACTTAAACAAAAAAGATTATAAAGGATTAAAATTTAAGTAACAAGAAACTTGAAACAAAAAACTTGAAACAAGAGAAAATGAGTTTAAAAGAAAAATTAGTTTCGTCCTTTTTTGCCTTCGAAGATTATATCGATGCAGATTCGCATATCCATGAAATGCGCAATTCTGCTATAAAATCTTTTGAGGAAAAGGGGTTTCCCACAAAAAAAGAAGAAGCGTGGAAATACACGTCCTTAAATAGCATCTTGAAAGAAGATTATTGCGTTTTTCCGAAGAAGGAAAATACAGTGGAATTTAAAGATGTCAAGAAATATTTTCTGCACGAGATAGATACCTATAAAATAGTTTTCATCGACGGGATATACAATTCTTTTCTCTCAGAAACTACCCATGACAAAGTAGATGTTTGTCTGATGTCTTCGGCGTTAAGCAAACCAAAATATAAAGCAGTTATCGAAAACTACTTCAATAAAATTGCTAAAGAAGAAAGTTTAACTTCCTTAAATACTGCCTTTGCTAAAGAAGGAGCTTATATATTTATACCAAAGCACCGCGAAGTAGAAAAACCTATTGAAATAATAAACTTTGCTACCGGAAACGAAGCGGCGTTGTTGTTGCAACCCAGAAATTTGATTGTAGTTGAAGAAAATGCACATGTTCAAATTATAGAACGCCACCAGAGTTTGACCTCTAATCCCGTTTTTACCAATGTGGTGACAGAAATATTTGCGGAGAAAAATGCCTCCGTCGACTATTATAAAATACAAAATGATAATCACAGTGCATCGTTGATCGATAACACATATATATCCCAAAGAGGGGGAAGTAATGCCAGTGTGCATACTTTTTCTTTCGGCGGAAAGCTCATCAGAAATAATTTAAACTTCTACCAGAAAGGGGAACGCATTAATTCCACACTGAAAGGTGTTACTCTTATTGAAGACAAACAATTAGTGGATCACTACACACTTGTAAACCATATAGAACCTAACTGCGAAAGCCATCAGGATTATAAGGGAATTTTTGCAGGTAATTCCACAGGAGTATTCAACGGAAGGATCATTGTGGAGAAAGAAGCACAAAAAACAGATGCATTTCAGCAAAACAATAACATTCTTATTGATAATAATGCAAGTATCAATTCTAAACCCCAACTGGAGATTTTTGCCGATGATGTAAAATGCTCTCACGGTTGCACCATTGGTCAGCTAGATGAAGACGCCTTATTTTATCTGCAAACCAGAGGAATTAGAAAGAAAGAGGCACAGGCATTGTTAATGTATGCTTTTGCCAGTAATGTTCTGGACAGCGTAAAAATACCCGAATTAAAATCCAGGATAACCAAATTAATTGCCAACAAGATTGGGGTTAAATTAGGTTTTAACCTGTAATTGATTTTTATAGACAGACCCTTAAAGCAATAGTTGTATGGAAACCCATTTGAAAAAAATACATTTTGATGTAGAAAAAATTCGAAAAGACTTTCCCATACTCAAAAGAAAAGTCAACGGATACCCTTTAGTCTATCTCGACAATGCAGCTACTTCCCAAAAACCGCAAGTGGTAATCGATGCTATTGTGGATTATTACTCTAATTACAATGCAAACATTCACCGTGGTGTGCACACTTTGTCTCAGGAAGCGACAGACTTGTATGAGCAGTCCAGGATAAAAATCCAAAAGCATTTCAACTGTAAAAATCCTTACGAAGTAATTTTTACTTCCGGAACCACCCACGGCATAAACCTTATCGCTTCGGGATTTAAAAAATTCTTGAAACCTGAAGATGAATTGCTGGTTTCTGCATTAGAACACCATTCTAATATTGTACCCTGGCAAATGCTTTGTGAAGAGACAGGTGCTGTTTTAAAAGTGATTCCGATGAATCTGGAAGGCGAACTCGATATGGAAGCATATAGCAAGTTGCTGTCTGATAAAACCAAACTGGTTTTTGTAAATCATATTTCAAACGCCTTGGGAACTATTAACCCCATTGAAGAAATAATAGAAAAAGCACACAATGCTGGAGCCGCTGTTTTAATTGACGGTGCCCAGGCTTGTTCTCATATAAAACCTGATCTTCAAGCATTAGACGTGGATTTTTATGTAACCTCTGCCCATAAAATGTGTGGACCCACAGGTGTTGGTATCCTTTATGGAAAAGAAGAGTGGCTTACTAAACTTCCACCATACCAGGGAGGTGGCGAAATGATAAAAGAAGTTACTTTCGAAAAAACAACCTATGCAGGGCTGCCGCATAAATTTGAAGCCGGAACCCCAAATATTGCTGATGGAATCGCTTTTGGAACTGCTATCGATTATTTAAATGCTATTGGGTTTGATAAAATTGCTTTGTATGAAAATGAACTTCTGGAATATGCCACAAACAAGTTATTGGCAATCGAAGGGGTGAAAATTTACGGTACTTCAAAAAACAAAACCTCTGTCATTTCCTTTAACATAGAGGGCATACACCCTTATGATATTGGCACAATAGTTGACAAACTAGGCATAGCTGTTCGCACCGGGCATCATTGTGCACAACCCATAATGGATTTTTATAAAATTCCGGGGACGGTGAGGGCTTCTTTTGCTTTTTACAATACCTTTGAAGAAATTGATATATTTATAAACGCCATTCAAAGGGCAAAACAAATGTTAACCTAAAACAACCCAAATTATGAAAGCAGTATATTCTATTTTAGTAGTTTCTTTATTGATTTTTGCAACTTCTTGTGAGCAAACCCAACAAGTAATAAATACAGCCAGCAACGTGCAATTAAACGGAAACTATACAGTAAATGAAGTGATGGGAAAAAATTATTCTCCTAAAGGATTAGTAGTAGGTTTTGATGCTTTAAACAAATCTTTTAATGCTACGACAGAATGTAATAACCTGTTTGGGACTTACACACTGGATTTGTATGTGATTAATTTTGGGGAGATAGCCTCAACAAAAAAGTTTTGTGAAGGTAAAATGGATGCTGAAAATGAATTGACCCAGACTTTTAAAGCCACCGGTTCTTACAGTATTGAAAACGGCATCCTTAAATTGTTTTCCGCAACAGACAGAAGTTTGTTGCTAACGGCAACAAAAGTGAGAGATACCAATGAAAATTAAAGAGATACAGGAAGAAATAATTGACGAATTTGCATTTTTTGACGATTGGATGCAACGCTATGAGCATATGATTGCTTTAGGGAAATCCTTACCGCTCATAGAAGAAAAAAACAAAACAGAAGATTATCTAATAAAAGGATGCCAATCTAAAGTTTGGGTTTTCCCGGAACTTATTGATGGGAAAGTGGTGTATTCAGCAGATAGTGATGCTATTATTACTAAAGGAATTGTAGCACTTTTACTAAGGGTTTTTTCAAATCAAACCCCTGAAAAAATCCTTCAGGCAGATACTAAGTTTATCGATGAAATTGGTTTAAAAGAACACTTATCCCCTACCAGGGCAAATGGATTGGTTTCAATGATAAAACAATTAAAAATGTATGCACTGGCTTACCAGTCGCAACTAAATTAAAAAGTAATGGAAGCAGAAGAGAAAATAGATACCGCAGCGTTAGGCGAAAAAATCGTAAAAGTTTTAAAGACTATCTATGATCCTGAAATCCCGGTGGATATATATGAACTGGGTCTTATCTATGATGTATTTGTCAATGAGGATTATGAAGTAAAAATTATCATGACACTTACCACGCCCAATTGCCCCGTTGCCGAAAGTTTGCCAAAAGAAGTAAGGGATAAAGTAGCTTCCGTAAAAATGGTAAAAGATGCAGAAGTAGAACTTACTTTTGATCCTGCTTGGACACAAGAGTTAATGAGTGAAGAAGCTAAGTTGGAGTTAGGAATGCTTTAAAAGTTTTTCTAACCTTGATTTTGTAAAGTAAACCCTTTAATCACACATTTTGGAAATAATCAACAAAGTCGCAAACAGCAAACTGATCACCATCAATCTGGAAGATTACTACTCGGAAGGGGAACGGGTGCTTTTTGATATTAAAGACTGGTTGTTTCAGGAAATGGTTTTAAAAGAAAAGGATTTCAGGGAATATATAAAAAAACACGACTGGAGTCCATATAAAAAAAAATATGTTGCTTTATCCTGCAGCACAGATGCCATTGTTCCCGGCTGGGCATATTTGCTAATTACAACACATCTCTCTCCTTTTGCAAGCAAAGTGATCGTAGGGTCTTTAGAAGAACTAGATAGCATTCTCTATGCCGAAACTCTTCAAAAACAAGATTTTTCTGTTTATCAAGACCTACCTTTAATTATCAAAGGCTGCAGTAAAAAACCCGTTCCTCAAAATGCCTATGTTTTACTTGCGCAGCAATTGCAACCCATTGCTAAAAGTATTATGTATGGGGAAGCTTGCTCAGCAGTACCCTTGTATAAAAGGCGGTAATTCTTTCCATCTTCTTTAGTCAATAAAAAAATGTAACTAATCAGTGCTAATTTAGTTTTTTTGAGTTACACACTTAGCATCCGTTTTATATTTTTATGATATATAGGTTTTGCTATTACCATTCTTTCTATAGTCTTATGAAAGATACTCTGTTTGAATTGAGATCGGTTGATCCTAAAACAAAATT
>Ga0209702_10009774_pt1 | contig 10546 bp, 9 predicted proteins | sample FRY01_FD_187210 | JGI IMG/M metagenome (GOLD analysis project Ga0209702, IMG submission 187210) | Freshwater microbial communities from Lake Fryxell liftoff mats and glacier meltwater in Antarctica - FRY-01 (SPAdes) (version 2) | ecosystem: Environmental > Aquatic > Freshwater > Ice > Glacier...
CCGCAATTGGCAAAGCGATTATTTCGCTCAACAATTGCGGATTGTACACAAGTCGAGAATTGATAAACAAACTATTTTCATTGGCTTGCGAAACATATTTTTTGCTTAAATGCGCTTGCGCCAAATAGCTAACGGGCATTGTCAATCTTTTCTGCCATTTTTCGGCAAGGGTAAAAATTCCACACAACAAATCTGCCGCAGGTTTTGTGTAAGTTAGTGGATATAAATTGGCCACCTCTTGGTCGTCAAAGAAAACGATGTTATTAAATTGCATTTAAAAAGTTTCAAAAATAAGCGAAATAATGAGAGAAACAAAATACACAAAAAAAGAGGTTATAAATTAATATAACCCCTTTTGAAATTTATTTTAAATTAATGCCAAATTATCACAAACCATTACTCATCCAGATGGTACAAGAATCAGTTGCTTTTGCTAAAGATTCCTTATCTAAACGATCCGTTTTTAGTTCATGATCAGGAACAGAATATGAATAAACTCTTAATTTGAGCTTGTTTCTGACATAGCTTCCAACATTATAAAATTGGCCAAAAGCAAATGCTGTTTCATTGCATTGTTTGCCAAAAAAAGCTTCATAAAAAACAGTAGTATACATGGTATTGTTTTTATTATCAAAATAAAACCATGAACCTTGACCACCTCTACCAGGATAATTAATTCCAGAACTAACATTAAATCTATTAAATCTTGGATCAAAGTTGTCTGGGTTCTCTACATCAGATGTAACATAAACAAAGTTAAAACCTATTTTATTAGTTATACAGTTGCATGATGTGGAGTCTATCCAAAAACTTCCAGGCCTTTTTTCCACACATCTACCACCTGCCCAATAGGAACCGGGGGGGCATTCACAATTGCCATTGATAACATATCTGCCTCCTCCACAAGATTCTGTCTCGCACTTTTTCTTACATGATCCAAATACACTAAAAAAAAGCATAGACCAAATTAAGAAACGGTTTTTAGCGAATGAATTTATAAGATTTGTTTTCATAAGGATTAGATATATTAATGATTAAAGTTTGATTGAAGGGAATATTTACTGGTAACGGTGGATTATGATAAAACATACTGTCATCATCATTTTCAAAAACAGTTTCTTGAGCTGATAATTGGCTTGAAATTAGCATTAGAAATAATATGGAAAAGAGCTTGAATTTTACCCCCCCCAATTAAAATTGACTTCATCGCAATTACGCGATTTTGCAAATGTTGAAGCTTTTAAAGCTTGAACATTTTTTCTGTTGTTGAAATTTGATTTTTTCATGATATATTATTGGTATTAATGAATTGCAAATATAAATAAAATCACAAACTAACCAAATTTGTTTTTATGGCATAACTGCAACAGCTCCTTTTTAGGTATAGAATTTTCAATCTCCAATTACGACAAAAAACGGAATTGAAGGAATTTTAATTTAATAAAAAAGTCGATTAATGAACAATTAAACAAATTATCTTTGCACCATGAATTTACAGAAAATTATGGCCGATGTTAATCAATTGGTTTTATCGGTGGGCGACTATATTTTGAAAGAAAGAGAAGGATTTGACACGACTATTGTAGTTGAAAAAGGGCTGAACCAATTGGTGAGTTTTGTAGATATTGAAGCAGAGAAGCAGCTGGTAAAAGGCTTGTCTTCAATTTTGCCAGAGGCGGGTTTTATAACCGAAGAAAACACTGTTAACAAACCCAATGAAACATTAAATTGGATTATAGACCCACTAGATGGCACAACAAATTTCATACATAACTTGCCTGTTTTTAGTATTAGCATTGCTTTGATGCAAGGGAAAGATATTTTGGTCGGGGTTGTTTATGAGTTGGGCAAAAAGGATTTATTTGCTGCCTGGCAAAATGGAGGGGCTTGGTGCAATGGCATTAAAATTGAGGTTTCTAAGGAAACAATGCTCTCAAAATCTTTGATTGCAACGGGGTTTCCTTACTATGATTTTGACCAAATGGAGGCCTATTTAAACACCTTGAAATATTTAATGAAAGAAACACACGGACTGCGCAGGCTTGGATCAGCAGCTGTAGATTTGGCTTATGTGGCTTGTGGAAAATTTGAAGGTTTTTTTGAATACGGTTTGCATCCTTGGGATGTTGCTGCGGGTTGCTTATTGGTGAAAGAGGCGGGCGGTTTTGTTTCAGATTTTGAAGGCAAAACAGATTTTATATTTGGAAAAACAATTATTGCGGGCAACACCAACGCACAATTGGAACTTCAAAAACTGATTGCAAAAAACTTTTTATCCAATCATTAAATGCGTAGAGGCATATCTGTTGTCGGAAGAGTTTACCCTTGAACTTAATGAAAACGCCAACGATAACACCCCCACTCTACCAACAAACATTGACATTACTAAAACTAATTTACTTGCATCTGTTAAATGCGGAGTGATTCCAGTTGTTAGCCCTACGGTTGCAAATGCAGAGATAGATTCGTAGGCCAGAGCAGCCAAAGACATATTATTTTCTGTGAAGGATAAAATTGTAATGGTTAATAAGACAAATAAACCCGAAAAAACGACTACAGCAAAAGCTTTGTATATTAAGTCAGTGCCAATTGTCCGCTTATCCAAGGTCATCTCCCTTTTACCTTTAATTGTTCCCAAAACAGCTAACATCATAATCACAAATGTGCTTGTTTTTATACCGCCACCTGTTGAGGAAGACGAAGCCCCTATAAACATTAAAAACATTGAAATCATGATTAATGTAGTTGGCATTTCATTTAAGTTGATACTACTAAATCCTGATGTTCGGGTGTTGACGGATTGAAAAAAAGAAACTGCAAATTTCCCAAAAGGCGTTTTTATGTGTTCTAAATCTTTGACATGTAGAAAGTAGAAAGCAACAGTTCCTATCGTAATCAAAATCAAACTGCCATAAATGGCAATTTTAGAACTTAAGTTCCAATCTCTCCAAGGTTCTTTTAATCTTTGCCTTAATTTTATGGGAGAAAAAACATCTCTGATAACCGGAAATCCAATTCCGCCAATGATAATAATGAATCCCATAAAAATATGAAGCATATACAATTCACTTGCCAAGGGCGTTTCCATACCAAATTCTAAAGTAGAAAAACCAGCGTTGCAAAATGCAGAAATACTATGAAAAATAGAATGATAGATGCGGTCGCCATGGTTTGCAAAGGTGTAATCGCCCCACAAAACATAGATACCAACGGCACCAATTAGCTCAATAACAAATGTCATTAACAAAATGCGTTTCAACAAAAAAGTTGTTCCCGAAAGATTTTCTGTATCCAATAATTGATTCATAGCAAATTGATGTCTTACGCCTATTCCTTTTTTTATGAAACCTGCAAAAAACGAAGCAAAGGTTAAAATCCCAATCCCACCCATTTGAATTAAAAACAAAATAACCAATTGCCCTTTTAGATTAAAAAAGGTGGCGGTATTTTCAACGGTTAAGCCTGTAACGCAGCAGGCGCTGGCACTCGTAAACAATGCGTTTACATAATTCATGTATTGCCCTGTTGTATTAAAACCAGGCAAAGAAAGTAACAAAGCGCCCATGAGAATTAAAACGATGAATGAGATTAGAAACAATGTGGTTGGTTTTAGCGTACTTGAATAAATCAAATTGATGCCTTTTACAAACTCTATGCCTACAAAACAAAGTAGGATAAATTGAAGCAGAAAATGATAAATGCCAGTGGGATTAGGAATGCCAAGCCCCATCAACATCTTTTCTAGAAAAGGGTATCCCAAAAATAGCAAACAAATATAATTAAAAACAACCACACCGATTAAAACCAACTCTAACAAGTTATTTATTAGATATTGCTTTTTTTCTGACGATATGAAATACCGCACAGAAAAAGAAATAATAAAGACGAAATAAAAAAACTTCGCATTCAAATTTATGGCATCTAAATTGATTTGGGTATGATTGAAACCATATCTGTAAACCATTACGCCCAAAACCCCAAAAGAGGACAGAACCATAAAAAACCGAATAACTTTTAATATTGCATCCTGTTTTTCAAAAATAACCCGTTCTAAATTTTCTTTTAATCTCACAATAACAAAGGATTAGTATTCTGAATTTTTATAAATCAAATCAAACTCATTGTTCAATTTTTCAATATCAATGGGCATTACGCCCGTTTCTTCGCAAACCAATCCGCCTGCAAGATTAGATATTGCAGCTATAGTTTTTGGGGGTTCGCCCAAGGCCAAACAAAGAGAAGCAACACTGATGACGGTATCTCCGGCCCCACTTACATCAGAAATATTTCTTAAATGCGCAGGAATAAAATCGAAATTTTTATGGTCGCTGATCATAACACCATCTTCGCTAAGGGTAACCATAGTAAGTTCATTTTGCAAAAAAACATTCAGTTTCAAAACTTCTTTCTTTAGTTGTTCTTTGTCTTTTAAATTAGCATCTGTATTCAATCCTTCTTTGATTTCTTTTAAATTGGGCTTAAACAATGTAACGCCTTTATATCTTAAAAAATTCTTCTTTTTTGGGTCCACAGCAATAGGTTTGCCCAACTTTTTCGCCAAATTAATTAAGGTTTCAATATTATTTTCGGTTAAAACGCCCTTATTATAATCTTGTAAAATAACGACATCGCAATTTGGCAATACTTGCTCATATCTTTGTAAAAGCAAATTATTATCCATTTCGTTTAAATCATGTAAATCTTCTTTATCCAATCTTAGCAAATGATGATTGTTTCCCAAAACCCTAGTTTTAGTAGTGGTACTTCTGTCATGGCTTAAAATAATATTTTGGGTTTCCATACCCCTTTGTTTTAAAATATCTAAAAACACTAATCCATCTTTATCGTTTCCAATAACGGAACATAAAACGGGAATGGCATTTAGGGCAGCAATATTAAGCGCCACATTGGCTGCGCCTCCAAGTCTGTTTTCTAGGCTGCCAATATTCACAATTGGAACGGGCGCCTCGGGTGAAACCCTGTCCACCTTGCCTATAATGTATGCATCTAGCATCACATCGCCAACAATTAATACTTTTTTACCTGCAAAATCATTGATTATGTTTCTCATTTTTTTAAACTAATTTATCCAATCCGTCTTTAATTCGAGCCATTGCTTTCAATAAATTTTCTTCATTTGTGGCAAATGAAAGTCTTATACAATTGTCGTTTCCAAAGGCACTGCCAGCCACCACAACTACAAAATATTCATTGAGAAAATACATACACAAATCTTGAGATGTTTTTATATGGTAATTGCCAAAAGATTTTCCTTTGAAAAAACCAATGTCTGGAAACAAATAAAAAGCTGAAGTGGGTTTTATAATTTTAAGGCCATTGATGTTTTTTAAGGCATCATAACATAAATCTCTTCTTTTTTGAAAAGCACTCACCATATCAAAAGTTGGCTGCATGGTGCCAAGCAAGGATGCAATACTTGCTCTTTGTGCAATGGAATTGGTGCCGCTTGTAAACTGGCTTTGCAATTTTTCGCAAGCATAGGCAATGTCTTTTGGAGCGCCAATATATCCAATTCGCCATCCTGTCATAGAAAATGCTTTTGAAACCCCATTAACAGTAATGGTTCTGTTTCTCATTGTGCCATAATTGGCAATGCTGTAATGCTTATCTTGGTAATTAATATGTTCATATATTTCATCACTCAAAACATAAACATGCGGATTTCTCTCAAAAACTTCCACAAATGCTTTCAACTCATTTTCAGTGTAAGACATGCCGCTCGGATTGTTTGGACTGCTGAACATAAACAACTTTGTGTTCGGTGTTATGGCATCTTCAAGCTGCTGTGCAGATATTTTATAATTGGTTTCTATGCTGGAAGGGATAAAAACATTTACACCTTCAGCCATGTTTACCATTTCAGAATAACTTACCCAATATGGCTGTGGAATTACTACCTCTTCGCCAGGATTAACCAAAGCTAAAACAACATTCATAATAGAATGTTTGGCGCCTGTGCTTACTACAATTTCATTTACATCGTAATCTAGATTATTATCTCTTTTAAATTTTACTTTAATGGCCTCTCTTAATTCTATTATACCTGCAACAGGTGTATAAAATGTTTGATTATTATTAATTGCATCTATTCCTGCTTGTTTAATATGTTGGGGGGTAAAAAAATCGGGTTCGCCAAAACTCAAATTAACGACATCTTTGCCAGATGCTGCCAGTGCTCTTCCTAACTTTGCCATGGCAATGGTTTCCGATTCAGAAATGCGAGACAATCTCGCGGCTATCCTATTTGAATCTATTTGTTCGCTCATTATTTTATTAAAATAATCTGCAAATTTAATTTAATAAGCTCGAATTACGAAATTATAAGTTATTTTTTTATTAAATTTAAAATTCCACAATAGCCATCTTATTGAAATTTTGTCAAATAATATTATCTTTGCAATAATAAATTTATATAGTAAAATGAAAACACGATTTACTAAATTTTTAATCCTCATTGTCGTTGGGCTTATTTTAACGAAAACATCTGCACAAAATTCCGTAAATGTTTATGGAAATGTTAATAATACAAACAATACTAGTAATATTCAAGCTTGCGATTCAGGTTATTTAGCATTTGGGAACATTAATTTATTAAGTGTACAATACTTTGATTTTAAAGAAGGTGAAAAATTTTCCATGTCGTTTAAACAAAACTTGGGCAATGGCGATATCAACATATTTGGTGTTGGTGGCGTTATGGAAAACGACTCTGTTTTTTTAGTGTTGGGAAGAGTAGGCAAAGACAAAGTTGGAATAATAAAAGCAACAAAAACAGGACGAATAATTTGGTCTAAATGGTATAACACCGGTTTAGATGAATACCCTGAAAAAATTGTTAGGCTAAAAAACGGTGATTATTTAATCAGTGTAAAAACAAATGTTTCTTACTATGAATTTGGCGAATGGGGATATAGAAGCGGTATTTTCAGAATATCGCCAAACAGAACGCTAAAATGGTACAGGGATTTAGATTATCGAACAGCAAATACATTTTCTACTATTGTCGGCATGCACGAAACCAAAGGCAACAACCTTATAATCACCCAAAAATATGGCGCTAAACTTGGAGTATTTAAATTAACACCAAACGGAGATAGTATTATTTCCATATTATCAAATCAAGATTCCTATATTCAAGACTCCTATTTTGACAGCAAAGACCAAACACTTTATGCTATTAGCTCCGATAAAAAAATTGATACTTACGATACTTCTTTAAATGTAAAATTATCGAGAACTATCGCTCATGTTAACCTTAATTCTTTTTCTAACATTTCTGTTATTAATGATTCCACAGTTTTGATAGGCGGAAAATATAATAATGACGCATGTCTAATTTATTGCGACAAACAATTTAATGTATTGAGTTGCCATTACAAAAAATTCTTGCCAAGGACAGCCTCTAGTTTACTTGGTATTTCTAGAATTAATGATATTGGATACAGTATCATTTATCCGTTCAACGCCATTTCAAAACACACAAGCAGCACAGCGCCTTTATGCTTTAATGTTGTGAATGGTTCTCAGTTCGCAGCAAACTCTGTTTCAAAACTTACTTTCAAATCTCATGTAAGGATAAAAGGCACTGCTACTTGGGACAATTGGGACAATATCCTTTCAAGAATTAGAAAAGCTAGCAACGGCTCGTCAAACTGCTTAAACAATGATTTAGGATTTACCCCCTACACAAAAAACTACAACAATGTTTGCCCACAATTTTCTTTCATAATTCAGGTAGCCAATCATTCTATTGGCAATGTCCCCAATTTTAAAATAAAATATTTTATAAATAAACAAGCATTCGATACAACCTTTACTTATCAATTTGGTTTTGGAACTAAGCAAACGCAATTAATAACATTCACTAATATCTCTTTAAATAAAGGAAAAAATATGATTCATGGCTATTTGGTAAACCCTAATGATGAATTTAAATCTAACGACAGCTTTAAAATTACTGTTAATGTAAGGCCAATAGCTACATTTAATATCATCGGTAAAGATTCTTTTTGCGAGGGCGAAAGCATTGTTTTAAATGTAAATGGAAAAACCGCTGCCTACGATTGGTTTAGAAACAATGTTGTATTTAAAACCAATGGCACTAATAGTTTGACCATCAATAACAACGGAAAATATTTTGCTAAACTCAGGGACTCTTCTTGTTTTTACAACTCAGACACTATTAATATTAGAAAAATAGCAAAACCAAGCAAACCTGCTATTACCAAAAACGGTCAAAAACTAACAAGCAATGCTTTGGGCTTGAACACATGGTTTTACAAAAACCTGCCTATAGACTCCAATAAAACCGAAATAAATTTGATGGGCGATGGGGCATATTTCGTTAAATCTATCAACGGCTCAGGTTGTTTTTCAAACAGCGATGTCTTTAACTACAATGCTTCGTTCATAGATTTAATATCAATGGAAAACAAAGTGCGAGTGATCAATCAAAACACCATTGTGTACAGCGGAAACGAAGCTGTTTCTATATCTCTATTCAGCTTAGATGGCAAACTATTGAGCAAAAACATCATAGGCGAAAACACCTTAAAAGTGGCATTTCCGCAAGGCATTTATTTAGTCTGCGTTGAATACAATGCCCAAAAACATTACTTAAAAGTAATGTTAGGCAATTAAAAACGGATTTGTGCCTATGAATTTCAGAAAACCATTAGTCCTAAAAAGCAAAATACTCGATTTCAACAACCCAAAACCATGATTAAAAAAGGAATTTACAAACATTACAAAGGCAATTTATATAAGGTTTTGGGCACAGCCACACATTCAGAATCGTTAGAAAACATGGTTATATACGAAAAACAATACGATGATTTTTCGGCATGGGTGCGCCCGATTGCAATGTTCGAAGAGTGGATAGAAATAGAAGGAAAAACAATTAAACGGTTCGAGTTTGTTGGCTAATTTGCAATTTACAATCTTGTAAACTTCTAGCTAAGTATTAAATTAGCGAAGGTTTGGGTAAGATGGGTTATTAAAATTTAGTCAACACCTGAATACGCATTGCTGCTTTTCGCTTGCAGTCTTGCCTACAAGGCATTTTTGATTTATAGATTTTTGGTATTCCGTTTGCACAGTAAATTCCCGTGCATCATTCTGTATTGGCTGAGTCGATAAGTCTCTTAGAAAATTCATAATCTCAACATTTTTTAGCTCTGTCGGCTCTATCAGTTCGTTTCGGCTTAGCCGAGACCCCAGCTTCGTGCGGAATTGTACCGAGAACTAAAAATGCTTCTCGATACATTAACTGGAATAAATTTCAACCCTATATCGGCTGAGCCACACTTCGCAACCGGCCGAGCCTAAGGGCTCCATAGAATGAATATCAACTTAAATAATCTGAACTGCGATTCTTGTGATTCGCTTGATTACTATGAAAAAAACTAAAATTATTATATCATAAAAATCAAACAATCCATTGTGCTGACGATAGCAAAAAACCCTGCTTAAAGACAGGTTTTTTTGTTAATATGGAATTAAATTTTAAAACACAATCCACCTTGAATCAAAGATTTTGCTGGACCCACCTCTGCATATATTCCAAGCTTGGGGGTTAAATAGTATCTTGCGCCCAAGGTTGTTTCAAAACCGAACGGAAAAATATTACGCAGACCTTGATTTTCAAAATCTGCATTAGGATCGGTGCTCGTCCATTTAGCTTGGCCAAAGCCATAGCCCAAACCAAAGCCCCAATAAGCATCTAATTTTTCAGACTTTGAAAAATGGATATTCATTCTGGCATTAATTTTAGTGTTGCTCCATTTTAAATTATAATTATAATTATTGTTGTTGGAAACATCTGTGTAAGATATTCCTGCGCCAACATGATTGACACTTAAACCAAAGCCAATTCTATCCGAAACACCATATTCAACTTTTGCGTGTATGGGTCCTTAGCCTGTAACTTTAAAATTTTGCTCATCATTAAAAACATTAAAAATAGTTTTATTCAAATTAGGAGCTCCATATCCAACAGAAATAATGGTGTTGGAAATATTAAAAGTTTGCGTAAAAGTTGCTATCCCAATTATTAAAACAAATGATAATAGACTAACTTTGAGCTGATTAGTTTTTATTTTTTATAAAATTGTTGCTGCAAATATTACTTTTTCGTTTTAAAAACACTATTTTGACTTTAATTAATGTATTAAAAATCCAACTTATTTCTTGATTGAACAAAGCCCAACGGCATCTTCAAACATGTTTTTAATCAATATTTTCCTCAAAATATTTGAATTTGAAAAACCTAGCTTTACATTTCATATGGCGTTTTAGGCAACAGAAAGGCAAGCGACTATTTTCTGCAAATTAACAAAAAAAGCCGCACCTATTCGATAAACAGATGCGGCTTTTTCATATTTTTTATATGTTTTTAAGATCAAATAGTAGCGATTGCAATTAATCCCAATAGCAATCCTAAACCAAGCAAAACGCCCCTTACAGCGCCCCTTCCAGACTTCCCACTTTTGCCTTCAGTGCTGTGTCTTTTCTTTCCTTTTTCTAT
>Ga0209702_10009777_pt1 | contig 10544 bp, 9 predicted proteins | sample FRY01_FD_187210 | JGI IMG/M metagenome (GOLD analysis project Ga0209702, IMG submission 187210) | Freshwater microbial communities from Lake Fryxell liftoff mats and glacier meltwater in Antarctica - FRY-01 (SPAdes) (version 2) | ecosystem: Environmental > Aquatic > Freshwater > Ice > Glacier...
CAGGCGGATGCTGCGGCTGCTTCAGGGCGATGTGGGTTCAGGCAAGACGCTGGTAGCGGCGCTGGCGATGCTGACGGCGGTGGAGGCCGGGGCGCAGGCGGCGCTGATGGCGCCGACCGAATTGCTGGCGCGGCAGCACCTGCGCACGCTGTCGCGCATCTGCCCGGTGCCGGTGGAGTTGCTGACCGGGTCGGTCACCGGGCGGGCGCGGGCGCGGGTGCTGGGGGGGCTGGCGGACGGGTCGGTGCCGATCGTGGTGGGAACGCATGCGCTGATCCAGGAGGGGGTGGTGTTCGCCGACCTGGGGCTGGCGGTGATCGACGAGCAGCATCGGTTCGGGGTGGAGCACCGGCTGTCGCTGGGGGCGAAGGGGACGGCGACTGATGTGCTGGTGATGACGGCGACACCGATTCCGCGCACCGTGCTGCTGACGCAGTGGGGGGAGATGCAGACGAGCCGGCTGGCCGGCAAGCCGGCGGGGCGGCAGCCGATCCGCACCACGATCCATTCGCTGTCGACGTTGCCGGACATCGTGGAGGCGCTGCGGCGCAAGCTGGACGAGGGCGCGCGGGTGTATTGGGTGTGCCCGCTGGTGGAGGAGAGCGAGGCGATCGATCTCGCCAATGCCGAGGCGCGATTCGCGGAGCTGTCGCAGTTTTTCGGGCCGATCGTGGGGCTGGCGCATGGACGGCAGGAGAGTTCGGTGCGCGAGGGGGCGCTGATCGATTTCGCGGCGGGGCAGACGCGCATTCTCGTGGCGACGACGGTGATCGAGGTGGGGGTGGATGTGCCGGAGGCCACCGTGATGGTGGTGGAGCATGCCGAGCGGTTCGGGCTGGCGCAGCTGCATCAGTTGCGCGGGCGGGTGGGGCGGGGCAGCGCGGAGAGCTTCTGCCTGTTGCTGCATGCCGACGGGTTGCAGGAGACGGCGAAGCGGCGGCTGTTGCTGCTGCGCGACACCGAGGACGGGTTCGCCATCGCGGATGAGGATTTCCGGCTGCGTGGAGGTGGGGATCTGTTGGGCACGCGGCAATCGGGGATGCCCGGCTGGCGGCTGGCGCTGTTCGAGCGGGACGAGGACCTGCTGCATATGGCGGGACGGGATGCGGAGCTGCTGGCACAGAAGGACCCAGGGCTGAAGACGGAGCGGGGGGCGGCGGTGCGGACGTTACTGGCGCTGTTCGAGCGGGGGGCGGCGGTGCGGACGCTTCAGTCGGGGTAGCCGATTTGCATGCGCAAATTTCGATGCATTATCACTACGATATTTAATGAAAATCAACGAAAATTACAAAATATACTATCTGTATTCTCAGCATCCTATTTTTATTTTATACAATTTGAATGAAATTCCAGATGATATTTCGTGAATACATTCCCGGTCGATGGCGGATCGACGATGACCATTGATGGATAAGATGTAATCATACTTGTCCATAGAGAGAGGCGACTCCGACTCCGGTGATTGATGGCGGTATTTCAAGTAATCTGGCCTAAGTCTAAGGGGTTGAGCAAGCAGCGCAAATGTATTTCCAACAAACACTTTTTGTCTGGCGGCTGGGAGGGTGGCGATATGCTCAAGGGCAGTACTACGATCTAGGGCGACAGACGGGGGGAAGGGACGCTGCACGAGCACTCGGGCTCCTTGCGGGATGGCAGAAAATACTGCCCTGTATTCTTCTAGGACCGGCTGTGCGGCCCGCCATTCGACACCGACGCTTCCCACACGAATCAGCAACAATGTGCTACCGCAGGCTATTGCGGCATATTGAAAACGTCGCGACCTTGAAGAGAGGCGAATTCCTCCTATGACAAAAAATCCTGCGCCACATAGTAGACGGTAGTCAGCGAAAGTTGATCCGAACAACGTACGTGGCATTACTATAAATACAAGAGAAATTATAGCTAATATTGGTATTATTTTGTGGTCAATTTCGATACTTTTTGTCGCATATAAAATTACAACAGCCATTAAAATTATAATAAAAATTATCATCTCGATAAGAGGTTGACTAAAATAAATAGGAGATACGAGAGCCTCTACCTTGAACGCTGGTGAACTCCAGAGTATTATTCCTATAGCGTCCGAGGTTGGCCCCATCAACACAATGCTCGCCGGCACCAGCAGCGTCGTCGCAACGCCGATGAGCGGCAACTGACGGCGCAGTGGCAGGATCTTCAGCGGGCGCTCCTGCAGCAGGAGGGACAGCTCGTATCCCATGACGCAGAGTGCGTACAGCCCGAACGCGAACATGTGCATCAACATCACAAACGCACCGGCCGCTAAGAATATCAATAAAGTGGCAATGTTAAGACGCTGGCGCCATCGCAACCACGCCGCGAACAACGGCACCGCGAAAGCCAATCCAATGACGTAATTGACGAAACCGTAGCGGAGCGCTCCGTGGAACACGATCAGCCCGGTCAGTATTGATACGCCCCACCGGACGCCATTCAGCGTGCGGTCGATGGCGATGGCACCGCCGTAAACACCGATAACAGACAGGACAACGAGCACGAAAACGAAGGTTTCCGGATCGACCCAGCCTTCAAATGGTATGCTCAGCAGATCGATCGCCAGATTGGGAATGATCAGCCAATGCCATTCGTAGAAAGCGGATAGCGGCCCGCCGGCGTGGAGGTCCTCGCGAATGATCAGGCGGGCAACATGATTGGGAAGATCGACAAGAGGGAGGTGTTTGACCAGCAGAAACGGCAGCACCGTCAAAACTATGGCTGCGAATGAAGCAGCCCGCTTGACGCGCTCAATGCCTTGCGCGTCCACCCCTGCCTCCCGACTGGAGCCAGCGCCCCGGGCGCCACCGCGCGGCATGACCCGTCGGAATCGCGACGATATGTTGCGCTCTCCCAGACCAGGTGGGCAGGTTGATCAACGGCGCCAATAAATCTCTCCAGGCGGCAACGTTACAGGGAAAAGCGCCGCCCCACCACAGCGAACACTGCAACACTCGCGGCCACGATCGCGACGAAGATCGGCAACAGCGTTGGCCCAGAAGGCGGGCGGTGGTCAAGGGGATGGGTACGACCGCCCCCGCGCAAGGAATACGAGTCGTTCGTTTGCCAGGCCAGCGGAGTTTCTGCGTGCTCAACGGATGGGCGGCAGCGTTGATGCCCCGGGATGCGGCTGAACTGGCACGGAGGGGGCGAGCGTTTCCATCACCGCGCGGCCCAACTGGGATGGGGAAGACCAATCGCCGACGGTCAGCGCGGCAAGTCCCGCTAAATTCGCGGCGAGCCCGCGTGTGTCAAAATTGCGCAGCACGGCCGCGACCTCCGCGCCGAGCGGGTAGAGCTTGATGTGCAAGATCGACTGCATCGCGTGGTGCTGGGGCAAGCGCAGAAACACGGCGACCCCGCGCAGGAATTTCATGGGCCGCATCCGCCCGGCGCCGGTGTCCAGCTCCAGGCAGTCCCGGATGCGAAAGTCCATGCGCGCGATGTCCTCCCACGATTCGTCGCTGGCCTAGATCAGCGGGCGCTGGCCGAGATAGGCGGGCGGGCGCGACGGATCAATGGTGCGGCATGCGGCAGTCTGCGCGCTTCTCCTTGCAATACGCCGGCGTTGCGCTATCTCCCGGCGCGCACCGTCATTGTGTAGGGGACCAACGTGCCATCCGACAGCCGCGCCCCGCTCATCGAGATCGAGGGACTGACCAAGCGTTTCGGCGCGTTCACCGCCGTGGACAACGTCTCCTTCACCGTCGCGCGCGGCGAGGTGCTGGGGTTCCTGGGCCCGAACGGGGCCGGCAAGTCCACCACCATGCGCATGCTGGCGGGGTTCGTGACGCCGACCTCCGGCACGGCGCGGATTTGCGGGCATGATGTGCAAACCGACAGTGTGGCCGCGCGGCGGACGCTGGGGTTTCTGCCGGAGGGGGCGCCGACCTATCCCGAGATGACGGTGGAGGCGTTCCTGGCGTTCGTGGCGGCGATCCGCGGGTATGGCGGCAAGGAAGCCGCGCGGCGGATTGCGCGGGCGATTGATCTGACCACGCTGGCCGGCGTGCGGATGCAGCCGGTGGAGACGCTGTCGAAGGGCTTCAAGCGCCGCGTCGGGTTGGCGCAGGCGCTGCTGCACGATCCGCCGGTGCTGGTGCTGGACGAGCCGACCGATGGGCTGGACCCGAACCAGAAGCATGAGGTGCGCGCGCTGATCCAGCAGATGGCACCCGAGAAGGCGATCGTGATTTCCACGCATATCCTGGAGGAGGTGGGCGCGATCTGCACGCGGGCCATCATCATCGCGCGCGGCACGGTGCTGGCCGACGAGACGCCGGCGGAGTTGGAGAAACGGCATCCCTCGGGCAGGCTGGACGATGTGTTCCGCGCGATAACCCAACCTGCCCCGAAGGCCGCCTGAGCAATGCGCAACACCTTCATCGTCGCCCGCCGCGAGCTTGGCGGCTATTTCGCCACCCCGGTGGCCGTGGTTTTCATCGTGATCTTCCTGGCGTTGCAGGGGGTTCTGACCTTCAACCTGGGTAATTTCTTCGACCGCAACCAGGCGGACCTCGCACCCTTCTTCAACTTCGTGCCGTGGGTGTTCCTGTTGCTGGTGCCGGCAATCACGATGCGTTTGTGGGCGGAGGAGCGGCGGCTGGGGACGATCGAGCTGCTGCTGACCCTGCCGATCACCCAGGGCGAGGCGGTGGTGGGCAAGTTCCTGGCGGCCTGGGCGTTCTGTGCGATCGCGCTGGCGCTGACGTTTCCTTTCGTGCTGACGGTGAATTTCCTGGGCCAGCCGGATAACGGGGTGATCGCGACCGGGTATCTCGGCGCGCTGCTGGTGGCGGGTGCGTTCCTGTCGATTGGCTCGGCGCTGTCGGCGGCGACGAAGAACCAGGTGATTGCCTTCGTGCTGGCGGTGGCGGTGTGCTTCCTGTTCGCGGTGGCGTCGTATCCGCTGGTGACCGACTTCCTTTCGAAGACGGTGCCGACGCTGGCGGAGGTCGCGCGGCGGCTTTCAGTGGCGGAGCGGTTCCAGGGGTTCACGCGCGGGGTGATCTCGCTGCGCGACCTGATCTACTTCGCCAGCTTCATCGGGTTCTGGCTCTACCTGAACACCGTCATCGTCGAACATCGCAAGGCGGATTGAACTGATGCGCCGTCTCTGGACCTCCGTTGTCGGCGTGGTGGCGGTGCTTGCCATCCTGGTCGGCATCAATCTGATCGCGGAATATCGCCTCGCCCAGGTCAAGATCGACCTGACCCAGCAGCGGCTGTACACGCTGGCGGCGGGCACGCGGACGATCGTGGCCGGGCTGAAGGACCCGGTGACGCTGCGGTTCTATTATTCGCGTGCGCTTGGCAGCCGGATTCCGATGTATGGCGCCTATGCCGACCGGGTGTCGGAGATGCTGCGCGAGTATGCCAGCGCATCGAACGGGAAGATCCGGCTGGAATTCTATGACCCCGAGCCGTTCAGCACGACTGAGGACCGGGCAGTTGCCTATGGGTTGCAGGGCGTGCCGATCGACCAGTCGGGCGAGCAGGTGTTCTTCGGGCTCGCGGCCTCGAACCTGCTGGACGACGAGCGGACCATTGCGTTCTTTCAGCCGGAGCGCGAGCGGTTCCTGGAATTCGACCTGACGCGGCTGATCTATGAGCTGTCGAGCCCGAAGCGCCCGCTGATCGGGCTGATGTCGTCCCTTCCGCTCGAGGGCGACCCGCGCATGATGATGATGACGCAGAACCGTGCGGCGGGTCAGCCCTGGGTTGCCGCGATGCAACTGCGCCAAGCCTTCGGGCTACGGCAGGTGCCGCTGAACGCGCAGGTGATCGACCCCGAGATCCAGGTGCTGCTGGTGGCGCATGCGCAGAACCTGTCGGATAACACGCTGTACGCCATCGACCAGTTCGTAATGCGTGGCGGGCGGCTGATGGCGATGGTCGATCCGCACAGCGAGGCGCAGGGGGCGGTGGCCGACCCGCAGACCGGCATGCCGCCGCGCGACACCGGCAGCAACCTGGCGAAGCTGTTCGACGCCTGGGGGATCGTGTTCGACAACAGCCACCTGGTTGGCGACCTGAAGGGGGCATGGCGGGTGCGCGCTTCCCCGGGCGACCGGGCGCAGGTGGTGGACTATGTAGCCTGGTACAACATCCGTGACGGGCTCAACACCAACGACCCCGCGACGGTGGAGGTGACGCAGGTGACGGTGGCCTCGGCGGGGTCGCTGGCGAAGAAGGAGGGTGCGAGCATCGAGTTCACGCCGCTGCTGACCAGTTCGGAGATGTCGGGGCTGGTCGCGCTGGACAAGGTGAAAAGCTTCCCCGACCCCGGCAAGATCCTGGCCGAGTTCCGCCCCGACAGCCAGCGCCGGGTGATCGCAGCCCGAGTGCGCGGCGAGCTGGTTTCCGCCTTCGCCGCCGCGCCGGCGCCGCCCGCCGATGCGAAGGAGCCGGTGACGCTGCCGGAGCACCGGGCGAAGACCGAGGGCGCGGCCAACATGGTGGTGATTGCCGACAGCGACATTCTGGCCGACCGCTACTGGGTGCGGGTGCAGGAGTTCTTCGGCCAGCAGGAGGCAACGCCGTTCAGCGACAATGGGCCGTTCGTGGCAAATCTGGTTGGCACGCTGGCCGGGGGCGATGCGCTGATCGGTCTGCGCTCACGCGGGGCCTCGCTGCGGCCGTTCGACGTGGTCGCGGACATGCAGCGCACCGCCGAGGCGCGGTTCCGCCAGACCGAGCAGCAACTACAGGCGCATCTGGACGAGACGCAGAAGAAGCTGACCGAGCTTCGCACCGGGCGGGGCAGCCAGGCGCCGAATGCCGTGATCTCCGAGCAGCAGCGCGAGACGATCGATGCGCTGCGCCGCGACATCGCCGATACCCGCGGCAAGCTGCGCAACGTTCAGCTGGAGCTGCGGCGCGACATCCGCACGCTGGAGACGCAGCTGCGCCTGTTCAACATCGCGCTCGTGCCTGCCGTGCTGACGCTGCTGGCCCTCGTGCTCGGCCTCGCCCGGCGCCAGCGGCGTGCCCGGGCACGGGCCTGAGGAGGGGCGCGAGATGACCAAGACATTGCGCAACACCTTGATCCTGGCCGTGGCCGGCCTGATCGCCCTGGTGGTCGGGTGGCAATTCGGCATGCCGTCGCACGGGGGGGGGCAGAAGGCGGTGACGCCCGGCACGCTGGTATTCCCGGGCCTCGCCTCGCGGTTGCAGGAGGCCGAGCGCGTGACGGTGACGACCAAGGGACGCACGCTGACGCTGGTGCGCAAGGACGGCATCTGGGGCATCGCCGAGCGCGGCGGCTATCGCGCGCAGCAAGACCGGCTGCGCGAGTTGCTGACCGGCCTGACCGAGCTGCGGGTGACCGAGCCGCGCACCTCCGACCCCGAGCAATATGACCGGCTGGGCGTGGGCGACCCGCACAAGCTCGTCACCACCGCGAACCTGCTGCGGGTTCTGGGGCCGGGGGAAAAGGTGATCGCGGAGCTGATCGTCGGGCACCGGCGGGTTCGCACCGCAGGCAACGTGCCGGAGAGCATCTATATGCGGCGCGTGGGCGAGGCGCAGTCCTGGCTGGCCGAGGGCCGGGTGCCGGTCGATGCGGACCCGCAGCTGTGGTTCGAGCGCGAGATCACCAACATCCGCAAGGACGAGGTGGCCAGCATGGTCAGCACCCGAGCCGAGGGCACGCTGGAGTTCGGTCGCGACGGCGACATGCTGGTACTGAAGTCGCCGGCGAAGCATCCGAAGCTCGACGAGTACCGCGTGGAAGATGTGTTCCGCGGGCTGGACTCGCTGACGCTGATGGAGGTGAAGCCTGCCGCCGAGCAGCCCGGCGAGCAGGTGGGCTCGGCGGTGTACACGCTCACCGACGGGATGAAGATGACGGTGACGGTGTATCGCGCCGATGTCGATGTCTGGGCGCAGTTCCAGGCCGCCGGCGAGGGCGCGGCGAAGGCGCGGGCGGATGCGCTCAATGCGCGCATCGGTGGCTGGGCCTATCAGGTCGGGGCGTGGAAAGAAAAGGGCTTCGTGCCGACGCTGGACGATCTCAGGTCTGACGAGCCCGAGAAGCCCGAAGGGGAGAAGCCCGAAGGGGAGAAGCCCGAAGGCGAAAAGAAGCAAAGCGAGTGACGGGGGCGGTTCGGCACCGCGCGCGATGAACCGCGAGTATCCCGCCCGGCCGGTGGTGGGCATCGGTGTGGCCGTGCTGCGCGCGGGGGCGGGCGCGCCGGAGGTGTTGCTGGTGCGGCGCGGCAAGCCGCCCAGCCTGGGGTCTTGGGCGTTGCCCGGGGGCGCGCAGGAGATCGGCGAAACCGCAGCGGAGGCGGCGCAGCGTGAGATCCTGGAGGAATGCGGGATTGTCCTCGGTGCGGTTCACCTGGCCGCAAATGTCGATTCCATCCATCGCGACCCCGATGGGCGGGTGCGCTACCACTACACCATCATCGACTTCGCCGCGGTGTGGCAGGGCGATGCCGCGGTGGCGGGCGACGATGTGTCCGAGGTGGTGTGGGTGCCGGTGGATGCGCTGGCGGAGTATCAGTTGTGGAGCGAGGCGCATCGGGTGATCGGGATCGCTCGCGGGCTGCTGGGGTTGTAGTCTGCCGCTCCCTTGCGGAGACCGCACCATGCGCCTTCTGATACTGCTCGCCCTGGTTGCCGCAGGGGCCTGGTTCGGCCCGCAATTCGCGGAGGATGCCGAGGGCACCTGCCGTGCGCTGGAGCGGCGGATAGCGGAGCTGGTGAAGCGCGAGGCGGCGAGGCTGCCGGGGGACGGGACGGGCGATGGACGGAACGCGGGGTTGCTGTCGGCGCTCCAGGGCGTGGCCAACGCCAGCGGCGGGGCCATCGCCCAGGCCTATGTGCGCGACCGCTTCCCGCAGCTTCCGCCCGAACTGGCCTGCGTGGCCGCATGGTGGAAGCTGCGGTTCGACCCTGATCTCGGCCCCTACCTCCAGGGCATGCTGAAGCGGTAGCGCGAGGCCTCCGATACCTGGCATGCTGTCGGCTTCGGGCCGCAACGACGGCCCGGCATCGAGGGGAGCACGACCATGGAATTCGGCTATTTCACCATGCCGTCCCATCCGCCGGAGCGGAGCCTGAAGGACGGGCACGACTGGGACCTGCAGACGTTCCGCTGGCTGGACGAGCTGGGGTTTTCGGAGATCTGGATCGGCGAGCACCACACCGCACCGTGGGAGCCGCACCCCGCACCCGACCTGTTGATCGCCCAGGCACTGTTGCAGACCAAGCGCATCCGCATCGGGCCGGGCGGGTTCCTGCTGCCGTACCACCACCCGGCGGAGTTGGCGAACCGGGTGGCGATGCTGGACCACCTGTCAGGCGGGCGGCTGAACTTCGGGATCGCCGCATCCGGCCTGCCGAGCGACTGGGCGATGTTCAATGTCGATGGCATGTCCGGTGCGAACCGGGAGATGACGCGCGAGGCGCTGGACATCATCCTCAAGCTCTGGAACCAGCCGGGGCCGTGGCAGCACAAGGGCAAGCACTGGACGGTGAACAAGCCAGACACGATGTTCGGCTCCCTGAAGCACCACATCGTGCCGCTGCAGCAGCCGCATCCGCCGATCGGGGTGGCGGGGCTGTCGAAGAACTCCGACACGCTGAAGATGGCGGGCGAGCACGGCTATATCCCGATGAGCCTGAACCTCAACCCCGGCTACGTGAAGAGCCACTGGGAGTCGGTGGAGGCCGGCGCGGCGAAATCTGGGCGGATTCCTAACCGCCGCGACTGGCGCCTGGTGCGCGAGATTTTCGTCGCCGAGACCGACGAGCAGGCGTGGGAGCTGGCGGTGAACGGCCCGATGGGGCGGATGATGGGCGAATATTTCCTACCGCTACTGTCGAATTTCGGCTTCAAGGACTACCTCAAGCACGAGCCGAACGTGACTGACGAGGAGGTGACGGTGGAGTATTGCGCGCGCCACAACTGGCTCATCGGCTCGCCGGAGACGGTCGCGAAGAAGATCGAGGCTGTCTACAACGACGTGGGCGGGTTTGGGCAACTGCTGGTGTTCGGCTTCGACTATGTCGAGAACCCACAGGCCTGGCAGACCTCGCTGCGGCTGATTGCGGAGGAGGTGAAGCCGCGCACCGCCCATCTCGTGCCGACCCAGGTGGCGATGGCAGCGCAGTAGCTTCTGTCCTTCGGGGGCGCTGGCGTTGGAGCGGGCGCCCCCTTGCCGATCAGCCGCGGCGGCGCTCGGCTGTGCGCAGCCGCCGCAGCGCAACAGTGGTGGCGATGCCGCCGAAGACCAGCGCGGCCTCCACCGGCATCAGCCAGCATGGGCGCGACAGCACCGGCAGCACCACGCTGTCCCATGCCCAGTCGGGCAGATTGCGATCTATGAAGGCCTCTAACCCCTGCACCCCGGTGGGCCGCCAGCGAGTGATCAATTGCGCCAGCGTGGACGTCGGCGGCATCGTCACGGCCAGTGCGAAGGCAAGCACCAGGGACGATGCCGAGAGCACCGACAGCGCGCGCACAAAGGGGGAGGCGAATGGGCTCAAACGAACAGGCGCTCCTTTTCCAGGCCTTTGTACAT
>Ga0209702_10009779_pt1 | contig 10544 bp, 6 predicted proteins | sample FRY01_FD_187210 | JGI IMG/M metagenome (GOLD analysis project Ga0209702, IMG submission 187210) | Freshwater microbial communities from Lake Fryxell liftoff mats and glacier meltwater in Antarctica - FRY-01 (SPAdes) (version 2) | ecosystem: Environmental > Aquatic > Freshwater > Ice > Glacier...
GGCGCTTCAATCCACGCCCCCCGTGAGGGGAGCGACGGCCGCGAAGCGCCCAGCCGCAGCCGGGGACGAGTTTCAATCCACGCCCCCCGTGAGGGGAGCGACGGCCGCGAAGCGCCCAGCCGCAGCCGGGGACGAGTTTCAATCCACGCCCCCCGTGAGGGGAGCGACAAAACATAGCGATCCCGATAACGAGTAACGCCAGTTTCAATCCACGCCCCCCGTGAGGGGAGCGACAAAACATAGCGATCCCGATAACGAGTAACGCCAGTTTCAATCCACGCCCCCCGTGAGGGGAGCGACATCGGCTCTCTACTGCTCTAACGCGTGCAACCAGTTTCAATCCACGCCCCCCGTGAGGGGAGCGACGGCTGCATGGATAGGAGGATTGATAGTATGGCACAGTTTCAATCCACGCCCCCCGTGAGGGGAGCGACGGGGGGCAAAAATGACAATTCTTGATCGTGTACTGTTTCAATCCACGCCCCCCGTGAGGGGAGCGACAATCCCGATGCCCCATTCTGGAATATGGGCGATGTGTTTCAATCCACGCCCCCCGTGAGGGGAGCGACCATCGGCCCTGGCAATTGAGGACCTACAACGGGGTTTCAATCCACGCCCCCCGTGAGGGGAGCGACCTGCGCACGATCACCGCCCTTCTGACGGGTACTGTTTCAATCCACGCCCCCCGTGAGGGGAGCGACGAAAAGGAGAGGACCGCCACAAACCTAGAAGACGTTTCAATCCACGCCCCCCGTGAGGGGAGCGACCTACTACAACGTCCTCGTGCCACCAGCGACGGACGTTTCAATCCACGCCCCCCGTGAGGGGAGCGACTTCCCTGGGTGTTGTCCAGCGGGGCAATACCGGCGGTTTCAATCCACGCCCCCCGTGAGGGGAGCGACCTCGACCGTCCTGCTACTGGCGGAACTGTTAGGGGTTTCAATCCACGCCCCCCGTGAGGGGAGCGACATTCAAAATCTCTGCCATCATTCGCTATCCTCTCATGTTTCAATCCACGCCCCCCGTGAGGGGAGCGACTTGTGCATTGTTGGGCCCGACACTGTAGAGGCTGGTTTCAATCCACGCCCCCCGTGAGGGGAGCGACTTTCACGTCGCCACCTATGCCCACGGGTTCAATGAGTTTCAATCCACGCCCCCCGTGAGGGGAGCGACCATTTGGCACATATAGCAGGGGGTGGTAAAAAATGTTTCAATCCACGCCCCCCGTGAGGGGAGCGACCATTTGGCACATATAGCAGGGGGTGGTAAAAAATGTTTCAATCCACGCCCCCCGTGAGGGGAGCGACCCTACCGGCTGCTGACGTGCAATCATTGTCGGATGTTTCAATCCACGCCCCCCGTGAGGGGAGCGACCCGGGAGCGCATCCCGGCACTAGCACAGGAGATTGTTTCAATCCACGCCCCCCGTGAGGGGAGCGACATGGGGTCGCGCTTCCAGCGGCTGACATAGAACGTTTCAATCCACGCCCCCCGTGAGGGGAGCGACCTTTCCCCCCGCGGCCACCCCGCAATTGATACGGGTTTCAATCCACGCCCCCCGTGAGGGGAGCGACCCCCGCCCTGGTGATGTGATCCGATTCGGAAAGTTTCAATCCACGCCCCCCGTGAGGGGAGCGACCAGCCACCGAACACGAAAAAGCCGTGGGAACTAAGTTTCAATCCACGCCCCCCGTGAGGGGAGCGACCAGTTTTTACGCTTCTTCTATCACGACGCCGGGGTTTCAATCCACGCCCCCCGTGAGGGGAGCGACGTCCAGCGCCAAAAGATGGGCATCAGATAAGCGTTTCAATCCACGCCCCCCGTGAGGGGAGCGACGTGGCAGCTAATTTAGCTAGTCTCCTGAACGAACGGTTTCAATCCACGCCCCCCGTGAGGGGAGCGACCCGTGCCGGGGAGGCGCACCTAACAGCGTTCGGTGTTTCAATCCACGCCCCCCGTGAGGGGAGCGACTTGCAATCCTGACCGCGGCCACCTACGTCCGAATGTTTCAATCCACGCCCCCCGTGAGGGGAGCGACTCGGTAGTATGACAGACACCGAACAAACAAAGAACAAAGAAGTTTCAATCCACGCCCCCCGTGAGGGGAGCGACGGCCAGCCGTGTGAACTCGAGCCGAGAGAATCGGGTTTCAATCCACGCCCCCCGTGAGGGGAGCGACCGCAACATATAGGGGTATATCAATCAGCGAATCCGTATGTAGTAGGCTTCTAAATGCGGATGGCCGACAACGCCCTTCTGTTGTTACAACAATGGCCTATTCAGCCAATCAAAACCTGCGAACCTGCCTGGAATTTCGTGTGAATTTGGGGTTCGCATCTTCTTCTTTTCAGGCAAACAGCGGACCCTCCAAATCCACGCTGGCCTTTGCACCGATGTGTTCCACCCGCTCCTTCCATTCGTTGCCCAGGTAGTAGAAACGCAGACTGTCTTTCTCTGTGTCAATCAGCCCAACCAACCGATGCTTCAAGTGGCGCATCTGGCCGGCATCGATCAGGCACTCGAAGACGGAATTTTGCACCCGCTGGCCGTAGTTGAGGCACTGTTTGGCAACGACCCGCAATCGCCGTTTGCCCGCATCATCCATCGTATTCACATCATACGTGATCAGTACCATCACTGCAATTGACTCCTCTCTAGCTCCAGAAGAAGGGTGGATAGGCGTCCAGATCGCCCCGCAGGTGGCGGACCAGCAGTGTGGCCTGGACGTGGGGAATCAGTCCAAACGGGATGCGCTCTTTGAGATAAGGATGCAGAATCTCTTCCTGCTTGCGTTTCTGCCAGGCGGCCAGCACCTTTTTGCGGGTTTCGTCATCCATCAGAATCCCCCCGCTCTCCTTTTCTACGAAGCCATCGCCTGTAATCTGTTTGCGGTTGACCAGAGAGAGCGCCAGTCGATCCGCAAAGACCGGACGCAGTTCCTCCATCATATCCAGCGCCAGGGACGGACGCCCCGGACGATCCACGTGCAGGAAGCCCACGAAGGGGTCCAACCCTACGGTTTCCAGGGCCGAGGCAACTTCCTGGGTCAGCAGTGTGTACAGAAAGGACAGGAGAGAATTCATTTTGTCCAGGGGTGGGCGACGGCTGCGCTTTTCAAAGGTGAAACTCTCCTGCTGCTGGATCACCAGTTGTCCAAAGACGCCGAAGTAGCGCTTGGCTGCGTTGCCTTCCAGCCCGCGCAGGCTCTCGGTTGTGGTGGCTGCCTGGATGGTTGGCAGTATCTCTTTGAGAAAGTCAGAGGTGGCCTGCAATTTGTCCACATCGACCAGCAGGGCGTGATCCCGCCGGGCGCGCTCTACCACTTTGCGGCAGTTGGCGATCTTCCCCAGCAGGATCGATTTGGCAATTCCCACACTGGCAGCTTCGTCCTGGGATAGGGCGTATTGCTTTTTGCGCAGCAACACACTGCCCTGCTGCCTGCCTGTGACACGGGCCAGAAAGCGACCCGTGGGCCGCAGAAAGCAGAGTCCGATAGCGCGTTCGACACACGCGCCCATCAGCGCCGGGCTTACGCCGGGATAGCTGAAGCAGACGATATTTTCCAGATTGTGCAAAGGCAGACGCATGGCCGTGGCGTCGTCTTTTTTGACTACTACATTTTCGCCGTCCAGGGAGAGATAGGCTTTCGGTGTCGTCACGTACAGGATGTTGCCCAGTGCTTTCATTGTCTATGCCCTCTCGATCTGTTGTTGAATATAGGCGGATGCCTGGATGCTTTCGGCCTGCACGTGGGGCATACAGACATCCGCCAGGGAACAGGATTTGCAGCCCTTGAAGGGTTTTACTTTGGGGGTATAGCCCCGCTCGAAATAGGCATGCATCTCCTTGGCTGCGCTGCGCACCCGTTCCCGCAGCGCAGCGCCCAGCTCAACCTCCACCCGCCGCCGGGTCTGGGCGTAGTAGAGAAAGCCCATGGGAATCGGGACAGCCAGCATCTCTTCCAGGCAGATGGCCTGGGCGCAGAGTTGGACTTCATCGCTGCCATCCGTCTTGACTTTGCCCCGTTTGTATTCCACCGGCGCGGGCAGGAAGCGTCCTTCCCGTTTGGGCAGCTGCACCCCATCGGGCGAAGCAGTAAACTCGACCACATCGCAGATGCCCGTCAAGCCCAGCGAAGGCGACGAAACCGGCAGGGCGCGGGTGACGATCACATTCTTGCGCGTCTCTGTAAAGAATGGATCGTCCACCCGGCTGTGCAGAATGCGCCCCTCCGCGGTCAGCGCGCTCTCCTGCCACTGGCGCTCGATGTGGATCAGCGCCCACTGGCGGCGGCAGAAGATGAAGTGTTGGATGCCAGAGAGGGGCAGCCAAGCGTCGGGTGGGTATTCGGTGGTCATATCGCTATCCTACTCGCCTTCAATTTCTTCATATTTCAAATCAGGAAGAGCGCCCAATTTGATCGCATAATCATCAATGCCATTCGGCATATCTTTTTTTGGCTCTATGGTTAGCAGCCGATGGACTTTGGCCGATGAGTATTGGCCGTTGGGCGTGTTGTGTTCCCACCAGTAGAGTTTGTATACTTCCATGCTGCCTTCGGGCCGGGCCGATGAGGCGTCGTTGCGGAATAGTGTGCGCAAGGCTTCTTTGATAGCATTGGCGTCATCATCCGAGAAGCCGGTTTTCGTGGCGAGTTGCGGGTTCATACTGCCGTAGAAAACGTATACGCCGTGATCCACGCGGTGCTTCATTCCCATCGTGTCGGACGCTCGTTTTGTGCCATCTCCTTCGTTGTTGACGCTTTTGGTAATCTGAATACTTGATACCCGATCAAGCACAGAAGATTGTGAAAAGGCTGGATGAATGGAAACCGGACCGCGGATGCCCACGGAGACTCCATCGCCCTTCTTTTCATTCCCATAGGCAAAAACCTGTCCAAACGCCCGGACATCTATCCATTTCTCACAGACTGCTTTGCGGAATACCTTCTCGTCTTTCCAATCACCTTTGGCAATCTCGCCCTCGGCTCGCTTACGAAGGCTCGGATACTCATCCACTTTGCTGTCGTCAGACTGGACAAAAACAGACTTTGATTCCTGCATCAGTCGGTTTCTGATTTTGCGTTTGATGGCGACATCGGAGATTTCGCCATATCCGTCGTAATTGTAGCGAGGACGGTTGCCGTTCAACGGATCGCCATTCGGGTTGGCATTGTGGACGTTGACGATTACGGCAAAGTCAATTTTGTTGGTCAGGGTGTTCATCGTCGGTTCTCCTTAGTTTTCGGTTGTTTCAGAATCGTCTGTGTCGGAAGTATCGGTATCTGCGTCTATCGTTTGGGTGTTGCCAGGGCGAAGATATAAACGCTGGCTGTGATAGCCCAACAGGAATTCACCACTTAACCGTTTGTCGTCAAGAAAGTCCTCCGGTTTGAAGGCTGCCACAACTTCATCAATCATCTGTTGGCGTTTTATGGACTTGCCCCCAAGTCTGGCTTTGTAGGGAGTCAGGGCAAGCTCCAATGTACGCCAGGTGCTGTAAGGGTGTTCGGCAAAGCGCTGCATCAATCGAGCAGCGTTTGTCTCACGCTTTTCTCTGGCTTCGTTCAAAGCCCACCCTTCCAGACTGTCTGCCAGGGCCAGCAACCGGCCATAGAGATAGTCTCTGGTTGTTCTATCCGGGTCGAGTGCCATTGTGTAGGTCTCCTTTCGATTGTACTTATTGAATAATGCGCAGGCAATGCTCAACGTCTTGTTCCATTCGTTCTCAAACTTGTCGTCTTTGTCCTTTATGCCGATCCGGTTGGATGCTCGCCGGACAGCAGATTCTACGAGATCGCGTGGGATGGGCTGTCCGTCAATGATGCAGGGAAGAAGTCGTTCAACAGTTGCTTTTCTCAGTTTGTCATCGCGGCTGCCATAGGCAGCTTCGGCAATGTCATAAGGCGATGGCGCACCGATGAACGGGATATGTTTTCTGCTTATCTTGCCGCTGTATTCATCACGAACTTCTACGTACCTGTAACGGTGAGTCCAGGCACAGCTTTCATGCCAGCTATCAATCCGTCTCAAAAAGTCGGAGCTGCTTAGTTCGCGATAATAGGTGATTGCCAATCGTCCTGTTGTGGCCGAGTCCAGCCCCATAACGGCAATATCGGTTGTATCGCCAAGCTCTTTGCCATAGCCCGCTATTCTCTTTTTGAACTGAATCGCGACTTCTTGCGCTGTATCCGCTACCGACTCTTCGCCTGATGGCAGGTCAGCGGGAATCAGGAAGTCGAATGTATCATCTGTTGGTCGTGGAACTGGCGCGCCAGATGTTGCCCAGGCAACGATTGCCAAATCGCCTTTGCTATATCCTTGGCGGCTGATGAGCCAAGAGAGCGCGAAGTGAGCTTTTTGAGAGACTTCGAGGCTTACATTACAGGCTTGCCCATTCGTCAGAAGACGTCCTCTGTAGGTGAAGCCACTCGAATCGTTGGATGATATTAGTTTTGCCCCATCACCTTCTCTACGAATATATTTTGGGTGATTGGCAGTCAGAATTGCTCTTTCTCCCAAAACATAACAGAGAGGGTCCTTCGTTTTGTTGCTGAGATAGTAACCGATCCAACTATCCCATAAAGTTTTGTCGTTCCACACCGTTGCCTCAAGAACACCTGGAATTTCGACAACCCAACGTATAAAGGCACTCTCTTGCGGGTCAATGACAGAAAAAATGTCCTTTGCATTCTTTTCTCTTTCAATGTCATCCTTACTGAGGAATGTGCCAGCATCTCCAACAATAAGCACCTGATGATCAATTAAATCCTTGATGACGGATCGCTTATTCACATATTCCAGAACGGATATGGCTTTGGGGTGTGCAAATGCTGACTCGCACCAATCGGTTAATGCCTTAACATAATTGCGAAAAGGCTCGCTGGGGTCCTTGGCAAACCCTGATGTAACAGAACCGCCAAACTGTTCAAAATCACCAGCCACATATTGCAGTTTGTCACAAAGTGGGTGATTCTCAGGTTTGCTTCCAGATCGGCTTGCCGAGCCTTCGGTGCAAGGAAGAATCGTTTTTGAATCGTTTTTATCCGTGACGATTCTGGCTCTTTGAAAGCGCCCATTGCCATCAATCACGATCTCAATGTGCGCCTGTGTAGTAATATGGCAGATGGGCAATAATGGCCTCTGCTTATCCTGATCGGAGTAGCCAATGTACGAATGACAATTATCATACGTCTCATACAATTTTTGAATCCACGACATTCTTAAACGCTCCCTTCCACATAGCCTTCAAGCAAGCCTTCTTCATTCAACCCGATAGAGTCTGGCGGGGTCGCTTGCATTTTCCGGACAAACTTTCGGACGATAGCTTCATTTTCATCAGGTCGCACGAATGTAACAATGCCGTCAATCATCCGCGGACGCCAAAAGCGTGCGTAGAATGCATCCTTTTCGACCTCATCGGGGTAATCAAAGCCGTGAAACATCAACCCAAATGATAGCTCACCGTAACTGTCATAATCTCCCGCTCCATCGCCAAATTGACACGGCTCGACATATCCCTGGCATTCCCGTGTACCCAGAAAAACATCCCGCCTTCCACCGCGATCAATCATGCGTTTGGCAACGAAATAGTGTTTGTTTTCATTGCGATCTTTAGCCAAATCGTGTCGATGTAAATTCCACTCGAAATGTGCCTGCACCTGATATTCCACATCAGTAAGATAAGTGTATATGGAAAGATCATTGCCTGCACCGCCGTATTTGACTGGCTTGGCGCTACGTGTCTGGGTCCTGATCGATTTCATGACCCTTACTTTATCAATAATCCAAACGAGAGTCGGCTTCCAGTAGACAGAACTCAGTATTCCTTTCAAGGCTTCGTAGGTGGGAATTTGATACGAGTATTTTTCACCGCCAATCTTTGTCAGCGGATCGGTAAATAGTGCATATTTACCCCGAACCGTGAACTCTACGATATTTTGCATTGCGGCCTCCCCTTACACAAGTTGTAGTTTCATGTCGATAATGGGCTTGTCGCTCCATCCAAATTCCTCGCTATAGTATCTCTCATCCAAATAATAAACGCCTACTCCGGGCTGGACCTCGTGGATTGCCCCGGCTTTCGCCAACGCGTCAAACTCGTGGGAGAATAGGTTGACAGAATATCTCTGCGCTCTTTTGAGTAATTTATACTGCTTTTCGAGTTCGGGTGCGCTGCACAAGTCTTTCACGAGTTCCTCTCCGTTTTCCCTGCTTTCTTCTCCGTCTTCTTTCTTGTATTGTACGACGATCCCTCGTGTCGGCGAATCAATCACGCGAAATACCTTTGCCGCAGATTGAAATGACTGCGCAAAGGGAATTGGCGGGTAACTATTGTTGTGCGCTCTTGTATAGGCCCGCACAGATTTTGTGTTTGTGGAGAGTAGATTAAATAAATCATCCTCTCTACCGATATATGAATCTGCACCCACTTTGTATTTCATTTCATCCTTTCGTCCGTAAAAGTAGTATGCGTAGTACGCCGCCATTGCTTCCAGCCCGATTCGACTGTAATCAAATAGAGCAGGGTTCCCTTTGAACTCACTCAGTACGCGCTGCGCTTTTTCTACACCAATGGTTATATCTCGTAGCTGTCCGATATTTTCTTCCTTCGGATTGACAATCCATACATTGCCAAGTGTCTCCTGTCTGCCATTACGATTACAGCGTCCCCCAGCCTGAGCAATTGAATCCAACCCGGCCAGATACCGAATGACCGAACCAAAATCAATGTCTACACCCGCCTCAATCAACTGCGTGCTGACACAAATGACAGGCTCTTGGTTCAATAGCTTCTTTTTGACTGTGTCTAATACATCAAGTCTGTGTGCAGGGCACATACTTGTACTGAGGTGATACAAATCGGCAGAAGTCTTCTGAAAAAGCGCCTGATAAAGCGTTCGAGCAGAGCGTTTGGTGTTTACAACAATGAGAACGCTGCCCTTTTCAGACAACTCCTGTACCACTAATTCTACAACTTCCTCGTCGCTCCAACCACCAACCTTCCGCTCATCAAACACCTCAACACGTTTCAATTTTTCAAACAATTCCTTTTCATTCGGGATAATACGCTGGTCAGATCGAATGGTCAACGCCCGATAAATCGCATCAATTTTGTCGAGTGGCGGTTGTGTCGCTGTGCATAACACGACAGTTGCCCCACAGCTATGCACAAGAAAACGAAGCGCTACGTTCAGCATTTCAACACAATTGATTGGCACAGTTTGCACCTCATCCAGAATGATCACGGAGTTTGCCAATTGATGCATTCTTCTTGCGCCTCTTGTGCCTGAACCAAACAATGTTTCGAGAAATTGAACTTGCGTTGTAAAAACGATAGGCGCATCCCAGTTCTGCGCCAACAGATTTTGTCTGCGGGTTTCTTCTTCTGGGGTCAGATTGGAGTGGTGTTCCAGAACTACATTGTCCAGGAGATTGTCGTTGGCATCTCTGTCTTCCAAAATCTTTCTGACTTCCTCAGCGTTTTGGTCGATGATTGAAGTGTAAGGAATCACATAAATGATTCTGTCCATCTGATAGTGCGCCGCATGATTCAAAGCATATCGAAGACTTGCCAGTGTTTTGCCGCCTCCCGTTGGCACAGTCAATTGATAAATACCTTTTGGTCTGGTGGAAAAATCCAAACAGGTTTGCGATACTTGATTTCGTAATTCATCAACCTCGTTCTTATCCACTTTATTCTCAAATTCCGCCAATTTATTGGCAAATTTCTGAACCAGAACATCCCAGGCTTGATACTGACCGTAATTCCTGATTCGAGAATTACTCGGAAATTCAAAATCAGCAGTGTTGAGTCGATCTGCGTCAATTAGACAACTAAACAGAAAACGAATTAACAATCCATACTTGAAGAACAATGTTTCTTTCGAGTCATTATCCTCCACAAAGGTTGTCAATTGCTGAGTAATGCTTTTCTCGACATTCGACGAGAGCAATTCGTCAATTTTCCTATTGACGTCACCCATATTGGATAGGGCCTCCGCTTTATGCGTCTTTTCTTCTGCTTTATCCATACGGGTTTGGAAATTGTTCTTTCCATCTGGAGATAAGCAATCAATCAGTCCTGAATGATGAGATGCAAGGCATAAAGCTAGAACTTGCGCTGCCAAACGACCTTCACTGCCTTTGTTCCAAAGTTTCTCATAAATCACCTGTGCGCCAGCACTGGAATGGTCTACCTTGCCTTTCTTTGCTACTGCATCGACATACTCGTCATTGTCTGGGTCAATTAGACCTTCCCCAGAAAGAAGATAGTTTTGGAATTCCTGGCTGGCCTTACCCAGATCGTGTACCAAGCCAAGTACCTCGCCGACTTCTTTCAAGCCAATTTTATTTGCAAATTTTCCAGCAAGACTGGATACTTCCGTAAGATGATCTATCAGATATTGAGGCTCCTTGAATTCCTTATCAGTTCCTCGGAAGTGAGCAAAAAATCCTCTCTGCTTTTCCACGACTTCATACAACTCTGCCAACTTTCGTGCTTCCCGTTTTAGCATATCTTTCAACCACCCCGGCCCCACCAC
>Ga0209702_10009781_pt1 | contig 10541 bp, 13 predicted proteins | sample FRY01_FD_187210 | JGI IMG/M metagenome (GOLD analysis project Ga0209702, IMG submission 187210) | Freshwater microbial communities from Lake Fryxell liftoff mats and glacier meltwater in Antarctica - FRY-01 (SPAdes) (version 2) | ecosystem: Environmental > Aquatic > Freshwater > Ice > Glacier...
CGTGGATATGGACGAAGTTTATGGCATCCTCGCCGGGCCACCCTGCACGATGTTTTCTTTCGCTCGCACCAACGCCAAGAAACCCCGCGACCTAGAGGAAGGAATGGAATGTGTCAGGGCTTGCCTTAATATTATTTGGAGAATAATGGAAGTGGAACAAGACACTGGAAAGAAAACACTACCTTTGAAATTCTGGGCTTTGGAAAATCCTTATCACGGCTTTCTTAAAAACTTTCTCGGCAAGCCTGCTTTTACTTTTGACCCGTGGGAGTTTGGCGATGGTTATCAGAAGCGTACCGCATTGTGGGGACATTTCAACGAGCCGATTAAAAATCCTGTGCCGATGACAAAAGAAGCGAAGGCGAAGGCGAAGGCAAAGACAAATAGCCATATACATACGCTCGGCGTGAAGTTCGATTATCTTAAAAGCAAAGACATTCACCCCGAAGCATTTGGTAAGTTTGACCGGCAGACAAGACGAAGTATTACCCCCGCAGGTTTCGCTAACGCCTTTTTCAAAACTAATCAATAATCTATGACCCCTCACCAATACAAACAACTAGCCAAGCGTTTCCGTAAAGCGATCCGAGAAGACTTAAAGGACTTCACAGAACCTAGCGAGAAAAGCTGACATAGGCTATAATAAATATATGTACAACAACAGAACAAACGAACCGTGCGGAAACTGCGGGAAAGTAAACAGGGCGGACTACGACGGCCTGTGCGCGCTCTGCGCGCGCAAAGCCGGGCTGCCAGTAAAAAAAGAGGATATAGAAAATAACGGATAAAAAAACCAATGATTATATTTTTAGTAGTAATGATACTAGGCGGAGTGGCTATAGGGATTGTGCTAGCCGTAGTAATCGCCGCCAAAGTAACGATCAAGGACAGGCGACTCCTAAAGGAGATAGAGAGCGAGGTGGCGGATGGCATGCGAGGCAATCCCGGACAGCAAGGGGCGGCTATTCTACGCCAAGCGCTGATAACGAAAGCCGGAGGGATCACCTACGCGCCGAAGCGCGAGCAGGCGTATAAACTAATAGACGAACTGCGATAGCGTATGCCCGAAAACTTCACAACCGATACCATAAAACAACTAGATCAGGCCAAGGCGAGCGGCAAGCCGACAAAAATGCAGGTCTACTTTCTGCATGGGATATACGGCGAGATGCAGGACTGCAACGGCATAGCGGAGGAGGTCATAGACAACGACGAGAAGCTAACCAAGCATGGACTAGACCCGGCAGATGGCGGAACCTTTGTGAAAATATGGGGGTGTAGCTACCTTTACCGCGGCAACCCGGCGATGGGGCAGGTATTCGGAATGGAGCAGGCCAAGAGCATGGTGAGCGAAATACCGCGCGGCATAATCGGAAAGAGCGCGTTGCTTTCAACGGCCGTGCTCCTGCTTTTTCTTTTTGCGCGTAAGAGGTTTATCAGCTACGCCCACCGATACTTTAACAGCATCCGTCAGCACAGCGTCCGGCTGTATAGCCCGCCGGAGGAGCGCATGGGGCGACCAGTAAGGGAGATCCGCCGAGCGATGGCCGCCGCGCTCGCTAAAGAGCTTGGTCCGGACATTGACCCGGAGCTAGGAGGACTACTAACCGACGCGACCAATTTTGGAACGCTGATAATGGAGATGGACTGCGCCTACAGATTTCCTCTGCAAGACATACTCGGAGAGGTAGACCGAGAGAACGCGGCAAGGAGCGGTTATAGAGAAGCCATGAGGCTCTTTGACATCTTGCTAGCCAGACAAACTAACCTGACCATAGTGCCGGGCATCTCGGAAAGGGATCAGGGCGTACCTTATAAGTTTAGGTTTTTGAAAAAGCTAGCGAGAGTGGCGCTACTTGTAAGCCCGCGCGCGCGGAGAATAACGCAGAACTTCCTAATAGAACTAGACCCGGCAAAGGTGGGGCTAGACGAGAGCGACTGGTACTTCTGCCTACGCCGCAATACGCACAACTATCGCGGAGTACCACTCCCGGAACGCCTAGCCGAGCTGGCCCGGCTCGACAAGGAAAAAAGGCATCAGTATATAAAGTTTGAGTATAAGGGCTTCCATGGGCAGGTATGAAACCCCTAAAAGTTAAAGACCCAAGCCAACCATTAAAGATAGCGATAATGCTCGCCGCGCTCGCCTATCTCATTTGGCGGATAGAAACGATAGTCAAATTGCTGACAGGTGCTATAATAAAACTATGACGATATGCTTCACGATACATGGCAACCAAGACGACCCCATCGGCAACCCGATCCCGAAGCTCCGCATGACCGGCAAGCAGAGCTGGACGCCCGGCGCGCAACGATACGCCGCGTGGAAGGAGTATGTGCAGGGCATAGCCCAACCGCACATACTAGCCGCGGCGATAGACATGCCCCCGGTGGACCCGAAAAAATACGCAGCGAGCGGCCGGTACCGAAAGCCGATAACACTAAAAGGCGAGCTGCGCATGGATATAAAAATACACTTTGCCAACGAGCACCACGCAGACCCAGAGAGCATTTACGGTAGTTTGGCCGATAGCATATTTTTAGATGACAAACACCTCCGCGGAAAAATTGACTTCTGCCACGCGAAGGACAAAAAAGGTAAAGTGGATGTAATACTAACTATTATGCCGCACGGGAACATTTGAGATAAACACATGAGAACGAAAGAACCAACCAAGATAGGGCTAGTGCAGGAGGTACTTCGCGGCGACTTCTACCGCGTAAGCATAGGCGAGCAGGAGGCACGGTGCTACCGCAGCGGGAAAATGCGGATGAACAAAATAGGCGTAAACCCCGGCGACCGGGTAGAGTGCATAGTGGAGGGAAACATCGGCAGGATAATCAGGCGATACTAACCATGCACGCAGAGCAAAAGAAATACGAAACCAGATCGGCATACCTACAACGACGTAGCGCGCAGCTCCGTCGCAAGAGGTGGGAACGGACGATCACAGGCGCAGAGGAGGACGAGCTTAGGAAGGTGCAACTGGAGATACTTTGTAGGAAAGAATTTATACATAAATATGACCATCGAACAAATTAAGATCAGCGACCTAAAAGTAGCGGAATACAACCCGCGAATAATGCCGGAGCATGAGGCGGCCGCGCTCAAAAAAAGCATCGCCACCTTCGGTTTTGTTGAGCCGGTAATCGTCAACATGCACAAGTGCGAGAACTGCGGCGACCGTAAAAACATTCTGATCGGAGGGCACCAGCGCCTAGTAGCCGTAGAGGGCGACCCTAAGTTTGAAAGCGTGCCGGGAATATACCTTGACCTACACCTGCCGCAGATAAAGTGGGTAATAAGCTACGCAGACGGAACGCAGGCCGGGAGCGGAACCATATACAGGGCGAGTGGCTTTGTACTGACCGGCCCGGCTACCGAAAGAACCAGACGATATTTTATGTCCCAAAAATGAAGGAGTGCTTTGCAAAGCTAACCTTCACCACACTAAAGAGCCACGGCACCTTTGCGCGGATAAAACGAGCGATGGGCGTAGACGTGCTAACGGAAATGAAGGGGGGTGCGAGCATAGAGAGAGTACTGAAAGCGCTCGAAGGGCAGGTGCTCGAAGGGTACCAGGTGCGCTATATTTATTTTGTGAAACCAGAGTGGCGTAGTAAGCTAAAGGTTCCGGAGGTGAACTATGGCGAGTTAAAGAAGCTACAGTGGCCAGAAGGCATACGATAACCCAATAAGCGCGCGAAGCATAAAGGTAATGCGGCCAGGTTCCACTTGGCAGAAGGCGGATCGCTACCGACCCGCGCGCTCCAGAATAAAGCACAGCAAAGCACATAGCAATAAAACAATGCCAGCATATAGTAAAGAGCGCGAACAGTACCACATAAGCCGAATACGGAGCGTTATGGTGCTATCGTCCGGCGCGACCCTTTTACAGATACAGGAAGCGCTGGAGGCGAGCGTAGAGGCGCCGATCAGATTAGACGCTCACTACATTCTGAAGCTCCGGAAAAAAATATACTCCGAGAGATTACGCCGGAATAATAATCTCAACAAAGGCGCGCGCATCGCCTACATCCAAGACAAGCATCGAATAATAGAGCAACGGCTATGGGGCGAGGCAGCGAACAGCAAAAACCCCGGAGTGGTGCGAGTGATGGCGCTGGAGAAAATAATGAAAAATGAACTAGACCTTTTGAAAGCCGAAATGGACGCCGGATTTTACGAGCGACAGATAGGCACGCTAACAGTCAACGGAAAGGTCGAGCACGAACACACCCTAGCGCCGGAGATACTAGACCCGATACTGCGCGCGCTACGGAACTACGGCCTGATAAAGCCAAAAATAATAGAACAATATGCAAGCCCTACCCCAGCTATCCCAGGAGGAGGCGACCAAGCTAGTGCAATACCCGCACCTGCGAGCGCAGATGCGCAAGCCATTCCTAGGATTTAAGATACTCTACCTAAGCCACTACCTAACGCTTCCACCTGCCGACTTCCACCCGGAGCTAAGCGGGCTATTTGAGGACCACAGCGAGAAGTTTATAAGCATCATCGGCTTCAGGGGTAGCGCCAAGAGTAGTGACGGCAGCGTAGCCATGCCGCTGTGGATGGCGCTAGAGAACGCCGACGCCTACCCTTTCATCGTTCTAGTGAACGAAACCCGCGACATGGTAGTAGAGAGCATAAGCAACATACGCAAAGAGCTGGAGGAGAACGAGGTACTCCAAAGCGACTACGGCGACATGAGCGAGGGAGTGAGCAAGCAAAAAGAGTGGACGAAAACCGGACTACTCCTAAAGAACGGCGTGCGTATACTCGGACTAAGCCGTGGCCAGCGCATCAGAGGGCGTCGCCACCGGCAAAACCGGCCAAGCGTAGTTATAATCGACGACCCGGAGGAGATGGACAAAGTAGACAAAAAAGAATACCGAGAGAAAACAGAGAAGTGGTTGCGCGGCGAAGTAATCCCCGCCATTGAGGAAAGCAAGGCACGCCTGATAGTGCTAGGAAACATTTTACACACCGACGCGCTAATGGTGCGACTAAAAAACGACCCGATATTTACACACCGCGAGTACAGCCTTTTCAAAGGCGGCGACGACTGGGCGCACTGCACATGGAAAGGAAAATACCCAACCCAAGCCTCGCTAGACGCGCAAAAGAAAAAAGTGCGACATAGCGCGTGGATGCGCGAGTATTGCCTAAAGGTTGTGCCGCCGGAGGGGCAACTGATAAAAGAGGAGTGGATCCAATACTACGAGGAAGTACCCGGCCCGGTATACGCCACCGACCCAGCCACCAAGCGGCAGGCACTCGTGAGCAACCCGATACTAAGCGCCGCAGTAGGCAACGACTTGGCGATCAGCAAGAAGGCGACGGCCGACTTCACCACATTCGTAGCGGGAGTAATGGCAACCAAAGACGGACGCGCCCACATTTTCATTTTGCCAAACCCGGTAAACGAGCGACTGTCGTTTCAGGAAACGATAAACCGCGGCCGGACAGTATACAACCAAGTGAAAGCGAAATACGCCGCGCCGATGTTCTTCACCGAGGACGTGGCATACCAGAGGGTGGCGATAGAAATGCTGGCCGCCGCTGGCATTCCGGTAGAGGGCGTAAAGGTCGGAACGGACAAGCGCGCGCGACTGATGCTGGCCGCGCCCTTCATAGAGAACGGCACCGTGCTATTCCCGCGTACAGGTGCGGAGGATTTACTCGACCAACTCACGGGATTCGGGATAACTGATCACGATGATTTAGCTGACGCCTTTGTGAATATGGTGCTCGGCATAAACAGCGTGAGCGGAATGCAACCGCTAGACGTGATACTGCTCGGATAATTTATTAACAGGTGGCACGCCTAGTCCGCTGTGCTACACTAAAACCAAATGGAACTACCAAACTTTTTAGAAAATCTCCTAGAAAAAGCGGGATTTGTTTCTACAGAAAAAGCGCGCGCGCCGGGAGTAAGCGCAAGTAGCAGCGCCGACCCATTCACGCTCTGGGCGCAGAATAAAAAAGTAAACCCCGCCAAGGCCATGGAGGTATACACGGCATGGGTATACGCCGCAATCCGCGCCATTGGCATGGACATCGGAAACATTGACTACAAACTTTTCAAGATAGGACGCGACGCAGACCAGGAACTTTTTGAACACGAACTCCTAGACATGCTCGGGGCCATGAACGACTACGAGGTGGCCTTTGCGACGAAGTACGTCATCGCCGCGCACTTAGAAATGGTGGGCAACGCCTACCTATTCCTAGAGGGCTTAGAAAAAGAAGGCGACAAGCCGATAGCGATACACACGCTCATTCCAAGCAAAGTAAAAGTGCTGGCGCGCCGCGACCAATTCCCGCCGCACGTTGAGGGCTACAGCTACCGGCTCGGAGATAATAAATGGAACTTCAAGCCGTGGCAGGTCATACATATAAAATACCCAGACCCAAGCGATCCATTTGAGGGAGTAGGAACCGTGCAGAGTCTGGCGCAGTGGATAGACGCGGACAATTACGCTATGGAGTTTAACCGCCGCTTCTTCCTAAACGGCGCGCGCATTGGCGGCTTCCTAGAGAGCGAGAGCGCGTACACACCCGATCAACTGCAATACCTAAAAGAGAGCTTTGAGAGCGCATTCAAGGGCGTAGAGAACGCCTACAAAGTAATGGCGCTGCCAAAAGGCACGAAGTACGAGGAGGGCGGCAAGACGCAAAAAGACATGGACTTCCCGAACCTCTCGCTGATGATGCGCGACCGAATTATCGCCGGCTTCCGCACGCCAAAGACCGCAATCGGAATAACCGACGACGTGAATAGAGCGAACGCCGAAGCCACTGACTATGTATTCGCCAGCCGGACTATCCGGCCGATTATGCGTTTGATAACCAGCTATCTAAATGAGTTTTTAGTACCGCGCTACGGCGACAATCTGTACCTAGGATTTGAGGACCCTGTACCAGAGGACAGAAAGCAGAGAATGGGAGAGATGCGAACTGCCACCGGCGGCCACGCGGTACTGACACCGAACGAGGCCCGCGCCGACTATTTCGGAAAAGACCCAATAGAGGGCGGGGACATTTTGCCGGCGACCACCACCCCTGCCGACCCGACCGCGGAGCCGATAATGAACTCCATAAAAGCAACGGCTACCAAAAAAATAAAACGAGCGCGACCAGTAAAAACCCGATACGCCCAGCGCTACGCGCGCCGAAAAGAAATATCCGAAAAGATGGCGGTCAAAGCAACCGACGCAATTCAGAAAATCCTAGCGGACGCGCTAAGCGTAGAAAAAAAAGGAGTGCGCGAACTGGGGCTACTAAACGAAGTAGAGCAAGAGGCGCTGTATAAAGGATTTGCCCTGCGCGTAGACGGCTACGAAAAAAAGGTGCGCGAGGCAGTCAAGGAGTTTAACGAGGAGCAGCGCAAGGAGGTAGTAGCCAACCTGCCGGAGATAACCAAAACATTTTTAGGAAGTACAGAGAAGCTCCGCCAAGCCGACCTATTCAACCTATCAGGCGGCATCAGCGCGCTAATACGGATAGCCATGCCGATAATGACCCGACTAGCAGAAAAAGAGGGCGCAGCAGCCGGGGCACTCCTAGCCATAGCCGACATGGACATTTTAACCCCGGAGGTGACCGCCGCTATCGACAAAGCCGTAGAGCTGATGTCCGAGAGCTATAACCGAACGACCCGCGACATCCTAAAATCCAAGCTAGAGGAGGGCATACGGCAAGGGCTAAGCCAGCCGGAACTAGCCGAGCTGATAGGCCAGATATACGAACACGCGGACGAGGTGCGCGCGCTAACAGTGGCCCGGACGGAAACATTTAGAATTGCGAATATGGCCACCGAGGCGGCATGGAAACAGAGCGGAATAGTGAAAACAAAGATATGGTACACCGCAGCAGACGAGCGCGTCTGCCCCTACTGCGGGCCAATGCACGGCAAGGTAGTGAGCACCGAAACTGTCTACTTTGAAAAAGGCGCTACGATAACAGGAAGCGATGGCACGCAGATAACGGCAGACTACGACGACATAAGCGGGGGATCCCTCCACCCGAATTGTTTTGTCGGTGATACAAAGATTATATCTCCGGACGCAAAGAAAATGACGAGAGTAAAATACTCAGGCAATATCATTGAACTTTCGTTTGCCGATGGCACTAAGGTTTCCGTCACCCCGAACCATCCAATACTTACTGCGCGGGGATTTGTCGCAGCTTGCCTTCTTAAGCAAGGGGATAAGGCGATCAAGGCTGTCCTCGATAAGGGGGTAATCCTTAGTGACCCAAATGACAACAACTCGCCAGCCAGCATTAGCGAGGTATTTGATACGCTTATTAAAACGCAAGGCGTGGCTTCCGTTAGTGTGCCAGTGTCCGCCGAAGACCTCCACGGCGACGGAAAATTCGGGCAGGGCAATATCGACATTGTATATGCCAATGGCCTTTTGCGGGATTGTCTTGATACCTCGGTTAGTGAGCCAATCCGTAAGGCGTTTTTCAACGGGACTGATCCAGTGGGTCATGGATTGCCTAGTAATAGCAGCCTGTCGAAGACTTTGCTTGCTACGGCGGCTTCCGCGGACGGCATTGTGAGCCGCGACGGTATTGCGCTTATTCTCTCGGGTGGTGCGGAGGCTCATCATGCGGCGGTTCGCCTCCAAGACGGAGCGAATTACAACGCCCGCATTCAAAAGTCGCTTGCGGATGGTCATGCGTTGGACGCCGAGAGATTTGGCGATGCTATTCTCGGACTCCCCGGAGCGATAACGACGAACGATATTATCGACATTCAAGTCAAGCCATTTCATGGGTTTGTGTATGATGTTAATAGTATAAGCACAGTATACATCGCCAATGGTATCATAGCAAGTAACTGCAGGTGCTACATACGGCCAGGAGAAATATCGCTCGAGTAATCATGCTATAGTAAAAAGGTCGAAATAAAAAATAAAAAACAACACCATGGGATCAGTACAGATAAGACGGAAAACAGGAAGCGGGCCGACCGCCACCGACATCACCAGCATCAACACCCGCATGAACGCGGAGGACACGCACAGCACTGCCGGGACAAGCAACCCGATACGAGTACCGACCACCGGCACGAACTACAGCTACTGGGCAACCGCGCAACTCTACTACACCGGAACCGACACAGGCACGATAAATAACCTAGAGTGGTTTACCGACGGCGCGAATGGCCTCGGCACCGGCGTAACCCTCGTTGTAAGCCCGGCGAACAGCTATGTAGAGGCCACCGGAACGCCCGGCACCACCGGCACCCAGCTACTGCTGGCGGCGCACGCAGGGCTGACCGGAACCCCGACCAACGCCTTTGCATACGTTACCGGCGCAGCACTAGCACTAGGAGGCAGTGTTACCGACCCAAGCAGTCAGGATGTCGGGAGCGCGGTAGTTTTGCAGGTAGAGGTAGCATCAGCAGCAGCGGCCGGAGCAACCCCGCAGGAAACAATGACATTCCGCTACGACTCGACAATATCCTAAACACGGGAAGCCAATACAATGGCCCCGAACCCCACCAATGAACTCAATACAATGGACAGCGCACTACAACGACGGAACCGAGCTAAGGCAATACGAGAACGACGAGAAACGCGCCTACGAAAATATAGACCGAGCCAAGCTCGCGTCCTTTTCTGTTTTCAGAGATAACTACGAGCGGAAACTTTTAACAATACACTTAGAGCCGGGCCAACGCCTCGTTTATCGGCAGCGGGTACTGCAGAAGCTAGGCGATGATCCGATAGAACTGTATTTAGTCGGCTGGCAACAGACCATCGCGGGCGCGTGTACGCAGAGCATCGCATACATATTCCCAGACGACCGCATAGAGATAGCCGGAGCATGGAGAGATGGCCACGCGATATTCGGAAAACCGGAACTTTTAGAAATTGAAAAATAAAACACTAAGACGACCTATATGGGATTTATGTATAACACCGCAGGTTCAATTACTAAATGGAATTTGATCGCACTAACAACCGCGGCGTAGAACATAATAAACTACACATAACAATATGGCTGTAGTTAATGTACTCGTGGTGGCTGGCGGAGGTGCTGGCGGTGGAAATACTGGTGCTGGCGGAGGTGCTGGCGGTTATAAGGCAGATTCTGCTTTGACGGTTACGGCACAGGCGTACGCGATAACCGTTGGGGCTGGAGGTACAGGAGTGACTAACAACATCTCGACTGGAGCAGCGGGCAGCAATGGTGCTAATTCAGTTTTCTCAACTATAACTGCTACAGGCGGAGGTGGAGGCGGCTCTTATTCAGGAAATACCGCGAACGGGGGGGGAAGTGTTGGGGGTTCAGGTGGTGGAGGTGGAACAGCAGAGCCATCTAATGTAAACACAGGCGGAGCAGGTACAGGAAGTGAGGGGTCGGATGGCGGTTCAGGATATTACCAAGTATCATCAACATACGCATCTGGTGGCGGAGGTGGAGCAAGCGCAGTCGGAGCTAACGCCACGAACGCTTCAGCCGAAGGTATCGGAGGAGTCGGAGGAGCTGGAACGGCAAATTCTATTTCAGGTTCATCGGT
>Ga0209702_10009782_pt1 | contig 10539 bp, 6 predicted proteins | sample FRY01_FD_187210 | JGI IMG/M metagenome (GOLD analysis project Ga0209702, IMG submission 187210) | Freshwater microbial communities from Lake Fryxell liftoff mats and glacier meltwater in Antarctica - FRY-01 (SPAdes) (version 2) | ecosystem: Environmental > Aquatic > Freshwater > Ice > Glacier...
GGCCTCGGGCAGACCATGGGCCAGTTGGGCGAAGAATGCGGCCCGCAGGCCCACGACGGGGGGGAAGTAATCGTTGCGTTGCATGGTGTGCTGTTTTCTTGGTTTGGTTTGGTTGTTTGAAGCGGGAATCGGCGGTGAAGCCGGCCCCCAAAGTGTCCCTGACGACCAGGTCGCGCCGCTAGACCACCGGGCCATGGCTGCCGCCTCCCGGTTCGAGTGCCGCCCGCACCGCAGGCCGGGGCATGGCTGGGAAAGGGGCGCCCGCTCCCGCCGCCGCACCGTGCCGGGGCCTGTGAGCGCTGATTCCTACGTTCGCCGGATTGGTTCCTGGAAGGTAGGATTCGGTCCGACGAACGTCGGAACCATTCCGACGTACGTCGGATCGAGCACTCACGCCCCAGAATCGTTTTTTGAGGCATCATTTGCCCAAAAACTGGCACTACAGGCAGGCTGAGGCAGAAAATCGGCGGGAAATTCATCCGCGCATTCCACAACGGACCCGCCACCGGCGTCGATGAAACTACAGTAGCAAATGAACTTTCCTCGGCCAGAAGCCATCACGCCAGGCAGCTTTTCCCGGCTTTCACCGCCCCAAGTCCCGGCCCCGCCGGGGGGCATCATGCCCGGCATTTTTGCTCTTTTCACGCAATCCGCCGATGAAAAGAAAAGTCAGCGGTGCGGAAAGAAAAGTCTTGTGACTGACCTGGAGTATCGGCTAGGCAAACAGGGTCTCCTGAACCCGCGTTTACTTTCTACTTATCGAGTAATTACTTTTTCACATCGAATTCTGCGCAGTCGGAATTCTTCAAACGGCACTGCTGAAATCCGCAAAATCTCAAAAGCCGGTCTGTCCATTCGAGTGCGCACCCCATCGGGTGCGCCTTGGATGTTGCTACAGTCCAAGGCCCTTTGCGGAGCCTCAGCGGTGGGTGACGCCAGGGCGCCACCCCTGCTGGAGGGACTATTTTCCTGACATGCAGTGCCTGAATCCTGTTTCTATCCAAACACACTCAGCCTGCTATGAAAACCCCACGAATACTCAGTCTTGCGGCCCTCTTAATCGGGCCGCTTCACGGCCGGGACACGGCTCCTGAGGCACATGCTCAAAAACCAGCACAGGACTTCCGTGTCCTGTCGGAATCCACCGTGCGGCTGCCGGATGGCGGCAGTGTGACCTTCAAGCAGGTGGAGCCACCGCCCTTTGTGCCGAAACCGAAAGCGCCTGCGGTGCTGGAACAAGTCGAGGAACTCACGCTGGAGCAGTTGGCCGAACTCCAGCGGCATGCGTCTGTGGTGCTGAGCATTTCGGCCTCGGTTCATGACGGCGGCTTCACCGTGCTGCGCTGGACCAGCGGCGATTCGCCGCGCGTGCTGGCGGTGTGCAATGTGGACTTCCGCCATTTGGCGGGCTTGGGCAATTTGGAGACAGCGGTGGCGGATTATTTTATCATCATGGGCATCGGCGCGGATGCCAGCCCGCTCACTGCGGCGGAAGCGCGGGCGGCCAAGACGCTGCCAGCAGACGGCTGGCCGTCGTTTGCGCTGCTGGATGGAACGCAGGCGCAGGCAGCGGACGCGCAAGCACCGCTGGCGGCGATGGAAGCGCTGCTGGAGTTTTATCATGCGCACCAGGCGGATTTGATCGCGAAGTATCAGCAACGCGAGACAGAAGCAGCGGCGCGGGAACTCGCGGCGCGCAATGCGCCACCCCCGCCGCCGCGGCAGAGCGTGATCCACTTTTGGCCGCTGCAACCGGAGCAGAAGGCAGAGATTGAGGCGGAGGCGCGGCTGCGCGCGAATCCTGCACCGGCTGCAGCCGGAACGACGGAACAGCGTCGTGAAATTCAGCACGCGGGAGGGTCGAAGTGATGAGACTTACTTTCCTTTCGGCGCTGTATTTGATATGCGCGTGCAGTGCATCGGCGCAAACGGCAGCGGATTGGAACGAGGGGCTGCACGTCGCCACCGGCACGCAGGCGGGTGATTACACGGTGACGTGGTGGGGCAAGGCAGGCCGGACGTATTTCATTCAGCAGTCGTTTGATTTGCTGGTGTGGCAGTATGCGCCGGTGGTGCGCAGCGGCGCGGCAGTGGTGGATGGGCTGAACTTTTCCTGCACGGACTCACGGCAGTTTTGGCGGTTGCGCTATACGGACCAAACTTATAGCGGCACAGCGGCGGCGGCGGACTTTGACGGGGATGGACTGACGAACGAGCAGGAGCTCGCCGCCGGGACCGATCCGCTCAATCCTGACACGGACGGGGATGGTATCGTGGATGCAGATGAAATTGATTTCGGCCTGAATTTGGCGGGCAATGACATGGTGTTGTCGGCACCGGGTCTGACCTACAATGCGGTGAACCGGCTGGTGCAAAGCGTGACGGCGGGCACGACGCAGGCGGTGAGTTATGATGTGGAAGGTAACCTTGAGGAGGTGAACTGAGCATGAAACATTTCTTTTTTTATCTGACATGTCTGGCGGGCTTTGGTGGTATGGCTTTGGCGCAGCAGGGACCGGGCTGGGTGACGGCGGGCGGTGCTGAGTTGCCGGAGCTGGATGAGGTGGCGTTGTCCACGGCGTTGTATGCTCCGGTGGCGGGTTTTGCGGCAGCGGCAGTGAACGGCGAGGGCGAGAACCCGCCAGTTGCGCCACCGTCGATCTTGAACGCGGGGAACGAGGCGGATGTGATCACGCCGGAGATTCAGGCGCTGGCGGACGGGTTGCGGCATGATCCGGCGGCGCTTTATTTGTGGGTGCAGGAGCACATCGCTTACACGCACTATTACGGCCTGCGGAAGGGGGCGGCGCTGACGCTGCTGGAGGGCAGTGGGAATGATGCGGATACCGCTGCTCTGCTGGTGGCGCTGCTGCGTGCGAGCGGGGTGCCGGCACGTTACCGGAGTGGGTATTGTCTGCTGCCTTTGAGTGATGTGAGCGGGGTGGATTTGGAGCACTGGCTGGGGATTGAGCCCGTGGCGGCGGTGGCTGAAACCTTTCTGTTAAGTCGGGGAACACCATTAGCGGATGTCGCTTACCAGACGAATGTCCAGGGGGTGCACACGGGCAGTTATTTTATGCGCCGGGTGTGGGTGGAGGCGGATGTGGGTGGTAGCAGCGTGTGGTTGGACCCGTCGTTCAAGCTGCTGACGCGGGTGGTGGGGGCGGATCTGGCGGCGACCTCGGGGTACAACCGTGCGGCGCTGCTGACGAGCGCGGGCGGGACGGTGAATGGCGCGGCGGTGAGCGGGCTGAATGAAGCGGGGCTGGGGAACCATTTGCGGGATCGGACGACAGCGCTGCTGAATCATGTGCAGACGAACCTGCCGAGTGAGCCGGTGGTGAAGCTGACCGGAGGTTATGTGCGGGGGGCGGCGGCTGCGTCCACGTTTCCGCTGCCCTATGGCTTGGGTGCCACGTTGCAGAGTTGGGAAAGTGTGCCGGGGGGGATGTTCAGCACGCTGCGTATGCAGATGGGGACGATGGACCGCACGCTGAATCTGGCATTCCTGGGCGGACGGCGGTTGTCGCTGGTGTTTGACGGAACTGGGAAGGGACAGATTTATCTGGACGACAGCGTGCTGGAGCAGGAAAGCGCGGGCGGGAGCGGCAGTGTGCCGATGACGGTGTGGTTCGATCATCCGGGCGGAACGGCGCTGGACCAGAATGACGCCACCGCACCGCATAGCTACCAGCGCACGGGCACCTATGCGCTGCTGTATGGCGGTGAGGTGAGCCAGCGCTGGCTACGCGTGCGGCAAGAGAAGCTGGAGGCGTATCGGGCGGCTGGTCTGGCGGACAGCACGCGGGAGGTGCGGACGGAGACGCTGAATGTGATGGGACTGAACTGGCTGCTGCAGACGCAACTGGCGGGGCGGCTACTGGCGGACACGGCGGACGTGGCGCACATGTATCATCACCGCTTTGGAAGGATGGCGGATGAGTTTAATGCGACGACGGGTCTGGGCGGCTACTATGTGGATGTGTGGATGCAGTTGTCCGGGTATGCACAGCGGCGTAGCGGGAAGGATTTTTTACCGGTATTCACGCTGGAGCAGTTTGTGAGCAGCGCGATGGAGCATGGGGTGATCGGGCAGACACAGGCGGGGGCGCAGGCGGCCTCGACGGTGAAGCTGGCGAGCGTGGCGAACGCGGCGGGGAAGAAGCTGTATCTGGCGAACGCGGCGAACTGGAGCACGGTGCAGTTGACGGGTTACAGTCAGGCAGATACGGCGGTGATCAGCGCGGCGATCAACAGTGGCAAGACGGTGCTGCTGCCGGAGCAGGGCAATCTGACGATGCAGCAGTGGACCGGCGCTGGCTATGTGACCTGGAAGAGCAGCAGTGGCGCAAGCGAAGTACAGATGCTGATCTCGGGCGGTTATGCCGGCGGCTACGCGGTGCAGCAGGCAGTCAGCTCGGTGTATGCGGTGATCACCGCGCAGCAGTATTCGGCGCCGCGCTTGAACTTCACGCCGGTGACACAGGCGCTGACGACGGGCGGTGATCCGGTGGACATGGGCAGCGGGCAGTTTGTGCATGAGGTGACGGACCTAGTGGTGGGCGGCGGGGCCGCGTCGCGTGGGTTGAACTTCAGCCGGAACTACCATGGCGGTCGGCGGCTGCGCAATGACGCCGGACTGGGCATGGGCTGGAATCACAACCTGAACGTGCTGGCGGTGCCGCGTAGTGATGTGGAGAACGCGCTGGGGCTGGGGACGCCGCAGCAGGCGGCGGCGGTGATCGTAGGACTGCACGCAGCGTGGGATGTGTTCAAAAACCGCAGTAACGTGAAGGACTGGGCGACGAGCCTGCTGATCGCGAACTGGATCGTGGACCGGCTGCAGGACAATGCGGTGTCGGTGGCGCTGGGAGACCGAGTGGTGGAGTTTCATTTACAGCCAAATGGCAGTTACACGCCGCCGCCTGGGGTGGCGCTGAGTTTGACGAAGGATGGCAGCGGGAACTTCGTGGTGCAGGAGCGGCATGGCAGCACGCACCAGTTCAACGCGGCGGGGAAGCTGAGCACGATCACGGACCGGTGGGGGCGGGCGCAGACGTTTGCGTATGATGGCAATGGTCGGCTTTCGACGGTGACGGACTGTTATGGGCGGGCGCTGACGCTGGCCTATAGCGGCACCGGGTTGCTGACCGGCGTGAACGACGGGCTGGGCCGCAGTGTGGGGTTTGGTTATGACACGGCGGCGAAGACGCTGACGCAGGTGACGGACGTGGCGGGGAAGGACACGCATTTTGTTTATGATGCGCAGAAGCGGATGACGGCGCTGAAAAACCACGCGCTGGAGACGCTGGTGGCGAACGTGGCATTTGACGCGCAGGACCGGGTAATCACGCAGCACAGCGCGGGGGATGCGGGGAAAATTTGGCGCTATTACTACGCGCCGGGGCAGACGATTGAGGAAGACCCGCTGGCGGGGCGCATCACGCATTACTTTGATGAAAGGAAGCGCAACATCGGGCGCATTGATGCGCTGGGGCGGCACACCGCGATCACCTACGATGCGCAGGATCATGCGGTGGAGCAGCGCAGCCCGCTGGGGCACACGGTGACGGCGGTCTATGACGCAGCACACAACGTCATAGAGAGCCGTGATGCGCTGAACCTGCCCGCGACGGCGGTCTATGATGCGCAGCAGCGGGTGACGCAGACGGTGGACCGGCGTGGCAAGGTGACGCTGGTGCAAAACTACAACGCGCAGCATCAGCCGACGCGGGTGGTGGATGCGAGCGGCGTGGTGACGGAGCAAACGTACTTTACCAGCGGCAGCGGGGCGGGCATGCCTGCAACGCTGACGGTGGACGGGGTGCTGAAGGCGAGCTTCACTTACACCAGCACGGGCGAGATGCTGCGCACGACGTTTCCGAATGGGGACTACCACGAGAACACGTACAATGCGTGGGGAGATGTGACGAGCGTGCGCAATGCGCGCGGGTTCCTCAGCAGCGTGACCTACAACCAACGGCGGCAGGCGCTGGTGACGACCGCGCCAGGCAGTCAGGCCGGAGACGCGGCCAGCGTGGTGACGCGGACTTATGACGCCAACGGGGATGTGCAGACGGTGGTGAGCCCGCGCAATCACGCGACCACGAACGCCTACACGGTGCAGGGGAAGCTCGTGAGCAGCACGCTGCCGGGCGGTGCGGTGGTGACGAACCACTACGACGCGCGTGACTGGCTCGATGCGACGACGGATGCGACGGGACGCACGACGAGCTACGCACTGGACGCGGCGGGGCAGCGCACGGCGGTGCGCGATGTGCTGAACCACACGCTGGCGCTGAGTTATGATGACGATGGCCGCGCCTGGCAGAGCAGCGATCCGCTGAGTCACGCGACGCAGACGCAGTTCACCGCACGCGGGGAGGCGGAGGCGACGATCTTTGCAGACCATACGGCGGGGACACCGGATTATGTCGGGCGGGTGTTCGACGACGCTGGGCGCATGACGCTGCTGCAAAACCGACGCGGGGCGCACTGGCTCTTTGGTTACGATGATGCCGGGCGTGGCACCGTGACGCAGTCGCCGCTGGGCCGACAGTGGACGCAGGGCTATGACACGCAAGGGCGCGCGCAGTCGGTGACGGAACCCAGCGGGCAAAGCGTGACCCAAGCCTACGATGCGCGGGATCGCGTGACGAGCCGCACGTTCAAGAATGCCAACGGCAGCACTGCGGCGACGGTAACCCACACCTATGACGCCAATGGCAACGTGCTAACGACCACGGAGGGCGCGAACGTGCTGACGCGAACCTTTGACCAGCGCGACCGCGTGTTCAGCTACACCAACGCGCAGAGCGAGCAGATCGGCTACCGCTACGACGCCAGCGGGAACTTGGTGCAGCTCATCTATCCGGGAAACAAGACGGTGACCTATGGCTATGACAACCGTGAACGGCTCACGACGATCACCGACTGGAGCAGCCGCGTGAGCACGCTGACATGGGACGCAGCGGGACGGTTGCTCAAGGTCACACGGCCCAACGGGACCTATCGCGAGTATCAATACGATGCCGCCGGACGCATGATCCAGGTGGCGGAACGCAACGCGGGCAAACGCGGCCTCTGCGTGGTGCGCCTGGAGCTGGATGCGGCAGGCAGGCCGACGAAGAAGCTGACGCTGCCACAGCCGCAGGCGGTGAGCGGCATCCCGGCGCTGAACGCGACCTTCGACGCCGATAACCGCATGGCGACGCTGCTGGGCTACGGCATCCCGCATGATGGGGATGGGAACATGCAGGCCAATTTTCTGCCGGTGGGGGCTTATCCAGTGGGCGAATTCACCTGGGACACGCGCAACCGGCTAACCGACGTGTCGGAAGAAGTGTGGGCTGGAAATGTGTTCGTCGGCTACAACCAGACGCAGCACGCCTACGACGCCGAGGGCAACCGCACGCAAACGACGTTCAACAACCAGACCACGCGCTACACGGTGAATCCGCATGGCCTGAGCGGCATGAGCGAGGGCTTGATTGAGCACAAACCGAATAACACCCAGCGCTGGTACGTGTGGGGCGGCCCAGCGGGCCTGCTCTACGAATCCCAAGCCAACAGCAGTGGCACGGAGACAGCGGTGCGGTTCTACCACAGCGATCAAGTCGGCAGCACGCTGGCACTCACCGACGCCAGCGCGAACGTGACCGCCCGCGCCGAATACACCCCCTACGGCCTACTCACCCACAGCAGCGGCACACTCGACACTCCATTCCTGTTCAACGGCAGCCACGGCGTCATGACCGACGCGCAAACCGGCTTGATCAGCATGCGCGCCCGCTGGTATCACCCGTGGCTCGGAAGGTTCGTGAGCGAGGATCCGATTGGGTTCAGTGGCGGGAGTAACTGGTACGCATTTACGAGTGGTGATCCGGTGATGAGCGCTGATCCGAGCGGGTTGACGGAGCGGTCTTATTTCAGCCGCAACGACTGGGCGCAGATGCCGCAAAGCACCGCTTCCTGGCAAAACGGAGACGGCTCAACCAACTGGAGCAGTTGGGTGTCGCAGGGGTTAGCGGGAGTGCCAAGTTATGCTGCCGACATTTTCTGGTCGAGCACGAAACGAAACCTCAGCGATCCGAGGTTTGTGATGGAGAGCTTTGCGGGTGGGTTCGGGGCTGGGGCGTTGCGCGGCGTGAACCGGAGCATGCAGACTGTCGCCGCAAAGGCGGCAGCACCCATTGTCGAAGATACCGTAAGCCTCTTTCATCAGGGAACGCTGCGAGGTGGCCAGGTGTCGTCAACGCGTGGGCTATCAACGAGTCTAAGTAGCGACTTGAGCCATTATAGGCCAGGCGGCCAGCTTTACGAGTTTCAGGTTCCACGCAGCACATACAACCAATGGCTGGACGAAGGATTAGCAATGCCAAAGACGGACTACCATTTGCCCACTAGCATCACCACGCCCGAAATACGAGTGATGCCGCCCGCATCCGGTTCACTCAATCAATTCTTGGTGCGGCCACCTGAAGGTTAAAATGCTTTGCTGCCACTCACTAACTAATCTCATCAACAACGCAGGGCAACGTGGCCTTGCGGTGTTGATTTGTAAAACCGACGTAGGTGTGCGCTTCGCGCTCCAGATGCGGGCTGTTACAGCCGACGACGAGAACAAGATGAAAAAGTTTCCTCAGCCATCCCTCTCGCTGCCTGAACACGTTACACTTTCGGAAAGTATGAGAATTCGACACTGCCCTTCGTGTGGCAAGCTGCTTGATGAGCTTGCAGCGAGCGAGCCATCGTTTTTTGCTAAGCTCGCTGATGAACATCGATCATATCAGAACGATTGGGGAGCATGACGGACATAAATGAACCCACGAGCCAACCAATGGCATTGGCTGTGCCAACCCATTTGAGAAAATGAAATCAAGAAAGCGGCTCGGTCCACGAACCCTCTTTGGCGAAGCTTCAGCAGGTGATCTAGCAACCAACGTTTTCACACTGGCGGCTGCCTTCACTCGTGCTCTCTCAACGCATTTAAACGGAAAAAGTGAATCTACATCCAACTGAACATGCCAGCGCAACGCCCTCCTCAAATGCGGTTGATTCACCTGCTCCCCGCAGGTTCACCCTTCGGGCTACGCTGCACTTCGTCTCAAACGCCTGCATCCTTCGGCGTTTGTGTCCCTGATCACTCTTCCGATTCACGACAGACGTGGTGCTGGTCGGTTTCGGAAACTACTTCGTTAGGCATGCGACTGTCCTGACGATGTCATGCGCCTCATGGCCTCGGATCGCGGCGAACGCAAGCAGGCGGGATTCCGACTTGGCAATGGGCGGGCTTGTGGCAGCATCGGCACTGTGTTGAAGACATTGCGGCAGCGAAGACTCAGCGGGTGGCCCTGCCTCCTGGCGCTCGCCTTGCTCCTGCTGGCACCGCTTTGCCATGCCTGCCCCCGTTTGCCCGATCCGCTGGACCACGCGACGCAGACGCAGTTCACGGTGCGAGGCGAGGCGGAGGCGTCGATCTTTGCAGACGATGCCTATCTGTTCCGGCTGTTCGACAACGCGGGGCGCATGACGCTGCTGCAGAACCGACTCGGTGCGCAGTGGCTCTTTGGTTACGATGATGCGGGGCACGGCACCGTGACGCAGTCGCCGCTGGGCCGACAGTGGGCGGGAAATGGGGGTCAGTCTGCAACTGCTTGACAAAAATGCATCAAGCCATTGTTACTGTTAATTTGTCAGCCAGTTGCATCCTGACCCCCATTTACCCCATTTACCTTCACGCACTCGCAGCCGCCCGCGCGCTCCACTTCCAGCGTGAACGTCGGCAGCGGATGGGCCGCGCCAGCCTCGCTCCCGACGATGCCGAGCATCAGCCCGATGGCTTCCGTGTATCCGGGGCGGGCTTTGATCGCCTGCACAAAGGCGAAGATGCGCAGCAGCGCGCCGGGCGCTACTGGCACGGTCGCGGGGATCGGTGGCACAGCGCCCGCATCACCCTGCGGCAGCGGTGGGGCGGTGAAGGCGAAGAGCAGCATGGGGGCCGCGCCGGTGCCGTTGTACAATTCCTCCAGCGATGCCGTAGCCGCCGGGCCGGCCTCGCGCACCCCTATGCGCCAGGCGCCCGTGCCGTATTCACAGAACCGGCAGTCCGCGATGATGCTGGCGATGTCTGGTGCCGGCATGCCGAGGGTGGCATTGGCCTCGGGCAGACCATGGGCCAGTTGGGCGAAGAATGCGGCCCGCAGGCCCACGACGGGGGGGAAGTAATCGTTGCGTTGCATGGTGTGCTGTTTTCTTGGTTTGGTTTGGTTGTTTGAAGCGGGAATCGGCGGTGAAGCCGGCCCCCAAAGTGTCCCTGACGACCAGGTCGCGCCGCTAGACCACCGGGCCATGGCTGCCGCCTCCCGGTTCGAGTGCCGCCCGCACCGCAGGCCGGGGCATGGCTGGGAAAGGGGCGCCCGCTCCCGCCGCCGCACCGTGCCGGGGCCTGTGAGCGCTGATTCCTACGTTCGCCGGATTGGTTCCTGGAAGGTAGGATTCGGTCCGACGAACGTCGGAACCATTCCGACGTACGTCGGA
>Ga0209702_10009784_pt1 | contig 10538 bp, 9 predicted proteins | sample FRY01_FD_187210 | JGI IMG/M metagenome (GOLD analysis project Ga0209702, IMG submission 187210) | Freshwater microbial communities from Lake Fryxell liftoff mats and glacier meltwater in Antarctica - FRY-01 (SPAdes) (version 2) | ecosystem: Environmental > Aquatic > Freshwater > Ice > Glacier...
TTGCCCTGACCGAAGGCGAAGGTCGGCTTTACGGGCGCGGCACCACCGACATGAAGGGTTTTGTTGCCTGTGCGATTGCCGCGATGCTGACGGCGGCGCGGATGGGGGCGGAAGGGCGGCCTTTGCGCACCCCCCTGCATCTGGCGCTGAGCTATGATGAAGAAGTCGGCTGTCTGGGCGTGCGGTCACTGATCGCCATGCTGGAGGCGGCCCCTGTGCGGCCCATGATGTGCATCGTGGGGGAGCCTACGGGGATGCAGGTGGCCACCGGCCACAAGGGCAAGATCGCGCTGCGCGCCACATGCAAAGGGCGCGAGGGTCATTCGGCGCTGGCCCCGCTCGCGCTGAACGCGCTGCATCTGGGGGCGGATTTCATGGGCGAATTGCGGGCGTTGCAGGCGCGGCTCGCGTCGGCCGGGTTGCGTGACGGTGATTATGACGTGCCTTATACAACCGTCCATGTCGGCAAGATGAGTGGCGGGGTGCAGGTAAATATCGTACCCAATACCTGCGTGCTGGATTTTGAGATCCGGTCTTTGGCAGGGGAGGACAGCGACGCCCTTATCGCCACGATGCGCGAGGCTGCCGAACGCGTGATCACGCCTTTGCGCGCTGATTTCCCCGAAGCGGCAATCGTGGTGGAACGGCTGTGGGATTACCCCGGCCTTGGCACGCCGTCGGATGCCAAAGTGGTAAATTTCGTCAAGGGCCTGACCGGGGCGAACGGGACGATCAAGGTGGCTTTCGGCACTGAAGGCGGGCTGTTCCACCAGCGGCTTGGCATTCCCGCCGTGATCTGCGGACCAGGGAGCATGGCGCAGGGCCACAAGCCTGATGAATATGTGACGCTGGAACAACTGGCGCGCTGCGAGTCGATGCTGGCGGCTTTGCTGAACAGGTTGGAGGGTGGGCTGTAAGGGCGCAAATCCTGTGGCGCGCGGCGGCACATGCCCGCGGGTGGATCGTTAAAAGCGATGTGTCGCCGGTCTGTTTTGGTCAGACGACGCGCGCCTTGTGCTGTCGCCGGTCTGGTCATGCCACAACCGGTTTCTACGGGTTGTGGTCTTGCCATCTTCCGCCGCGCCGTTGGCTGGGGTAGGACGGGCGCATGGCCATCACCCTCACCTCGCTTGCCCAGATTTTCGACCTCGGCTTCGATGACATCATCGACGTGCGCGCGCCTGCCGAGTGGGCGGAGGATCATATTCCCGGTGCCATCAACCTGCCGGTGCTGGATGATGCGGAACGGGCGCGTGTCGGGACGGTCTACAAGCAGGTTAGCCCCTTTACCGCGCGCAAACTCGGCGCCGCTTTGGTCGCGCGCAATGCCGCGGCGCATCTGGAAGGGCCGTTGGCCGATAAACCCGGCGGTTGGCGGCCGTTGGTTTACTGTTGGCGCGGCGGTCAGCGGTCGGGGTCTTTCGCCACGATCCTTGCCCAGATCGGCTGGCGGGTGGAAACGGTGGCGGGCGGCTACAAGGCTTGGCGCGGGCTGGTGGTGCAGGCTCTGTACGACGCGCCCGTGCCGTCGCCCGTGGTCGTGCTGGACGGTAACACCGGATCGGGCAAGACCGCCGTGCTGGCCCTGCTTGCGCAGCGCGGTATGCAGGTGATTGATCTGGAAGCGCTGGCAAATCATCGCGGTTCGGTGTTCGGTGCGATGCCCGGGGGGCAGCCCTCGCAGCGCGCGTTCGAGAGCGCGCTGGCGCTGGCCTTCGCACGGCTGGACCCCGCGCGGCCGGTGGTGGTGGAGGCGGAATCCAGCAAAGTCGGCGATTGCCGCCTGCCGCCGCAACTGTGGAAAGCCATGCGTGCGGCGCTGCGGATCGAGATTGCCGCCCCGCTGGCCGCGCGGGCAGACTACCTTTGCCGTGCCTATGCCGACATGATCGCCGACCCGGCCCGCCTGACCGATGTGATCGACCGGCTGCGCCCTGCGCACGCGGCCACAGTCATTGCGCAGTGGCAGGCCCTGGCCGCATCCGGTGCGCATTTTGCCTTGGCCGAGGCGTTGATGGACGGCCATTACGACCCACGCTATTTGAAAAGCCGCGACGGTGCGGGGCCGCGCCGGGTGATTGATACGGCGGGGCTGGCAGAGGCCGATCTTGCCGTTCTGGCTGACCGGATTGCGGCCAAGGTCGCACGGCTTGCGTGCTGACAAGGGCCGCTGCGGTCGTTGGCGGCCTGTGGGGCGGATACCCGGGCCAAAATGAAAGCAACCTGCCGGCTATTTGATCGCGGGGATGACTTGCGCTCCGGATTGGCCCGCCAGACCGGTTCGGGCAATGCCAGACAAGCCGGAGGTGATGAAAAGAATTGACAGAAGTTATCAAGGGGCGAGAAATAACATGGATGGGCAAGAACTTGCCGCGTTCGCGGCACCTTTTGCCGGAAGGTTGGGGGCCGGCACGTGGCGCAGCTTACGGGTCCCATTGAGCGAGGTCACCAGGAAGAAGCGGTCGCGCGCCGCGTCGTCCGCCCGCTCTTTCACCACCAGAACCACGCGGCGCGGTTTGTCCCGGCTTTCCGCCTGCCAGCTTTGCGCCTGCCAGCTTTCCGCCCGGTAGCGCAATTCGCGCAGCCAGGTTCGCGGCGTCGCTGGCCTTCGGCCGACCGGGCGCACCATGTGCGGCTCGGCCAGTCGATCGAGCACAGGGTTGGCCAGCACACGGTTGTCCAGCACACGGTTGGCCTTGAGCCGCGAGACGTAATCGATGTCGCGGGCCTCAAGTCCGGCCAGCAGGGCGGCCGAGGGAAAGCCCCTATCAATGCGCACCATGGCGACATCGCAGAAGCTCTTCTGCGCCCGGTCCACCACATCGAGGATCACGTCCAGCGCACCGTCCATTGCCCCCCTCTCGCACATATAAACATATGCTGCCGGGCAGCGGGCAGGCGCCGTCAGGTGAATGCAGGCATTCACCTGACGGCCAACGGATTGCGAAGCTATTTGCCGAGAGGGGGCGGTGCCGACATTGCCCGCCCGCAGCCGCGCATCGAGCATATCACCGGTCTCGGCGACCCTGGTAATCAGCGGGTGGTAGATCCGGGCATTGGTGTGGCCGTTCCATTCGGCCTCGGGCTGGTGGCCGTTCGCCGCCACGCTCGAACCGGTGGCGCGTGCCGACTCGCCCTCGATCGGCGCGCTGTCGACATTCGAGGGGGACGGACGGCATCCGCCTGGGCCACCCCGCTCGGCTCTGATGCCGCGCCCGGCCAGCTCCTGCACCGCTTCTCGCAGAACCGATGGGTTCGCGGGCTCGGCCATCAGCGCAGTGAAGCGCGACAGCGTCAGCTGCGACGCCAACCCTGGACAGCTCAGCGGCGTCAGCCCGGCTGCGGAACTGGTGGCCCGTGCGACGCGCCGGATCGTGGCGAAGCCATCGTGGTCGCGCCAGCCCTGCGCCGCCAGCAGCCTAGCCGTGCGAATGAGCGAGCCGAGGTCATGCGTGACGTCGACCTGGCTTAAGTGGATCGGTCAGGCGGGCGGTCATCCAGCCGACGATGCCGCTCTGCTCGACGATCTTTCGCAAGAGCACCGTACCGGGATCGCCGATCAGTCTGTCAACGCGACTTTCAATGCGCAAAGAGCGGTTGAAACCCATCGTGACCGAAAGTAACAAATCCCCGATGCGTGCGTCCAGTGCCGCTATTGGTTTGCGTCTAACAGATTGAATCTACATCACTTTCAGGCGCACGCAACCAATCCCTTCCGATTTCGCTGAATAAGGCGGGCTGAGGGGTCTTGCGGTTTGGGGGAGGATGGATTCTTGGGCATGAAACACCCTTTTGGAGTTCGTTCCCCGCATGGACATCTTTCTCGCCGCCTTCGACCACTTCCCGATCCCCGGGCAGACAATGCGCGTCACGACCTTTGCGAACAGCTGGTCGTGGGCTTTGCCGCCGCGCTTTGCTGCGCGATCAACTGCGCCGGGATGGCCGCGTTCGGCAGGGCAAAAGAGCATGTTTTCAGAGGCTTCCTGAAGCTCAGACATGCGATACCCTCGCGTGACACCGATCCTTACGGTGTTTCGGATGATAGATCCGAAGGCGCTGGTCGCCGCCCTCGGACGGGTGCTGGCGCAGATCTCGGCGCTCCTCGATGACGGCGATGTGATCGCCATCGACGGCAGTGAGCCGGGACCGTGGCCCCAGGTCGGGCCGCGCAAGCCCGGCGAACGCTGCGCGGCGCGCGCGACAAGGGCCAGAACGGGCGGGACAGAGCGCGCGGACCCGCATGATGTTGACGGCCTATGCCGCGCGCCTGCGCCTGACACTGGCCACGGTGGCCGCCGACGATGGCGCAGAACTTGGGGCGGCGCTTGAGGTGCTGGGCCCGATCGCTCAAAGGCAAGGCCGAGACGGCCGATGCGCTCCACTGCAATCGCCGCACGGTTGCAGCGATCAACGAAAGGGGCGGCGATTGGTGCCTTGCTCTCAAAGCTAACCAGGACTCGGTCTTGTCCGATGCAAGGTCGTGCTTCGGGAAGGTCGCCCCAGACCACCCCACAATGCGGCAGGACGAGGCCGGGCATGGCCGCAAGGAGACCCGCACAAGCCCAGATGTTTTCGACCGGGTTGAGATTGGGGGGCATAGGGCGGCAGAGGCAAAAGTGTCATGTTTCCGGGGACCTGCAATGCTTTTGACCCATGCCGGCCTGCGCCGTCGAGTACCAGTATGGCATGGGCACCAAGATGGCATGGGCACCAGGTGCGACAGCCTTTGATATTTTGACCGGATGGGCATTCATCGCCGCCGTGTCGACCTGCGGCATGACAAGTGCTGCGGTCTTGCTGCGGTCGGGGCACGGTCGGGGCAGACAGCGCCGGATATGCAGGCCGATCGGTATCTGGTGTCGCGCGGCGCGCGTGGGCGGGTGCCACGATCGGCCCAAAGATCGGCCCGGAGATCGGCCCGGACACGGGTCCGGGTGCCTTGTTGGCCGACCCGGGCTTCATCCCGGAACCAGACTTCGTCACGATCATGGGCGGCCTGCCGCGCTCGGCCCTTGGCAATGCCTCGCCTGCTTTTGTGGCGACGTTTGTTCAAACGTGTCTTGCGCCTCCGGATCGGACTTCGGGTGCTGCGGGCGCACCGAAAGTCGCCGAAATCCGAGCCCGGCCAGTTGTTTGCCAACCGTGCGCTCGTGCATGACAACACCAAAGCGTTCCTCGATCCCGCGTTTGAGATCGACGCGCCGCCAGCGCACCACCCCGCCCGTCGCAGGGTCAGGGCCATTGCGAACCCGCTGCGCCGGGTCTTCCTTCTGCGCCAGGTCTTCCTTCTGTCCCGGGCTCAAACGGCACGATGGTCCAGACACGCGGCGGTTCGACAAACCCGGCAGACCTTCGGCGTCGTTACCCGGGGCTTCGCCCGTTCAGGGCTGAATTCTGTCCACCGGACAGAATTCCGGGCGCCCTTCACCCCGATCCCGCAAGGTCTGCCGATCCGTTCCGCAACTTTCCGCAACCAGCTTCCGGTCAACGCCATCAAACACAAGCCCGATCGCCGAAATTCGCCGATACGCCCTGGCGTCCTTGCTCTTCGCCGCCGCACGCAACTCCCGTGCCGTCACGTCTGTTCGAGCGATGTGCACTGTCATCAAAACCTCCCTTGCTTCTCAGCAAGAGAATAAGATTGAAAAACTCCTGGGAATCCCCAAATGAGTCAAGACCAAACGCCGCTGGTATGAGTCCTCCCTTGAGGATTGAACATATGCTCATCGCGTGGGTAAATATTTGTTCTTGTTCAACGTAAAGTCACCGAAAACACTTCGTTCGCATTCAACAGGTTTACAAAATCTACCTAATCGAGCAGGGCGCGGGCGGGCGGCTCGTCGGTCACAAGACCGTTGATGCTGCGCCCGGCAATGGCGCCGCGAATGGCGCGCACGTTCGACGAGCCCGCAGCAACCGCGATCACAGGCTGCGTGCGCCCCTCTTCCACCCGCACCGCACCGATAAGCGACCTGGTCTTGTGTCATGCCGCCGACACAATAAAGCCAGCCCGCGCGGGCGGCTTCGTCCTGCAAGGTAGGTTCGGGTTCGATCCGGCTCATGCTGTTTCCGCATTCTCACAGAGGTCTGGGTCAATCTGAAAGAAATCCGCAAAGGATGCAAATTCCCGCTCTGCGCGCGAATCATCGGGCGCTGTCAGGTCGCGCCCCAGCAGATGGCTACCGTAGATAAAGCGCCACACCCGCATACCCGCGGCAAGACCCGCGCGCACCCCCGTTCAGGCTGTGTTCAATGACAAGACACTGCGCAGGGTCGACGCCGAGCGTAGCCGCCGCGTGTGCAGGAAAAGGTCAGGCGCAGGCTTGCCGCGCGCGACCATGCCGGCGGTGAACAGACGCGGCCCGGTCAACGCGCTCTACCCCGCCACCGCCAAAGACTTGCGCGCCCGCGCCGGGCTTGACGATGTGGCCACGCAAAACGGCAAAGCCAGCCGATCCGGCACACCCGCCACATGCGGCATGATCCGCAGATCAGCGGCAAGGCCGCGCCTTTCATTGCAGAATGACACGACTGTTGCACCCGGGCCGGACGGGCGAAAGATCGGCCGGTGTAAGGCACTGGATATATAACATAAAAATGATTACGGGTCAAACCGTGACGGCGCGGCAATCTCTTGCGAAACTTGGTAGAGACAGACACGGTGAGTGGTCGGAAGGACCGCAATCCCGATACCATTCGCCCTTGCCGCTGCAAATCGCCGGGCAACCCTTTGAACAGGGTAACGGGTAATTGGCTGACGCACCGTTGTAGAGGTTGGGTTAAACCCGGTCTGGTTCCGCTGCTCTCCACAAGTCAAAAGATATAAGGCTCGGGAAAGCTGGATCGCGGCGGCGTTCCATGCGCACGTCTGCCACATGGACGGGCGCGCAGAGCGGTTCAGCGGAACACCCGTTTCACTGGCCCGGCGTGCTGGCCGGGCCGGTCTTCCTACCCCAGGGCATACCCCGCCCCGCGTACCGTGCGCAACGGATCATCGCCGCCAAACGCGCACAGCGCCTTGCGCAGCCGGCCGATATGCACGTCAACGGTGCGGGTATCGACGTAAATATCGCGGCCCCACACCCGGTCCAGCAATTGTTCCCGGCTCCACACCCGGCCCGGTTTTTCCATGAATGTGGTCAGCAGGCGAAACTCGGTCGGGCCCAGCTTCAGCACCTTGTCGGACCGGAACACCTTGTGGCTTTCCGGGTCAAGGCGGATGTCCGCATATTCCAGCACAAGCCCCACCGACGAAGGCCGCGTGCGGCGCAGTTGCGCGCGCACCCGAGCCATCAGCTCGACAACCGAATAGGGCTTGATGACATAATCATCCGCCCCGGTTTCCAGACCGCGCACCCGGTCCACCTCTTCGGACCGCGCCGACAGCATGATGATCGGCACCGCGCGGGTTTCAGGCCGGGTTTTCAACCGGCGGCACACTTCGATGCCGGACACGTTCGGCATCATCCAGTCCAGCACGATCACGTCCGGTGACACCTCGTCCACCAGCATCAGCGCCTCTTCGCCGTTTGATGCCTGCACAACCCGAAAGCCTTCGGCTTCCAGATTGTAGGACAGCACCTCGCGTTGTGCCGGTTCGTCATCCACCAGCAAAACGGTCGGTTGTCCGGCAGCAGCCATCACTTGCCACCTTCGGCTGTGATCATTGCATATGACGTTGTGTCACCCTTCACCCGCGCTTCGTCGGGCATCGCACCAGTGACAAGGTAAATCACCTGTTCGGCAATCCCCGTCGCATGGTCGCCAAGCCGCTCGATGTTTTTTGCAATGAAGTGCAGGTGCATGCAGGCGGTAATGTTGCGCGGGTCTTCCATCATATGCGTCAGGAATTCACGGAACAGCGCGTTATACATCTGGTCAACCTCGCGGTCGCGCACCCGCACATCGGCGGCCAGATCGGCGTCGCGCTGTATATACGCATCCAACGCATCTTTCAGCAGCAGTTCCACCGCCTTGGCCATCCGGCGGATGGACCCGGCAGACCCACCAATGGCCGCCATTTGCGCCAGAACAGTGGACCGCTTGGCCAGGTTCTTGGCGTAGTCGCCGCACCGTTCCAGCGACGCCGCGATTTTCATCACGGTCAGCACGGTGCGCAAATCCTGCGCCGTCGGCGCGCGCAAGGCGATCACGCGGGCACATTCAGTGTTGATCTGTTCTTCCAGTGCGTCAATCGCCTTGTCATTCTTGATGACCCGGCTTGCCAGTTCTTCGTCGCGGGTCTCAAGCGCTTGCGAGCTTTCCAGGATGGCGGCTTCGACAAGCCCGCCCATCTTCATGATCATTGCCTGAATGGCTTCCAGATCCCGGTCAAAGACCGAGGCGATATGCTTTTCATTGTTCATCTTGTCAGCCTCCCGTCAGCCGATCCGGCCGGTGATGTAGGATTCAGTGCGCGGGTCTTTGGGGTTGGTGAAAATCTCGCCGGTTTCCCCATACTCCACAAGATAGCCAAGATGGAAGAACGCGGTTTTCTGGCTGACCCGCGCGGCTTGCTGCATGGAATGCGTCACGATCACCACTGAAAACTGGCTGCGAAGTTCGTCGATAAGTTCCTCGACCTGCGCAGTTGCGATCGGGTCGAGCGCCGAACAGGGTTCGTCCATCAGCAGCACCTCGGGCGATGTGGCAATGGCACGCGCAATGCACAGCCGCTGTTGCTGACCACCCGACAGCCCGGTGCCAGGCGATGAAAGCCGGTCCTTCACTTCGTTCCACAGCGCGGCCTTGCGCAGCGATTTTTCCACAATCGCATCCAGTTCTGCCTTATTGCGGGTCAGACCGTGAATTTTCGGGCCGTAAGCCACGTTGTCATAGATCGACTTCGGGAACGGGTTGGGTTTTTGGAATACCATGCCGACCTTGGCGCGCAGCTGCACCGGGTCAACCTTGCTATCGTAAATGTTTTCGCTGTCGAGGGTGATCGCCCCTTCCACCCGGCAAATCGGGATCGTGTCGTTCATCCGGTTCAGGCAGCGAAGGAACGTGGATTTGCCACAGCCCGACGGCCCGATGAATGCCGTGACCGTCTTGTCGAGGATGTTGACGTCCACATCCTTCAGGGCATGGGTCGCGCCGTAATACACCTGCACTCCGCGTGCGGTGATCTTGTTCGGGCTGGTGTCCACGTCTCTCTCCACAATTCGCATATCGTTCATTTGTCGGGTCCCTTACCAGCGGCGTTCAAAGCGGCGGCGCAGAATGATCGCCAGCGTGTTCATCATCATCAGGAACACCAGAAGCACGATAATGGCCCCCGACGCACGTTCCACGAAAGCAGGGTCGGCGCGCTGTGTCCATTGAAACACCTGCACCGGCAGCGCCGACGCCGGGTCAAAGAACCCTTCCGGCGGCGCACCGGGGAAATCGCGAACAAACGCCACCATGCCGATCAGAAGCAGCGGCGCGGTTTCACCAAGGGCCTGCGCCAGACCGATGATCGTGCCGGTCAGAACCCCCGGCATCGCCAGCGGCAGCACATGGTGGAACACCGCCTGCATTTTCGACGCCCCCACCCCAAGGGCTGCATCGCGGATGCTTGGCGGCACCGCCTTCAGACTGGCGCGGGTGGATATGATGATGGTCGGCAGCGTCATCAGCGTCAGCACCAGCCCGCCCACGATAGAGGCCGATTGCGGCAGGCCGCCAAAGTTGATGAAGATCGCAAGGCCAAGGATGCCGTAAACGATGGATGGCACCGCAGCGAGGTTCGAGATGTTCACCTCGATCAAATCCGTCCAACGGTTTTTGGGTGCAAATTCCTCAAGATAGATGGATGCTGCCACGCCGATGGGCAAAGACAGCACCAACACGATAAGCATCATGTAGGCCGATCCCAGGATCGCCACGCCCAGACCTGCCGCCTCGGGACGCAGTTCGGATGCGTCGGGTCCGGTCAGGAACGCCATGTTGAAACCCATCGTGATGATCCCGGCTGCACGCATCTTGTCGGCAAGCTGCAACTGCTCCGGCGTCACGTTGCTGTCCAGAGCCGCGCTTTCCATCGAGACGCGGCCCTTGAAATAGCCATCGACCCGCCCGGTGGCAAACACCTTGAACGGGATCGTCTGGCCCACAAGCTCCGGGTCTGCCAGCACACGGTTGCGCAACTGCGCGGGCGCTTCCTTGGACAGCAGGCCCGTAACATCCTGGACCGTTGCATCATCGGTCGAAATGCCCTTTTCCGCCAAAGCCGCCACCAGCGCAATTTCCAGCAGCTTGCCGTAGCCGACGGTGGTCACTTTTTTCAGGTCTTCAAGGTCGCGGTTGCCGGTTTTGTCCAGCACTGCCGGATCAAGCGTCACATTCACCGCAAGAAAGGTTTGGCGAAACGCGCCAAGCCCGTTGCTCAGCACCGAAGTCAGCAGCACCACCAGCGCCAAAACCCCGATGGACACGGCAACAAGGCCATACATCCGGAACCGGCTTTCGGCCGCGTTGCGCGCCTTTGTGCGACTGTCCGGCGTGAACAAGGACACGGTGTGGCGCGAAGCCGGGCTCTGCGAAGTTGCGTCGGT
>Ga0209702_10009786_pt1 | contig 10535 bp, 10 predicted proteins | sample FRY01_FD_187210 | JGI IMG/M metagenome (GOLD analysis project Ga0209702, IMG submission 187210) | Freshwater microbial communities from Lake Fryxell liftoff mats and glacier meltwater in Antarctica - FRY-01 (SPAdes) (version 2) | ecosystem: Environmental > Aquatic > Freshwater > Ice > Glacier...
GACGCCATCCTTGCATTCATGCGTGAAACCATCCCGCAGGAATGGACGAAATTCCGCGACAAGGTGTCAGACAACTTCCGCGTCGTAACCCACGAGAACTTTCGGGTTTTGGAGTAGAAGCTGTATAGTCTCCTTTTTGTGGATGCATAGCAAGAAACGCGCGACAGCGGCGAGAAGTTTCATCCACCGGCAATCCTCCGCCCCTCCCCTTGCAGCCCCCGGCGATATGTTACACTAATCGGGGTGAACCAGCAGGCGTCGGCCTGCTCTTGGACATGGGCTGCGCAGGATGTTGGATACGATCATGAAACCCACAGAAGAAATTTCCGTGCGCGAGGTTTTCGGGATCGACACCGACATGAAGGTCAAGGGTTTTTCTGATGCGACCGACCGGGTTCCCGCAATCGATTCGACGTACAAATTCGACCCGGACACCACTTTGGCAATTCTGGCGGGCTTTACTTACAACCGTCGCGTACTGATCCAAGGCTATCACGGCACGGGCAAATCGACGCATATCGAACAGGTCGGCGCCCGGCTGAACTGGCCCACCGTGCGGGTGAACCTCGATTCACACATCAGCCGGATCGACCTGATCGGCAAGGACGCGATCAAGCTGCGTGACGGCAAGCAGGTGACCGAATTTCACGAAGGCATCCTGCCTTGGGCGCTGCGCAACCCAGTCGCCATCGTGTTCGACGAATACGACGCAGGCCGGGCGGATGTGATGTTCGTGATCCAGCGCGTGCTGGAACATGACGGCAAGCTGACGCTGCTGGACCAGAACGAGATCATCACCCCGCACCCGTCGTTCCGGCTGTTCGCCACGTCGAACACGGTCGGTCTGGGTGACACGACCGGCCTTTACCACGGCACCCAGCAGATCAACCAGGCGCAGATGGACCGCTGGAGCCTTGTGGCCACCCTGAACTACCTGTCGCACGATGCCGAAGCCGCCATCGTTCTGGCCAAGCGTCCGCATTACAACACAGACAAGGGCCGCAAGATAATCAGCCAGATGGTGACCGTTGCCGACCTGACCCGGACCGCGTTCATGAACGGCGATCTTTCCACCGTCATGAGCCCTCGCACCGTGCTGAACTGGGCCGAAAACGCCGAGATTTTCCGCAACGTCGGCTATGCGTTCCGGCTGTCGTTCCTGAACAAATGCGATGAGCTGGAGCGCAGCACGGTCGCCGAATTCTATCAGCGCTGCTTTGCCGAAGAACTGCCGGAAAGTGCTGCCAGCATGGCGATGCGGTAGGATGGGCTTTCACCCATCCTGAACGCCTGTTCAGGCCTTCGCCGCCATCGTGGCCTTCGCCCACCACACCAGATCGTCCAGCGACGCCTTGGCCCCACTTAGCAGGTTCTCCTCGACATCGGCCATCTTGCCCGAACCGCCCATGTCCGGATGGACCTTGAAGAAATCGCCCATGCCCAGATGCACCACGTTACGGGTCGGAACCATCTGTAATTCGATCCCGATCATCCGCAGATGCTCCATCGCGCGGGTGCCGCCGACCGAGCCATACGCCATTGCGGTGAATGGCTTGCGCACCCATTCCTTGTATGCCTGATCCAGCGCGTTCTTCAGCGACCCGGTGACCGACCGATTATATTCGGCGACCACAAAGATATACCCGTCGAATTCGGCCAGCTTGTCCTGCCACGCTACCGCACGGGGGTCCGATGACGGGGCATGAAGGTTTGTGGCAACCTCGTCGAACAGCGGCAGATCGAAGTCGCGCAGATCGACCAGTTCGACCGTCATATCGTCGCGCGCCTCGGCTTGGGTCAGCATCCACTGTGCCGGAATGTCGGCGAAACGGCTTTTGCGGGTGGACCCGATGATCAGGGCGATTTTCGGTTTGGTGGACATGGAAGCTTCCTTTTCAAGCATTGCTGATCCGGTCAGTCTGTCGCAATCGCCATGGGCCGCATTTTCACAGATCAGGACAGACCCTGTGCATTTGTGCAAAAGCCCGGTCAAAGCGCAAAAAACGGCTGCGGCCCGCTGCGGGTCTTGCCCCTGCCCGGACGTGGTGCTTTATCTGGAACATGAACAAACCGAACGACAACCCCGCCGATCCGTTCAAGAAGGCGCTGGCAGATGCCACGCGCACGATGGCCGACGATCCTGACATGGCCGTCACCTATTCGGTCGATCCGGCGGGCATGACCAAGGACGGCATCCGCCTGCCGCAAGTCAGCCGCCGGATGACCCGCGACGAGGTGCTGCTGGCCCGCGGCACGGCCGATGCATTTGCGCTGCGCCGCAAGTTCCATTCCGAAGCGACGGGCGCCCGCTATGCCCCCACAGGGCCGCTGGCACGCGACATCTACGACGCGATGGAAACCGCGCGCTGCGAGGCTGTGGGCGCTCGGGCGATGCCCGGCACTGCAGGCAACATCGACGCCAAGATCGCGCACGAGGCCGACCGCAAGGGCTATGCCCAGATCACCCAGGCAGCGGACGCCCCGCTTGCGGTCGCGGCAGGCTACCTTGTGCGCCATCTGGCCACGGGCCGCGAGATGCCGCGCGGGGCGGCGAATATGATGGAGCTGTGGCGCGGCTTCATCGAGGAACAGGCAGGCGGATCGCTCGACGGCATCGGTGACGCGCTGGCCGATCAGGCGGCCTTTGCCCGGCTTACCCGCAAGGTGATTTCGGACCTCGGATATGGCGATCAGTTGGGCGACGACCCCGATCAGAACGACCCTGACGAATCTGAGGGCGAGGCCGAGGAAGATCAGGATCAAGCCGACAGCGCAGGCGACGAAGAACAGGACAACGAAGACAGCGAAGCCTCGCCAGAACAATCCCAGGAAGACCAGCAAGACCAGTCTCAAGCGCAAGTCAGTATGGAAGACAGCGCTGACATGGAGCAGGGGGACGAAGCCGAACTGCCCGAAGGTGAAGCCCCGCTGGAGCCGCCGCCCCCTGCGCCCTATTCGGATGCTGACCCGAATTACGCCGTCTATACCACCGATTTCGATGAAGAAATCCGTGCCGAAGATCTGGCCGAACCCGCCGAACTGGAACGCCTGCGCGCCTATCTTGATCAGCAACTGGAACCGTTGAAGGGCGCTGTGTCGCGGCTTGCCAACAAGCTGCAACGCCGCCTGCAGGCCCAGCAGAACCGCAGTTGGGACTTCGATCTGGAAGAAGGCACACTGGATGCCGGACGTCTGGCGCGCGTGGTCGCCAACCCGACCACGCCTTTGTCGTTCAAGCAGGAAAAGGACACCGAGTTTCGCGACACCTGCGTGACGCTGTTGCTGGACAATTCCGGCTCGATGCGTGGGCGGCCGATTTCGATCGCGGCGATCTGTGCCGATGTGTTGGCCCGGACGCTGGAACGCTGTTCGGTGAAGGTGGAAATCCTTGGCTTCACCACCCGCGCCTGGAAAGGCGGCCAAGCCCGCGAACGCTGGCTGGCCGCCGGGCGGCCGCAGCAACCGGGGAGACTGAATGATTTGCGCCACATCATCTATAAAGGGGCCGATGCGCCATGGCGGCGAGCGCGGTCCAATCTGGGGCTGATGATGAAAGAGGGGCTGTTGAAGGAAAACATCGACGGCGAGGCGCTGGAGTGGGCGCACCGCCGGATGATGGCCCGACCCGAGGCACGGCGGATCCTGATGGTGATTTCCGACGGCGCGCCGGTCGATGATTCATCGCTGTCGGTCAATCCCGCAAATTTTCTGGAAAAACACCTGCGGGACGTGATTGCCATGGTCGAACGGAGAAAGGCCGTGGAACTGATCGCGATCGGGATCGGCCACGACGTGACGCGCTATTATCCCCGTGCGGTGACCATTACCGATGTCGAGCAACTGGCGGGGGCAATGACCGAGCAACTGGCGGGGCTGTTTGAAGTTGACCCGCGCAAACGGGCGAAAGCACGATTGCGGCGGGCGGGGTAAGGGGGCCTTCTGCCCCCCTCGCGCGTTCCGCGCTCACCCCCCGAGGATATTTAGGAACAGATGAAGCATGTTTCAGACCTTTGACAATCCAGCCTCCCCGACCCAAGGCCCGGCGCGTCTGACGGCGCTGCGCGCAGCACTGGCGACCGAAGGGCTTGCGGGGTTTCTGGTGCCGCGCGCCGATGCACATCAGGGTGAATATGTGGCCGCGCGGGACGAACGGCTGCAATGGTTGACCGGGTTTACCGGGTCGGCGGGGTTCTGCATCGTGTTGGCGGACGTGGCCGGGGTGTTCATCGACGGGCGCTACCGGGTGCAGGTCAAGGGTCAGGTGGATGGTGGCGCGTTCACCCCGGTGGCTTGGCCCGAGGTGAAGCCCGGCGAATGGATCAAGGACCATCTGACCGAGGGCGCGATCGGGTTCGACCCATGGTTGCACAGCGCGGAGGAAATCGAAAAACTCCGCATGGCACTTGAAGATACTGACGTAACTCTCTGTCCTGGATTGAATATCATCGATGGTATCTGGACGGATCAGCCGGCCCCACCCCAAGGCCTCGCCTTTGTGCATCCCAATGCTCTGGCGGGTGCCAGCAGCGCGGAAAAGCGCGCAGCACTGGCCGAGGTGCTGAGGGCCGCCCGGCAGACAGCGGCGGTGATCACCCTGCCCGACTCGTTGTGCTGGCTGCTGAACATACGGGGCGCGGATGTGCCCCGCAACCCGGTGCTGCACGGCTTTGCCATTCTGCACGATGACGGTCGGGTCGCGTTGTTTGCCGATACGGTCAAGTTCAACGACGAAACGCTAAGGCATCTGGGCACGGACGTGACACTGCACGCGCTGTCGGAGTTTGACGCAGGTCTGCACGGGTTGTCCGCCCCGGTCAGGGTGGATCGCAGCACGGCCCCGTTGGCCGTCAGCCAGACCTTGCAGGACGCAGGCACCGCGGTTGTCTGGGGCGACGACCCCTGCCGTTTGCCCAAGGCCCGCAAGACCGCCGCCGAAATCGAAGGCACGCGCACTGCACATCTGCGCGACGGGGCGGCAATGGTGGAGTTTCTTGCATGGCTGGATGCCGAATCCCCGAACGGCAGCCTGACCGAGATCGACGTGGTGCGCAGCCTTGAAGGCTTCCGCCGCGCCACCACCGCCTTGCACGACATCAGCTTTGACACCATCTGTGGTGCCGGACCCAATGGGGCGATCATGCATTACCGGGTGACCGAAGCCAGCAACCGCGCAGTGGGCACCGACACCCTGCTGCTGGTCGACAGCGGCGCGCAGTATATCGACGGCACCACCGACATAACCCGAACCGTTGCGATCGGCGATCCGGGGCTTGGGGCGCGGCTTTGCTATACGAGGGTGCTACAAGGCATGATCGCGATCAGCCGGGCCCGCTGGCCGAAAGGTCTGGCGGGGCGTGACCTTGATCCGCTGGCCCGCGTTGCCTTGTGGATGGCGGGGCAAGATTTCGACCACGGCACCGGGCATGGCGTGGGTTCCTTTTTGTCGGTGCACGAAGGTCCGCAACGCTTGTCGCGCCTGTCCGAGGTGCCGCTTGACCCCGGCATGATTCTGTCGAACGAACCCGGCTATTACCGCGAAGGCGAATTTGGCATCCGGCTGGAAAACCTGATCGTGGTCATCCCGGCGCCTGCGTTGCCCGGGGCCGACAACCGGGTGCAATATGCGTTTGAGACGTTGACCTTCGTGCCGCTTGACCGCCGCCTGATCGAAATAGGGCTGCTGTCGCCCGGCGAACGGGACTGGCTGAACGCCTATCACGCAGATGTGCTGGAAAAACTGACCTCGCGCCTGTCACCATTCGCGCTAGATTGGTGCAAAGTGGCCTGCGAGCCGCTTTGAAAACCAAGGAGATCAAAATGGCCCATATCACCCTGAACCCCGTCTCAGGCACCCATGTGATCCGCGCGGGAGATACCGTGATCGGCAAGACAGATCACGCTGTTGCTCTCGTCGAAGGCGGCGGTCGCCCGGTTCTGTATGTCCCGCGTGCTGACATCGACATGACCAAGCTGACCAAAACAACCCGCCAGACCTCCTGCCCGCACAAAGGCAAGGCCAGTTATTACAGCGTCACCACGCGCGCAGGCACGCTCGACAACGCGGTGTGGAGTTACGAGACGCCGATCGCAGGGATCGAAGGCATTGCGGGTCATCTGGCGTTCTATCCGTCGGTCAACGTGACCCCCGCCTGATCTGGCCCGCCTGATCTCAAGCTGCCTGAACCGACCGGACGCGTTCCACCATCGCGCGCACACCGTTTGACCGTTGCGCCGACAAATGCTGGTCCAGCCCCAGCCGCGCCAGTTCGGCCGGGGCATCCACCGCCAGCACCTGTGCAGGCGTCAACCCCGAATAAAGCGCGTGCAGAACCGCGATCAGCCCGCGCACGATCATCGCATCACTTTCGCCCTGAAAATCGAAAACCGGACCCATCAGAGGGCGCAACCACACCTGACTCGCGCAGCCATCGACCTTCAACGCCGCCACTTTGAAACTGTCGTCCAACGGCGGCATGGCCCGGCCCAACTCGATCACATGACGATAGCGGTCTTCCCAGTCGTCCAGAAAGGCAAAAGTTTCGACCAAATCTTCAAAGGCGGCGGTGGACATGGCATTCTCCTGCATCTCTTGCACAGGTAGGTTCCCCAAGGCCATTGGTCCAGCCCGCACGGGCTTTTCAAAACGGATCGGTTAGGCTAGCAACAGGAACCAACGTGGGATGCCGATATGAAACGACCACTGCTCGCCGCCCTGACCGCCGTGATGTTGTTGCAAGCCTGCGGCGGCGGCTTCAGTTCCCGGCTGAACCCGTTCAACTGGTTCAAACGCTCTGCCCCGACAGAGGTGATTCTGGTGGATACCGGCCAAACGGCCGATTTGCGCCCTCTGGTGGACCGGGTGATCAGCCTGAACATCGACAGTTATCCGGGCGGGGCCATCGTGCGCGCAACCGGGCTACCCCCGTCGCAAGGCTGGTGGGACGCCGAACTGGTCGCCCGCCCGGTCGATGGAAACGGTGTGCTGGTCTATGACTTCCACGTTTTCCCACCGCGGACCCCGACGCCGGCCGGCATTCAGCAATCGCGGGAAATTGCGGTGGCTGCCGATCTTTCGACATCCGAGCTGGCAAACGTCAGCCAGATCGTCGTGCAGGGCGCAAACGACGCCCGGTCTGCCCGCCGCTGACGGCTAGATCCGCACAACCCGCACGTCATTGCCCTTGGCCGACAGGGCGATCTCGCCCCGGCACAGCCGCTGTGCATCGTCGCCAAACGCCTCGGCCCGCCAGCCGCGCAATGCGTCCATTGTGCGCTCACCTGCCGCAATGGCGTCAAGATCAGCCGCACTGGCGATCAGTTTGGCTGCGACCCCCAATTGCTCGGACTTCGCCTTCAGCAAGACGCGCAGCAGATCGGCCAGCGCCGGGTTGACCTGCATCTGCTCGCGCGCAAGGTCGGGTTTTGGCATGTCATCGGGCCGCATCTCCATCCCGGCCTTCACCGCCGCAAGAATACCATCGGCAATCTCTGACTTGCGCCCCTCGCGCTGCAACAGGCGCGACCGCCCCAATTCCTCATATGACGTGGGCCGGGTCGAGGCCAGCTCCAGAAGCGCGTCATCCTTCATCACCCGGCTGCGCGGCACGTTGTTCTTCTGGCTGTAGTCCTCACGAAACCGCGCCAACTCCTTGACCAGCGCCAGAAACCGCCCCGAGGTGGTGCGCGTCTTGACCCGCAGCCACGCCTCGTCAGGATGCACGGTATAGGTCGCAGGATTGGTCAAAACCTCCAACTCTTCCTCGACCCACATCTGTCGGCCGTTCTTGGCCAACTGGGCGGCAAGGAATTCATAGATCACCCGCAGATGCGTCACATCGCACAGCGCATAATCCATCTGCGCGGTCGACAAGGGCCTGCGCGACCAGTCGGTAAAACGCGACGTCTTGTCCAGGTTCTCCTTCGCGATCTTCTTGACCAGTGTCTCATAGCCCACCTGCTCGCCAAAGCCGCAGACCATCGCAGCCACTTGCGTGTCGAACAGCGGATCGGGAAAAACCCCACCCTCCACGAAAAAGATTTCCAGATCCTGCCGCGCCGCGTGAAAGACCTTTACCGTGTGTTTGTGGCGAAACAGATCATAAAGCGGCTCCATCGACATCGCTTCACCCGCGATCGGATCAATCAACACCGCATCGCCATCCTTGCCCGTCCCGTCTTTGCCCGGCAACGCCATCTGGATCAGGCACAGCTTGGACCAATAGGTGCGCTCGCGCAGAAATTCGGTGTCGATGGTGACGTAAGGCTGCTCTTTCGCGGCGGTGCAAAACTCTGCCAGCGCGTCAGTCGTCGTGATGATCCGCATGAATGTCTTTCGGCAAAGGGAATACGGGGTCATCCCGCCCGACCGCTATAGGCGGGACGGTGCTCAAAGAAAACCCATCAGCTTCATCTGTTCCCAAATATCCCCGCCGGAGGCTCCCGGTTCCCCACCATCGCACCCGTGCAGAAAGGGGTTTCAGCCACCCCCAAAGGGTGGATGACGCCGCCGCGCGGGCCTCGATGGCCCGCACGGCGGCAGCCCTCTCACATCATCAGCGGCCTGCGGTCGCCCGACACGAACCGCCGCAACACCGCCGGATACAACCGATGCTCTGCTTGCAACACCCTTGCGGCCAGCACAGCTTCCGTGTCGCCTGCAAACACTGGAACCCGCGCCTGTCCCAACACCGGACCTGCATCCAGATCAGCGATCACCTCATGCACCGAACACCCCGCTTCAAGGTCACCCGCCGCCAAAGCGCGGGCATGAGTGTGAAGCCCCGGATATTTCGGCAACAGCGACGGGTGGATATTAATCATCCGCCCTTCAAATCGCGCGACGAAATCAGGCGTCAACACCCGCATGAAGCCTGCCAGACAAACGACATCCGGTGCGGCGGCCAGCAGCGGCTCCAGCAGCGCCGCCTCGAAATCCTCGCGCGACCGCCCGCGATGATCTATTGCCGCCACCGGCACGCCCGCCTCGGCCGCCAACCGCAAACCACCCGCATCGTCGACGTTCGACGCCACCAGGACCGCCCGCCCCGGGTGATCCCCGACCATGTCGCGCAGCAGGGCCACCATGTTCGATCCACCCCCTGAAATCAGGATGGCGACCCGGATCACAGCAACCTGCCACGATAGACAACCCCCTGCCCCGATGCGTCACATGTCACAATCCGGCCCAGCGTCACCACCGTCTCACCCGCCTCGGCCAACAGCGCCGACAGCGCGTCGGCACGGTCTGCGGCCACCACGACGATCATCCCGATCCCGCAGTTGAACGTCTTCAGCAACTCTGCCTGCGACATGTTCGCCGTTCCCGCAATCCAGCGGAACACCCCCGGCAGTGCCCATGCCCCAAGGTCAATCTCGCAAGCCAACCCATCCGGCAGCACGCGCGGCGGGTTTTCGGTCAGCCCGCCCCCGGTGATATGCGCCAACGCATGCACGCCGCCCGCCCGAACCGCCGCCAGCACTTGACGCACATACAGTCGCGTAGGCGTCAACAGCGCCTCGCCAACCGCCCCCGGCCCCCACGGACACGGCGCATCCCAACCCAGTCCTGACATCTCGACAACCTTGCGCACAAAGGAATAGCCGTTGGAATGCACGCCGGATGACGCCAACCCCAGCACCACATCCCCCTCGCCCACACCCGAAGGCAACTCCGCCCCCCGCTCCATTGCGCCGACCGCAAAGCCTGCAAGGTCGAAGTCCCCGCCGTGATACATCCCCGGCATCTCGGCAGTCTCGCCGCCAATCAGCGCGCAGCCCGACGCAGCACAGCCCGCAGCAATCCCTTCGATCACCCGTGCCGCCTGCTCGACCTCGAGCTTGCCAGTCGCAAAGTAATCAAGAAAAAACAGCGGCTCCGCTCCTTGGCAGACCAGATCGTTGACGCACATCGCCACCAGGTCGATGCCGACCCCGTCCAGTAGCCCTGTGTCGATGGCAATGCGCAACTTGGTGCCGACCCCGTCGGTCGCAGCCACCAGCACCGGATCGACATATCCCGCCGCCTTCAGATCGAACAGCGCGCCGAACCCACCGAGCCCCGACATGACCCCTGCCCGTCTTGTGCGCGCCGCCGCAGGCTTGATCCGATCAATCAGCGCATTGCCTGCGTCGATGTCCACCCCCGCCTCGGCATAGGTCAACCCATTGTGCCCCTCCGGTGTCGTGGTGGTCATGCGCGCTCTCCGTTGAATGTCACGCCGCCGCATAGACGATCGCGCGACACTTCGCAACGCACCCCCACGGCTTGACCCACGCGACCGATGTGATAGCACAACCAACGTGGGCCTGTAGCTCAATGGTTAGAGCAGGGCGCTCATAACGCCTTGGTTGGGGGTTCGAGTCCCTCCGGGCCTACCAAAGTGACGCTTTGATACCAAAGAAAAGCCTTGTATACAGCTTCTACTCCAAAACCCGAAAGTTCTCGTGGGTTACGACGCGGAAGTTGTCTGACACCTTGTCGCGGAATTTCGTCCATTCCTGCGGGATGGTTTCACGCATGAATGCAAGGATGGCGT
>Ga0209702_10009790_pt1 | contig 10534 bp, 12 predicted proteins | sample FRY01_FD_187210 | JGI IMG/M metagenome (GOLD analysis project Ga0209702, IMG submission 187210) | Freshwater microbial communities from Lake Fryxell liftoff mats and glacier meltwater in Antarctica - FRY-01 (SPAdes) (version 2) | ecosystem: Environmental > Aquatic > Freshwater > Ice > Glacier...
CCGATCATGCCGCTCGACCGCACCGTCCTGCCGAAGAGCACCCTGCGTCGAAACTGATCGAGCTGCCACGGATCATCGACGGCCACAGTTGTCAGGAGTTGGTGATCAATCCAGACGTCGCAGGCGAGGGAACGCTCGGTGACTGGTTCCAGTCGGCGAAGCAGTCTGAGGAGAAATTCGACATCGTCCTGCATTGCGCCCTCGCAAAGGGCCAGTCCCCGGTCTTCCAGCCTCACTGGGAATCCTCTCTGGAGGAGGGTGTCTGCGAGGATTTTTTCACCGGCCGACTTTTCCCGTGTCCCGCTTTCGGGGAGGTTCGGCAGGCAGGACAAGCGGTCAAAGGCGGCGGCGCGCGCCTCAATGGAGCGGTCCGGACGCCGATGTTTCAAAATCGCGTGGCGGAGTTTGCTCTCCAGTTCATCGAAGTCACTGGCACTGCGTTTTGCCTCGCGGATGGCGCGGCAGAGTTCGGGATCGAAAAGGCGACGGGCCATCACCTGGATCTGATCGAAGAGTTCGGCTTGTGTTTCGGGCTCATGTTGCCCGGGGCTGCGGGCAAAAACGAGCCGGGAGTTGCTGGTATTCTCAGTCGGGTCGCCATGTTGGAAGCGGAAGTATCTGCGGATGGGGAGGCGGACGAAGGTGAGTTCCCCCGGGGCAATGCCGAGTTCGGCCGCCGCGGCCAAGGCGATGGTGTCGTAGGGTTTCAGCTCACCTTCCTCGGTAAGGTCCAGAAAGACGCGGACTCCGGCCTGAAGGATCGCAGTCATGCCCTCGTGATCATCAAGGTCGTCGAAGTCGCGCGGGTATTCCCCGCAGAGGATGCGACCCGGCTCTAGCCAGTAGCTGTTGGGGGAAGGGCGGGGTCATGCGGAGGGTTTTCGGCCGTAGCGAACCAAGGAGCCGTTGGAGCCTTCGAGGAAATCGGCGAGGAGGGGGGTGAACGCGGACTCGGGGGCGTTTTCGAAAAGCTCTTCGAAGCTGAGGTGCCTCAGCTTAAAGCGGGATTCGAGCAGGTCGCGGAGGCGGTCCTCGTCCGGATAGGTCCAGTCAGACTGGGAGCGTTTCGGCATTTGCTCGTAGGACCTTTTCCATTCCGTCAGGAGGATCGCGGGGTTCCTTCGATATTCCTCGACCTTGTAGTGGTAGAGTCTGGATTTCGGCTCGGTGTCCACGAAGATTCGCGGGGTCACCAGGGTGACCGTCACTCGATCGACCCGCTGGCCGTTATCCTGGAAGGCGACGGCGTTCTCGATGACGCGTGAGAGCTGGTTGCGGTGCTGGTCGTGGGTGACGTTCTTGGAGATGTCCGAATACCACTTCATCTCGCAGAAGGTGACGGACGATCCGGAATCTGGATCGTAGGCGATCCCGCCTTCCTTCTCGGCGCGCCCGGCAATCGCGCCGATGGCGAGATCGACATTGGTGTTCCCCTCCTGCTTCCTCGGCGGCATGGGCAGGGCTTCGAGCCAGATGGGGTGCCGCACCCCAGGTTCCACGCTGGAGCCGGACAGGATCGACTCGAGCTTGCGGACCCCGTCCCAGCCGCCGCCCGCATAGGTGAGGGCGAGCAGGAAGGTCCAGACGACTTCGTCGTAAAAGTCGGGGCGGGGGGCATCGAGCTGCAGACGGAGGCGCCCCACGAGATGATTCCATCGCTCGTCGGAAACCCGGAAGTGCTCCCGGAGCGGCCTGCTCGTGTTTTTGATCCAGCGATGCATGGGATGGTCGCTTGCGGATGGGGGGGAGGGGTCTGACGGAGCAGATGCGGGAGGTGCTGCCGCGATGGCGGACGAGGGGTCGGGCTGTCGAGCGGCGAAGAAAGATTCGGATGTCATTCTTTCTTATACGTAAAAATTACCGCTTCCCCGAAAAAAACTTTGGAATCGGGCCTAGGAATGTCCCACGCCACTCTCGCGAGAATCCGTGAAGATCTGGAAGAAACCGGCAACGAGGCTGACCTCGCCGACGGTCCCGGTGCCTGGGGGCCGCCCGTCTACCTTGGCCTCCAGATCCGGGTTTCGGCCGACCAACCCTTCTCCTACGATCCTATCCTCCAGATTCGTCGCACCGGGGAAGATCGGCAGATAAAGGCGTAGCGGTCCCTACCTGATCGGTGGATCGAAGGAAAGCGTGCCATGAAACGGTGTTACCAGCTCTCCCGGAGGATCTTCGGAGAGCATGAACTCTTCGACCTTTTCATAGGGCAACACCAGAGGGCAACGATCGTGAATGGGCTCAATCGATTCCGGGGCGGACGTGGTGATCATGCTGTAGCTACGCCCCTCGGCAACCGCTCCGTCAGCCTCCCAGATGCCCGCGATCCAAAACCATTCCTCGCCATCACCCGCCTGTATCCCGTGCTTTGTCTTGCTGCCCTTCGGTCCGCTCCACTCGTAAAAGCGACGCACCGGGATCACGCAACGCCGCTCCCGGAACGCCTTGCCCCACATTCTCCCGTCCAGCTTGTCGTCCCGAGTATTATTGACGGCGCGCTCGATCATTTTGCCGTCCTTGCCGGGGAACTTGCGTTGGAAACCCCAGCTCGCCTGAGCGGCACTGATGGTGCCCTCGTCGGCAAGCGCAATCAGTCCCGGCTTTCCCGGAGCGACATAGATGAGGTCTCCGAGCAATTCCTTCAGGGCCGGCTCCCAGCCAAAGCGCATCTTGCGCGGTGCTTTGCCAACATCGTAGAGATTGCACATGGGGGTTCGGGTGGTTGAATTTGCGGGAATAGATTTCTGAGCATTATCTCTCGTCTGAGGTTTTGACGATCCAGTTCGAAAAATAGTTGGAGAGCATGAGGAACCGGCTGTGGGTTCTACGTGTCACCTTAATGCTGGAGCGTCTCCAATGTCACCGTCAATGTCGTCGTCCGCCGTGCTGAGATTCCCACAGTCTTAGGATTCGACGCGCCTTCCATTTAAAAAAGAGAGATACCGCCGCGACGGAAGCCGCGGCGGTATTCGCTTTACACGTGGTCACGCGTAGCCGGGGAACATCGCTACGGGGGCGGGGCGGCGGCCTTCAGCCTCGACCTCGTCGTCCACGGCCAGGCGCTTGCGCACCTGTCCGAGTTGGGAAGCGAGAACCTCCCTCTCCGACTGCAATGACGAGGCTTTCGCTTCGCTTTGAGCAGCCAGGTCGTCGAGTGCGGTGATCTTCTTTTCGAGACGTCGGGCCAGGCCCGCCATCTCGCGCTGGTTGGCTACCTCGGCAGCCAGTTCTGCCTCGGTCTTGAAGTGCTCACGCACTCCGATCCCGGCGATCTCCGTAACGACGCCTGCATTGACGCAGGCATCGCCAGCGGCCTTGAGGCCGTGTCCGGTTTTCTGCAATCCTTGTCCCGTCGCAATGACGGGGGATCCGATAACGAGGCCACTGAGTTTGAGTAGGAATGATTTCATTTTTATTGGTTTATTAATGGTTTGCCTTAGCAATTCTTTATGACACGAGATGCCAGAGAATTGCGGCGTCTATCCTCTACCCAATCCGTCAGGCCCGTTTTGATGCGGTCGGACGTGTCGTAGGACGATCTGCGAGACATTACTGTCTCCCAGGCTATCCAGCGCTTCGTGAACAGCGGAGTCCCGGTGCAGTTGAGCACCAGCAACTCCCTGTCGGAGCACCCGGCTATCACGACCCAGTGCGTAACGTCGGGCGGATTGTGCGGGAACCTGAAGGTGGTCAGCACTAAGTCACCAGCGGCGATAGCCGATGACACAGTCCTGCGGTTGAACTCCAAAATAGGAGTCGTGGCGAAGCCCAGACCTCGGACTGTTCGAATAAGCCTTCTGGGAGAAGTGCCGTCTTCGATACAAGGGCGAGCGGTCGCCTTGATGTAGCACCAGTCGTCTGACGTCAGGTAGTTCCCGCCGGAACGCCAGATTGTTACAGCGGCAGCAACGCCGCAGCTGTAACGATCCATCTGGTGGTGGCCCCTTACGCCGGTGATTACGACGGAGTTGTAAGGCGACCTCGTAGAGGTCACATCGGGGACTGGAGGTGGTGGTGTAATAAGTGTGTTCATATCAATTTAGTATGACACGCCGCCGACCCTAATTGCTTACAGGCTACCTACGGCTGCTAGATGATACTGCGAGGAATTTCCTTTTTCAACCTTCCGCACCCTTGTCACCCTTGGGCCGGGGAAGGAGGGGGTTCAGTAAAAACGTCGACCTGCGTGTCGGGCTGAAAATCGGAGAGGTATTCGTCGTCCACGGCGAGAGGATCGCCCGGGATGGTCGAGACGGCTCGACGCTGTTTGGGGCCGTCGCCGCGCTTCACGTAAGATCGCGCATCGTCCGCATTCCGAGAACAGAGCGCGGTAATTTCAAACCCATCGACTCCTGCCTCGCGGAGGAGTCGATAGCCTCTGAGATGGGCCGCGAGGATGCGGCCGCAGCCGACGATGCCGATTCGTATCATGCCGCGAGGGTAAAAAGAGATGGTCTCGATGCCAAGTGAAAACCATGGACCGCGCGGCGGCTTCGGCTACACTTCCCGACATGGAGAAATTTGACGAAAAGGAGCAGTTCGCCCGCACCCGCAAGAGCCTCATCGAGCGGCTCGCCGATTGGGAAGATCAGCGCACTTGGGACGAATTTTACCAAACCTACTGGCGGCTCATTTTCAGCGTCTCGACGAAGGCGGGTCTGAGCCGTGAAGAGGCCTTCGACGTCGTCCAGGAAACCGTGCTCGCCGTGGCGAAGCAGTGGAAAAAAGGTCAGGTCTACGATCCGGCGAAGGGTTCGTTCAAGACCTGGCTGATGAACATCACGCGCTGGCGCATCGCCGACCAGTTTCGCATCAAACAGCGTAATCCCGCTGCGGCGAATCAGGCGGGAGGCACTCCCGGAGGTGACGGAGACGATCGACGCACCGCCACGATCGAGCGTCTCGAGGGGGAAAACGGAGCCGAGATCCTCGACCAGGTCTGGGAGCGTGAATGGATGTCGAACCTCACCGATGTCGCTCTCGGGCGGGTCAAAAAACTCGTCTCTCCGAAGCAGTATCAGATCTTCCACGCCTACGTCGTCAAGGAATGGGACGTGTCCAAAGTGACCGGCGAACTCGGCGTGAGTTAGTCGCAGGTCTACCTCGCGAAACACCGTGTCGGAGCCTTGTTGAAGGACGAGATCGAGCAGTTGAAGCGTGAGTTTGCGTGAATCTTAGTACCCGACTACTTGCAGATTCGGGATGCGTCCGAAGTGCTGGAGGTTGTTTGTCACGAGCGGAATCGCGTGGGCCAGCGCGGCTGCGGCGATCCAGAGGTCATTCGTTCCGATCAACTGGTTGAGTTCACGCAAGAGTTTTGTGGCGACCGCGTAGTGGTGCGCCGTCGCCTCGTCCATCGCATGAATTTCGAAACGAGCCAACATCGCGGAGCAGGTCGGGTGGTGGATGTCTCCGAAACCCTCGGCGAATTCGCCGACGACCGTCCAGGATAGATGAGGTCTCGCCGCAGTGTTGCCGTGCAGGAAGCTGTGTGCCTTTCCCTGACCTTTCTTCATTTCTCGTTCGAGATCGATGAGAAAGCAGGTGTCAAAAAGGAACTCGCTCATCCCCGGGGATCGTCAGGGGGGAGATCTTCCTGCTGCGCTCTCTCAAGGCGGGCGATGGTGGCTTCGTCCGCTACCGGCATGGAGGCAAGGGCGTCGATGAGGGCGCCACAAGTCTTCGGTTCGCGATCCCATCGGGCCCGACGGATGACCTGAGAGAACGAATCTCCGGGGCGAAGCCGTGCGGCACACAAACTTTCATAGGCGACCAGGTCGATGGAAATGGTTTTCGTAGCCATGCATGTAACGTGCATGTATCTCCATTGCATGTCAAGGATGCCCGTTCGCCCGCGATTGCCGCTCAACATTTCGTTGCGCGTTTTTCCGGATGCCCTCTTCGGTCTCGGGCGGCAGGTCCGCCCCCGGCAGTCGCTCCAGAGCGATGGCGGCACGGCTGCTTGCCGAGAGCCGCCGCAACGACTCCTCGACCCATTCTTCGCGCATGACAGGGTGGCCGATGGCCAACGCCAGGTCCAAGGCACGTTCGGGATTGCCATCGAGCAGGGCCGAGGCGAGCTGGCGACGTCCGGCGTCCTGGTCGAGGCCGGGGGCGAGGGATTCGACCCAGCGAATCGCTGCCTCGGGTTCGACGCGAAATTGCTCGTTTGCGAGGAGCTCGACGGCGTAGCAACGGAACTCCCCGGCGGGCATTTTTTCGACGTAGCCTTGGGCTGCCGGAGGATCGTAGCGGTGCCATTCGGAAAGGGCGGTCTCGGCTACCTCGACGCTCAGTTCGTCGGGCAGGCTGGAAGTCCAGGCGATCGCTTGGACGGGATCTTTTTTCGCCCAGGCGACGGCCAGATTGCGCGACTGGGCGAGCCCGGGAGGTGTCGAACCGTCGGAGAGCAGGGCGACGGCCTCGTTCAAGGTTTCCACGGTCCACGTGTCCGGACCGAGGTGTTGCCCGACGTAGGCTCCGGAACCAAACGAGTCGAGCCAGGCGTGGGCCTCGTCGGAGGTCTTTGGCGGCCAGGAATCGGGGATATGTTGGTAGCGGTCCTGTTGGGCCAAGTTTTGGGGGGCCAGTTCTGGAAATTCCTCCCGCAGAGTCGCAGCGAGAGGTCCGTGTTCTTCTTCGTTGAGGGCGAACCAGGGAATCGGCGCCGCCATCGCGAGCGACTCGCGGTTTTGTTTGCGCAACCAAGGGATGAGGTTCTCGGTCGATTGCAGCGCCGTCTGTGTTAGGAAACTGCGGAGGAGATCGCGGGACCGAGACGAGCCGTCGAGTTTTGAGAGGACGTAGTCGCCCGCTCCTGGAAAGTCCTTGCGGATCCACCGCGTGATGGCGAGTTCGGAGTTCCAAACCTGAGACTCGGCGCGGAGGTTTTCAGCGATCCAATCGATTCCAACGGCGGAGTCGAATCCGAGCATGTCGCTGCGCACCATCTTTTCCACCAATACCGACTTCAGGTCGGGATCCCGAAACTTGGAGAGTGCCGCCAGCACGGCATCGGGGCGGGGAAGGGGATCACCCGGCAGTCCGAATTCGGGGACGGACCGGTCTCGCCCGCGTCGGTGAAAGCCATTCTCAATCGCGATGGCTTTCTCCGGCTCGGTGAGAAGCAACTGACGCAGGGCGGCGTAGTGGACCGAGTCGAACCATCCGGCTTCTGCTGGGTCATTTGGCCGCTCCACCGCGAGTGCGACGGCCTCCTCGGGGTGGAACGATGCCCACGCGCGGAGCAATTGCCAGCCTTCGGTTCGGTTCCCGATCTCAAAAACGGCCCGGATCCCCTCGGCGCTTTCGTGCCGCGCCCATTCGGAGAGGAGGGCCTGTTGCAACTGGAGATCATGCGAGCGGTTCGCCGCTTCGAGCCGGGCGAGGTAGTCGGCGCGGGATCGTGTCGCGCCGGAAGGAATCTCAGCCAGCAGATCCGCTGCCGGGATCGTTCCCTTCGACTCGCCTTGAAAGGTGACCGCCGTTCCCGGCTCGTGCTGGGAGACTTCGACGGTAGCGTGAAAGGGTATGAGCCATCCTGACAAACAGCCAGCGAAAAACACTAACAATGCGAAAAAAAGCGTCTTCATCAGTCGCAAGGGTAGCTGCGAGCGTGAGCGAGCAGAGGGGGCACCATTCGCTCACGCTCATGGCTACGGGGAGGTGGGAGAGAGGTCATCGTTGAGTGGGTGAAATGAGAGTTACTGCGATGGATAGATCCAGGTGGCGAGCCGGGCGCGTTCCTTTTCACTGAGGTTCGTCGCGGCCTCAAGCGCCGCTCGCGCCGCCGCAGGATCGCGTCGAGCCCATCGTCGCAGGCTGTTGCGAGAACTCTGGACTCGGGAATCGTGATCCTTCATTTCGCCCGCGAGAGTGAAGGCCCGTGCAGGATAGGACTTCTCAAGTCTCCCGAGGACGGATCTCACCGCACTCTCCCGGTCCTTTCCCTGAGGCAGCCGCTCCACCCAATCGGCGGCGGATCTTGAATTCTTCGACGCCATTGCCCAAACGAATCCGTTCAGCAGGGCATCCCTTTCGTAGCTGTCTTCCATCGAGAAGATCCAGACCTCAGCCTCCGCCGGTTTTTCATGGAAATAACGTTGGGCCAGTTCCTCATAGATGTCAGACCGGAGTCCTACGCCTGCTTCGCGGGTCCATTCAAATACCTCTCGCGGGGAAAAGTCGGATCGCATCGACTGCACGTAGGCGGTCCATTCGATGGTCGCGGCGAGAGCGTCTTCGTCCCCAGTGGCACGGGCAAGCTCGATCGCACGGACGGGATCGGTCTCGGAGAGGACCTGCCGGAGTGAGTCGTTGAAAGCCTCGCGAAGTTCGGGGTCGTCGATCTGCCCGGCGAGTTCGGTGGCTTTTTCGGGGTATCGTTTGCCGAGATTCCCCGCCAAGGCGCGGAGGGCGGAGGCCTGTTCTTCCAGTGGTGCCGCCAAGGCCCAGTCGAGTCCGGCCTCGGGGGAGCGGTCGCCCCAGTTCCCCAGTAAATCGTTTCGGAATCGGAGCCGCACTTTTCCGCTCCCGAGTTGATCGTCGACACGCCGGATCGATTCCGGATCGTGCAGTTGGTTGCAGAATTCCTGGATTCGCAGCGGACCACCTTCGTCCGGGAAGCGATCCAAAAAAAGAATCGTGCGCTCAGGATCGAGCGAACTCATCCGGGAAGCCAAATCGTGAAGCGACATGCCGGTCTCTCCGGCGAGTTCCCGAAAAGACGCGGCGGCGGCCTCGGGCGAGTCAATCGCCCAGGCGGCAACGACACTGATCAGGGTGTTCTGGCGGGCCTCGGGACTGCGGAGCGAGCGCGCCCACGTGACGGCGGCCGCCGGATCCTCCGCCGCGAGCAGGCTGGCGACTTCGCCATGGATGGATTTTACATACCGGTCCCGGTCGGACATGGGAGCGCGACGCGACGCCGAAGTGTCGTCGGGTATCCCGAACCGATCGAGCAAAGCGAGGGCCTCGCGTGGATCCGACTCTGCGATCCCGAGAATGGCCGTGGCGAGGTCCTTGTTCCACTCCGTCGGCCATTCCGGAGTTCCGTCGGCGAACTGAATGAACTCGCGAGGAGCGGTGAAGGCGGCCTGGCGGCGCATCTGTTGGGCGAGCGAATTTTCGGCGAGAGGGAGATGCACGAAAAATCCAGCCGGGTCGACCTCGAGCCAGACGATGGCGATTTCTTCGATTTGAATGCCAGTGAAAACTCCCTTGAGAATCGAGTCCGGGTCTTCCAAGACCGAGCGTCGCACGAGCGAGCGGAAGGCGAGGAGGGAATCGAGATCCTGGTAAACGCCGCCTGGGAACTTTTCGTAAAGCGCTCCCAGTTCCGCAGTCGGAGTCGCCTCGATCCGGGCGAGGAGTGCGGAAGATCCTTGCGATGCGGCGGCCACCATTTCCGGCGAGGTGTCGTCACGACCTTGAGCGGCTGACGTTTTCTCCCCCGACGAGCCAAGGCTTCTGCCGAGACTCCAACCTGCGAGAAAGAGGAGAGCCGCTCCAGATAGAAAAACGAGCCGTCGTTTCATGGCTGTAACTTTATCGAAGACTGTCCGGCAGGATCAAGGATCATTCCTGATGGGTACTGGGAAAACGATGTGTCGGGAATGGGGCAATGAGACAAGCGAGATCCTAATCATTTCTCCCTTGCGGTGACCGGTGTGGGGGAGTTTGATGAGACTGAAATGTCCCTTCACCTCGTCGATCACCCCGTCATCCGTGAGCGTCTCACTCGGATCCGCTCGATCGACTCGGTAACGGCTGAGTTCCGTGCCGCTCTGCACGATGTATCGAGGCTCCTCTGCTACGAGGTGACCCGCGACTTGGCTGCTAGGAATTTGCTTTTTCATCCCTTCCGCATCCTTGTCACCCTTGGGCCGGGGAAGGAGGGGGTTCAGTGCCCTTGATCAGGGGTCTTTTCCTTGCACTGTCCGTCAAAAAATGTAACCCTGTCAATATGAACCGGACTTCCCTGCTGCATCGCACGCTGACCTTCGCCCTTCTGATCGGCTTTGCCTTCAGCCTCCCCGGCCCCCTGAGTTTCACCCCGGCCCTGGAAGCCGCCTCGGCGAGCGCGAGCGTCCGGATCATCAAAAAGCTGAAGAAGCAGGTCAAGACCCTGAAACGCCAGCTCGCGACCCCGGCCCTGGAAGCCGCCTCGGCGAGCGCGAGCGTCCGGATCATCAAAAAGCTGAAGAAGCAGGTCAAGACCCTGAAACGCCAGCTCGCGGCGGCGAGGGCGGTGCCGCCGCTGCCGCCGACACCCGCGCCCTTCATCGAGATGGTGACGGTAGGCAATCCGGGGAATGCGGTTGATCCATCGGACGGGGATAGTTTCACCGACGGCACGCAGAATTTCGGAGCGGTGCCCTACGAATATTCGATCGGCAAGTACGAGGTGACCCTGGAGCAATACACAGCCTTTCTGAACGCGGTGGCAGAGACGGACGTCTTCTCCCTCTACAACGCGAACATGGCGACCGATCTGAACATCGCCGGGATCGCGCAGAGCGGGAGTTCGGGCAGCTTC
>Ga0209702_10009792_pt1 | contig 10533 bp, 6 predicted proteins | sample FRY01_FD_187210 | JGI IMG/M metagenome (GOLD analysis project Ga0209702, IMG submission 187210) | Freshwater microbial communities from Lake Fryxell liftoff mats and glacier meltwater in Antarctica - FRY-01 (SPAdes) (version 2) | ecosystem: Environmental > Aquatic > Freshwater > Ice > Glacier...
CTAAATGGCTTTTTCTTCGGAGATCGCATGTGATATTATCATCAATTTTCTACGTCCATTATAATATCAGCTTATTACATTTTTGTGTATCTGCTCATTCATGCAACAATGCCACAATTACCGGCAGTACTATTAACAAGAATCTTAAAGCTTCAGCCAAAGACCGTTTCTATGCTAAGGCTGACTATTTGAGGAACATATCTAGAGGCGTGCAGCAGAAAGAAAATTGGGATAAAGAGTCAGAACAACTAAGGTCTGAAATTAGGTTTAAGTCTGAGCAAATAGCAAGAAATTTACTTGGCGAGCCAAATGGAAAACTATCTGATGGCAGGACATTGCGCTACGGCAGGCAAGGTAAGCTTGCTGTTCGTATTACCGGCGAGAGCAGCGGCGCTTGGTATGATTTTAGCGCAGAGAAGGGGGGTGATATGTTTGCCCTTGTACAGGACAAGAAAAATTGTGATTTCAAGAGTGCAGCAGATTATTTAAGGCAGTCAGTTGGTATGGAAGTAGGTAATATTAATTACTTACAACTAGTTCATGATCATAAGAATAGTGATTTAACAATAAAATATCTTAAAGATAAACAAAAGGAAGATAGTTTAAAGGAACAAAAACAGGCTCAACTTGCTAAATTAATTGATAGAACAAAAGACATAACTGAAACTTCAGTAGCTTTTAAATATCTGGCTCAACACCGAGGGATTAGTTGTAATTTAGGCAATGATATTAAAACAGCTGGAATATACGTTAAAGAAAAAAACGGCTATTTACCTGCTATGATTGCCTATGCCAGGGATAGTCAAGGCAGTATTACCGGAGGCCAGCAAATAGTTTTAAATAAGAATGGATCAAAAGCAGATATCGACGTTCCAAAGAGGTCTTTTGGCAGGATCGCGGGTTCATTTGTTGATCTTGGGAATATTTCTTATAATAATAAGGACAAGATTAATAATGAGATAGAAGAAAGTAACTTAAGTGATAACCAAACTACTAAAATCACAATTATAGCGGAAGGTATAGAGACGGGCTTATCAGTAAAACAAGAACTTAGCAGTGATTCTAATTACTCTAATGGATCTATTAAAATACTATGCTCTCTTGGTATAAGTAACATTAGTAATTATAAGCCAAGCAAGGGAGAGAAGATAATAATTGCCGCCGATAATGATGGTGACTCGGCAATCACTAACAAAACAATCGATTCGGCTAAAATAGCTTTGGAAAAAGAGGGCGCTTTTGTAGAAATTGTTAGACCGAATAGAGAAGGTGATTTTAATAATATCCTGATTGCAGGCAACAAGCATGAGATTCAAGATACATTTAGCGTAGCACTTGCTAAACATAGGGCGACTAGTTTAAATCAGTATTTAATAGCCTGTAATAAGACTCTAAGTGCCATAAAGTTCAATGATCAAGAAAAACAAAATCTTACCTACATTCAAAAATATGATTTACCTGAAAATTACATAGTAGAAGCGTATCGCCAAGGCGGTACTAAAGGCGCAATCGAACTGGATCAAAGTAGAAAAGCTCTAGAGTTTGCTGCTAATTGTTATAAACAAAATAAAGAAATACTAGCTGAAGCGGGGCAGTGGGGATACAAGGAGAGCGAAATTGATTCTACCAAATCTATGCTCGGTATGGACGAGATAACGGCAATCGCTTTTTGCAAGGAGATACGCGAGGATTACCTAGAGAGGTATTTAGATCTGAATGTTACTGAATTTAGAGGCCAAAAGGCAAGAACCTTTGATATTGAAAAGCTTAAACCTATTATTATTGCTGAACAAAGATTTTTAAAGAAAGCTTATGAATCTTTAAAATCACCGATTAGCGGAAAATCTAGTAATGTCGTTGACATCTTGAAAGCGGGAAAAGTAGCGTCAATGCACCCTGAAATACTGAGTAAAATATTTATTTTAGCAGATAACCTTATGACGGAATATGCCTATTTGGAAATTACTATCTGCCAAGATATAAGAGCTTCCGTAAATAGTAGTCATATATATACCAAGCTTGATAAAAATATTGAATTACAGCATATTAATAGCACTATTGCTAAGTTAGATACTCAAGTAAGCGTTGCAACTAGCTCATACGAGGTAATAAAAGCTTTAGATAATAAGCAGAAATTCTGCGCAACTATATACCAGAATTTAAAATACCCTGAGGGTCAAGATTATTTAGAAGAGCTTACTAAGGTAGCTAAGGCCTTTCAGTTAGAAAAGATACCGGAGAAATTACAAGGAATAGTCGCGACCTCAATAAAACTAGGTGTGCGCTCTGAATCTTCTCTTGTCAAAGAATTACAAACAACGGAGAATTCAAAGAATACATATAGGAAACTAGCCGGAGAATTAGAAGTTTTTCATATTAATAGCACTCTTGATTCATTAGCTAAAGAAAAGCAAGAATCTCCAAAGCCACAAAAAACAATAGAGATATTAGGCAAACAAGATAGTTTTTTAGCGGGCTTAAATAATAATCTTAACTACCCTGATATACATAATGAGGGGCTATTTAAATCAATTCAAAATGCTCACAAAAATGAGCGGGATAATATCGTACATCATCTACATCAAATTGTAACGTTACATATGAACCAAGTCGGTACTATAGATTCAGAGATAAACAAAATATTAAAATCTTCTGAGGATACTAGAACCGCTTTTAACTCGTTAGAAAAAAGCTACAAGTCACATGTGGTAGATGAAGTTCAGAAGTCTTTGCAAGTAATAGGTTCAGGTAAAACAGTAGGGATAGATAATAAACACTTTAATAGCGCGGTAAAATTCTTAGATCACGTCATGAAAACGCGCAGCCATGAATATTTCCCAAGTAATGAAGTAAAAAAAATGCAAACCAAGGCGGTTGATCATCAAAAGCAGTTAGTAAAAAACATTGGTGGCCCTAGATTATAGGGTAAATGGATATATCTCTATAGAGCTCTAGATAAATGCGGTAATACAATTGACTTCTATCTATAATCTACCAGGAATAGCGCTGCAGCAAAACGTTTTTTAGGTAAATCCCTAAGCTCTATACCACCTCACTCTCATATAAATACTATCAACACTGATAAGAATCCTACATACTCAAAAGCCATCCTTGAGCTAAAAGCAGAAGGTAGGTACTCTGAGGATTTAGAGCATAGACAAATCAAATACTTAAACAACATCATTGAATCTAACCACGATAAACTCAAGTGACTTATCAAGGCAACCTTTAGGTTTAAATCTATGAAAATAGCCTATGCTATAATCAAAATATTTGAAATAATACGAATATTTAAAAAAGGAAGATTTGACATTTGGAAATATAAACAAGGTATTCAAGGATAGATCAAGATAATTACGAGCAATTTACTGGCTGCTTAAAAATTAAGATAGCTAAACTTTTGCACTTGAAAGAAAATTTGCAACGGTGTCTTCAGAAGCTAGTAAATGCAAACTGTTTTAACATCCTCAATTAATTTCATTAAACCATAAGTAAACTTATTAATTAGGCAATATATTATTAAACGTAAATAGTTTGTTCATATTGAGCAAACTGAGTCGAATGTTATAGAAAATAGATTAAATATTAGACCAAGAAAGGTACTTGATTTTTTATTACCTATAGAATATCGTGATAATTATAATATGGTTAGCTCAAGGTGAAAAAATGTGTTTACTGGTTTAATCCACCATTACTTATGAATTATAAATGATCAAGAATGGTAAAAACAAAAAAACGAGTTTGTATCATTGGATTAGGATATATAGGGTTGCCCACAGCTTGTATTTTAGCAAATTCAGGTTATTCTGTTCTTGGCGTAGATCTTGATATTACGGTACTAGATCGAATATGCCTAATGCAATTAATTAATCCAGAACCGAATTTACAGCAGTTGTTGATAAAAGCTATTGAGAATGGTAACTTCACACTCTCACTTGAGGCGCCGCCTGCAGATATATACATAATAACTGTGCCTACTCCATTAGATTTAGAAAATCAACCCGATATCTCTCAAGTAAATGCAGCAATTAAGGCTATTCAACCATTTCTTAAGTCAGATGATTTAATTTTAATTGAGTCGACTTGTCCAATTGGAACTACTGAAAGAATTGCAAAAGAGTTACGGTCTATTACCCCAAATGTTCATGTTGCTTACTGCCCTGAGCGAGTACTGCCTGGAAATATTTTACACGAATTGGTTCATAATGATAGAGTTGTAGGTGGTGTAGATGATGTTTCAACATCAGAGGCTGCTAATTTTTATCGATCATTTATCCTAGGAGAAGTACTCATTACTAATGCAAAAACAGCAGAAGCAGTGAAGCTTGCGGAAAATGCTTATCGTGATGTAAATATAGCTTATGCCAATGAGCTCTCGATGATACTTCACCATATCAATGTGGATGTAAACCAGGTGATAAAATTAGCAAATAGACATCCTCGTGTACAAATTTTGCAACCGGGGACTGGGGTTGGTGGGCATTGTATCGCTGTTGATCCATGGTTTCTAGTTTCTGCAGCACCTCATATTGCTAATTTAATTCCAAAAGCTAGAGAAGTAAATACTCAAAAAACTGCTTGGGTTATAGAAGAAATTATAAAGGTAATTAATATAAACAAAGTTAGTAAAGTTGCTTGCCTTGGATTAACTTATAAACCTAATGTTTCAGATACAAGAGGGTCACCAGCATTATTTATAGTACAAAGTCTAGAAAAAGAATTAATTATTTTACGCGTTGACCCATATGTTCATGGTACGGAAGATTTATATGAAGCTATAGCTCAAGCTGATATGATTATTACTCTTGTTGCACATAGTGAATTTCAAAATATTCCATCCGCCTTACTTGAAGACAAAGTCCTTCTTGATTTTGCGGGAGTTTTTAAATGAAAACCATAATGACAATAATTGGGACACGACCTGAGGCAATTAAACTTGCTCCTATTATAGCAGCTCTTAGAGAAAGTAAATATTTCAAAAATATAGTTTGTATTAGTGGTCAGCATACAGATTTAGTAGACTCATTACTTGTAGAGCTTGGCATTACTGTCGATTACCAAATTGAAAATCATAAAAATGACGGTTCTCTTAATAAGAGTGCTTCTTATATGCTTGAACAATTCTCTATCTTTTTAAAAGAAATCAAGCCCGACCTTGTAATCGTTCAAGGAGATACAACAACAGCCTTTGCAGGAGCTTTAGCTGCATTCTATTTGTGTATTCCAGTTGCGCATATTGAAGCTGGTCTAAGAACAGGCAATCTTTATTCGCCGTGGCCTGAAGAAGCACATAGATGTTTAATAGATAAGCTAACTACTTATTTTTTTACCCCAACTGAGCAAGCGCGAAACTCTCTTGTTGCAGAGGGAGCGCGTATTGAAAAAATTTGGGTTGTCGGTAATACATCAATTGATGCAATAAGATTAATAAGAGAAACTTCTAAGGCAAATAATGCACCTAAACAAAAAATTATTGTAGTCACGGTGCATAGAAGAGAGAATCATGGTAATCCTTTAACCACAATTTGTCATGCTTTGCTTTCTATTGCCAAAGAGTTTGCTGATATTAAAATTATTTTTTGTTTGCATCCAAATCCTGCTATTCATGGACGCGTGACCAATATGTTATCAAACATACATAATATTGATTTAGTCCCGCCAATGAGTCATAATGCATTTGTGAAACTTTTAGTTGAATGCATTTTTATTATAACGGATTCAGGAGGAATTCAGGAAGAAGCATCATTTATGGGTAAACCTATACTTATAGTTCGAGATACTACTGAAAGGCCTGAAGGTATTGTAGCAGATGCTGCGATGCTAGTAGGAACAGCATCAAGTGATATAATAACTAGTTGTAGAGAGTTATTATATTCCAAGAAAAAACTGTCTTCTATGTCAAAAGTCCATTTTCCATATGGAGATGGTTATGCAGCGCAGCGTATAGTAAATATTTTAGAGCTGGAATTCTGTAAGGAACTTACATGAAAAAACAAGGTATTCTTTTTTTTGCTGACCGCCTTCCGCCATTAATTGGTGGGATGGAGATGCATGCAAAATATTTTATTGATTATTTTACGGATCATTTAGAATTTCCTATTGTCGGTATTATTACTAAGGATCTAAACTTAGAGGATTATCTTATTTCAAAAAAAGGTAATGATTCAATAGATATAAAGAACCTTGCTGAATTATTTGATCCAATGATTATATTTTTTAATAGTGGTAGGTGGATTGAAGAACTAGATCAACTCCGGATGATGTTTCCTAAGACAAAATTTGTTTACCGCACCGGTGGTAATGAGATTCTACAAGCTCCCCTTGCTCACAATAAGATTTTAGATCATTCTTTAAGGCAGTCTTATTGGGTAAAGAGTTTAAATAATTCCATTAATCTATTAATAACAAATTCAGTTTATACTGAAGACCGTCTTCGCGCGCTTGGTATAACATGCTTATTTAAACGTTTGGTTGGCGGAGTAAATTTATCAAAATTAAAGTTATCAACAGTTTATACTAATAGCAAACCTTTAACTATTTTTTGCGCGGCGCGTTTTGTGCCATATAAGAACCATACTTTTATGTTATCGGTAATTCATAAGTTAGCTTTACGAGGATACGATTTTAAACTTAGACTTGCTGGTGATGGTCCTTTGCTTTGCCAAGCTAGAGAGCAGGTCAATAAAGCTAATCTTAGTTCAGTGGTAGAATTTCTTGGAGTTTTAGATAACAACAAGACATGTAATGAGATAGCTAGTGCAAATATTTATATGCAGCTCAGTACCGATCAAATTACAAAAGTTCCTGGTGGATCTTATATTCATTCAGAAGGCATGGGCCGCTCTATTCTAGAGGCTATAACTGCAGGTACTTTTATAGTAGCTGGTAATAGCGGCGCTTTGTCAGAGATTATAACAAGAGATCGAGGCTTACTTGTAAATATTGATAACTTAGAACAAACCACAAACCAAATTGAATTAATTTTACGAAATCCACCAGCTAAATTAGCTTGCGATGATCAGTATAGTTGGACTAATCTTTTTAAGAGTTACGAAGAATTATTTGAGAATTTTCATGAAGATATTGCTGGTCACAGAAAAATATAACCCGGATAATAACCAACGTGATGGTGGAGCTAGGTTAGTAGACACCCTAAAGAATGCATTTGATGGTTGTTTGCAAATAATGCAGTTTGGTTTGCAAGTAGATTCATCAGCTGAGTGGAATTTTAATTATCCAATAAGTTCCACTAACCGGTTTAAAAGAAGAATTGCTAATGCAGAATTTATTGCCTGGCAAGTTAAAGCCGTTGAAGAGCATTTTACCCACGTAATTTTTATTCATATTTCAATGCAATTTGGTCTTGTAGACTTACCTTTACGAAAAGAAATTTGCATATGGACATTTCCGATGTTTTTAACGCCTTCTTATCAAAGATCTGGGGAGATTATTCCAGCAGAATATACTGCAATCGAGCGTATAGCTTTAGTAAACTCTCTTAATATATTGACTCCAAGTCATTTAGAAAAAAAACAATTAATCGAGTTTTATTCAATTCCGGAAAAGCAAATCCATGTTGTGCCTCGAGGAATAGACATTAGCCTTCTAGCACCTAAAGTACGATCTCTTAAGGACTCTCCTTCATTTTGCAGTATTGGAAGCATTAAGCCACAGAAAAACACCCTAGGACTAGTTGATTTATTTGCAAAGCTCATAATCAAATTTCCAGGCTCAACTCTTAGAATCATTGGGCCAAACCAAGATAATGAATATTACACCATGGTTCTTGCTAAAATTCAGCTCTTAAGGCTTACAAATAGCATAGAATTAATGGGACATGTGATACCCGCAGATCTTGCACATGCTATTAAAAACTGTCATATTCATATCTCAACTTCACTATGCGAAACATTTGGTCGCTCTATTTTTGAAACCCTTGCTTCCGGTCTGCCTAATATTGCTAGATTAAAAGATAATGCTTCAGCGGAATATTTATCGCATCTGCCATATACTAAATTTGTAAAAGATGATAACGAAGCGCTTAGTGCTATTGAAGAGGTTCTCAGTAACTTACCTAAGTTATCTTCAATGGCTATCGAAATAGGCAGGTTGTATGATGACGCTATGCTAAGTAGATTGCTTGCCGCAAAGATCTGTAGCAGAAAAGTAATTGTTATAAGCGATTTTGATGGTACTCTTTTTTATAAAAATGACGTAGAAAAAACTACAAGATGTATGAGAGTTTTTCAACAGTTTCAAACAAAAGTTATATGTAGCGCTCGTTCAATCAATGATTTGCTTGAGAATATCAAGTTTTATAACCTAGAAGTAGACTGGATTATTGGCTACAGTGGCGCCATGGTTACTGATGGCAAAGGAAAATTACTTTGGTTTAATCCCCTTAACATAAATGATATTGATCGATTAAAGGATTTAGTTCCACAATTCAAGGTTATAAAGTTTGAAGAAGAAATAATACAAATTGCTTTGCCCATAGAATCATTACCAAATATCACTGGATTAAATATAGAAACATATCAAAATACTGCCTTCATTTCTAATTGGGAGGCTTCAAAATTTCGGGCAATCCATAGACTTTTAAGGCATATTAATTGGACCGGTAGTGTAAAAGCATTTGGAGATGGCTTGTATGATAAGGAATTTTTAACTTATTTTGATGGAGAGTTGATTATTCCATCCGATCAAGTTAATATTAAAATGACGCATTTAAAAAAGAATCAAGAGATTTTATCATCTGAAATAATCTGAAGTCATAATTTTTTAATTTGGAAGGAGATTTAAAATGGCTGAATCATATTATAAAGGCTATTGGATGGTTACTAATCGATGTAACTTAAGATGTAGTTATTGTGTTCTTGAGGATGCTCCTCATCAATTAAACGCTGAGCTAGATTTGAATGCTAAAAAGGAATTAGTCTCTCATTTATATAATAATCTTGGTTTTCGCCGTCTTACATTATCTGGAGGCGAAGTAGTGATTATAGGTAAGCACCCCCCAAAGGAATTTATTGAATTATTGCGTCATATTAAAACCTTCCGTTCAGCAGATCCAAATAAGAATTTAGAAATTGAACTTTATACTAATGGGACATTTCTTGATGAAAATGTTGTTAATGAAATGAAAGGAGTAGTCGATACCGTTGCTGTTACAATAGATAGTTCTAAAGATAGTTTTTTAAGTGAAATCGGTAGGAATTTTGGTCGATATAGCAAATATTATGAAAACATTATGCAAAGATGCAGTTTGCTTTCCAAAGCAAATATAGAGCTCAAGTTTCATAGTGTTATAAGCACTAAAAATCACCTATTACTACATGACGAGGTTGTATTTATTCTTGATTCACTCGAAAGTTTTGGCGGCACGCTATCCTGTTGGAAATTTTATCAATATATGTCTTATGATGCCCCTGAACGAGATAAAGCTCATTCAATATCAGAGGAACTATATGAGCAATTTAAGAAAAGCACTAGTAAAGTGCTGGAAGGACGAGCTCCTCGTCTGCATTTTAAGGATAATAAAGAAATGAACGCTTCATTATTCAACATCCTATCTTATGGTAATGCTCAATATATGAGAGATAATGATAGCTGGTCAACCAGCAAGCGTACAGAAGATCTGCGCTCTTATGGCTCAATGCCAGAGTTATTTGCTAAGCATGATATCAACGAAGAAAGATTTCGCCATTTTCATGAGATAAGTTAATGAGTACTCTGATAGTTACTGTTGATCTTGACTGGGCCTGCGAACCTGCGATAGAAGAAACGCTAGATTTTCTGCAAGAGCACAATATTAACACAACTATTTTTATCACGCACAGATCGCCCAGAGTAGAAGAAAGCATGAATAGTATGGAGGTAGGGCTTCATCCTTATTTTGGCTTAGGTTCGTCGCATGGATCAACAATTCCAGAGGTGGTAAGTTATGTTATGGACTTACCTTATAATTTACCGGCTTTTCGCTGTCATAGGTTTGCTATCTGCAACTCTTCTAAGCAGGAAATGGCTAAAGCAGGCATGCTTATTTCTTCCAATGTATGCACAGATTTAGAGATAGTAGCTCCTTTTAAAGATCGTTTTGGATTCTTAGAAGTTCCAATCTTTTTAGAAGATGGTGGATATTTGTGGCGCGAGCATCCATTGGAAATGAATTCAAAACTGGAAAATATTGCTCATGATAGCGCTAAAGTAATTATTATACATCCTATGCATTTTGCTCTAAACACCCCGAACTTTGCTTATATGCACAATATAAAAAAGTCAATGAGCCGCAGTGAGTGGGGCAATATGACTAAAAACACCCTTAATCAGCTCCGCTGGAAAGGTCGTGGTATAAAGTGACCCCATTTGTCAAGACCAATTTTAGTCTAAATTAAGTCGTAAAATTCTTTTTATTTGTTGTAAAGCTTGTTCAAATTTTTGCTAAAAACTACTCCCTTTTTGCTTATATTCATACTAAATAGTTTGCGGTTTGTTTCTATTTAAGATCAAGCGTAGCTTGATCTTCTGAGTTGA
>Ga0209702_10009793_pt1 | contig 10533 bp, 7 predicted proteins | sample FRY01_FD_187210 | JGI IMG/M metagenome (GOLD analysis project Ga0209702, IMG submission 187210) | Freshwater microbial communities from Lake Fryxell liftoff mats and glacier meltwater in Antarctica - FRY-01 (SPAdes) (version 2) | ecosystem: Environmental > Aquatic > Freshwater > Ice > Glacier...
CCTGCATCCCTTGCCGATGACGCTTTAGTGGTGCGGTAAAGGCACAATTTCTCTGGCGTTGACTGCTTAGGGTCAGTCGTTCGTCCAAGTTGTTGTTCACAATACGAGACTGCCCTGAGCGCATTTTACGTTCAGGGAAACCACCGAAAGGCAATACAATGCAGAAATACCTTACGCTCGCGGCACTGCTCATCGCTGCACCGCTCACAGCTCATACACCTCCACCGACCGCGCCCACTGCCATGTCGGGCATGAAGCATGAGGGCATGGCCGGCATGAACCATGACGCGGCAAACAAACCGGCCGCGCCGATGCCGATGATGGAGCACGGAAAAATGGATGGCATGGATCACGCCAAGATGGGTGGTATGGGGGACATGATGAAGAATACGCCTGCCAACCCCTATGCCGAGGCTGGAATGGCGATGCACCACAAGATGATGGTCACAGGTAGCGACGCATCGGAAACCTGGGCCCGCCAGATGATCGAGCATCATCGCGGTGCGATCGCCATGTCGAAGATTGCGGTGACGGACGCCAAGGACAAGGATATCCGTGCCATGGCGCAAAAACTGATTGCCACGCAGGAGAAGGATATCGCCAACCTTCAGTCATGGCTGGAGCGTCACGGCAAAGCCGTCCAGTAGCACAGCGGCAGATGCACGGGGTTCGACGTGCTGAACCCCGTGTGCCCGTATTTGACGGCCATCACTATGCAGCGGGAACTTGGTTAGACGATTAAAAAGGTAATTATCATGGCAGAAGCGACACGAGACGCGGAGGCATCGGCCAGTCCGCGTGATCTTTCGCCCCACGCTCACGATGCGGCGGCAAGTCAAGTGAGCGACGCCGGTAAAACCGAGCGCGATCCGGTTTGTGGCATGATGGTCAATCCGCACACCACGGCGCACCGCGCGGCGCATGACGGCCATCCCTATTATTTCTGCTCTGCCGGATGCCGCACCAAGTTTGTCGCGGACCCCGTGAAGTATCTAACGCCTGCCGAATTACAGTCGCACGAACCTGTGCCAGAAGGCACAATCTACACCTGCCCGATGCATCAGGAGATCCGTCAGATCGGCCCGGGCCCCTGCCCGATCTGCGGGATGGCACTCGAACCAGAAGTGATGACCGCCGACACGCCGCCGAACCCTGAACTTGCCGATTTCACAAAACGTTTCTGGGTGGGGTTAGCGCTGACCATTCCGGTGTTTGTCCTCGAAATGGGCGGGCATTTGTTCAACATCGACCATCTGGTCGCGCCGCAGATTTCGAACTGGATCCAGCTTTTATTGGCAACACCGGTTGTGCTTTGGGCCGGTTGGCCATTCTTTGAGCGTGGATGGCGGTCGATCGTCAACCGCAATTTGAATATGTTCACGCTGGTTGCCATGGGCACCGGCGTCGCTTGGACGTACAGCATCATCGCCACTTTGGTGCCTGGCCTGTTTCCGCCCGCTTTCCGCGCCATGAATGGAGCGGTAGCAGTGTATTTCGAGGCCGCCGCCGTTATCGTCGTCCTTGTCCTGCTTGGCCAGTTGCTCGAGCTTCGCGCTCGGGAGGCGACCGGCGGCGCGATCCGCGCGTTGCTGGACTTGGCCCCCAAAACAGCGCGGCGGCTCAAGCCCGACGGCTCCGACGAGGAGGTCTCGCTCGGTCTGGTGGTCGCTGGCGATAGCCTGCGCGTGCGCCCCGGTGAAGCAGTGCCGGTGGATGGCACCGTGACTGAAGGCAGAACGACTATCGATGAATCGATGGTCACTGGCGAATCCATGCCAGTTACCAAGGCAAGCGGAGACTCGGTCATCGCCGGCACCATCAATCAGACCGGCGCTATCGCAATGCGTGCCGACAAGGTCGGCAGCGACACTATGCTGGCCCGCATCGTCCAGATGGTCGCAGATGCTCAGCGCAGTCGCGCCCCGATCCAGCGCCTCGCCGATCAGGTGGCAGGCTGGTTCGTGCCGACCGTCATCGCCGTCGCCGTGCTGGCGTTCATTGTCTGGGCGAGCTTTGGCCCAGAACCGCGCTTCACATACGGTTTTGTCGCCGCAGTGACTGTTCTGATCATTGCCTGCCCTTGCGCGCTGGGGCTGGCAACGCCGATGTCGATCATGGTCGGCGTTGGGCGGGGTGCCGCTGCCGGCGTACTGGTAAAGAACGCCGAAGCTCTGGAGCGAATGGAAAAGGTCGACACGCTGCTCGTCGACAAAACCGGCACGTTGACCGAAGGCAAGCCCAAGGTCGTCGCTATTGAGCCGTTCGCTGGCATCACCGAGGCAGATCTGTTGCGCTTTGCCGCCGCCGTCGAACGCCCGAGCCAGCATCCCCTCGCCGCCGCCATCCTCGCCGAAGCGGCGACGCGCAGTCTCGCAGTTGAAACAGCCACCGACTTTGACGCGCCAACCGGCAAGGGCGTCATCGGCACGCTCGACGGTCGGCGCGTCGCCATCGGCAACCCGACCTATCTATCCGAACTGGGCGTCGATACCGCTGCACTGACCGAAGCCGCAGACCGCCACCGCCGTGAAGGCGCGACTGCCATATTAGTCGCAATCGACGGCAAGGCTGCGGGTGTTATCGCCGTTGCCGACCCGGTCAAGGAATCAACACCCAGCGCGCTTGCGGCGCTGAAAGCCGAAGGCATCCGGGTTATCATGGTGACGGGCGACAATCGCGTTACCGCCGAAGCCGTGGCGCGGCGGTTGGGGTTAGACGAGATCGAAGCCGATGTGCTTCCCGATGCCAAAAGTGCTGTTGTAACCCGCTTGCAAGCTGAGGGCCGCGTCGTTGCCATGGCCGGAGACGGCATTAACGATGCGCCCGCACTTGCCGCCGCCGATGTTGGCATCGCCATGGGCACCGGCACCGATGTCGCCATCGAAAGCGCCGGGGTGACGCTGGTCAAGGGCGACCTTAACGGCATCGTCCGGGCCCGCCGTCTCAGCCACGCCACGATGCGTAACATCCGCCAGAACCTGTTTCTGGCCTTTGTCTACAATGCCATTGGCGTGCCCGTGGCTGCCGGTGTTCTGTATCCATGGTTCGGCCTGCTGCTTTCCCCTGCGATTGCCGCCGCCGCGATGGCATTGTCGTCGATCTCGGTCGTGGGCAATGCCCTGCGCCTGAGAAAAGCCGAGCTATGACAAGGATCGTCGGCCCTCCAGCGGTCAATATAGTGAGGCTCGCTTCTAGGATTTGGTTCAAAATGGCAGTTCGGCCGTTAGAATATATAGGTTTTGATTTTTGAGGAGGCATTTCAAGATGACCACAACCCCGCAACATACTCCATACAAGAGCGGCAAAAAACAGGCGCTGTCAGAATGGGATTATGAAGGTGGCGCTGGAAGCGATGGCCCCAAGGAGAGCACGGCCGGGTTGCACACCGCCCACGACATACCCGAACTGACAAATACGGAGTTGGTACAACTTCGGGTTCGCGTTATTGCACTTGAGAATCTCGTGACCGCATTGCTCAGCGGCGCGCAGCAGCGTCAGCATGACCTCGTCCGCTCAATGGCAGCACAGATCTCGCCGCGTACAGGAATGACGCCGCATCCGCTGACAACCCAAGCAGCGTCGCATATGAACGAACTCGTCGATCGGGCTATCCATTATCGTGATGTGCTGCCCGAGTGACGGTGCGAAGATTGTTGTGACGCGAGATTCAGAGACGGCCCCACTCGGCGCTGGAGTAGCCGACATAGCCGACCGCCTCAATCATCGCTGCTTTTGCGTCACACTCGACCGTCAGGCACTGGCACGAACGCTGGACACCGAGGTTGGAATTACCGGCTTTGCAGCAATGCTAGCAAGTTCGCATTCTTCGCTGTTCTCGAATGTTCCGGTCTTTGTTTCGCGGGCAATGATCACAGCGATGGAAGACGTTGTTGCCGCCGTGGAAGCGGCAGCTGAGCTTCCGGGTTATCGCAGCGAAGCGATGGCGTGGGCGCCAGAAATCTCCTTGGCAGATTTCGGCCCGGTCGGCGCTCTGATGGGTTATGATTTTCACATCACCTCAACTGGCCCCCGTCTCATCGAAGTGAACACCAACGCCGGCGGGGCGTTTCTCAATCACGCTCTTGCCGCCGCACAACGGGCGTGTTGCCGCGAGGTACGGGCCTTTGTTGGCAACGTCGTGCCGCCTGCAAAGTTCGGCGACCAAATCGCGGCAATGTTCACCGCAGAGTGGCAGCTACAGCATGGGGCAGGGCGACCGAAGACAATTGCCATTGTCGATGATGATCCAAATACGCAATTCATGTTGCCCGAGTTCAAACTCGCCTGCGCAATCCTAGAAGCAAGTGGGATAAAAACCATTATCACTGACCCGGCTTCGCTCAGTTTCAACGGTTCAGTGCTTACGCACGACGGCCAGACAATCGACCTCGTCTACAATCGCTTGGTCGATTTCGCACTGGCCGAGGACCGCCACGTTGCCCTGCGCGAAGCCTATGAAAGCGGCAAGGTCGTCGTCTCGCCGAACCCGCATAATCACGCACTTCTGGCTGACAAGCGCAATCTGACGCTGCTATCTGATCTCGTGGCGCTCGAGCGCTGGGGCCTCGGTGCATGGCACCGGGACGTCCTGCACGCCGCCGTTCTTCAAACAGTCATCGTCCAAGCCGCCAACGCTGACGCTCTATGGGCCGACCGGCGGAACCGCTTTTTCAAGCCTGCTGGTGGCCATGGTAGCAAGGCCGCCTATCGCGGCGAGAAGCTGACCCGCAAGGTTTGGGCAGAAATCCTAGGCGGAGGCTATGTCGCGCAAGCCTATGCCCCGCCGAGCAATAGGATGGTTGTTCTCGATGGTGCGCCGTCTGCGTTCAAGCTCGATGTCCGGCTCTATACCTATGCCGGGAAAACGCTGCTCGTCGCTGCCCGGCTATACCAAGGTCAGACCACCAACATGCGGACGCCGGGCGGCGGTTTCGCGCCGGTTATCGAGATTGACTGAACCGCCCGCTATTGCACCGCAAAGTCCACCGTTCCTGCCGCCTTGGTTTTGTCGACACCGGTAACACGCCATTTTACAGTGTAGCTGCCGGCCGGCAGCGGTTTGCGAAGCGCCAGCGTCAGCGTCTTGCCATCGGCAGACGTTTGAGTAGTGAACGCCTTGATGGCCATCGGCGGGTGGCCAAAAGTAGAAGCTTCATGCCGATGCACCCGGTGCAGCAACAGTCACGACTTGCATCATGCCAGCGTGCATATGGTAGAGCAGGTGGCAGTGGAAGGCCCAGTCGCCGGGTTCGTTCGCGGTCAGGTCAAATTGGGCGCTGCTGCCGGGCTGGACAATGACGGTGTGCTTGCGTGGTTGATGCGCCGCGTCTTGGCCATTCACCAGCTCGAAAAAGTGCCCGTGTAAATGGATCGGGTGCGCCATCATCGTGTCGTTGATGAGCTTTATAGCCAGCGCGCTCGATCAGATTGGCCAGCGCATTCTCACTCATGGGTCGATGCGCCAAGCGAGCATTGGGAAACACCAGCGGTCCGCGCCCGGTCAGCGGTCGCATAGCTTTGATCACGGATGCGGCTTGCGGAGCGAGGGGAACGAGATGCTCGAGTTTCGATCCTGTCCGACCCTTCATGCGCTCCTTTGGAATGCGCCATAGGGGCTCGTTGCCATCGAGCCCCTCAAACTCAGTCCAACCTGCACCATAGATTGCTGCACATCGAACGCCGGTGAGCGCCAGCAACCTAGTCGATGATGCCGATGTCGGCGCCGTGCTCGGTGTCGCCAATGGTGAACTGCCGGCCGACCAGCAGCGTGCCGCAAGAAACCAGATCATTGGGATTATCCCGGATCATCGTGACCGTGAGAACACCGGCCTCGTAGACCGGCACATCGAGGAACAGCAGGCTCGACTTGCGGCCCACGGGCTCAAAGAACCAGCTGAACCAGTTGTCGATGGCCGAGCCGCCGACATTAAAGCTCTGGGTCTTCGAATAGAGCGGTGACCCTGACACCGTCAGCGTCAGCGTGGCGCTTTCTGCGTTGGTGTCGATCAGAGCAACGCCGTCCGTTGCGCCGGGTGCCAGAACCACCTGCAGCGAGCCTGCGCGCGTTGTGGCCGTGCCTACGCGGTCATCAAACATCGCCCAGCGGTTGGTCGGGCCGATGTCGAGCCACTTGGTCGGATCGCTGGCCGGGTTGACCCCGGTCGATGCAGCCAGGGCCTCGTAGCGCCGGTGGGTGGCGGTCAGGATGACCCGGGCGGCGACAGCATAGGCCGTACCCGCAGACCAGGCGGCATAGTCGATTTCCGGGGCCGTGCTGCTGGACAGCATGGCGTCGGTGATGGTCGTCGGGCGGATCAACTTCATGCTGCAACCCGTGTGGAAATGGCATCGCCGTCGGGCGTGACCCGCTCCAGAATGCGTGCAGTTTTGCTGGTCCCGGACGCGATCGTGGCTGCAGCGATCCGCTGTTCGTCACGAAGGTCGGACATTTCTTGCCGGAGTGCCTTGAGTTCATCGATCATCGCGGTCTGCCCGTCATTGGCCGGGACCGTCGCCGCGCCGATCTGGTTGGCAGCGAACTGGTCCCACCAGTTGGGCGTGGTGGCGGCAGATGTCGCAGCAGCGGGATCCGTCCTGCTCGCCTGATTGATAATCGCCAATGTCTGTTCGAGGCTCGCCGCGGTCAGACCCTGAAGCCGTGCCAGATCTTCGGCTGACCGGGCGGTGTTGGCTGCGACCGAGAGCAGAGCCTGGCTCAATCCTGGCAGCATTTTGGCCGCTTCCTGGTCTCCAGCGCGGGCCAGCATCGAGGCGTTATTGAATGCAGCGAGCGCCGATGCATAATTGGCCGGGGTATCGCTCATCACGCCCCGGATCCGCTTGATCTCGGCGATCAGTCCATCGGTGATCTGGGCCCATGCATTGCGGAGCTTCTCCGCGGCGTTGGCTGCATCCTCGGCCGCTTGTCTCTGGTCTTCGAGCGCCCAGACCTGCTGCTGCAGTGCCTTGTTGGACGCATCGATCTGGGCAAGGTCGAGCGCGCGTAGTGCCGCAGTATCGCCCTGGAGTTCCAACATCCGCCGCTCGAGTGACAGTCGCTCATCGAGAATGGCAGCGGCACTTGCGGCATACTGAGCAGCACCCACCAGGTCGGCGAACGCTGGGGCGAGCAGGATCAGCGCTGCATAGGCGGCCTGTCCTGATGCCGTGCTAAGATCCTGCGCTTCAACGAGTGCGCGAAACCCCGCGATGCTGCCGGGCAGCGCAAGCCCGAGGCTATCAAAGACCCTGGCCAACTGCGCGGTCTGCGCCGCGGCCTGCTCGGCCTTGGTGTAATAGAGGTTGAAATACTCGCCTGTCGCAGACGCCAAGTCGCTGGCCGAGCCGAACAGGTCGAAGAGGCTCATCTTCGCACTGAGGCTCAGACCCTCGACCGAGGTGCCCAGCAAGCTGAGCGAACTGGTGACCGCCTCGATGCTGGAGGCGACGCGAACCAGCGTCTCAAAATAGCCTTCGCCGACCTTCTGGAACTGCTCAAGCCCCGGCACCGCAGTGCGAGCCAGATTGTCGGCGGCCGCGCCAAAGACTGCGGTCAGCTTCTCTTGGATCTCCGCGCCGGTCAGCCCCTTCAAATCGATCTTGCCGATGTTGACGACAAAGCCGGAAAGGCGGGACTGAACCTCGCCGAGCGACATACCGAGAGGGCCGGCGGCCGCCGAGATTGCGCTGTAGAAGCCTTCGAAGATCAGGCTGAACTGGCGTTCGAGTTCGGCGTCAGCCGCGCTGTACTGCTTAGAGTAGCTCGAGCCGGTGCTGATCCCGAGGAACTTCTTGGTCTTCTTGATGTCGGAATAATAGCTCGCGTCATAGCCGCCCGACATGATCGATCCGAGCGACTGTGCACCGCCATAAATGCCCTGGCCAACGATGCTGGTCTTGGTGCCAAACAGCGCATTGACGATACTGCCCAGGACCTTGCCCAGACCGCCCAGCAGCTTGGCGCCCAGAAAGCCGATTGCAGCGCCAATCGGTCCAGCGATGGCCATGCCAATGCCTGCACCAATCAGCGATCCTGTCTTACTGCTGGCAAAGTTGGAGATACCGGTAAGCATCGAATTGGCTGTGCCCAAAAGCCCGGTGAGCTTGGTACCGGTCTGGATACCGGCGGCCGACCCTTCCATGCCGTTGGTGCGAATGATCAGATTGGTGAGCCCGCCGATATTGGCTTCAATGCTTTTCAGCGATGCCAGCATCGCAGCGGAATAGCGCATGGTCAGCGTGTCGACCTCACGCAGATGATCGATCGCTTTGGCAATGCTCTCGGATTTGGCCGCGCTATCGCCAAAGACGGTGCCGGAGCCATTATTGGCAGGCGTGGGCTTGGTGCCGCCACCGCCAAAGGCACCGCCAATTGCGATGCCGAGCGATGCTATCACCGCTGCGGTGGCGGCCCCTGCGGCAATGTTAAGCGGGAACGGCAGCGAGCGGATGGCATTGACCACGGCTTCGACCGCTTTGATCCCGGTGGTTATGATTGAATTGCCCTGTTCGACGCCAGCCCGCGCCGTGTCGGAGACCGCCATGGCTGTGTCGCTGGTCACCTTGGCCGTCGTCTGCGCACCGATAAGGCCGATTTTCACCGCAGCGTTTTTGATGGCGATGGCAAGTTCAAAGGCCCGGAATATTTTCTCAGCGGCTCCCATGGCTTTGAAGCCTACCGAACCTTCTTTGAAGAACCCCTTCGCGGCTGAGGCGAGGTTGCCATAATGGTTGATCTCAGCGGAAGCCTGCGCGGTCCGGGCGTCAGCATACTGAAACGAGGTGCGTCCGTACTCCCGCTCGGCATCGGCGACGCGGCTAGCGGCGGCTGCCTGGGCTGAAGCAAAGCGGGTGATCTCGACCGTGATGGCGCCGATCGCGCCGCCGACCGAGCCAAAGGCATCAGCCATATTGCGCGCCGCCACTTCTGTGGCCGAGACCATGTCGTCGAGGCTCTGCAGGAACTGGTCCTGATCTTCTCGAGCGAAACCGGCCTCCATCAGACCAGTGCGTGCTGCGCGATATCGCTCCCAGGCCTCGGCCCCGCGTTCGAGAACGATCTGCTCGCGTTCGGCCTCGATAGTAGCAAGCGCCTGCGCCCGGGCCGACTGGCCAAGCAAAGCGACCTGCTGCTCAAGCGGGGCAACCGTCTGGCGCAGGAACTCGGACGTGGCGAACACGCGGGTGGCCTGTTCCCAGGCTTCGCCCGCCTCAAGAATAGCGATGCGCGCCGCGTCGGTTGGCGCCTTCAGCGCCGCCATGGCGACTTCCATGCGTTTGATCTCGATCGGGGTTTTGCCAATCTTGGCGGTTTCCATCGCGAGGTTGGCGGCAAACTGCTGGGCTGCTTGCAGCGCGCGTTCTGCTTCGCTTTCCTCGCGGCTGTTTCGGCCACTTGCCGTCCGGCCCGCGCGGTCGGAGCGATCAGCCCGGATCCCGGCAGCGTCAGCGGCGAGCCGATCGCGGGCAGCTTTCAGGCTGTTCTCCCGCCACTGGGCCGAGAAGGCGTCCATCATGCCCATGGCATCGCCAAAGGCTGAAGTGAACTCGTCCCGCACCTGAGCGCCCATCCGCGCTGTCGATCCAGCAAAGCTGTTTTCCATGCGCGGGAGCGCAACACTTTCGATCTGGCCGATGGTGGCGAGGCCCACCCGGTTGAGGACCGGATTGACCCAGCTTGCCAGCCAGTTGAGCGCGGCAATCGCCTTGTTGGCGAGATATTCGATGCCAGCGATAGCGAGATTAGCAGCGCCTACGGCTGCTTCACCGATCACGCCTGGCAGCGACGACCAGATAATCCGGATCGCGTTGAACCCGCCAACCCAGCCAGCATAGAGCACCGCGACTGCATATTTGCCGGCCTGAAGGATCGCTTCAAAGGCGACGACCGCCCAATCTTTTATGGTAGAAAACACCGGACCAAGGTTCAGGCCTTCGCTAACCGTCCGCCAGAGACCGCGCATGACGTCACCAGCGGTGATCCCGACCGGGCCCAGCTTCTCCATCTCCTTGGCGGTGAGACCAAGGCTTGCGGCATATTTGTCGAGTTCGCCCGACTGTTTGACGCTGGACTGGAACATCTTGAACGCGCCGAACGCCAGTGCAGCCGCAGCGGCAGCCGCGAGCAAATACGGATTGGTGAGCGCGACCATGGCGGCGCTGGCAGCAAGGCCAAGCAATGCGCGCGCCATGCCGCCAATACCGACACCTGCCTGCATGGCGATCTGACCGATCTGGCTGCCCTGCTGCATGAACACGGTCATCGGCTTCTGGCCGGAGAACAGGCTGACCACCACGTCGTTGAGCTGATAGACGAGGTTCTGCATCTGATGGCCGGCAAGTTTTGCCGAACCGCCCATGCGGGTCATGCCCCGCGAACCGACAGCCTCGATGGCCCGGTCTGCCTGGGCTGACGAAGCCGCCACATCGCCCATGGCGCCTGCCACCGACCGCTTGATGTCAGCCATCTCCTTTTGAAGACGGGCGACATTGGTGATCATCTCGATTTCCAAGGTGCCAGCGCGCATTGCTAGT
>Ga0209702_10009795_pt1 | contig 10531 bp, 8 predicted proteins | sample FRY01_FD_187210 | JGI IMG/M metagenome (GOLD analysis project Ga0209702, IMG submission 187210) | Freshwater microbial communities from Lake Fryxell liftoff mats and glacier meltwater in Antarctica - FRY-01 (SPAdes) (version 2) | ecosystem: Environmental > Aquatic > Freshwater > Ice > Glacier...
GCTTCCCGGAGGTCGCGCGTAAGCGGCTGCGCACCTCAAACATGTGCGAGACTCTCAACTCGCAGATCAAACGACGGACCCGAGTCGTGGGGCTCTTCCCGTGCGAATCCTCGCTCTTGCGTCTCGTCACCGCCGTCCTCATCGAAATCTCCGAAGAATGGGAAACCGGCAAAGTCTACCTCCAGATCGCAGAAACCAAACCAACTCGTTAAACCTCCCTCCTAAACCAATCGAAAACCTTCAGCTTCCCAACCAGCGATCAGAACCTTTTACAGAAAAAAATTTGCGCGGCCGCTTTCCGATGTAGATTCCGCGAACAACGATGTAATCACCGATTTTACGTTGTGCAATCAAACCTTCGTTGTGCCGATTAAGCCGCACTTCGACCTCATCGACAATTATCATGCTACGTTGTATTTCAACGTCTGAAATTCGACCGGCGACCGACACTGCGGTGCCAAGCGGCACCGATTCAAGACTGAGGGGTGAGTGCAATGAAAGCTCAGAGAACCCAAGTTTCCAACTTGCGCACGCTGAGAGAGCAAGGCTAAGAGCCGCGAAAATTGCTATATTCTGAATTCGGAAGGCAGATAAACTCATATTGTTATTCAGGAGGATTAAACGCTATGTCGACTATCGATTGGCCGTAAGTATACCAAATTCCGATGTGATCCATTTGTTTTTGAGTCCCTGAGTATGGGTCTGTATAAACTTCGTTTGAAACGTCTTGATCGATGTCAGCACCTGAAATCGATTCCCCCACAAACCTTTCACCTTTTACACCCATCACATCGAATCCAAGCCCGTACCTTTGGTAGTAATTTACGAGGTGTGACACTCCATTCGGACGTGTAGCAGAGCCTCCGATTCTCTTGAATCTAACTGGATCCACTAAACCCAATCGTACTTCCACACTTGTTTCCGATTCTCTTTTTTTATACAGCTCTTCGGCGAAGATTAGTGCGGACCATGCCCCCCAACTGTACGCTGCAACCATTACGGTATGCGACTTACATTCCGAACTCGAAAGTCCGCCGCTCTTATCTTGGTCAATTTTAGCTGTAACGTAATTGAGTGTCGCCTCCCATCCCAACGATTCAAAGACTTTATCTGCTGATGCGTTGAGTATTGCTGCACCATCGACCCAGCCAGGATCAGTTCCAGTTTGGCCCCCGGGGAGAAACTGACGCGGATTTAGCCCGAGAAATCCGATTCGAATCTCCTTTTTGTTGTCGGACGCCAAACCGAGGAGGTCGAGTCCATTCAAGGGGTTGTTGAAAATGAATTTATATAAATGTGTGCCTCCCCTCTCCCCAATCGGATCACGGCTTAACCATCTCCCGATCTCCGGCGAGTAGTAACGATACCCATAATCGTACCAACCCGTTTCTGTATCAAGAAACTGCCCGTTAAAGCCGAAGTCCCATTCATACGAACTGCTCTCCCGCTTCACCCAATCTGGTGCCATCACCGAACGTATTCCGAAGGCCGTCCAAGTGTAACGCTCTTTCACATCCCCGGCAGCATCGACCACTGCCACCGGGTTGAAGTAGTCCATGAGGCAGTATAGCCGCTCGTCTAGCGAGCCATTGCCACCCGTGTCTCGATCTCGGATGACGAGTTCGTCTCGATGGCCGGGTCGTTCGCCCCAGACATATTGAGTAACGACCTGAGTTGGATCAGGTGCTGCTGCGATGCGTTGATATAATGAGTTTGTTGCCATGGCACATGGATTCTTCTTTTGGCTTACCGTCGAATACGTTTTTTCCAATGGGTGATCTCAAACATTTCCGGTGCTTCTCCATTTCACTTCTGCATTACATCTGAGTCCACAGCATGAATGTTTTCATCATTATGGCCGATTTCTACAGGGATAACTTATTGCTAACTACATGGAGGAGGTCGAACTTCTCCGGTGAGAAATCTGATTCTGGCTCTCGATAGAACCCTACCTGATCGTACGAGTCCACAAAGACGACCGTCGCAGATTCAAGATTGTTATAGTATTCGGAGAGGTTTACTGCTATTTCGATCTCTTCTCCAGGAGAGATCACGAAGAATTTCATTTCATCGACCGCCCTATCTACAGCACTTGGAGTTGTTCCGTTGAACCGAGTGTTTTCAGAATCAAATGAAAATAACTTATCCCGTATGACACCTGATTTTGTTGGGACACGGCTCTTTATAAAAACAGCATTTCTCTTTGTGTTATTTTTTATTCGATAGCCAATTGTGGACTTAGGCGCCAACTTGAGGAGTCGAATTGTGATCTTCGATTCCCGCGAATCGGCGAAACTCGTTCCAAACGAAGAAACCAGTGCTGCCATGACGAACATGGATTTTAGAACGAAATTGTAGGATATAGTTGCCTGTCTCATGACTAATTTGAGGATTCTATTCACATTACGAACAGATAACGAACTATGCGTAGTTGGCTGCGACATGGTTTGCGAGTAGATGTAAACTTTCTGCCGTTGTTTTCTCTTGCTCGGCGGAAGAAGCCGCAAAGAATCTTTAACCTACATAATCTTCGTAAATACGGTCGTTACGCCGAGCGGAGTCGTGAGCGAAAATCTCTTAGTTGATTGAATTCGTAGTTCATAAACCAATTGCTGTGCAAGTGAGTTCGTAAGCAGTAATGAGAAATCTGATATTTGGTAAGTAAAGTGAAAAAAACTTAAATCATCATAGGTTACGGTTAGTTTATCTTTATCAAATGCGTATTTTCCAATCAACGCATCACAATCAATCAATGTCGATTCTTCCGGTTGCCATGATCCAGTTAAAGTGCAGCTCATTCTGGGAATAGGGTGCAGACGTCTATATTTACAGTCAGTACGTGATGGTCGTATGAGTTTCGTTTACACAGTATTAGGTCAGTCTCCATTGTCAAACGGATTCTCAATGTCGTCTGGGCAGTCTTCGGGATGACCGTGTGATACTGGCGGGGCGAAGAGTTCGCGGCCGTCCGGGCAGCTATACACGCAATGCATGCCGAGCGGCTTTTCAATCGTTTTCCCGGGATTATCGTGCATCTATGGGATATCACTTCCTCTCGAACTAAAGTTTTACATCTGCATATCACAAAGTTTAAGCTCGCTGCAATCCAAAGTTCCGTAGATCCAGGCTGCGCAAGCGTTAGGAGGTCCGCGCATGTCGGGTGTTCAGCGCAAGCGGAAACGCTTAAGCCGAATGCAGCCGCGATCACCACCTCGGTCAATAGTGTCCCTGCACCTGCTGTGCATACTGCTCCAGGATTTGTTCCGTACCTATCGTGGAAATTTGGCGCTCTAATCGCGACATAGCCGTATACGTTCATCCCACCCCTCTCACCAATCGGATCACGGCTCAGCCATCTCCCGATCTCCGGCGAATAGTATCGGTATCCATAATCATAACAACCGCTCTCCGTATCAAGAAATTGCCCGTGGAAGCCAAAGTCCCACACGAACAAGCTATCCTCCCGCTCTGACCAATCGGGGGCCATCACCTTCCGTACTCCGAAGGACGACCAGGTGTACCGCTCTTTCACATCCCCGGCAGCATCGACCACTGCCACCGGGTTGAAGTAGTCCATGAGGCAGTAGAGCCGCTCGTCTAGCGTACCGTTTCCATCCGCATCCCGATCACGGAAGACGAGTTCATCGCGGTTGCCCGTTCGGTCTCCCCAGACATACTGAGCCACGACCTGAGTCGGCTCAGGTCCGGCTGCGATGCGTTCATAAAGTGCGCCAGGCATAACGATTTAGACTTGGAAGATACAATTTGAAGATGGAGCATCTAGACGACGCCGAAAACTCCGACCATAGTTCTATACGATTGTGCAATTCCTCGTAAAACTCAGCGATTCCCAATATTTTTCATCAGGGTCGATGAAACCCAAATTCTGGAGTGATGTTGTCATATAAGAGATAAATCCCGTCGAAGAGGATTTCGTTGGATTTTCGATAGAACTTTCCGCGAAAGGTCGCTTGCCGACCAACTTTTATTTCGCTTACGCTGTTTTTTCTGCATACCACTAATAACGTGTTGTCCAAAGTTATCAGCCAGTCAGAGTCTGATTTCGGATCTCGCCGCTTCGAGCTGACGGTTCCGGTTACTAGAGCCCCGCCTTTCGGCAAGGGAGTAAAGTGTACGGCAGTGGCATTTATGAGTGGGAGTGAATTACTTAGCGACAAATTCGTTGAACACGACGGGAAGAATAAAGCTACTGCTGTCGCTAGGATTATAAATTTCATTACTATGACAAAAAGGTTTGTTGAAGAACAGTGTGACCATACCGTGTGAGGATATCGAGATGATTGGTATCAGGAAATACTGTCACTGCATCGAGTTCGAAATCGGCTCCGACGACAGAAACACCACGAAATGCTCTATTGTAGCTGCCATTTTTCTTCAGTAGTCCATTCGACTGAAAGTAGTTTACGAGAAACACCACTTTGGTTGCCTTATGTCCCCAATCTTTTTCGCGAAATTTTGGAACTGGATCGATTAGTCCGAGACGTATAGTTAACTTTTCGCCGATCTCTTCATCTTCGCTCAGTTTATGGGACACTTTAAGCGCAGTCCAACCACCCCAACTAAAGCCTACAATTCGAAGGTCCAAATCGCAGTTGCTTTCGTTCACCTTTTCTCTCACTCTTTCAATTGCGTCGTCGCCTTTTAGAGAGTTGAATATTTCAACACCTTCATATTGCGTGTAATACTCAGTCCCATCGACCGAGTTCCAAAAATCTGGGATCAACGATAAGTCTGACAGATTTGCACCTTTGAATGCGATTTTTAAGATCTTCTCCTCGTCGTTCAGGCCGAGGAAATCGTTGTAGCGGATAGGGTTATTGTAGTTCGAGCGATACAATACGGAACCTCCCCTCTCACCAATCGGGTCGCGACTCAACCATCTCCCAATCTCCGGCGAATAGTATCGGTATCCATAGTTATACCAACCCGTCTCGCCATCAAGGAACTGCCCGTGGAAACCAAAGTCCCACACGAACAAACTACCCACCCGCTCCGACCAATCCGGCGCTATCACCGAACGTATTCCGTACACCGACCAAGCGTAACGCTCCTTTACGTCACCTTCCGCATCTACCACGGCCACCGGGTTGAAGTAGTCCATGAGGCAGTAAAGCCGCTCGTCTAGCGTACCGTTTCCATCCGCATCCCGATCACGGAAGACGAGTTCATCGCGGTGCCCCGGTCTTGCCCCCCAGACATACTGAGCCACGACCTGAGTTGGCTCAGGGGCTGCTGCGATGCGTTGGTAAAGTGACATTACGGTTGGTGCTTCTCGTTTTAGGTTTAATGGCGTTCGTCGAAGTGCTTTGAGGGGCCGGAGTTGTTTTCACGATTCCGACGGAGCGATCCGTTCCAACGGACCAAGTTTCACACCCGCTCCTCAACCGGTCTCCAGAGATCATTGTAATAACTATGAATCGGTGCCGCCCCACCGACGGACCGGACGATGCGCCGCGAACGCCCGTCGTAGGAATACTCGCCCACGACGTCAATCACGTCGAAGTATTCCCGATAGACCATCGTCAACCGTCCCCACCCGTCCCAGCTCAACTGGAAGTAGTCGGACCACGATCCGGTCGCCCCGGGGCGTGTCTTGAGGGCTTGCCCGGCACGGTCGTAAAGCAAACCCGAGTTCGTGCCGTCAATTTGCACGAGTTGATTGTCGCGGTTGTGAATGCGGCTTTGATCGAGAACTTCGGCTCCGTCCTCTCGTATCGTGTATCGCTCCCAGTTCCCCATCGGGTCGTAGGCGAAGGACTCTTCGTCCGTGGGAATCCCACCGATGCCGGTGCGGTTGATGTTCAAATTGCCCCGCGCCGCGTCCGTCACCTGGGAAAGCGAATCGTACCCGTAATGTTCATCCTGCCCCGACGGGGCGACGAGATTTTCCCTCCAAGTCCGGTTGTTGTTGCGGTCGTAGCCCCACTGGGTGCGGTCGAGGGTGACGGGTGACTCGGCAGTGGTCTGCCAGTGTAGATCGACGCTGCGGCGGAAGCGGTCGTAGCCAGTGTAGGGATCTCCCGCGTCGCCATCGGGTTCGTCCGCAGTTTTGATGTAGGTGAGTTCGATTCCGGGTTCGGGTGAGGTGATTTTCACATAACGGGCGGCTCCGACAAAGGTGTAGGCGGCGACAGCGGTGGTTTCTCCGTTGACCTTGAGACTCTCGACCCGGCTCTGGTGATCGCTGGCACCAGCCACGAGACCGTAACTGAGGTCAATGCGGCGTCCATCGGGATAGACAACGGCGATACGCCGGGCGGTGTTGCCAACCGCACCGTTCGCGTAAAGGTATGACACTGCGGGCGTCGATCCATCCACTGCACCGGAGTGGGATTGAGCGTCCTTCGCCAGTTGGCGGAAGTCATCGTACGCGTAAACAATCTGGTTAAGAATCGTTCCACTACCGGGCGCAGGATGATCGAGACTCGTGACCGTTTCAATGAGTCCACGGGAATTGTAAGCGGTCGAGATCCGGGCAACGCTCGAGTCGATGCCAGCCCCGAAGGCGGTGATGCGATCGTGAATCTGGCGACCGAGATCGTCGTAGACATGGGCATGGACCGTTTCATTCGGGTCTTTCATCGTGAGAACCTGACCTTGACGGTTGTAGGTGTATTCAATGCGCTGGTAGGCATTGTCGTAGCCATCGCCAAGAGGTGAACCCTCGTCCTCTGCGGCGGGGTAGATTTTCGCACGCAGCAGATCGGCCCGCGCGATCTCGGAGTGATCCGTTGTCGTGCCGTAGACAAAGCGCGTCACCTGAGTTCCCGTCTCCGGATTGAGGAGGGTGAGCCGCGCCAACTGACCATCAGGAGTGTGAGCGTATTCGGTGATCCGCGCACCCTCATCACAGCGATTGCTCTCAGAGCAGGACCGCGAACCACAGCAGGCGGGCGAGGGTTTCGCATCTTCGATCAAACGGATGCGCCGGCCGGCAGCATCATCGACCCAGCGGGTCATCACTCCCATGGCATCGATGGAGGCGCTGGCTTCGCCATTGGTGCCACCATAACGGGTACCCGAGACGAGGACCAAGTCGCTACGCGGAGGAACGGTGGAGGGTCGCTCCAGCACGGCTCCACCATTCGTGCCGTAGTCGCCGGTGGCGACGGAGCGCCCGATGGGATCGAACCACGAGGCGATATAGGAGCGGATCGCCTTCGGCTGGTCATCGTTGGGACCGTGAAGCGGTCCGGTGCCGGTCGCATCGTGAAAGCGTTGGAAGTTGATCCCAAGAATGACCCGCCCGGCCTCATTGTAAACGGTCTCTGTCTGCTCGACAACGGTGTCGTTGATCACTTCATTCGCACTGTAGACCGAAGCGGAGGGCGGATCGAACACGCCGGATTGACCTCCGTCATCGAAGTACGTAAAATCGTAGACGGTCGTGTTCGCCTCCCCCGGGGCAGAATACCGTGTATCACTGGCGAAGGGATGGATGCTGACGCTACCAACCGTTTGAGTCGTGTAGGTGGTAGAGCGCATTTGCGTGACAGCACCGGAAGTTCCCTCCCGCACTCGGTAGCCACTCTGGTAGGTCGCCACCGAACCTTCGGCGGGGACGGTCTGAGAGTAGTAGTCGTTGACGTAGATGAGTCCCGAATCCGGTTTCAAAGTCACTGTCAGAGCCGGATTGCCGATTGTTGGCTCGGAAACGGATGCTACGCCTGAAGGATGCACCTCTCGCGTCGGGCGGCCGTCGGCATTAAACTCGCGATAGGAGTACCACTTTTTGCCGGAAGACACGTCCTCGAGCTTGCTCAGCATTGTCATCCACGCACTATTGCTGTAGACAGTACGACGGTTTCCGTCAGGCAGGGTCTCGATTGTCTTGGTCGACCAAGTGTTGTACGCGGAAAGGCCGGGTTGGGCGGGGTTGGATTCGTAAGTGAACGTGTAAACCTCGGTTCCACCGCGGATCGTCTCTTTTGTCACCCGGCGTTGGGCATCGTATTCGAAGGTATGGGCACTGTACTTCGCGATTTCTGTATCGGACGCTGTCTCGACGTCAATCCCGAGCGCGGCCATACGGACACAGCCCTGCGGATCGACGACCACTTTCAAACCATGGACGGTGCCGCTGGTGTAGTAACGGTAGTAGCGTTGCGAGATCAGACGCCAACCTTCAGAAGCGGCGTCGTATTCACCGATGGAGACACGCTTCAAATCGTGCGGACTTCCAAAGCTCACGAATCCATCGTTTGAAACGTAGTACTCATACTGCGCCTCGCGCACGGGGACTCCGTTGACGCGTAGAATTACCGAGTAGAGCAGTCCGGCATTCTGTCCGGCTTGGAAATACTGATAGTCGTAAGTGCTGGTTTCACCGCCGTCCGCATTAGTAAACGCCATCGATTCTAGTCGGAAAGCACCATCGTAGGTGGCGGTGTAGCGGTGACCGAAGGGATCGAGGATAGCCTTTAGCTTGCCATGTAGTCCGGAAGGGATGAAGGAGCTGTTGTCGTGAAAAACCCAACGTTTTCCATCGGTTCTCGTAAGACAATACTCCCGCTCGACAGGGTTCTGTGACAAACGGACGCGACTCGTAAAGACAGCTTCCCACCCTCCACTCCCATCGGGTTGATACCACAGAACAGCACTGGACCCGAGAACCACTCCGATGCGTGAGCCGGAGAGCCCGTTCTGGAATTGCAAGTAGCCCAATTGGCGAACGCGCCATCCGGCCCCGTTGATACCGGCACCGCTTGCACTATTCCGGTTTCCGTAGCTGCGTTGATGACCCCATGGCATCCCAAATCCGGCTGAGGCTAGATCCGTCTCAAAAAGCTCCATCTGGCCAGTGGCATAACGGATCGGAGCCGGGCTTTTACAACTCATACCGGACGGACTCGGTGCCTGCCCTTCTTCTGCGCAACATCCACACTCGTCGTCAGGATCACAGCCCGAACTGCTGCTACTGCCGCTACTGCTGCTTTCGTAACTAGTGCCCGACGAATAGCTGCTGATGGACGAGGACGAAGAACTGCTCGAGGACGAAGAACTGCTCGATGACGAAGAACTGCTCGATGACGAAGATGACGACGAGCTACTGCTCGACGATGAACTGTCCTCGGAGGATGAGCTGCTGCTCGAGGACGAGCTGCTGGAAAATGACGAACTACTGCTTGAGAACGAACTACTGCTCGACGACGAAGTCCCTTCGCCATACGCTAGATACCGCACCGTTTCGCGGCCCAAGCTGTCATAGACCGATTTCTGGAAGGCGGTGCTACCAGCCTGAGTGCGTTTAATGACGTTCCCATCGGCATCGTACCATCGCTCACCAACCAAGGAATTTCCAATCCCGCCGGTAGTAGGATCCACTGCATAGGTTTCTTCTTTGTAGACACGTCCTTGACTGTCATAATAGGTCTTGGTTCGACCAACAAGGCTGCCGGAAGCGAGTGCCGAGTGGTAGTTATCCACCTGAATAAGACGATCATTGTCATCGTAGGTGTTTTTGGTAATCGTATCATTGGTTCCATCGTTCGAGGATTCAATCTCAAGACGGTCACGGAAATCGTATGTGTAGCTTGTGATCCGATCACCACCACTCTCGCCGAGGTGGTGGGTGAGCTGTGTTAAATTCCCGTCACCACCCGCCTCATTTGAATCGTATTGACGCGATTCAACCTGCTTCATGTTGTTGGGAACTCCGCTTCCGTCGGGTGCTAAATCCGTCGCCCCAACGTCGTCCGTGCCGACCCAGCTGCCATCCACGAGTCCCCGTGCGTCGCGAGTGGTTCTCGTGATCGTCCCGCCGGGACTCACGACCCTGTTCTGCCGTCCCATGCTGTCGTAGCCAAAGCGGGTCTCTTCGTAGTTTTCACCCCGTTCGCCGTCACCACATGGAGGGATTTTGTGATAAACGCGTCTCGCCAACTGCCGCCCCCAAAGATCGTAGATCGTTTTTGATCATCGCGTCCAACATGACTGCGGGAACGCCTCGTCGATAACCAGGGGACCGCATTCGCAATGCCGCTTAGATGAAATTTGGTCGGTGACCCTTCCGGCGTAGTCTTTTCGACTGATCGACACCGGCCCGACCGTCACGAAACGTTGATTCAGTGAGTCACCCGTGACGTAGCCGCTCGCCGTCCAGACTTCACGCTGGTCGTCACGGTAGACAGTGCATTGAACTGTGCGGATATTAATCGCGGTGGTTCCGTCGTCGATAGCAGCCTCATGGAGCGGCCCTAAGGTCTTCACCGTTCTCCCTTGATCGTCGACTTCGTAATTCGTAATAAGATGGGTGCCTCCCGTTTCAAGAGTTAGCCAGCCCACAGGTGCGTTCTCAATCAGAGTCAAATCGGCATCCTCGATCTTTTCAATCATGGCTCCAGTCGCGAGGTCATACGAAAATGCGGTAACAAAGCCACGTCCATCGCGCCGGAAGCTCACCTTGCCATACGGGTCGAACTCCGTTTCGATTTCGACAGGAACGCCTGTACCATTCTGCGCCGGACTCACTGCCGGTTTCAACGTACGCTTCCGACTCGGCTGGTAGGTT
>Ga0209702_10009797_pt1 | contig 10529 bp, 1 predicted proteins | sample FRY01_FD_187210 | JGI IMG/M metagenome (GOLD analysis project Ga0209702, IMG submission 187210) | Freshwater microbial communities from Lake Fryxell liftoff mats and glacier meltwater in Antarctica - FRY-01 (SPAdes) (version 2) | ecosystem: Environmental > Aquatic > Freshwater > Ice > Glacier...
AAGCCAACCAGGTCAGGGCAATGACGGGCCCTTACGTCCCCACCGTGTCCGAGAGACAAGACCCGCCCCCCACGCAAACCCAGCCAACCCCTTACTCAGGGTACTCCGCACCCGTCGCACCCGCACGCCAAAGCATGCGCGATGTTGACTGGTTTAACAGTGACGCCATGTACCGTGCGGACCGCAACACCATGGCCACAAACCTTCAAGACACTCTCGCCCAAATCTTGTACGACCGTCAAAACCAGTACCGCGACATTGACACTGGCCGTACCCGTTGGGGGGAGTCACGCGATAGGGCCGGCCTCGACCTGGGCGAAAACTTCGCCGCAAGAGGGTTGGCTTCGTCCGGTTTGTACAAACAAGGTTTGGACGAACTCATGTCCGACTACGAGACCGCCGGGGCGCAAATTGACACGGCAGAACAAGGCGTCACCCAACAGTATGGTGCACGCGGTTCCATGCAGGACTATATGGATAATGAGTCTCAGCAGATTCAACAGCAAGCTTTGTTCGACGGGGACTACAACGCCCTGGCGAGCATTTATGGTTTGTTGGGCCAGAGGGGCACCTCCGCTGGTAGCCGGTACGGTAGCGGTTTGAACCAGTCGCGTGCTCAGTCCGCTGGGCGTTCCGGGGCGAACATCATCAACACGTTAGGTTGGGGATAAAAATGGGGTTGTTAGACGGCAAAGTTAACCCTATGGAGCCACAGCCCATACACGAACCCAAGCCACCAATTAACAACTATGCCTCCAAGTGGGAAGTTAAGCCCAAAGAAGGGATTGGGAATTGGTGGGACGACGACCCATTCCTCAACCTTCTTCGCTATAAAAACCATCAAGAAAGGCAAAGGAATCAGTTCCTAGAACAGCAGGCGAAAACGAGTCAGGGACAAGCCTCGGGGGGCTCCGGTTCTTCTGCTGGAGAAACCGTTGTGTCGCCGCAAGGTGCCACCCCCGGACCCACCTGGAACGATACTTGGGGTTGGCTGTCCGAAAGAGGCCCCAACACTGGTGGCAGCGCAGGATATGATAACCGTGGGGCTGTCGCAGCATACTTTGACCAAATGCGCCAACAAGCAGGCACCCAGTACGGTGGCGCACAAACAGATTTAACGCAAGTATACGACCAACTCGCCAGCATGATTCAACCTATGGCTGCTCAAACAGCCGCAGCATACGGTGACGCCATCAGGGCGGGCGCTGACCAGTCCGAATCTTTAATTGCGGCGACACAAGAACGCATCAACGCTGAGGCCGCCACCCGTGCTGCAGCGTTTGCGGAACTGGGTATCAGCGGTGGCGGGGAACTGTCCGACACTGCAATGGAAGCAGAACGCGGCATGTCAGACATTGGCGCTAACTCCGCGAACTGGGGCGGCCTCATGGGCGCTTTCAGCACAGGGCAGCAAAGCCGTATGAACCAAGACTACGTAGGTGCCGGCGACGCAAAAGTTATGGCAATCGAAGACTTGGTTTCTCGTTACCAAGATTATTTGAGAATGTTAGACCAGTCCGAGACTGACCAGATGGCGACAGCGTACCAGCCTGGCAGCGCAGGCACCCCAGGCAAAATGCGGTGGGAACAGCTGGGCCCCACCGGTAACAAACTTTTGGAACAGTCTATGATTGAGGCTAACCTCCTGCCTGGTCCTACACCCGAAGCCCCCTACGTCCCCAAAACCGCACAAGACTTTGACTACTTGATACAAAGGAAAGAAGCCACGAGAGAAGAAATTCTTTACATGCTGGAACAAAAAAACCTGGGAATGCCTGGGGACCCCACAAACCCACTCTACAACCCATTAGTGGAACCATACCTTTAAATAAAATATTGTTTTACTGCTATATTTAGACTAAAAGTGGCTCCTCAGCCGCAAAAGGAGAAAAATGTCTACCCCTATCGTTGAACCCCCCCGCGATGTGGCAGACGTCCTTAAAAATTTAACGCCGAGGCCGCGGGCGGGGGCAGCGCCAGCACCCACCCCCACAGCCCCAACGGCAGGCCCCAATTCTTGGGCTGAGGCGCGGGCAAACCGGCGAGAAGCCCTAGGCGAGTACGACTGGGACCCATTATGGAGACCAGTCCAGCACGCCCTGAACGTTCTCACAGCCGGCGGTGCCGGTGTCCTCAACATGGTAGACAAAGGCATTGGGCTTGTAAAACCACTTGAGGAAAACGAAAACCTGGCAGGAAAAATAATTGGTGCACTGCCACCAGTCTCGCTGACAAAAGGGTTTTGGTCAGCGTTTACAAACAACACGGACTCAGAAAACTATGTCATGGGTCACGATGTTATCGAAAACGCGACCGATGCTTTCGGTTCAAGGTTTGACCCCAAATATGTTGACACTGAAGACAACGTCAATCCTTGGCTAAAAGGTATTGGTGGTTTTGCTTTAGACGTCGCCTTGGACCCCATCACATACATCCCCGGTGGTGTTATCGCTTCGGGGGTCCGCGGTGGCGTCCGGGCGGGTAGATTAGCCAGCGGTTGGGGCAAAGTCCCCGCGGCGGCTCGCGGTGTCGTTAAGGGGACAGAAGTGGGCGACCTCAAGTTTGGTCGTTTCTCTGGGGCGGTAAAACCCATAGGTTTTGAACAATGGAAAGCAAACCGTGCGCTAAACAAAATTGACCGCATCTCTTCAAAAAGCGGCATCACGTCAAACAATGCGGTGTGGACGACCCCAGCAAATTTGGCAAAGAATCAAGCAACTTTTGAGCAGGCGGCAAAAAAACTTAACTCCGATTCTGCAGAAGTTTTAGCAAAAATTGGTGACGACCCTAAACTTTTAGCTTCGGCGCAGAAAACGTACCGCACCGATTGGACTGCAAAAACAGTTGAAGCCTTGGGCAAAAAGATTGGGCCTCTAGCAAAAGACCTCGACGATTTTTTGACGGCAAGGACCGCGGGGCAACAGGTCAGGGCCACCACGAGGCGTGTCACGCAAAGCAAAGAGGCCAGCGGTGCTACGGCTTACAAGTACGGGTCCGCGGCGGAACGCAACACCCGCATCGTTAAAGAGCAGCAAAAAATTCTTGCGGAACAAAACCTTAAACAAGCTTTTTACGCTTCGATGAAGGGCGAAACGGCTTTGGCTGACGAAACCGCCGACCCGTTTATGTCAAAAGTGCGTGAAGCTGTCGGTGAAAGTTTCACGGCCGACAGCGGAGCTACTCGAGCCCAACGGGGAATGAGACAGATTGACAGTATTTATGAGGTCGAAGAGGGCACCACAGAAGGGATGCTGCAGAAAGAAATTGAAGCTAGGCTTTTAAGCGGCAAAGATTTTAGTCTTTCGGGGTTGGGCGAAAATACTTACCAATATACAGAAATGCTACAAGCTCTCATTTACGGCAAAAATATAGGATTAACCGCGGCTGAAGCGAATCTTTTCGGAGAAGTAGTCACGGAAGCTGTCCTTCTCGCCCACGACGTAGCACCCGCCGCCCGCTTAGCGGCCGCAGGAGCCCCAGTGACGGCACCGGCGAAGGCTCTGGTACAAGAACCCTCCGTAACCCCCAAAAGCGCCGCAGACGACGTCACAGAGAGCCCTTTTTCGGTTGATGTGTCCCCAGAGAGCATTATTGACACCCCACCCCCACCGACAGGGCGTGCGGAAGGTACCGTCGAACTTTTGTGGGACCAGGCCACCGTAAACGTTTACAGTGACACCGCAACGCGTTTAGCAAAAACGTCAAAGTCTTTGGAAAAAGAAATTGAAGAAGTTTATGAAACAGTTTTCGACACCAAAGCGTTCATACGCCGAGACAAGAACGGGTACAGGCCAGCTTTTGTTGCTGGTGCCGTTGCCCCCAAAACGGGGGCGCTTGCCGAGGCGCTCGACGTGGGACGTTTCGATTCCCTCATAGACACACGGCACATCAACTCGGTAGGTAAGGGACCGCTCGCAGCTTACGATAAAGCTTTGCTGGGACCATTCCTTGAAAAAATTGGTGTCCGGTATCACCCCATTGGGGAAGTAGTCGATGGTGTACCCCGTAACAAAGCAATGCATGCGCCAGGCTCCCCCAGTTTTGGGGCAATTACGGAAGACGCTGACTTTGAGCGAGGTATCGACGAAATCGTGGAACAGCTTGGCGGCTCCAAAAGGGTTGCAATTCTTGTCTTTGAGGGAACAAGCACATATAACAAAAAACAGGTACTGGTTGCGAACGCGTTAGCCAAAAAAGGAATCCACGCCAGGCTGATAGTACAAACGGGTGTCCCGCAGGGGCGCGAAACGTTAGACATGATTGCCGAACCCCTCCTCCGGCAATCAGAGGTCGTCAAAGAAGAACTAGCCAACATTGTCACGTTGGGCACAAAGGTCACGGAAGACCGAGCCTCAATCGCCGCGCGAACTATCCTCAGGGCCTCTGGCGAACGGCAAGCCCAGGCAGCCCATAAACTTTTAACCCAAGGGGAAAAAGAAGACTGGGTTGCTAACGTAAACAGCATGGTTGCGGCAAACAACAAAGCTTACACAAGCGTTGCCGAAAAAATTGTTGCAAGGTCAAACATCATCACCAATTTGCTTTCGTCGAACCAAAACGAAACAAGCGACCTTGTTGTGAAACTTTTGGCACTCGGGGGGGCATCAACCAGTAAAGGAAACGTTGAAACTTTCTTCAAATCTATTTTTGGTGACAGGAAACCCGTAGCCGAAAGTTTCAGCGTTGAAGCGACACCTACCGGGGAAATCCAATACATTGTCAACGAACCAGAAATTGTTGTTAGGGCAATCCAGGCACTCGCGGAACTGAAAACAGAAATACCTGGGTATACGGATAGGGCCAGGGCCATCCTTGCCGAAATTGCGGCCGAACCTGGCGCGCTCAAAGCGGCAAACCTAACCCAGGGCACCGTGTCGGAAGAAATGTTTAGCGAGCTGGGGTGGGTTGCCCGCACTTACGCGCCCGCTTTCCGCGAAAACCCTGGCGCAAACATCAACATTTTTGGTGAAGTAATTGAAGAGGGAGACGCTAGTGTTGCGGAAGAAATGGGCCGCGTCATTGAAACCATTGCGAGGCAATTCCTTGTCGACGCTGAGGTCCCTCCGCTTATCGCCAGCGAAGAGGTGGCCAAAATATTTGTCCTCTTGTCCGATACGGCACCCACCTCTAACAATTTGGGGCTCAACGTCCCCGCACAAAGAGGCACCCTAAGCGCAAAGTGGGGAAACGCTCAGACACCCCCACTGCAGCAACGGTGGATAGAAAACATGCCGCTTAATAAATCTAAAGATGCGGAAGCGTTACGAAAAGAACTCGGTGAGCCTTGGAAGTCCACTGAACTTAACGACATTTATGACCATGTTGCAGGGTTTGCGACAACCCCCATTGGTTCTTACGACGCCTGGGCCCAAGCGGTGGGGCGTGTTGCGGCGCATCCAACTAGCCCGTACAGGTTTAAAGCAAGGAAACTCCTCGGGGACACCCCCGCAACAACAAGCACAAAAGCGACCACCAGGCAAGTTGAAGGAACCGGGGCGGGCAGGGGGACCGCAAAGGGTGACGCCAAAGATGCTGCAATGCGAACAGACTCAGACGCCGCAATCGTTGAAATCGCGCCCCCCCGCGGTCTCCCGTTGACAACTGTTTCGGCACCAGGCAAACAAAGCTCCTCCGCAACAACCCTTGCCGAGCTGGGGGCACCGCAAGGCGACATGGCAGGGAAAACTATCATGTTGGCAAGAAACGGTGAACTCTCCGGCAAACCGCTCACCGAAGTAACAGAGAAAGCCATATCCGATGCCGCCCGGCAAGGCGCAAAGTTTGTTGTCGGCGATATGCCAAAAGTTGACAGTGCGTTCTATGACCTGCTAAACAAACTCGACGCCGAATACGTTATTTATCACACGGGGGCCACACCGCGCACTGGTGCCCTTGCGCCAGCTGCCGCCGGGGCGGGCAGGGCTGCTTACGAAAAATATGTTAAAGCCTTCGACCTAAAAGTTGATGCATCAAAAAATTATGGTGTGGACCTTTTCGGAAGAGTGTTCCGCGACCTCAGCCCCCAACAGCCAGGCTCCACCAGGGCAATGTACGCGGCATACAAAGACCCGAGAGAAAAAAACTTTGGCGACAAATTGTGGAAAATGAGCTTAAGGCACGAAACGCATAAAGACAGTTTTGTGCACGTAGATATCCAATCTTTCACCAAAGAACTTAACCAACAATACGGCCAAACACGCACCCAGGAACTCCTGCCGTTTATCAGGGAGATTGAAGCCACGCGTCTGAAAAAACAAGCCGCAGAAACGCTCGCCAGAACTAAAGAAAACGTTAAAGAAGCTCAAGCCGCGGACGCACCGTTTGCTTTCCCCTTCGCCGACGAAATAGCTGCCAGCAAAACAGACGACCCCCTGTATGCGAGCCTTTCGCCGCTGGAGCGACTACCTGATGAACTTCGCCGTGTCGTGGCCGAGGGAATCCTGAGACCAGCTATCACAACGGTTCGCGGTTCAATACAACGGGTGAACAAACCGGCGGTACTAGATTGGTTCCGCAGCATGACGCAAAAAAAGCACGTTCAGTACCGTGTTGTGCCGACGGTTGCAAAGTTTGACGAAGAAGCCACCGCTGCCATCGCTGCAAGATTCCACAACCCTAAAATTCATCAGAAAATCTTGGAGCTTGTCAAAGGCGGGCAAGTAATCAACACCGCAAAGTCTGCCACCCGTGAAGCTTTGGGGCAGGGACCTGAACTGTCAGAAAGGGGCGCAACCAGCGGCTTCATGAAAAAGTGGTTCGGTGAGGATACCGGAGGGGCCAAAGTCGTCAAGAAGGCGGACTCGGAATACGTTGGCGTCAGAAGCATCCGCGAAACCATGGACATTGTTCGGGCTGAGGACATGGGTGAAGCCTTCTGGATGGGCCTGGGCGGCGATTTTATGGTCAAATGGAACCCCCGAGAAGACCCCGACCTGGACGCTTTCGTTCAGGGGGTCGCACACTTACTAAATCTTGACCCGCTTGGTGATAGGTGGATGTTGCAAAAAGCCGTAATGGCGGCGGCAGCCAAATCCGACGGCGATGGGCTTGATTTTCTGTATAGCAATTTTGTTGAAGAGCTTGCCGCGGGGGTAAGGAACGCGACAACGGAAGGCATCGAGAGGGTACCGGGGCAGGCAGAAACCCTTGACATTGTTCTCAACGGAAGAAAAGTTGACGGGTTCACCCGCGAAATAATTGTTAACAAAGGAAGACCACCGGTAGGCGTTAAAAGTAACCAGGAACTCATCGACGCAGTATTTGACCCTAACATTTACCACCCAGTGGGCGAAGAAGCGGTGTTGGGTGTCATGGCGACCCTGGAAGAAGTATCCGCGGCAGCCGCAACAATCATTCCTAACCAAATTCGTAAAAAAGACGTCCCAGGGTTGTTCGACCGGGCGAAGCAAGAAATGATTCAGGCAACAAGAACCTGGAATGACTACATGGTGCCCAACGGGGAAGCCATTGTGGCTCGAGCGGCACAGCTTGGCGATAACGGTATTGTTGCCAATATTTCTCGCGCCACCGAAACGTCAACAAACCGGATTGCCAAAATCAGAGATGTTTCGGCCAGAAACCTTGTACAAAACTCCGCGGTCGAAGCGGTAAAACAAAGCATTAAGCGAATGGGCGACCAGGGTAAACGTATTTTTGACCAGTACGCAGAAATGGTAGCGTTCCAAGAAATCCGTATAGCACTTGCCCCGAAAAATGGCACAAAATTTATACCCAATACGCCAGAGCACTGGAAAGCGCAACAAATTGCGAGGGCGGAATACCAGGCGCTACTGCATCGAAGCGGGGTCTACCAAACCACCTCCATCCACGGTAAAGACAACGTTTTCAAAGTGGACCTTGACAAGCAACACAATTGGGCTTACCTGGACTTTATGGACACGTACCGTGCGGTTGTTGCCGGTTCACTAGAGCTTGACGTTCTTTTCCGGGAGGCAATGGATTTGCGTTCCGTGGGGGATATGAGGTTCCCTCAAACGCTACTTCCCGAATTGGGTGTTTATGCTATGCAGTTGGCAAAAACTGGGGTTAAGCCTCAGGAACGTGTCGTGTTGCTATACGATTACGCTCAAACCGTTCTGGGCAGAACGAAAGAGTTGCAGGGTTGGGCGAAAGAGTTAGACCCGTTTGAGGGTGAAAGTTTCGCTAACGGTTTCGTTTCGAGGCTTGTTGTGAGCCTGTCCGACGACACGGTTGCGGCAAAACTGTATGAGACTCACCTTAATAACGGTGCGGCCGCGTTGAAAGTTGCCGAAACGAACTCCCGTCAAATTATAGAATCCGTAGCCACCAAACTTTTAGCCGTCGGACAAAGCACTCTTAGAAACTACGGGGCAAAATCCACGGCAATAAACCAGTCAATAGACGACTTGAGGGCGGAGCTTACCCGCCTAGGTTTCGCAAAGGCAAGCCCCGAAGCGCTCATTAGCGCACACGCCCTACAGAAACTACACGTAGACAACTTCGACACCCTCGATATGAACGGGGCAAGAAACGCCTACAGGTTCGCTCGGGCGACACACGTGGGCGCAAACGGGGAAGACCCGCTCAGCGCAGCCCAAGTCGCAGCCCGCCAGGAATACTTAGGGAAAAACTGGAAACGCGCAATGCCTGAAAGGATGCGGCTCGAAAAAATTCGGCAAGCCGGGAACACGGAAAGGGCTCGCCTCGCATCCGAAAGCCTACCAACCGCCCGAGACATGTCCGTCAATGACGCAATAGCCATGGGGGAAAAAGCTTTAGAAATAAACGACTTAGAAGGGTTGCTGATAGCTTACGAAAAAGCCATCAACATTGGTGAGCACATCCAACGCACAAACAGCACCCTACAGGCAACTTTCAGGGGTGGGCGAGAAGCTTTCGACGCGAGAGAAGCGGCAGCCGCGAGAGACGCGGCGCTCAGAGAAACCTGGGACGACGCCGTTAAACAAACACCAGAGGCTGAACGCGTAGCCCTCACAGGGGACCCAGATGGTTTTTGGAGCAACCTTCGCGCAATGTTCAGCGGCCGCTCGGGGCAACAAGACGTCAAGGCCACAGCCGCAGCAATCGAAAACACTTACGACGGATGGGCAAACGTCGGCGAAAAAGCTATCGAATCTGCTATCAAAATGGTCCAAAAAGTTATGGGCGACAAAACCGGTCAGCAGGCAGAAGCCTGGCACACCCAACTCGTTTTGGCCACGTTTGGCACCAAAAGGTACAACTTCGTCGCACAAGAAGCCGACCCCCGACTTGCGAAGTTGGCCGAAGAGATACAAAAAGCGTGGTTCACGATACTCGACACGCGCAACGACGGCCTCATCGCACGGGGAGGGTTGGACACAAACCACATCAACAAGTCTCTAATAAACAGCCCTATGGGGGGGGTCGGCGGTAAAAACCCTCCCGAGTCGCAGCTGCCGCGCGGCTTCATGGGTTGGGAAATTCAGGAGATGATTCCCGAATATCTTGAAGCGTTAATGGACGCGAGCAAGGGTGGCCGTAGCGCCCTGCAAGTGTTCAAGGGCCTCAGCTATGCGTTGCACGACGCCGCAAAAATCCCCGAAATGGCGGCACAGTTTAGCGCACAATTCGGCCACCGTTCTTTCGGGTACCTCACAGTAAAAGATGCCCTGGCGGCAGGTTTCAAACAAATAAAAACGGGGCCAGAAGCTGGTACTTTGGCACGCTGGTTAGATGAGGGGCAAGCCTACCCGCCAGAATTTATCCGCCAAATGGGAAACCTGCAAAAATTCCTTGACTTCGAGACCCAGTTCACCAAAAAGGGTGGAATGCGTAAAGTTATAAGCGCAACGGACAAAATAACATCCGTGATGAAATCTTCGCTCACCATTTGGCGTCCAGGACACCACGTTGTCTCCGCAGGCGGTGACGCGCTTATGAACCTACTCGATGGGGTTGTCAGCCCGTACCGTTACCACCAGTCAATGCGAATCATGCGTTCCGCAGGGCAATTCCACAAGGGAACCTTCTTTGGGCGCGACAAAGGCGCACAATTCGGCAAATTTATGGGCGAATACGATATGGCCGCAACAGGCGGCAAAGGCATCGACGTACAAATCAACGGGGTCAACCGGACCGTCGCAGACGCGGACCTCTACCGCATGTTCAACGACTCGGGAATACTCATTAACAACAACACTGCGGAAGACCTCCTCGCCATCGGTGACGAAATTAGTCTCTCCGGGGGCAAACTGAGCCAATTTTTCAGGCCCATTGTTAAAGCCAACAGGGCCCTGGGTGAGTTCAGCGCCCGACGTGACAACGTCCTCAGAATTGCACACGCTGTAGACATTATGCAAAGGCGCGGGTTCCGCAGTCTCGACGAAATGAAAGAAGTACTCACCCGCGAAATAATGGAATGGCACCCCACGTTGCAAACCCTGAGCGGGTTCGAACGGAAATACATGAGACGCTTGTTTTACTTCTACACATGGATGAGAAACGCGGCAAACAAAGTCTTCGAGACGGTACTTGAGAACCCCCGGTATCTAACAATCATCCCCAAA
>Ga0209702_10009798_pt1 | contig 10528 bp, 8 predicted proteins | sample FRY01_FD_187210 | JGI IMG/M metagenome (GOLD analysis project Ga0209702, IMG submission 187210) | Freshwater microbial communities from Lake Fryxell liftoff mats and glacier meltwater in Antarctica - FRY-01 (SPAdes) (version 2) | ecosystem: Environmental > Aquatic > Freshwater > Ice > Glacier...
CAATAGCGTCCTAAACGATTAAAAAAGGAGAAAGGAAAGTTTTAACTCATCGTTACCTTTGAGGTGCACAAAAACAGCCCTTTCTCCATGGTAAATATAACGTTATTCTCTCAGATCATTTCCAGACTTGACCGTCCAAAGTTCAATAAATTGGTTTCTGCCTATGAAACAGATAAGCACAACAAGGGATATACGAGCTGGACGCATCTTGTATCCATGCTCTTCTGCCAGTTTGCCAAGAGCCAGTCGGTACGTGATATCAGCAACGGTCTGCGTTCGGCAACTGGGAACCTCAACCACCTTGGTGTCAAAAAAGCTCCGTCCAAGTCCAGTGTGAGCTATCAGAACAAGAACCGGGATTTCAATGTCTTCAAATCCTATTATTTCAGCTTGCTTGAAAGTCTGGGACAGCAAGCGGGTTTTAAACAAGTGAAGTTCAGAATCAAGTCCAAGATATTCCTTTTGGACTCTACCACGATCAGTCTGTGCCTATCATTGTTTGATTGGGCAAAGTATAAGACCACCAAAGGTGCCGTAAAACTGCATACCCTGCTTGATTACGATGGGAATCTTCCGGCATACGTGAACATTACAGATGGCAAGACAGCTGACAACAAAGGGGCCTATGACGTACCTCTCCATAAAGGGAGCGTCATAGTTGCAGACCGCTTCTACAATGACTTCTCGTTGCTGAACGTCTGGGACAGCAACGGTGTATTCTTCGTGGTCAGGCATAAAGACAACCTCCAATATACGACCATCAAAGAAAACGTGTTGCCTGAGAACAGGCATAAGAACATACTGATAGACGAGCTGATCGAACTGAAAACTCCCAAATCAAAAAGAACATATCCCAAAAGGCTAAGAAGAGTGGCGGTATGGGACGATAAAAACGGACAAGTCATAGAACTAATCACCAACCAGATGTCCTGGACAGCAAACACGATCAGTGAACTTTACAAAAGCCGATGGCAGATCGAGATATTCTTCAGGGAAATAAAACAGAACCTGCACATAAAATCCTTCATAGGAACTACGGAAAATGCGGTAATGATACAGATATGGACAGCCCTGATTACCATACTAATCCTGAAAGGCCTCAAGGCTATGGCAAAGTACGGATGGCAACTTTCAAACCTGATTGCATTTATCAGGCTTAACCTATTTGTAAAGATAAATCTACAGGACTGGCTTGACAAGCCCTTCGAAGATCATCAGGAAATAAAAGAAAAGCAATCTATACAGGGGATTCTTTTCTAGAATATTATAAAATCCCCTCAATTTCAACACAATAAATTACTTTTGGACTATCCTTAAACGTTTAGGACACTATTGTTTCTAAATAATAAAAAAAGCTTTTCCCAAAGCCCGACTTGTAACTTTCAATTTAATTCCTTTATAAAGAACCTAAACCATCCGAAATTTTAGGAATGTCAGCTCTTTTATCTTTAGTTCTTAAATCCACTTTGCTAAAATTATAACAGCTTATAATCCTATATTTTTTTTCTTGGTATAATAGTTGTAAATACACTATCAATGAAATTCTGATTGATAGATTAAAAGATTTGATAGGTTGGCGAAATGGCATCAAGGACATAGGAGTTTTCCAACCTTCCGTCTATGACCAACGAAACGGTAAGCGATCTTGATACCCATTGATTATTTTTAAATGCTATCATCAGAATTTTATTTTTTTCTTAAAAAATTAATAACAAATTTTCTAATAAACTCAGTTTGTGGTAAGGACTGCTTTAAAGGTATGCGTTAGGGATTATCCAAAGACTCCTTCAGAGCCGCCATACCCCGGATTGATTTTTTCCTTCAAAAAAAAACAAAAGGAGTTTAGCGGAAAGTCCGACCAGCTTTTTTGCTGGGAAAGCCCTATAAACAGGGGCTTTAAGCAGAAGGCCTAAGGTAGAAGGCTAAAAGCATAAGGTTAAAAGTAGGAGGCCTAGGCTTGAAAAAATACATCTATTTTCAAAAATAAATAATCCTTAATCTGCAAGCAACACTTTTAAGGCATCAGCAACATTTCCGTTTTCCAGCAATTCGACAGCTTTTAAATGAAGTTGTATGGTTCTGGTGTTAGCATCGCCAATGGTACTGTCTAAAATATCTTTAATCTCTTTTTGAATGATAAATTCTTGCACTTCCTCCTCGGTAGGTAATGCTTCTATGTTGGCTAATTGACCTAAATGGTTTCCGGTTAAAACGGTAGAATTTCTGACATCATGCGGCAAGGCATCTACGCCTATTCCTAATTTATAGATTGGTTTGGCGACTTCAAACAAGCTTTCTGGCGTAATTTTGCTATACCAATTTGCACCTAAACGAGCCACTTGATCTATCTTAAAAACATCTATTTTACCGTCTTTGTCTAAAATATTAGGGTTGATATGTGCAAATAAAACTTCGGCTATAACGATGTTTCCTGCGCCGCCTTCTTTGCCCAAAGGTATAATTTGGTTTACTTTACATTCTAATTGTACAGGAGATTCCTGTACGCGTGGTGGTTTAACTAAATTAGATTTTAGAGGTGTAAAACCGGCTTTAATAAACTCGTTTGTGCCTTTTGGATATTCTGTACTGGCCAAAGACATTTGCTGCACCATGGGATAGTTTACAATATTGATGACTACTTCTGGCACTTCTAATAAGTTTTCTAATGTGTTTTTTGCGGTACCATCTCGCCCTCTATTCACTGGCGAAAACACACAGATAGGCGGGTTTGAACTCATGAGGTTAAAAAAACTAAAGGGACTTAAATTTATATTACCTTCTTTATCTATGGTGGATGCGAAACAGATTGGTCGAGGTGCAATGGCGCTACTTAATATTTGATAGGCTTCTTGATTAGATAAATCGGAGAAATTGTATGATGGCATATTTACTTTTTTAACGCTAAGATAGAAAAATCAGAACTTTCGGCTACTACGGTAGTGCTTAATCTGCCTAAGCCGGTAATTTCCATTTCTATAATGTCATTTGGCTTTAACCATTGTGTTTCATAGTTTGGATTATTTCTTAAACCTGTGCCATTTAATTCTAAGAAACAGCCTGTACCTACGGTTCCAGACCCAATAACATCGCCAGGTAAAACATCGCAACCATAAGAAACGCGTTCTATAATTTCGGCAAAGGTCCAGTTCATATCTTCAAAATTACCTTTAGAAACTTCTTTTCCGTTTACAAAACATTTCATTTCTAATTTATAGCTATCGCCAGTATGTCCTTCTTTAGTAAATACTTTGTAAGGCTCTAATTCGTCTTTTGTAACTAACCAAGGTCCCAAAACCGTAGCAAAATCTTTTCCTTTTGCTGGACCTAAATTTAATTTCATTTCTTCAAGCTGTAAGGTTCTGGCGCTTAAATCATTCATAATCATATAGCCAGCTATAAATTCATCGGCCTTGGCAGCTTTTATGTTTCTGCCTTTTTTATTTAAAACAACGGCTATTTCTAATTCAAAATCTAGTTTATCAAAATGATCTGGCATGCAAGGCACAACTCCAGAACCATAAATAGCATTGTGATTGGTAAAATAAAATACTGGGAATTGATCAAACTCGGGAATCATTTCTGCGTTGCGGTTGAGCCTTGCTGTTGCCACATGTTGTCTAAAAGCGTAGGCATCTCGGCAGGAGGTTGGATGTGGTACTGGAGCTAAAATCTCGAAGAATAGTTCTTCTTTGGCAGTTATTATATCTTTACTTAATTCATCAAAAACACGGTGAGCTGCGTCCATTAAAGCGTCTCCACCTTCTAAAAACTGCTGCATGTTATCTGGAATAACATGATTTAGAGAGTTTAAATTATAAATATGTCCATTATAAAAAACACCTAAATGTTCTTGATCTTCGGTTTTATAGGATACTAATTTCATTAAATGATAAGATTTAAAGCCTAAATATTTTTAGGGTTGGTTTATAAAGGGATAAAGTAAATGTACAAAATTGATTATTTATCCAATGTTAAATTTCTATTTAAAAATAAAAAAACAACCTAGTGAATCAATCATTTTATAAAAAATAAATTTTCTTGTAACTTTCTGTTGAACTATTTGTATAAGGAGGAGAACTTAGTTAGTAAAATTAATCATGAAAACAAAAAATTTACTTTATATACTATCAATTTTTACCATTTTATTTGCTTCTTGCGAGAAAAATGAAACAGCAAACTTAGATGTTTCTACCTTACAGTATAACGAGCAAAAGTATACTCTAGCTGCTGGTGGTATTCTAGATTCACAAATGAAAACATTATTTGGAACTACATCTACTCATAAAAGCTACGATTTTTACACTACTGACGGTGAGTTTGTTTTTAATAAAGCAGGCGAATTTTTAAACGTTAAAGGAAGTGTTGTGGCTTTCGCCGAGTTAAACTCACCCAATGGTGTTGATTTTCAAACTGGTGTATTCCAGTACTTAGACTCTAGTGATGATTATAAATTATCTAATCAGGAGTTAAAAAATAAATATGAAGGCAAATTCTTTTTCACTTATGGTTACATTATATCCGAAACGAGAAATAATGCACTTTTAAATTTTAGCAATAAAATTGATGTAGAATCAGGTTCAATAAAGGTGAGTGGCACAAAGCCTAATTATACAATAGAATATGAATTGATTTTAGAAAATGGCAAAACAGCATCTGGAAAATATTCAAAAGGGTTTTTAAAGTTATAGTTAGTTAATAGTTTAGATTTGGTTTAATAAGCCACTCAAAATTTTTGAGTGGCTTTTTTGTTTCTCATTTCTTAAAAACAGAAAATATACTAACTTTAACAAAAAAAAATCTATGAAAAATAACACAAAAAATCTATTGGCAGCTTTAATGCTCTGCCTCACATTTTTCGCTTGTAAGAAAGACAAAAATGAAACTCCTGTTGCTACTTCTATTGTTGCATATAACAATGCTAATTTTACATTAGCAGAGGGTGCAATTTTTGATTATGGCGCTTCAGCTGTTTACGGTTCTATAAACACGCACATCAATTACGACTTTTATCTTACCGATGGAAAAATTGAATATTCCACCACCGGAGAAATTAGTGACATTAAAGGTAAAATAGCCGTTTACGCAGAATTATTTTCGGCAGGAATAACTGGTGGTTTCAAAACTGGAACTTATAATTATATAGACGAAACAGGCGATGCTAACCTAACTGCTGCACAATTAAAGACTAAATATGAAAATAAACAGTTTTTTTCTTATGGCTTTATTGTAGTAGGAAATGATAATATTAATACCAGTTTAGGTAATGCTGCGGAAATTGAAGTAAAATCTGGAACAATAAAAGTGAATGGCGTAAGTCCAAATTATAGTTTAGAATTTGACTTGTTGTTAACTAACGATAAAACATTCAAAGGTACTTACAACGGTAAATTTACATTAACAGTTGATTAATTTAATAAACGATTTAATGGAAAGGCCACTTGCAAAACAAGTGGCTTTTTTTATTTCCCTTTTAAAAGGCTATCTTTATGGACCAATTAAACACAAGATTTGCAAAATTTAAACTGTTTTCAAATACTAGCATCAGAAGTTTTAGCCAAGTATCGCTCGGCTATGCTAGCAAAAATTGTGTTTGCACAATATTCTCTGTAAATTACCTCTCGGTAACATTCTTTATCAAAGCATTACAACATTTTTAAATTCTTTCGTTAATTAATAAATCCAATTAACCATGCCATTTTATTATAAGTTAGGAAATATACCCCCTAAAAGACATACTCAGTTTCGTAAACCTAACGGCGAGCTTTATGCAGAAGAACTGGTTTCTACCGAGGGTTTCTCTAGTAATTACTCTCTAGTTTATCATACATACGCTCCTACCATTGTAAAAGAATTAGGTGAAGCGTATTCTGTAGAGCCTAAAATTGCCCGAGAAAAACATTTAAAACATACCAGTTTAATTGGCTTCAAAATTAAACCCGAGGACGATTTTTTGAAAAGTAGAAAGCCTGTTTTAGTGAATAGCGATTTGCATATTTCTTTGGCTGCCCCTAGAAAATCTATGACGGATTATTTCTACAAAAACACCATGGCCGATGAAATGATTTTTATACATGAAGGTACTGGAGTTTTAAAAACTGGTTACGGAAACATCAATTTTGAATATGGAGATTATCTGATTATCCCTAGAGGAGTAATTTATCAAATCCATTTTAATGATATTAAAAACCGACTATTTATTGTGGAAAGTTTTAGCCCGATAAAAGCACCAAAACGATATAGGAACGAAAATGGTCAGCTATTAGAACATTCTCCCTTTTGCGAACGTGATATTAAAACGCCAGAAAATTTAGAAACTCATGATGAGAAAGGTGATTTTAAAATCCTTATCAAAAAACAAGGTTTAATTTATCCTTACGTTTACGCTACACATCCTTTCGATTTTATAGGATGGGATGGTTTTCATTATCCTTGGGGATTTTCTATCCATAATTTTGAGCCTATAACAGGGCGTTTACATCAACCACCACCAGTACATCAAACTTTTGAGGCGCATAACTTTGTAGTGTGTTCTTTTGTACCACGTAAATACGATTATCACCCGCTTTCTATTCCTGCCCCATACAATCACTCTAATGTAGATTCTGATGAAGTGCTTTATTATGTAGATGGCGATTTTATGAGTAGGAAATCTGTAGAAAGAGGTCAGATTACTTTACACCCTGGCGGAATTCCTCATGGTCCACACCCTGGAACAGTAGAAAAATCTATTGGACAGGAAGAAACTAAAGAATTAGCCGTAATGATTGATCCTTTTAAACCCTTAATGCTTACTGAAGATGCTTTAGCTATTGAAGATCCTGATTATTATAAGAGTTGGTTGAGTGAGTAGGGCTTATGAGACGCAAGAATCAAGACAGGAGAAGTGAGATTTGAGACGAGAGATGGAGGACACAAGACGCAAGACACAAGATACAAGACGCAAGAATCAAGACTCAAGAATCAAGACGCAAGAAGTGAGATACAAGAAGTGAGATACAAGACGCAAGAATCAAGATACAAGTATTGTCCTTTTAAACCAATATTTGATTTACAATCAATTACTATTGACTAATTCCTAATGACTAACTACTAATAAACTAATACCTAATGAACTAATGACTAATTCCTAATGAACTAACTACTAATAAACTAATACCTAATGAACTAATGACTAATTAACTAATTACAAACAAATAATGACTGATACACCAAATACAAATAATGACTTTTTACCTATTAACGGTACTGATTATCTAGAATTTTATGTAGGCAATGCTAAGCAGGCGGCGCATTTTTATAAAACAACTTTTGGTTTTCAAAGTGTTGCGTATGCTGGTCCAGAAACGGGAGTAAAAGAAACGGCTTCTTACATGATTCAGCAAGGAAAAATACGTTTTGTGTTTACTTCTGCTTTACGCTCTAATCATCCAGTAGCTCATCATGTGTTAAAGCATGGCGACGGGGTAAAAATAATTGCCCTTTGGGTAGATGATGCTTATTCTGCTCATGAAGAAACCACCAAAAGAGGTGCTGATTCTTATTTAGAGCCAGAAACCTTATCGGACGAAAATGGAGAAATTAAACAAAGTGGAATTTTCACTTATGGCGAAACCATCCATTTATTTATAGAACGCAAAAACTATAAAGGTTTGTTTTTACCTGGTTTCGAGCCTTATACTTCAGAATATAATCCAGAAGGAATTGGACTTTTACATGTTGACCATTGTGTAGGAAATGTGGGATGGCACCAAATGAATAAATGGGTTAAATTTTATGAAGATACCATGGGCTTCAAAAACATATTAACTTTTGATGATAAAGCAATCTCTACCGAATACTCTGCATTAATGAGTAAGGTAATGAGTAACGGAAATGGTTATGTAAAATTTCCAATTAACGAACCTGCCGAAGGAAAAAGAAAATCGCAAATTGAAGAATACCTAGACTTTTACGAAGGCGAAGGTGTGCAACACGTAGCTATTGCAACAGAAGACATTATTTCTACTGTAAGAAAGCTTAAAGCTAAAGGAATAGAGTTTCTAAATACTCCCGATACTTATTACGATGATTTATTAGACCGCGTAGGTGAAATTGACGAAGACATTGCTCCGCTAAGAGAATTGAAAATATTGGTAGATAGAGACGAGGAAGGTTATTTATTACAAATTTTCACCAAACCGTTACAAGATCGGCCTACGGTTTTCTTTGAAATTATTCAAAGAAAAGGAGCACAATCTTTTGGTGCTGGAAACTTTAAAGCCTTGTTTGAAGCCATTGAAAGAGAGCAAGAATTAAGAGGAAATCTTTAAGAAATAATATTTAACTAGAATAGGCTGTCTCCAAAAAAGACAGCCTATTTTTATTTTATTTCTGAACTTGAATTTGCGTTAAGGATTGAAGCGGCAGCTCCCGATTTTTTTCGGGACTAAAGCGTAAAGCCTGCCCGAACGCCCAAAAACCATTTTATCAAATTAATCAATTACCCAGAAATAGCTTCAATAATATCATACTGCGTAATAATCTCAATTTTACCATTTTCATCCTCAACCAAAACAGCCGAGTTTTCTTTGTTAATTAAACCAGATATTCTATCAATAGACGTATTTAAATCTACAAAAGGGAAAGAAGCACCTTGTATGGTAGTCACCTTTGCCGATTTTATTGCTGGATTTTCTAACAAAGCGTTCAAAATTTCACTTTCTGTCAATCTACCTACAACCATTCCTTTTTGTAAAACAGGAATTTGAGATATATTTAAAGATTTCATGGTGTTTATGGCTTCCAAAACAGATTTTTCGCTATCAATAGTCACCATTTCTTGGGGCTGGCGTTTAGCTAAAATAGATTTAGCGGTCAGTTTTTCATCTACTAAGAAACCACGCTCCCGCAACCAATCTTCGTTATACATTTTACCTAAATAACGTGTGCCATGGTCGTGAAAAATGATAACTACCACATCGTCTTTTTTTAATCTATCTTTCAACTGCATCAATCCAGCAACTGCCGAACCTGCCGAATTACCAGCAAAAATTCCCTCTTTACGGGCAATTTCTCTAGTCATTAAAGCAGCATCTTTATCAGTAACTTTTTCAAATAAATCAATCAAATCAAAATTTACATTTTTTGGCAAAAAGTCTTCTCCAATACCTTCGGTGATGTATGGATAAATCTCTTTATTATCAAAAATACCAGTCTCTTTATACTTTTTAAAAACTGAACCATAAGTATCAATCCCCCAAATTTTAATGTTTGGGTTTTGCTCTTTTAAATATTTTGCAGTTCCAGAAATAGTCCCTCCTGTACCCACTCCTACAACCAAATGAGTGATTTTACCTTCGGTTTGTGCCCAAATTTCTGGACCAGTTTGTTCGTAATGAGCTTGCGTATTTGCTAAGTTATCGTACTGATTAGGCTTCCAAGAGTTTGGCACCTCACGCTCTAACCTGCTCGAAACCGAGTAATAAGACCGTGGATCTTCTGGCTCAACATCCGTAGGGCAAACAATAACCTCGGCACCAAAAGCCTTTAACGCATCTACCTTTTCTTTAGACTGCTTATCTGTAGTGGTAAAAATACATTTGTAACCTTTAACCACTCCGGCAATAGCCAAACCCATCCCCGTATTTCCGCTCGTACCTTCAATAATAGTTCCACCTGGCTTTAGTTTACCGCTTCTTTCGGCTTCCTCAATCATTTTTAAAGCCATACGGTCTTTAATAGAGTTGCCCGGATTAGTTGTCTCTATTTTGGCTAAAATAGTAGCCTCAATATCTTTTGTAATCTTATTCAGTTTAACCAAAGGCGTATTGCCTATGGTCTCTAAAATATTATTGTACCACATAAGCTGTAAAGTTAAATAATATAATCTTAAGCCCATTTAAAAGATGGTAAAACAAACATTATTCCGACTATTCCCCACTCATGAAATATAGTTTTGGCCAGCATAACTTTTAAGTATTTAGGCAGAATAGTATTCTTCCCTTTTCAAATTGATTATCAAAAAGTTTTAATGTTGAGGTTTTTATCCCGAAAATACCGATAGCTATCGGTACGGGATAAACCACGCTATCTGCTTTACTCCGTTTGACCGCCTGCCTTTGGCGGCCAATTCGGGGTGCCGCTGCTCCGAAGGAGTCCTTTGGACTTTCGTTAACCCGCTTTTAGCATGGGAACTGAGTTGATTTACGTTGTGTTATGCTAAATTTAGTTCAGCATCCTATTCAAAGAGTATTAATTTATTAATAAAATCCTAAAATAATTCCAATAGCTATCGGAATGGGAGAAAATGGAGTATGACTTTGCCTTTTGTCATTGCTCCGAAGGAGCTACTTTGCAGCAAACCACCTTTTCTGGTGGTATGGTAATGTGTAATAAAAAAGTATTTCTTCAGACTTACGAAGTAAGACCGTTGCAAGGTAAATAGTTCAAATTAATCACAAATAAATCGACTCAATTATATGATTATCAATTTATTATGATTATTTTTAAGCTATGAAAATAGCCCAAAATCCATCGTTTGCAGATCTCG